>Ga0136618_10000382_pt1 | contig 14908 bp, 16 predicted proteins | sample AntDrymUQ3302106_2_FD_104805 | JGI IMG/M metagenome (GOLD analysis project Ga0136618, IMG submission 104805) | Polar desert sand microbial communities from Dry Valleys, Antarctica - metaG UQ330 (21.06) | ecosystem: Environmental > Terrestrial > Soil > Desert | place: Antarctica: Dry Valley... | reverse complement strand
GCAGCTCCCCGGGGAGGACTCGAACCTCCAAACCTTGATTAACAGTCAAGTGTGTTGCCATTACACCACCGGGGAAGGTCGCACCGCTGGCGGTGCGTTGTCAATAACTGTAGAGAAGCGAAGTGGCGATTCGTGGCGGTCATCTCCCTCCGTCGCCGGTCCTAGCCCGGCGCGGGTCGGGCGTTCCAGTCCTCCAGGGCAGCGCAGGCGGCCGAATCACCCGCGTGGGCGGCGGCCCATCCGGCCATCTCGATCGCCCGACTGCGAAGCCCTCTGTCGGCCAGCGCGCGTCGCACCGCCAGGGCCAAGGACCAACCCGAGAGCAGGCGCCGCGGCAGGCGGACGCCGACGCCGGCCCAGTCGGCTCGCGCGGCGTTCTCGGCCATATCGCCCGCCGCGGGACAGATCACGACCGGGCATCCCGAGACGAGCGCCCGCGCAAGGGTTCCGTGGCCGCCATGGAGCACGACGAGATCGCACGCCGGCATCGTCTTGGCGTAGGAGAGCCAGGGGACCAGGATCGCGTTGGCCGGCACCGCGACCGGTGGGTCGGGCACGCGTCCGTTGTACGTGGCGATCACTCGCACCGGCTCTCGGGCCAGGCCGGAGAGCGCCGCCCGCAGCAGGGCATGATCGGGATCCTGAGAGGTCGAAGGGGCAACGAGGACCACTGGCGCCGATCCGGGCGGGGGAGTCACAGTCTCACCCGGTGGCTCCCACAGCAACGGTCCGACCACGTTCAGCCAAGCAGGCCAGCGGCGCGGGTATTCGAGCTGCGGCAGTGTGGCGACGAGCGTCAGATCGCGCGAGAGACCCGTGTGGACGTAGGGCAGCGGAGTGAGCCCGAGCCGTGAGCGGCACTCGTTGTACTCACGCCGACCCTGCTCGAGGCCCTTGACGACCAGTCCATCCGTCGAGCGCCACAGCCTGGCGCCCGCGACCGTCCGCGGAAGGCGCGCGCCGATCGAGTAGGGCGGGTGCCCGGGCTCGCCATGGGGGTGGACGTGCGGCACCAGCGAGGCACGCGGCACGCCGGCGAGCTCGGCGGCCAGGGCCGGGGCAGGGGTGAGGATGTCGGCCACGGCGATGTCGGGAGCGAAGTCCTCGAAGAGTGGCACGGTCTCGCGCGCGGCGAGCACCGCCGCTTCGTAGGGCTTGAGCGGCCGCTCACGTGTCGGGAAGACCTGGTACTCCGGCGCCGGCGCGAATCGCATGCCGGCGGATGTCACATCCGGCTGCCACCGCCGCCAGGTCTGAAAGCAGACTTCGTGTCCGCGAGCCACCAGCGCGGATCCAAGGGCGAGCATCGGGAAGGCATGGCCGGGGTCGCCGAAGGCGCCGAGCAGGACGCGCATCCGTCGACGCGCTAGCCGACCGAAGCGGACAGCTCGGCGACGAGCCGCAGCTGCTCGAGCCGGTCCGGCGCGTTGAACGCCGTGGGCGACACGATGAGCGTGTCCACCCCCGCGTCCGAGTAGACGGCCAGCCGCTCGCGGACCACGTCAGGTGGTCCGCACAGCGTGATCGTGTCGATGAGATGGTCGGGCAGCGCGGCCGCCGCCTCGTCGCGCTTGCCGTCGAGGTAGAGGTCTTGCACGCGACGGGCGGCGTCCTCATGCCCGTATCGGCGCGCGAGCTGGTTGTAGAAGTTCTTCTCGCGCGAGCCCATCCCGCCGATGTACAGCGCGAGATCCGGGCGCATAGCGTCCCGAGCGGCGGCCAGGTCACCGGAGATCATCACGTTGACGGTCGGGGCGATGTCAAAGCCGTGCAGGCACTTGCCCGGGACCCGGGCGGCGCCCTCCTCGAGCAGCGGCCGGAACTCGCCGAGGTGCTCGGGGGAGAGTAGGGCTGGCCGTGCCACCCCTCGGCCACCTGCGGGCCGCTCGAGCCGATTCCCAGCAGCATCCGGCCGCCCGAGAGCTGGTCGATGGTCGCCGCCGTCATGGCGGTCATCGCCGCCGAGCGGCCGGGCATCTGGAAGATCGGGGAACCGAGCTTGATCGAGGTGGTGCTCGCGGCGAGCCAGCCGAGGATGGTGGCGGCATCCGATCCGTACGCCTCCGCGGTCCACACCGACTCATAGCCGAGCCGCTCGGCCTCCTGGACGATCCTGAGCTGATCGCCCGCGGTTGGGCCGAGCCCCCAATGCCCGATATGGACGCCGAGCCTCATGTGCGTCGAACCCTACGACGAGCGAGCGTCGGCCGGTTCGTGCCCATGGTCGCCGCAACCGGCGACCGTTGACGACCGCGCCAGTTCGGGTACAGGGAGGAGCAACCGATCGAAGGAGCACCTCATGGGTGACGGAACCAGTGACAAGCTCAAGGGACACGTGAAGGAGGCCGGGGGAGACCTCACCGGCGACAAGGACCTCAAGAACGAGGGCAAGGTCGACCGCGCCTCCGGCTCGGTCAAGGACAAGGTGGGCGACGTCTCCGACAAGGCGAAGGACAAGCTCCGCAAGGACTGACCGCCGGTCAGGCGTCCCACCGGACGTCCACCGCCGGAGGCTTCCGGAACACCAGACCGCGGACGGCCGGTGGCCGGTCGGCTCGGAGGCCAAGGCGCGGGAGCCCGTCGAGCAGGGCGCCGATCGCCACGTGGGCCTCGAGACGGGCGAGGTGCATCCCGATGCACACGTGCGGGCCGGTGGCGAAGGCGAGGTGCCGGCCCGCATTGGCCCGTCGCGGGTCGAAGCGGTCGGGGTGCTCAAAGGTGGCGGGGTCACGGTTGGCGGCGGTGATCGAGACCCGGACCAGATCGCCGGCCGTGATCTCCGCTCCGGCGAGCTGCACGTCGGTCGTCGCGTAGCGGTCGATGACCGCCGCTGCGGGCTCAAGCCGAAGGGACTCCTCGACGGCTCCAGGGAGCAGACTCCGATCGGCACGAACGAGCCGGAGCGCGTCCGGATCGGCGAGGAGGTGGGCGATCGCGTTGGCGATCATGCCCTCCATCGTCTCGATGCCCCCGAACAGCACGACCGCCGCGTTGGAGGCGATCTCCCGATCGGTCAGAGGCGCGTCGCCGCTGGCCGCCATGGTGAGAAGCGACTTCTCCGAGCCGGCTTGAACGCCGTGACGCACAGCCTCGCCCAGCGCCGACACCGCTCGCTGGGCGGCCGGCTCCACCGGGCGGCCGGCGCTCAGGTCGGTGACGGCCGCGACGATCGCGTCGTACCAGCCGAGGACCCGTTCGGTGGTGGCCGGGTCCAGCCCGAGGGTGCGCGTGATGACCGCAGCGGCGAGCGGCCCGGCGAAGGCGCGTCGCAGCTCGGCTTGCCCCGCCGGAGCCAGCTCGCTGACCAGCTTCTGCGCCTCTCCGGCCACCTCGGAGGCCAGCCGCCGACGCACCTCGCCCAATCCGAACGGAGCCGTGAAGCGCCCGCGATGCCTGGTGTGCTCGGGGCCGTCGAGCGACAGCATGCTCGGCCCGACCACCTGCCCGGTCGTAAAGCGAGGGTCCTGCACCGTGAATCCACGGGCGTCACGGGTCACCGTCAGCGCGAGGTCACGGCGAGTGACGAGCCAACCGCCGAGCGCCGGTAGCCACGACACGGGCTCGCTCCGGCGAAGCGTCGCCAGCAGCTCGTAGGGGTCGCCCTCAAGCGTCTGCAAGGTGGCGCCGGAACCGACGGGGTACGCATCGGCGCGCCGGGTCTCGACCTCGTTCATCAGCGCCACGATGACAGGGAGGCGGGGGAGCCCCAACGGCGTGCTTGACTGAGCGTGGTAAATCGTCAGCCGAGGAGCGCCGCCCCGTATGTCAACCGCCACGGAATCGCCTGAAGCCATCCGGCCGACCGACTTCCTGGGCATCGACCATCTGCTTTCCGACGAGGAACGCGACATGCGTGACGTCGTCCGGGCCTTTGTCCGTGACCGCATCGTGCCCCATGTCGGCGACTGGTTCGAGGAAGCTCGCATCCCGCTCGAGCTGGCGACCGAGCTCGGCGAGCTCGGCGTTCTCGGCATGCATCTCGAGGGCTACGGGTGCACAGGAGCCAGCGCGACGGCCTACGGCCTCGCGTGCCTGGAACTCGAGGCGGGGGACAGCGGAATCCGTTCCCTCGTCTCCGTTCAGGGTTCCCTCGCGATGTTCGCGATCCACCGCTGGGGCTCCGAGGAGCAGAAGCAGGCGTGGTTGCCGCGCATGGCCGCCGGCACGGCGATCGGCTGCTTCGGCCTGACCGAACCCGACGCGGGATCAGATCCCGGCGCGATGCGCACCCGCGCCCGGCGCGACGGCGACGACTGGATCCTGCATGGTCAGAAGATGTGGATCACGAACGGGTCGGTCGCCGACATCGCGATCGTGTGGGCCGTCACGGACGAAGGTGTCCGTGGGTTCCTGGTCCCCAAGGGAACCAAGGGCTTCACCACCCAGGACATCCACAAGAAGCTGTCGCTGCGCGCCTCGGTGACCTCTGAGCTGCTTCTCGACGACGTGCGACTTCCCGCCGGGGCCCTCCTACCCGAGGCGACCTCGCTCCGGGGCCCGCTGTCGTGCCTGAACGAGGCCCGCTACGGAATCGTGTGGGGCGCCGTCGGCGCCGCCAGGGCGTGCTACGAGGCGGCGCTCGAGTACAGCAAAGAGCGCATCGCCTTCGGCAAGCCGATCGCGTCGTTCCAGATCCAGCAGCAGAAGCTCGCGATGATGGCGCTCGAAGTCAATCGCGCGACGCTCCTGGCGCTCCATCTCGGTCGGCTCAAGGACGAGGGTCGCCTTCGCCCGGAGCACGTCAGCATGGGCAAGCTGGGCAACGTCAACGCGGCTCTGGACGTCGCGCGAAGCGCTCGCCAGGTGCTGGGCGCCAACGGCGTCACGCTCGAGTATCCCGTCATCCGCCATATGAACAACCTTGAGTCGGTCGTCACCTACGAAGGCACGGCTGACGTCCACGCGCTGGTGGTCGGAGGCGCCGTCACCGGCATCCAGGCTTTCAGGTAGGGGTCAGGTCCGACCGGCCAACGGTGGACCGACGACCTCCATGCCCACCTCGCTCCCGATGGAGCGAAAGGCGCCCGGGTCGACGCGGTCGGCTGGGAGAGCGGCGAAGCGGTCGAAGAAGTGCTCCATTCCCGACGGCGTGAAGAGAACCAGGATCCTGGCCATCCCGTCGCCCACGTTCTGGAAGCAGTGCGGCGTCCCGCGTGGAACGAACACGAACGAGCCCGCGGGTGCGCCGGCGATGTCGTCGGCGATCTGGAAACGGAGGTCGCCTTCGAGCACGTACCACGACTCGTCCTCGTAGGCGTGGAGGTGCAGCGGCGGGCCCTCGCCGGGAGCAACCAGGTTCTCCAGCGCGGTCAAGGCCCCGTTGGTCTCCGCGCCGCGAGCCTTGAAGGTGAGCGGTCCGCCTGCCGGCCCTTGGACTGTGACGCCTTCTCCTGGCTGCTTGACGATCGGTGACGACTCGGACATCGAACGAGCCTACGGATTGCCGCCCGTCTGCGCGAGGTGGGCGCCGTGTAGTGTCGAGGAAGCCGCACGCAGCGGTCAGGAACAAGCCCAAGGAGATTCCCATGGCCTACAAGGTGCCCGACCTTCCCTACGCCTTCGACGCACTCGAGCCGCATATCGACGAGGCAACGATGCGCGTGCACCACGACAAGCACCACCAGGCCTACGTCGACAAGGCCAACGCGGCCTTGGCGGGCACGGAGTGGGAGGACGTCAAGCCCAAGGAACTGCTCACCCGGCTCGACGAGCTGCCGGAGGAGCTGCGCGGCCCGGTCCGCAACAACGCGGGCGGGCACTACAACCACTGCATGTTCTGGCGCAGCATGTCCCCGGACGGCGGGGGAGAGCCCACGGGTGATGTGGGTGAGGCCATCACCGCCACCTTCGGCTCCTACTCGGATTTCAAGTCCAAGCTCAAGGAGGCCGGCATCGCCCGCTTCGGATCGGGCTGGGCCTGGCTCGTCCACGACGGCTCGGGGCTGACGATCACCTCGACGGCCAACCAGGACAACCCGATCTCAGACGGTCACACCCCGCTGCTCGGTGTGGACGTCTGGGAGCATGCCTACTACCTCGGCTATCAGAACCGGCGCCCGGACTACATCGACGCCTGGTTCAACACGATCAACTGGGAGACCGTCTCCGAGCGCCACGCCGGTATCTGAGCCGACGCACACAACAGTCAGGCGGGTCACAGCGTCGAAGCGACCCGCCGGACGCCCTCCTCGAGCAACGCGGGCGAGGCGCCCCCGAAGGTCATCCTCAGGTGCGGAGCCGGTGGCTCTCCCGCGAACCACGGCCGCCCCGGGCTGAGGACCACGCCGGCTGCTCCGGCGGCACGCACCAGCGCGAGCTCGTCCGTGCCGACCGGAAGTCTGACCCAGAGGTGCAGGCCGCCCGGGGCGACGCGGTCGATCCGCATCTGCCCTAGCTCGCGGGTGATCGCGCCGGCGAGAGCGTCGCGCCGCACCCGGAGGGCTTCCACCAACTCCCGCTTGTGCTTGCGCCAGGCGGGCGACGCGACGAGGTCGAGCGCGGCGTGCTGGAGCGGACCGGAGACGAAGAAGTCGTCTACCACGCGAACGGCGCGCAGGCGCGCGCCCGCCGCGCCGCGAGCGGCGATCGCCGCCACACGCAGGCCGGGAGCCGCGACCTTGGTGAGCGAGCGCAGGTGCACGACGTGGCCACCCGGGTCGCTGGCCGCCAGCGGCGGCGGCGCAGGTCCGTCGATCGCCATGTCGCGGTGCTCGTCGTCCTCGATCAGGAAGGCGCCCGCACGGGTGACGGTTTCGAGCACGGGTTCACGCCGTTCGGGGGCCAGCACGGCACCATGAGGATTCGCGAAGGCCGTCTGGGTATAGACGAGCCGGGCTCCTGTGCGCTCGAGGACGTCGGCGAGCAGGTCGGGCCGCAGGCCATCGGAGTCCGCGGGCACCGGAACCACGTGCAGCCCCGCGGCGCGCGCGGCGGCGAGGGCGCCGAGGTAGGTGGGGGACTCGACGACCACCGGGTCGCCCGGCCGCGCCAGGGCCCGGAAGGCCGAACCGAGTGCGGACTGGCCACCCGAGCAGATCACCACGTCGTGGCCGCGCGTCTCCCCGCCGATCTCCGCGGCGAACCAGTCGCGCAGCTCGGGTAGGCCCTCGACCGGGAGGCGATCCCAGGCCCCGGGCCGCCGCGCGGCTCGTCCGAGGGACAGCGCGAGCGCGGCGGTCGGCTGCAGAGCGGGCTCGAGGTATCCAGTCGAGAGACGGATCGCGCCGGCAGCCGGAAGGGCGAGGAGCTCATCGAGGCCACCCGGACGGACCCGCTCACCGCCCAGCGCCGGCTCCTGCCAGGAGAGATCTTCGGCTTCGCCGGAATCGGCGACACCGCCGTCCGGCGACGCGACCGGCGGTGGGCTGACGAAGGTTCCGCGACCCGGATGGGGGTCTACCAATCCCTCCCTCGAGAGGAGGGTGATGGCTCGCTGGACGGTGGCAGCCGATGCCTTATGCCGACGGGTGAGAGTCCGCACGGAGGGCAGCCGGCTCCCTGGTGCACCCGTGGCGACGAGCGAGCGGAGATCCATGACTATCCGGTCTGCGTTATCCTGAAGCATGTCGATAGAGAGTAACGTTATTAGCGCGCCGGCGGTAACGCGACAGCCGATCGGGGTCCCGGCCTCGGGCGGTCTTCTGCTGGGCGCGCTCGGGATCCTCGGCTTCTCGTTCTCGCTCCCTGCCACGAAGCTGGCGGTCGAGACGCTCGACCCGTGGTTCGTGGCCTTCGGTCGTGCGGTGATCGCCGGAATGCTGGCCACGATCGTCCTGGCCGCCGCCCACGCCGCTCGCCCCAGCCGCGCTCAGGTCCGCTCCCTGCTGATCGTCGCGCTGGGCGTCGTGGTCGGCTTTCCTCTGTTCACCTCTCTGGCCCTGCAGACCCGCCCGGCCGGTCAGAGCGCGGTGGTCATCGCCGTGCTCCCCGCCATGACGGCCGTGATGGCCGTCCTGCGAGCCGGCGAACGGCCGTCACGAGCGTTCTGGCTGGCTTCGACGGCCGGGTTGGTGGCTGCCCTGGCCTTCGCTTTCACCCGCGGAGCGACCGGACCGCAGCTTCCCGACCTCTTCCTGCTCCTGGCCGTCGCCCTCTGCGCACTGGGCTACGCAGAGGGGGGCATGCTCGCCCGGAACCTGGGTGGCGGCCGGACGATCTGCTGGGCGCTCGTCCTGAGCCTTCCTGTCACCGTCCCCGTGGCCGCCGTGACGCTTCCGCTGGACGGCGGCGTGGGTCTCGTCCCCTGGCTCGGCTTCGGCTACGTCTCGCTCATCTCGATGTTCCTCGGCTTCTTCGCGTGGTACGCCGGCCTGGCTCGGGGTGGGGTTGCGCGCGTGGGTCAGATCCAGCTCGCTCAACCCCTCCTCAGCCTCGTCTGGGCAGCCCTCGTGCTCAGCGAGGCGGTGGGACCCGCCGACGCGCTGGTGGCGGCGGCGGTGCTCGCGTGCGTGGTCGCGACGCAGCGCGCCCGCTGACGACGATCAATGCCAGGTGGTACGCAGCACGCGCAGCCAATTCTCGCGCGCGAGCTTGCGCACCGCCTCGTCGCCGAGGCCGTGGGCGCGAAGCACCTCCGCAAGCCGCGGCAGGCCAGCAGCGTCACGCAGCTCCCGCGGCATCATGGCGCCGTCGAAATCGGAGCCGAGTGCCACGTGATCGATCCCGATGCGCTCTGCGATGTGGACGACGTGTGCGACGATGGCGCCGAGTGGCGTGTCGGGATCGTGGCGGCCGTCGGGCCGGACGTCTGAGACGTTGAAGGTGACGCCCACGAGGCCGCCCGAGTCGCGGATCACCTCGAGCTGGTGGTCGGTGAGGTTGCGGGCGGTCGGCGTGATCGCGTGCGCCGCGCTGTGGCTGCAGACCAGAGGGGCCTTGGAGATCCGCGCGACGTCGCGGAACCCGCGCGCGTTGAGGTGCGCCACGTCGACCATGATCCCACGCCAGTTGCAGGCCTTGACCAGGCGCCGCCCGGCGGAGCTGAGCCCGGGCCCGACGTCCGGGCTCGACGGGAACCGAAAGGGCACGCCGTGTCCGAAGGCGTTCGGGCGACTCCACACGAGGCCGACCGAGAGCAGGCCGGCGGCGTGCAGCACGTCGAGGCGGTCCTCGAAGCCGTCCGGCGCGTCAAGCGGCTCGGCGCCCTCGAGGTGCAGGACGGCGGCGAGAGGCGCACCGCCGGCGCTCGACAACGCCGACTCGAGCGCGGCGGCGTCGCGGAGCACGGCGAGTTCTCCGTCGGACTCGCGCTGCAGACGGTGAAGGGCGGCCACCATGGCTGTCGCTTCTCGCCACGCGTGATCGGAGTCGATCGGGTCGATTGCAGGCACTTCCCAGCTGTCCCCGCGCGAAACGACCCGGCTTGCGAGCACGCGCTCAGGGCCGGGGACGAAGACGGCGAACAGCCCGCCGCGCAGACCACCCGCCTGGGCCCGACCCAGGTCGAGGTGCCCCTTGCGCCCGTGCTTGAGGAACCACCGGCCGCCGCCGGGGCGCTGCCGGATCGCGAGCAGTGCGTCGTTGTGACCGTCGAAGACCGGCTCTATCTCCAGGCAGGGCTGCTGGAGCGAGCGCCGGCTCAGCTCGAGGGCCGATCGGCGGCCATGAACGCGTCAGGCTGCCTGCGAGTGGTGCGGCGGACGATCAGGCCGAGCAATGGCGTTCGGCCGAGGAGGCCTTGCGCTCGACCCATCGCCTGAAAGCCCCAGCTCGCCAGGTCGAAGCGATCGACGTGATGGCCTTCCGTGCCGGCTGGCTCCCTCATAGGGCAAGCTTCGCACGTATGCCGCTTGCCTACGTCTTCTGGCACTGGCCGGCCGCTGGCGTCGACCGGGATGCCTACGAGCAGCGCGTGAGCGCCTTCCATCAGGCGCTCGAGCTTCCGGGAAGCCGGACGTTCCGCCTTGCTCGCGCCCCCTACGCCGGTCAGCCGGCCGCACCGTACGAGGACTGGTATCCGGTTGAGGGCTGGGCGCAGCTCGGGACGTTGAACGAGCGGGCGGTCTCCGGCGCCCGCAGGGATCCCCACGACGCGACCGCCGCGCTGGCCGGCCAGGGCGCCGGGGCGATCTACGCGCGCGTGCAAGCGAACTCCGTGGACGGACGCTTCGCGGCCTGGTTGTCCAAGCCGGTCGGGATCACCTACGACGATTTCGTCACAGAGCTGTGCGCCGCCACCCCACAGGCGGCCATCTGGCAGCGCCAGATGGTCCTCGGTCCTGCGCCGGAGTTCGGCGTGTTCGCGAGCGAGCCGCTCAGCCTCCCGTGGCCGGCGTCGACCACGGATCCTCGTCCGCTCCAGCCCTCCAAGTGATGGGTCAGGACGCGGCCATGGCTTCGTACGCAGTCAACCAACCCGCCGTGGAGCCCGCCCGGCGACTGATCGACGCGTGCCAATACGTCCTGCAGAGCACCTGGGGCGACGTCCAGCCTTCAACGGACGACGAGAACGCCTTCCTGGCGTCACTTTCGTGGGGCGAGTACGCCGAATGGCATCTTGGGCTGACCGAGGGGCCGGGAGAGGAGACGAAGACGAGGTACGCCTTCGTCTACGGGGACTTCCGGCGTATCCATCGGATGGGCCTGATCGCGTGCCAGTACCGGGCTGCGGAGTGGCGCCACAAGGAGATCGAGCTCGCCGCCCACGAGCTCCTGCAGCGCTTGGACCGCACCAGCGCCTAGTTTCAGTCGGCCACCCCGGACTCCCCCCGGACGCGCTCGATCCGCACGCGGACGAGCAGCTCGCCCGGGACGCCGTTGCGCGTGCCGAACTCCTTCGCGCGAGCGGGACCCATGTAGCGCCCGCCGATCCTGGTGGCCCAGGCGAGCAGCTCGCTCGGGTTCTCGGAGAGCGCCGCCCTCCCGTGTACGGTGACGAACGCGAAGGGCGGGCGCTCGTCGTCCACGCACAGAGCCACCCGCGGATCACGGCTCAGGATGCGGCCCTTGGCGTTCTCCGAGTGGGTGGTGAAGATCAGGGTCTCGCCGTCGAGCACGAACCAGATCGGCACCACGATCGGAGCGCCGTCCGAGCGCACGAGGGCCAGCTTGCCGGTGTGGGCGGGGTCTGCGGCGAGGAAGGCGAGCGCTTCCTCTCGGGTCATGACGGCCATAGTTGCAGCCTGCACCGGCGCGGCGTCAGCCGCGTTCGGGACTGGAGTCAACGTCTTCGCCGCTGCGGACCACGCGGTAGGTGCCGCGCCACTCGAGCACGATCTCGTCACCGCAACTCCCCATCCGCACGGCGATGTCCCCGCACCCCTCAAATGACCCGTGCGGCGTCGGGCCGGCCGACAGGACGGGGAAGTCTCGCGTCAGGTACTGGCCGGGGGGAAGCGGGGCGCTGTCGGCTTCGGCGCGGCGCCGCCCGCGAAAGCCACGCGAGATCGGGGACATTGGCGTCACCATACGGGCCACTTCGGCTCCGTGAGATCAAAAGTCGCGCGTTCCGGCCGAAAACATGATTGTGCAAGAAGCGGCTGAGTTTCCCGTCGGCCTGGCCGAGCTGTTCGCGGAGCGATCCTGCGAGCTGCTTGCCGAGCTCGACCACCAAGGCTGCTTCATCTGGGCGTCCGAGTCCAGTGACGTCCTGCTCGGAATCTCCTCGCTGAAGTTGCACGGCCGGGCGCTGGTCGAGCTGACCCACCCCGACGACTCCGAAGCCATGACGCTCGCACTCGGACGGGCGCGAGCCGGCGGCGACGACGTGCAGATCCGTGCCCGCACTCGGCACACGAACGGATCGTGGGTGTGGTTCGACGTCGTTCTGCGCTCGACCTCCACCAACACCTTGATCGTGCTCGCGAGCGACGTTTCGCCGCACGTCGAGGAGCAGGCCGCCCTGAACCGGATCCTCGACGCCATCGACGAGCACGTGTACGTCAACGAGGTCCTCCCTGACGGCACCCGTCGCAACCTCTTCCTCGGGCCGGGTCGCGACCGCCTGCTCGGCGGCGTACCCGACGACGGCGATTGGGGTCGGGCCTGGGTGGACGCCATCCACCCGGACGATCGCCAGGCCCACCTCGAGCACACCAAGCGCTATCTGCAAGGAGAGCACAGCTCGGTGACCTACCGGCTTCGCGGCCTGGACGGCGTCACGCGCTGGGTCGCCGGCGGCGGCCGACCGCGACGCGTGGGTGATCGCCTGCTCGTCGACGGCATCGTGCGCGACGTCACCGAGAGCCATCGAAAGGAGGAGCAGCTGCGCGCGGCCCTGGCCGAAGCCGAGAAGGCCAACGAGCTCCTGGAGGCCGCTCGCGCGGAAGCAGACCGCAGGTCACGGGTCGACGCGCTCACGGGGGTGTTCAACCGGCGCCATTTCGGTATAGCCCTCGCCGCCGAGACAGAGCGGGCACGCCGGGACGGGCTCGGGGTGGGAATCGCCCTTGTCGACGTCGATCACTTCAAGCTGGTCAACGACCGACACGGTCACCAGACCGGCGATCGGGTCCTGATGGAAGTGGCCCGCCGCCTCCAGGAAGCCGTCCGTCCCTACGACACGGTGGCTCGCTGGGGCGGAGAGGAGTTCGTCGTCCTGCTGCCGGGTGTCGAAGACGACGTCGAGCTCCGGCTGGCCACCGAGCGGCTGCGAGCAGCGGTGAAGGCCACACCGATCGTCGACGGCGAGCTGCGCCTGGAAGTGACGGTGTCCGCCGGCGCGGCCCGCGCAGACCTCCAAACCCTGGAAACGGTCACGATCGACATCGCCGATCGCGCCCTCTACGTCGCGAAACGCACGGGACGTGATCGGGCCTGCCTGGCGGGTGACGTCACCCTGGGGGACGTGGTCGCCGACGAGCCGGACGTGGTGCGCATGACCAAGGCGCTCGCGCTGGCCGCCAGCCTGCGCGAGGGGTTGCCCGAGAATCACGGCGCCCAGGTCGCCGAGCTCGCGGAAGCGGTGGCGATAAGGATGGCGCTTGGCGCCGACGCCATCTCCCGGGCTCACATGGCAGGCTGGCTCCACGACCTCGGCAAGATTGCGATTCCAGACGAGGTCCTCAACAAGCCCGGGCCCTTGTCCGAACCCGAGTGCGAGGTGATGCGGACCCACGCTCAGCTCGGCGCCAGCGTCCTGGCCAGGCTCCCCGAGCTTCGCGTGGTGGCAGCCGCCGTTCGCCATCATCACGAGCGGGTGGATGGCGGGGGGTATCCCGACGGCCTGCGTGGCGACCAGATCCCGATCGAGGCGCGCATCGTCGCCGCCGCAGACACCTACAACGTGATCATCAGCAGACGCGTCTATGCACCGGCGCGTTCGGCTCAGGAGGCGCTGGACGAAGTGCGCCGGAGCGCCGGCACGCAGCTCGATCCCGACGTCGTCGCGGCGCTCGAAGCGGTCATCACCGAGGGGGCGACCGCGCTGCCGCCGTTTGAGACGACCTACGAGGTGGCGCAAGAGGCGAACCTTGAACCGCCGCGCCTTCCAGGGAACTCCGGCGTCGGCCACGGACGCATCGAGCGGGCACTCACGCCGTGAGCCCGCGACCCGAGTCGAGTGCATGCCCATCGGTGAACGACGTGACGATCTCGACCGGCGTCGCCGTCGCCGCTGGGTGCGAGACCGACTCAGAGCTGCTCGCGCGTGCTGACGTGGCCCTCTACGAGTCAAAGGCGGCGGGCCGCGACCAGGTCGTGTTGAGCCTAAGCGGGGCCTGAGCGCCCAGGGCAGCCGTCGACCGGGCCGACCGGCGATATAGCCTCCCGGGTGCGGCCTGCGGTCGCCACTCTCGATGCTGCCCCGCGTCCGCCGACCTCCTCCACCCGTTTCCGCGCCTTCGGAGCGCGAAGCGCCGGGAGCCGGGTACGGCGAACGGTCGTGGGATGATCTGCTTGCGTCGGACCGGCGCCATGTCTGGCATCCGTATGGACCGGTGCCGTCGAGCGCCCCGGTGCTCGCAGTCGAGTCGGCGCAGGGCGTCCGGCTGCGTATCGCCGACGGGCGTGAGCTCGTCGACGCGATGGCCTCCTGGTGGTGCGCCGTTCACGGCTACCGGCACGCGGTCCTGGACGAGGCGGTCGCCGGTCAGCTCGGACGGATGGCGCACGTCATGTTCGGCGGCCTCACGCACGAGCCGGCGATCCGCCTCGCGGAGCGGTTGGTGGAGCTGACGCCGGACGGGCTCGAGCACGTCTTCTTCGCGGACTCCGGATCGGTGGCCGTGGAGGTCGCGATCAAGATGGTGTTGCAGGCGGCGCGCGCCACGCATGGTCCGGAGCGGACGCGGCTCCTGACGGTGCGTGGCGGCTACCACGGCGACACCCTCGGGGCGATGTCGGTGTGCGACCCGGTGGGCGGGATGCATTCGCTGTTCACCGGGATGCTGCCTGAGCAGGTCTTCGCACCCCGTCCGCCGGACGGCTTCGATGCGCCGCTGGACCCGGAGTGGGCCGCAGAGGTGACGGGGGTCGTCGAGCGCCGCGCGGACGAGCTCGCGGCGGTCATCGTGGAGCCGGTCGTCCAGGGCGCGGGTGGGATGCGGTTCCACGCACCCGCTTGCGTGAAGCTGCTGCGCGAGCTCTGCGATCGGCATGGCCTGCTGCTCGTCCTGGACGAGATCGCCACCGGCTTCGGGCGCACCGGAGAGCTGTTCGCGGCCGACCATGCCGACGTGCGGCCCGACGTGATGTGCGTGGGCAAGGCCCTGACGGGTGGCTACATGACCCTCGCGGCGACGCTGTGCACGCCTGCCGTCGCCCGGGCCATCGGGGCCGGCGAGGGCGGTGCGCTCATGCACGGCCCGACGTACATGGCCAATCCGTTGGCCTGCGCAGCGGCCCTCGCTTCGACCGGGCTGCTCGCGGGCGGAGCTTGGCGTGCCGACGTCGCCCGCATCGAGGCGGCGCTGGAGAGCGGGCTCGCGCCACTGCGCGACCTCCCGGGGGTCGCCGACGTGCGGGTGCTCGG
>Ga0136618_10000381_pt1 | contig 14909 bp, 16 predicted proteins | sample AntDrymUQ3302106_2_FD_104805 | JGI IMG/M metagenome (GOLD analysis project Ga0136618, IMG submission 104805) | Polar desert sand microbial communities from Dry Valleys, Antarctica - metaG UQ330 (21.06) | ecosystem: Environmental > Terrestrial > Soil > Desert | place: Antarctica: Dry Valley... | reverse complement strand
CTATCCCGAGACCGGCGGGACGAACGAGTCGGCCGTGCACTGGGACATGATCTGCGACCTGCGACAGGGCGGCAGGCTCTCGGCCGACGGGGCGGTCATTCAGCGCGACGGTCGGCTCGTGTCCTCGTGAAGCCGGCTCAGCGGCCCGCGCGAGCGCCGGCGACCGGAACGCCAGCCTCGGCTGTCTGCGCGACGGGCCGGGAATCGGCCGTTCGCCGCGCGGCGCGGATGACGTCCGCGGTGAAGACGGCCAGCGCGATCCACACGAGCACGAACCCGGCGAGGCGCGAAGTCGGCATGTCCTCGCCATAGACGAGCACGCCGATGAGGAACTGGAGCGTCGGGGTCAGGTACTGAATCAGCCCGAGCGTGATGAGCGGCAGCCGGATCGCCGCCGCGCCGAAGCAGATCAGCGGAGCGGCCGTGACGATTCCGCCGACCGCCAGGAGCGTCGCGTGGCCGGCACCTTCGGTCGCGAAGGTCGAAGCTCCGCTCAGGCTGAGCCAGGCGAGGTAGGCGACGGCCGGAAGGAAGAGCACGGCTGTCTCGAACGCGAGGCTCTGCGTTCCGCCGACGCCCGCACGGTTCTTGACGAGTCCGTAGGTCCCGAACGAGAACGCCAACGTCAGGGCGATCCAGGGCGGCCGTCCGTAGTCGACGGCCAGCACCGCCACCGCCACGGCGGCGATCACCACCGCCACGCACTGCAGGCGGCTCAGCTTCTCCCCCAGGACGGCCACCGCGAGCGCCACCGTGACCAGCGGGTTGATGAAGTAGCCCAGCGAGGTCTCGACGACCTGTCCGCTGTTGACGCCGTAGATGAACATTCCCCAGTTGACGGTGATCAGGACGGACGCCAGCGTCAGCAGCGCGACGCGCCGGCGCCCCAGGCGGGTGATCCAGGCGAACCGGCTGGTGAGCGTCAGCACGATCAGCAGGATCACCAGGGACCAGGCGATCCGGTGAGCGAGGATCTCGACCGCTGCCGCCGGCTCGAGGAGCGGCCAGAACAGTGGGAACAGACCCCACATCGCGTAAGCGGCCACTCCGGCGACAAGACCCTGGCGCCGCCCGGACATCCCGCCACCGTAGCGGCGGCCTCCGGTCGCCCCGGTCCTTCACCGCGGCACGCGAGGACCGCCGCACGAGCCGGTAGGTTGCGCCCTCGTGCGCCGCACCAAGATCGTCGCGACCATCGGACCGGCTTCACGCGAACCCGAGGTCCTCGCCCGCATGATCGAGGCCGGGATGGACGTCGCCCGGCTCAACTTCTCCCACGGCACGGCGGAGCAACACGCCGAGACCGCCGGCCGCGTCCGCGATGCGGCCAACCGCGCCGGCCGCCAGGTTGCGATCCTCCAGGATCTGCCCGGCCCGAAGCTGCGCATCGGGCCGCTTCGCCACGGGGTGGTCGAGCTGACACCCGGCGAACCGGTCGTCTTCTGCTGCGGCGAGGACTTCGAAGGCGATGCGCTGCGGATGTCCATGTCCTGGGAGGGCCTGCCCGACGCGGTGGACACGGGCGAGATCATCTACCTCGCCGACGGCGCGGTGCGCCTGCGCGTCGACCGGACCCGGCCCGGCGAGATCGACGCCGTCGTGGAGATCGGCGGTACGGTGGCCTCGCGCCAGGGTCTGAACATCCCGGGCGAGACCGCGTCCCTGCCGTCGGTACCGGAGGCGGACCTCGCCCACCTCGAGGTCGGCGAGCAGATCGGCGTCGACATCGTGGCCCTCTCCTTCGTTCGCCGAGCCGAGGAGATCGAGGACGTCCGGCGACATACGCGACTGCCGTTGGTGGCCAAGATCGAGAAGCCGCAGGCGGTCGCGCGGGCAGAGGAGATCGTACGGGCGGCTGATTGCGTGATGGTGGCGCGCGGAGACCTCGGGATAGAGCTGCCGATCGAGGAGGTCCCGATCGTGCAGAAGCAGGTGCTCGCGTTGGCCGGCACGCTCGCGCGCCCGTCGATCACCGCGACGCAGATGCTCGACTCAATGGTCCACTCGTCCCGCCCGACGCGGGCCGAGGTCGCAGACGTCGCCAACGCCATCCTCGACGGCACCGACGCGGTGATGCTCTCCCAGGAGAGCGCGGTGGGTGAATTCCCAGTGCAGGCGATCGAGATGATGGCCGCGATCGCCACGCGGACCGAGCAGGTAGCCCCGTATCAGGTCTGGAACGAGCAGCGGGTGCACCGCGACCGCCGCGATCCTGCCTACACGGTGGCCTGGATGGCCTGCCGCGCCGCCCACGAGCTCGGCCTCGCCGCGCTCATCTGCCCTACGCTCTCGGGTCGCTCGGCGCGCCTCATCTCCGCCCACCGGCCGACGGTGCCGATCTTCGCGCTCTCGCCTGGCAAGGAGACGGTCCGGCGCTGCGGGCTCATGTGGGGGGTACAGGCGGCGGCCATGCCCCGCATCGAGACCACCGAGGAGCTGATCGCGGCGTCGCTCCGGCGCGTCGTGGAGCTCGAGTGGTGCAAGCCCGGAGAGCGGGTCGGGATCACCGCCGGCCTGCCCAGCGGGAGGCCGGGGACCACGAGCCTGCTGCAGATCCAGGCCGCCTAGTGTCGTGATTCGTTAGTTCGGCGGCAGCTCCGGCGGATGCCAGGGCGTGGCTGGCGGTCGCCGCTGCCCGGCTGCATATCGGGCATACGTGGGCGGGCAGCGGCGGCCGTCAGGCGCGGCCTGGCGCCGCCGGGTGCCGTCGAAATAATGAATCACGACACTTGCGCGGGCTACCTAGCGCCTCTCCAGGGCTACCAGCACCAGACCCAGAAGACCCAGGGCGACCAACAGGGCGACGGCGATCACCGACTGCGTCGAGCCGAGATCCCCGAGCGAGCCGCCCAGCGCCGTGTACGCGTACGCTCGCGGGGTGATCCCGATGAGCGTGGCGGCGCCGTACGGGAGCACGGCGATCGTGGTGAGCCCGCAGAGATAGTTGGCCAGGTCGCGCGGGACGCCCGGGAAGATCCGCAGATACAGCACGGCGACGAAGCCGCGGCGCCCGACCGAGGCGATCAGGCGCCGCAGCTTCTCGCCCGCCAGGGCTTCGACGTGAGCGGCGCCGAAGCGACGGGCGATGCCGAACGCCGCGAGGGCCCCGAGCGTTCCTCCTAGGACGGACAGCGTTGTGCCCGCTGTCACGCCGAACAGCACGCCACTCGCAGCTGCGATCACCGGGAAGGGGAAGAAGGCGCAGGTCAGTCCGATCGCCAGGACGCAGAACGCCACGGGGGCCAGGTTGCCGAAGCGGTCCACGGTGTCCTGGACCTCCTCCGGGCCACGGCCGATCAACACGAGCACGCCGGCGAACGCCAGGCCGACCGCGACGACGACGACGGTGAGGCGGAAGAGCGCCGCCCGGCGGACGGCCGGGACCTCTTGGCCCATTACGTCACGGGCTCTCCGCACCGCCGGGGGAAGCCGGCGTGGGAGTCGGAGCGACGGCGCCGGGTGACGTCGCCGGCATGGGCGCGGGCGTGGCGGAGACGCTGGGGGTCGCCGCCGTGAAGAACAGCGTCCCTGCCTCCCAGAACTGCGAGACCACCACGGTGGCGATCACGGCTGAAGCGCTCGAGATCAGCAGCGTCTGGAGGGAGAGCCCTCCGTCGGATGCCGGCTTGCGGTCACTCACCGCGCTGCCACATTAGTGTCTGCACCGTCATGGAACTCATCCACACGTGCTACCGCATCGGCGACATCGACCGCTCCGTCGCCTTCTACACCGCCCTGGGCTTCGAGGAGCGTCGCAGGATGCCGATCCGCGAGGAGGCCATCAACGTCTTCATGGGTCTTCCCGGGGACGGGGACCGGCTCGAGTTGACCTACAACCACGGTGTCGACTCCTACGAGCTCGGAACGGGCTACAACCACGTCGCGCTGACCGTCGAGGACCTCGACGGCACTCTCGAGCGCCTCGGCGATCAGGGCATCGAGCCCGAGAAGCCGCCCTACACCGTCCGCGAGGGCGGCTCGCGGCTGTGCTTCGTCCGGGATCCCGACGGCTACCGGATCGAGCTGATCGAGCGAGCGGCCTAATCCTGTGGAGAAGGGTCTAGAGCAGCGCCAGGCGGTCATCGACCTCGGTTCGAACTCCTTCCGCCTCGTCGTCTTCAGCTGGATCGCGGATGCGTGGTGGAAGCGCACGGACGAGATCTATGAGGGGGTCCGCATCGGGGAGGGGCTCGAGGAGTCGGGCGCCCTGCAGGCGAAGCCGATGGAACGAGCGTTGAGCACCCTCGAGCTCTACGCACACTTCTGCTCGTCCACCGGCATAGACGACATCCGGCCGGTGGCGACTTCCGCCATCCGCGATGCGTCCAACCAGGCCGAGTTCCTCGAGCGGGCCCGCGAGCGCAGCGGCCTGGACGTCGAGGTCCTCCCCCCGCAGGCCGAGGCGCGCTTCGGCTACCTCGCGGCGGTCAACACGACCACGCTGTCCGATGGCGTCGCGTTCGATCTCGGCGGTGGCTCGATGCAGTTGACCCTCTGCGCCGGCCGCCACGCCCGCCAGACGCGATCGTGGCCGCTTGGAGCGGTACGGATGACGGAGCGCTTCCTGCCCGACAAGCGAGCGTCGCGCAAGCAGCTCAAGGCGCTGCGCGCGCACGTCCGAGAAGAACTGGCTCGCGACGCGCCGTGGCTCGACGGCGCCGGGCGCCTCGGAGGCCGGATGGTCGGGATCGGGGGCACCGTCCGCAACCTCGCCGCCGCCGCCCAGCTACGTCTCGCCCTGCCGTCCTACGGCGTGCAGGGCTTCATGATCGAGCGCGACGTGCTCGGCGAGATCGTCGACGAGCTCTCCGATCTTCCGGCGTCCGAGCGGCGCAAGGTCGCGGGCATCAAGCCGGAGCGCTCGGACCTCATCCTCGCGGGCGCAGTGGTCGTGCAGACCGTCATGGAGGCCGGGTCGTTCGAGGCGCTCGAGGTCACCGAGGCAGGCCTGCGCGAAGGGGTGTTCCTCTCCACTCTGCTGGCTCGAGCTGATCCGCCGCTGTTCGAAGACGTCCGACGGGCGGCCGTGTGCAACCTGGCGGCGCAGTACCACACGGACTTCGCCCACTCCGAGCACGTCGCGACGCTGGCGCTCGAGCTCTTCGATGCCCTGGCCGCCGGGGGGATCCATCCCGGCGACCCCGAGGAGCGAGATCTCCTCTGGTCGGCCGGGATCCTGCACGACATCGGCGTCACGGTGGACTACGACGACCATCACAAGCACTCGCGCTACCTGATCCTCAACGCCGGCCTTCCCGGCCACACCACGCGCGAGACGGCACTGATCGGGCAGATGGCGCGTTATCACCGCAAGGGCTCCCCCGGGCTGGGAGAGTTCGCTCCCCTGGCCCGGCGCAGCGACGACACTCGTGTGACGCGCTGCTCGGCGTTGCTGCGGCTGGCCGAGCAGCTCGAGCGCGCTCGCGACCGGGCCGTGCGCGGCACACGCCTGGAGATCAGCGACGATGCCGTCCGCCTCAGCCTCGAGGGCGACGACGCCACCCTCGCGCGCTGGGCGGCCGAGCGTCAGGGCGACCTCTTCGAGCGGGCCTTCGGCAAGCGGCTCGAGATCGCACGCGAACCCGTCCGCGCTTGAGCTAAGGGTTCGGCGCGATCCGGATTGTGCTGCGAACACTGGCTCGCACCGCTGGTCCATCCACCTCCATCTCGCGGAAGTCGGCCGCCGTCTCCGGAAGTTGCGCCCGGTCGGGCGGGGAGACCAGGAGCAGCCGATCGACGGGCTCGAACTCCGCAGGCGGATCGGCGGCGAAGCGCATCCACAGCAGACCGGACATCGAGTTGCAGACGACCACGCGCTCCCTGGCGTCGGCCATTTGCCGGAGCGACCTCCGCAGCGATTCGGCCCATTCGATCGTAGCGGGGCTCGTCCTCGAAGGGCAGGCCCGGGTAGTAGACCCTCTCACCAAGGTTGCGCAAGCCGTAGGCGAGCCGGTTATTGCCAGTGCTCGGGCGGCCGGTGGTGCGAGAGGCCGTGGAGGAGCAGAAGGCGCGATCGGGCACGGCCGGCACGATTCGCCACTAGCCTCCCGGCGATGATCCTCGAACGCTCGATGAACTCTCCGTACCTGACCAATCAGTATCTGGTGGCGGCCGACCGCGGAGCCGACGCGTTCTTCGTCGACGCGGGCGGACCGGTGGAGCCCCTGTTCGAAAAGGTGGAGGAGCACGGGCTCACCCCGACGCACGTGCTCCTGACCCACCATCACGGCGACCACTTGATCGACCTGGAAAAGCTCACCGAGCGCTTTCCCGGCATCGCGGTGCTCATCCACCCGCTCGAGCGCGAGCACGTCCCTGCCGCCACCGGCGAGCTGCGGGCCGAGGACGAACTCGAGATCGGCGGCCTGAGCGTCCGCACGATTCACACGCCCGGCCACACCGCCGGGATGCTGTCGCTGCTCGTCGATGGCACCGACCTCTTCACGGGCGACACCATCTTCAAGAACTCCGTCGGCGGGGTGCGCGCCCCCATGTCGACGTCCTACACCGATCTCAAGCGCTCGATCATGGACGTGATCCTCCAGCTCCCGGGCGAGACGGCGATCCACCCCGGCCACACCGATCCCACGACGGTGGCGCAGGAGCTCGAGACGAACCGCTTCGTGCGCATCTGGCTGGGTCTGGACCCGGAGGGATCAGAGGCCTGCATGGCGCTGGGCGAGCCGGCGACCCTCGTGCTGCTGGGCGACGACTACGACGGCGGCCACAAGGCGTGGGTGCGCTGGCCCGACGGCAGCGACGACATCGTCCCGGGGTCCAAGGTGGAGGTCGAGCGCTAACGCTCGACGGTCACCAGGTCGCGATCGGCTGCGACCGCGTCCACCGTCTCGACCTCCTCCTCCGCCTCGCGCCCGCCGTCCGAATCCGGCTCGGCGTCGCAGGTGACCCGCATCCGCCCCGTTGCGACCTTCTCGTCGCCCTGGAGTACGAGCCCACAGATCACGTCGCCCTCCTCCCAGCCCATCCGGTCGATGTCGAACCAGGCGAGATGAACCGCGGTGGCCCGGCCGCCCCAGGGACACGATTTGTCATGCGCTTCCTTGGCCTTGCAGACAGCCTGCATGTTCTTGGCGGACGCGTCGACGTTCATGACCCGCACAGACTAGGGCGGGGCCCGCCGGGACGCGAGGATCTGGGGGTAGCCTGGCTGGGGTGCACCTCCATCCCGGCATCCTGGCCCAAGGGCCCTGGACCCCCGAAGAGGTCGCCGCGCGCTGGCAGCCTGAACCCTTCGAGCCGCCGGCCGAGCGAGCCGACGAGGCCGACCGCGCGATCGCGGCGCTGCACGATCGCGGCTCGCCCTCGCACGACGGAATGGCGGGACGCCTCGCGAGCTATGAGGCGCGCGAAGGCCGGCTCGAGCTCGAGCTGCAGCCGCTGCGCTGGTCGTTGCGACTGGTCGAGGACCACGCATCCGGATCGCTCGCCGCACTGTGCATCACCCGCGACGCGGACGGACGCTGGCTGGTGGGCCGACGGGCCGCGTGGCTGGCAAGCTGGCCTGGCCGCTGGGCGCTCGGCGCCGGCGGCGCGGTGGAAGTCGGTGAGGATCCGGTCGGCACTCTCGCGCGCGAGCTCTCAGAGGAGTGGGCGGTCGAGCCCGAATCGCTCGCCGTCGAGGCGCTCGTGTGCCTGCCCAACCGGTTGGTCATGCTCGTCGGCCAAGCGTGGCTCGCTCCGGGTTCGCAGGTACTGCGCGACGCCGAGCATGACGCCCACGCCTGGTGGCCCGCCGACATCGGCGACTGGCCTGCGGAAGCCGACCCGGCGCTCCAGCGGATGGCCGCGCTCGTGGCCGCCGCCGGTGGGCCACAGTCCGGCGAATGAGCTGGTCCGCACCCCTCCTCCGACGCTCCACGCTGCGCTACGGCTCCTACACGCACTCCGTCGTCTACTTCGCACTGCTCTGGGCCTCGCTGACCGATCGCGCGAGCGCGGTGAGTGTCCTGGGGTGGGTTCACGGAGTCGGGTGGATCGTCATGTCGGCGCTGGTCCTGGCGGCGGTCAGACGCCGAACCATTCCACTCTGGCTGGGCGTGATGGTGGCCGTCGTGGGGGGCATCGGCCCCTTCGCCGGGAGCCTCGGCTTTCTCATCGAGGACCGCAGGCTGCAACGTTCGGGCGCGCTAGGGTAAGAGAACCAGATGGCGGTAGACACGACGGTCGAAGTGGTCATGCCCGCGATGGGCGACTCGGTTGCCGAGGGCACCGTTCTGGAGTGGCACAAGCAGGAGGGAGACACCGTCGCGGCCGACGAGACCATTGTCGAGATCTCGACGGACAAGGTGGACGCCGAGGTGCCCGCTCCCACCGGCGGAACGGTCGTCAAGGTCCACGCCGCGGAGGGCGACACCGTCCTGGTGGGTGCCCTGCTGGCAGAGATCGACCCGAACGGCAGCTCGTCGCCGAGCGCTTCCAACGGCGCGCCGGCCACACCAGAGGAGTCGCCTGCCGAAGAGGCCGGCTCAGCCCCGGCCGAGAAGCAGAGCATCGACATCACGATGCCCGCCATGGGCGAGTCGGTGACCGAGGGCGTGGTCCTCGAGTGGCACAAGCAGCCCGGCGATGCGGTCGATCCGGACGAGACGGTGGTCGAGATCTCGACCGACAAGGTCGACGCGGAGGTGCCGGCGCCCGCGGGCGGCACGATGGGAGACATCCTGGCCCAGGCGGGCGAGACCGTCGAAGTCGGCCAGGTGCTCGCCCGGCTTACCTCGGGTAATGGTGCAGGCGCGGCGGCGGCGGCGGCGCAGGCCGAAGCCGAACCGGATCCCATTCAGTCCCCGTCGAAGGACGGCATCCGCGTCTCGCCCGTCGCCCGCCGCGCCGCGGCGGCGCTCGGCGTCGACTTGACCGGGGTCACACCGGCGAGCCCCGCAGGTCGCATCACCAAGGCGGACGTTCTGACGGCGGCCGACGGCACGTCCGCCGCCCCGGCTCCTTCTCGGGCCAAGCCCGAAGGCGCCAGGTTGATCAAGGGGGCGAGCGCGATGCTCGCCCGCTACATGGACGAGTCGCTGTCCATCCCCACGGCGACCTCGTTCCGCACCCTGACCGTCACGATCCTCGACAGCCGCCGCAAGGAGCTCAAGGCCGGCGGTGGCCGCAAGGTCTCCTTCACGCATCTGATCGCCTACGCGCTCGCCAAGGCGGCCACCGATCACATGCCCGTCATGTCGCATCACTTCCTGGAGGTCGACGGCAAGCCATATCGCGTCGACGACGGCGGCGTCAACCTCGGCATCGCGGTGGATGTGGAGAAGAAGGACGGATCGCGGACGCTCATGGTCCCGGTCATCTTCGACGCCGGTCGTAAGAGCTTCGCCGAGTTCCTCGACGCCTTCGACGCGCTGATCGACAAGGCGCGATCCAATTCCCTGGGCGCCGACGACCTCCAGGGCGCCAACCTCACCCTCACCAACCCCGGCGGCATCGGCACCATCGCATCCGTCCCGCGCCTCATGCCCGGTCAGGGCACCATCGTCGCCACGGGCTCGATCGCCTATCCGTCCGGTCTGGCGGCCATCGGACAGCTCATCGGTGCCGAGAAGGTGATGACGATGACCTCGACGTACGACCACCGGGTCATCCAGGGGGCCGAGTCTGGCCGATTCCTGAAGGTGGTCGAGGAGCACCTTCAGGGCGAGCACGGCTTCTACGAAGCGATCTTCTCAGAGCTCGGCGTGCCGCTGGGGACCCTGCCGCCGCTCCCCGCCCCGGCCGCCGCGGCCGCCGCCCAGCGCGATACCGACTCCACCGAGGTCGCCGAGCGGGGCGCCATCCCGGACGAGACGCTTCTGCAGGCGGTCCAGGCCGCGGTCTCGGTCGTCAAGGCGCACCGCACCCACGGCCACCTCGCCGCCAAGCTCGACCCGCTCGGATCCGAGCCGGAGGGCGACCCGGCACTCGATCCCGAGACGGTCGGCCTCACGCCCGAGCTGCTCGGCCAGATCCCCGCCAAGATCCTGCGCATCCACGTGCCCGGAGCGACGCTCGCCGACGCGCTGCCACATCTCAAGGAGACCTACTGCGGCACGATCGCCTACGAGATCGAGCACATCTCGTCGCATCGGCAGCGCACCTGGCTGCGTCAGAAGATCGAGTCCGGCGAGTACCGCCAACCGCTCACCAACGAAGAGGCGCGCGAACTGCTGCGTCGGCTCACGATGGTCGACACGCTCGAGCGCTTCATGCACAAGGCCTATCTGGGGCAGAAGCAGTTCTCGATCGAGGGCCTCGACATGACGGTGCCGATGCTCGACGAGATGATCCAGCTCTCCGCTTCCCAGGGGGCGCGGGAAGTGGTCATCGGCATGGCACACCGCGGGCGCCTCAACGTGCTCGCGCACAACCTTGGCCGCCAGTACGAGACGATCTTCCGGGAGTTCGAAGGCGCCTCGGACATCGAGGCCGTGACGACCATCCCGATGGGCGGCACGGGCGACGTCAAGTACCACCACGGCGCCCAGGGGAGCTATCAGGTCGCCGACGGAGAGTCGATCATCGTGCGATTGGAGTCAAATCCGTCGCACCTGGAGTACGTCTCGCCGGTGGTCCTCGGCGCGACCCGCTCCCTCCAGACCAGCCGCCATGGGCCGCACGCCCATCTGGACACCGACGCCGCCATCCCGATCGTCATCCACGGCGACGCCGCCTTCCCGGGCCAGGGCGTGGTGGCTGAGACCTTCAACCTGCAGGGCCTGGACGGCTACAAGGTCGGCGGCACGCTGCACCTGATCCAGAACAACCAGGTCGGCTTCACCACCGACCCGGAGGAATCGCGCTCGACGCGGTGGGCCTCGGACCTCGCCAAGGGCTTCGACGTTCCGATCATCCACGTCAACGCCGATGACGTGGCCGCGTGCGTGAGCGCCGTCCGGCTGGCGTTCGCCTTCCGTCAGGAGTTCGGTCACGACGTACTCATCGACCTGATCGGCTATCGGCGCTTCGGTCACAACGAGGCCGACGAGCCCGCCTACACGCAGCCCGAGATGGCGGCCAAGATCAAGGGAAAGATCTCGGTCCGCGAGCTCTACGCCGAGCGGCTGATCGAGCAGGACGTGCTCTCGCGTGAGGACTCCGATGCGATGGCGCAGAAGGCTTGGGATCGCCTGGCCAACCGCCACCGCGAGCTCAAGGAGAAGCTTGCGGCGCAGCACGGGGCGGAGGACGCCACGGGCGGGTACGAGCTCGATCGCACGCCTTCCCCCGAGGTCAAGACGGCGGTCGGACTTCAACGGCTGCAAGGCCTCAACCACGATCTGCTGGCGTTCCCCGAGGGCTTCAACGTGCACCCGAAGCTCGGACGTCAGCTCGAGAAGCGCCGCGATTCTCTCGGCTCCGAAGGCGGCATCGACTGGGCTCACGCCGAGTCTCTGGCGTTCGCGTCGCTTCTCTCGGAGGGCACCGCCGTCCGGCTCACGGGGCAGGACACCGAGCGCGGAACGTTCTCGCAGCGCCATCTCGTGCTGCACGATGCGAAGACCGGACAGCGGGTGTCTCCGATCCAGAACCTTCCGGGCGCGCTCGCTCCGATGGAGCTGCACAACTCCCCGCTCTCGGAGATCGCCTGCCTGGGCTTTGAGTACGGCTACTCGATGGAGGCGCCCGACGCCCTCGTGCTGTGGGAGGCCCAGTTCGGCGACTTCGTCAACGCCGCCCAGGTGGTGATCGACCAGTTCATCGTCTCCGCCCTCGCCAAGTGGGGCCAGAGCTCACGCCTGACCCTCCTTCTGCCGCACGGCTACGAGGGCTCGGGGCCCGAGCACTCGAGCGCTCGCCTCGAGCGCTTCCTGGCCCTCGCGGCGGAGGGCAACATCCGCATCGCCAACCTCACCACACCCGCGCAGTACTTCCACCTGCTTCGGCGACAGGCTCGCGTGGCCAAGCAGCGCCCGCTCGTCGTCATGACCCCGAAGTCGCTTCTGCGGCTGCCCCAGGCGACGTCCCGGATCGAGCACCTGTCGGATTCGCGTTTCTATCCCGTCCTGGCCGAGCCGCGGGTCGACGTGGAGAAGGTCACCCGCCTCGTGCTCTGCACGGGCAAGATCTTCTACGACCTCAAGGGGCATGCGACCCGAGAGGGCAACGAGGGGGTCGCGATCAGCCGCGTCGAGCTGCTCTATCCCTTCCCGCAGGCGCAGATCGCCGAGGAGATCCAGCGCTATCCCAACCTCCGCGAGGTCGTCTGGGTCCAGGAGGAGCCGCGCAACATGGGGGCTCGCGCACACATGTCCCCCCGACTCATGCACATCCTGCCCGACACCCTCGAGTTCGGATACGTCGGGCGCCCCGAGCGGGCGTCCACCGGCGAGGGTTATCCGGCGGCCCACACGCTCGAGCAGACCCGCATCATCCGGACGGCCCTGGACCTGGGCATCCCGGTCTCGATGAACCCGACCAAGATGCCGGGCGAGCGGTAGCGGCGACGCTCAGTCCCAGCCGAGTGCCCGCCGCACTTGCGGACCGGCCGGTGCCAACTCCGGGCTCAGGCGCTCCAGCAGGACGCGCCATCCCGGATTGACGGCAGCCGCGCGATCGACGGCGGCAGACCCGGCTTGAAGATCACCGCCTTGGGCCAGCGCCAGGCCGGCCCAGAACTCAAGCTCGTCGGAGCCCGGTGCGAGATCGGTGGCACGGCGATAGAGGTTCCCCGCGGCGTTCGTCTGACCGGCGCCCATCAGCCCGTCGGCCTGGTCGGCGAGCTCGTAGGCGCGCTGCAGCCCGAGGAGGCGCGACAGCTCTGCCAGCGGGTCGTGATGGTCGTCGACGCGCAGGTCCACGCGAGCCTTCCAGGCCGGCCCTTGCGCGGGGACCACCAGCAGGGCGGCGGACTGGCGGCCGCGAACGTCCCCACCTACCGACTCGGCCCCGTCCAGGGCCGCCGTCAATCGAGCGGCGAGGTCGCCTTCCGCCGCTTCGAACGCCGCGGCCATCGCCTGCGGAACCGTGTCGGCCGCCATCATGTTCGCCTGGCAGGTGAAGCCGTCGCCGACCTGATGCCCGGCGTGGGCGATGCAGTCGTAGCCCGTGTGCGCCACCGCGCGTCCGCGAGCGTCGACGACCCCGACCTGGCGGAGGCGCGCAAGCGGATCAGCGGCGGTCAGCGTGTCGAGCGCCACTTCGACATCCGAGCCTGCGGCCAGTCGCTCGAGGGCGTCAGGACCGTAAGCGGGCTCGACCACCGACTGGGTCGCCACCGCTCCCACACCCGGGCGAGCCCAGCTCACCAGGGAGCCCACCGAGAACCAGTGGGAATGCACCGCGACCCCGAGCTCTCCGGTGACGGGATCGCGCGCGACGATGGAGTAGGTCCCCTGGCGCACGCCGGCCCGACGATACTCCGATCATGGATCTGCGCGAGCGAAGGGTTCTCGACCGGGTGCGCGCCACTCCTCCCGGCTTCGTCCGAGCCTACGCCGATGTCTCCCCGGGCGCCCCGCGCTTCGCGGGCTCCGTTCTGGCATCGACCGACGATCCGTCGCTGCCGTGGCACCGGATCGTGCGCAGCGACGGGTCGCTGGCGAAGGGCTCCCGCCAGCGGGCGCGGCTCGAAGCCGAAGGGGTGCCGTTCGTGGGCGAGCGTGTCGACATGCGCGTCGCCCGGCTCCCGGTCTGACCGGCAATAGACTCGATCCCCGATGTGGCTCCAGCGCGAGATCACGCTCGATCCGCGACCGCGCGGCTTCCACCTCGTGACCCGGGAGATCGAAGGCGCACTGCCGGAGCTGGGCGACATGGGAGTCGGTCTCGCACATCTCTTCATCCGCCACACCTCCGCCTCGCTGACCCTCAACGAGAACGCGTCACCCGACGTGCGCGCCGACTTCTCGTCCTGGTTCGACGACGCGGTGCCGGAGGACGCCCCGTTCTGGACCCACACCTTCGAGGGCTCCGACGATATGCCGGCCCATGTGAAGGCGTCGCTGCTCGGCCCCTCCCTCTCGCTGCCGATCGCCCGCGGACGGCTCGCACTCGGCACCTGGCAGGGCGTCTACCTCTGCGAGCACCGCAACCGCGGCGGCTCCCGGCGGCTGCTGGCCACCCTCTGGGGCGAGTAGCCTCTAGGCGGCGAACAGGGTCAGCGACGGCTCGCGCTCGCCGCGCAGCTGGGCGAGATCGACCTCCACCCAGGCGAGACCGCGTGCCTCGGCGAGCACACGTGCCTGCGGCTTGACCGTCTGCGCCGCGAGCACGCCGCGACATCCGGCCATGGCCGGATCGACGCGGATGCGCTCGAGGTAGCGCGAGAGCTGCTCGACCGCGTCGATCGTGCCGACCCGCTTGATCTCCACCGCGACCCAACCGTCCTCTTCGTCGCGACACATGAGATCGACCGGCCCGATGTCCGTCGGCCACTCGCGGCGCGCGAGCCGGAATCCATCCCCACACCAACCGGGGGCGTCCGCCAGGAGCTCCTGGAGATGGGCTTCGACCCCGTCCTTCTCGAGCGGTCCCGCGTCGCAATCCATCACGTGGGTCGAGTCGGACACCACCTCGGCGAGGCGGATGTCCAGGCGATCCTCTCCCTTGAGCTTTCGCACGACGATCGCTTGCCCGTCCTCCTCGATCGCAGTGGGCGGCGTCATCCAGTTGAGCGGCTTTACCTTATGGCCGCCACCGTCTGAGAAGACCATGACGGTGCCGTCCGCCTTCATCATCACGAGCCTGAGCGCTTCCGGCAGTTCGGTGGAAAGCCGCCCCGTGTACTTCACGGAGCAGCGGGCGACGATCAGGCGCATGCTGGGGAGACTAACCCGGCGGCCGGCCACATTGGTCATTCAGGCAGCGCCCCTCCCGGCCGGCGCGACGTGTTTGTGAGGCGCAGTGCGAGAGTGTCCCGTCGGCGCTATCTAAGAATCGAGGGCCGTTCTCACTCGGGTAGCTTG
>Ga0136618_10000379_pt1 | contig 14914 bp, 14 predicted proteins | sample AntDrymUQ3302106_2_FD_104805 | JGI IMG/M metagenome (GOLD analysis project Ga0136618, IMG submission 104805) | Polar desert sand microbial communities from Dry Valleys, Antarctica - metaG UQ330 (21.06) | ecosystem: Environmental > Terrestrial > Soil > Desert | place: Antarctica: Dry Valley... | reverse complement strand
CTAGCCCGGGATACCCTGGCGCAGGCGGAAGCGCTCGTCGGGGTCGACCTCGCGCTTGACCGCGACGAGGCGCTTGAGGTTCGAGCCGTACCACGCGCGCTGCGCATCCCGCAGCGACGGGTCGGCGTAGTTCTGGTAGGCCTGCCCGTTGCCGTGCGGTGCGACGGCGGCGTGGGCGCGGCGCACGGCCGGAGCGGCCCGGGCGATCGGGTCGTAGGCGAGGATCTGGACGCTGAAGCGCGCGTCGCGGTGCACGAACGCGGTGGCGTCCGGGCCGAGGTCGTTGATCGCCCCGCCGTAGGCGTCCAGGATGAGCGTCGCGTGCTCGGAGGCGTCCACGAACGCCCGCCGGCCGGCGGGCGAGAGCCGCCGCGACACGTAGACCGAGGCGGCCGCGAACGAGGAGCGCGTGGAGCGCCGGCAGGTCGCCAGGCCGCCGTCGGCGCAGCCCGCCCAGCGGCGCTGAAGGGCGAGGTAGTCCGACGTACCCGCGGTCAGCGTCGCGCTCGGCACACGCTCGAGCGGGGCCACGAGCCGCCGCAGCGCGCGCTCCGGGCCGAGGTACTGGCCGAGCGCCGTGACCCGCCCGGTCCCCGCCGGCAGCGTGAAGATCGAGGTCAGCTCGGGTGGCGCGCCGGGGGCGAGGTCGTCCCAGGCGGCGAGGGCCTCCGCCGCCGAGGAGCGCGGGTAGCTCGCGAAGAACCAGGCGGCGCGGCGGGCAGCGAACGTGCGCAGGTGCAGCGCGGTCACGATTCCGAAGTTGCCGCCTCCGCCGCGCAGCGCCCAGAACAGGTCGGGCCGGTTGTCGGCGCTCACCCGGCGCAGGTGGCCGTCGGCGGTCACGACGTCGATGGCGACCAGGGTGTCGCAGGTCAGCCCGTGGCGGCGCCCCGCCAGGCCCATCCCGCCGCCGAGGGCCAGCCCACCCGCGCCGACCGTCGGGCACGAGCCGCTCGCCCAGCCGCGCCCCTGGCGGGCGAGCGCCGCGTAGACGTCGATGTTGCGGGCGGCCGGGCCGACGCGGGCGACGCGGCCGGAGCGCACCCCGTCGAGGTGGCGCATGTCCACGACGAACGCCTGGCGGGAGGTCGAAGCCCCGTTGTAGGCATGGCCGCCCGAGCGGGGCACGAGCCGCGCGTCGTGGTCGGCGGCCCAGCGCACGAGCGCCCGCACGTCGGCGGCGTCCCGCGGACGCGCCACGGCGGGCGGCCGGATGCCGTCGAAGCGCTTGTCGTAGAGCCGCCGGGCGGCGTCGTAGCCGCGGTCGCCGGGTGCGAGCACCTCGCCCCGGATCGCCGCGCGCAGCGAGCGCAGCTCGCGCTTCGGGGGCGCCGCCGAAGCCAGGGCGACCCCCGCCGCGCCCAGCAGGACCTCTCGCCGGGTGCTCACACCACCAGCCCGTGGCGCATCGTGTTCTCACAGACGACGCGGGGCTCGACGAACTGCAGCAGGTAGCCGGGACCGCCGGCCTTCGTGCCGGTCCCCGAGAGCTTGTTGCCCCCGAAGGGCTGACGGGCGACCATGGCGCCGGTTATAGCGCGGTTGACGTAGAGGTTGCCGACCGGCGAGCGGCGGATGACGTCCTCGACGACGTCCGGGTTGCGGCAGAACAGGCCGGCGGTGAGGGCGAAGGGCGACGCGTCGATGCGGTCGCAGGCGTCGGCCACCGACGCGACCCGCTCGACGGCGAGCAGCGGCGCGAAGACCTCGGTCGACAGGAGATCGGACGCGGGCGGGAGATCGCAGACGAGCGTCGGCGCGGCGTAGAAGCCACCCGCGGGCACGTCACCCACCGTGGCCGCCACCCGGCCCTCCGAAGCGGCGAGCGCGGCGAAGCCCGCGTGGCGGTCGCGCGCCTCCGCGTCGATGACCGCGGGCACGTCGACCGACAGGCGTTCGGCGGGAGAGACCTCGAGCAGCTCGACGGCTCCGGCCAGGCGGTCGACCAGCGCGTCGTGGGTCGCCTGGTGGGCCAGCACACGGGCGGCGGCCGAGCACTTCTGGCCGGCGAAGGTGAACGCGCTCGCGATCAGGGCGGGGACGACCTCGTCCAAATCGGCGTCGGAGTCCACGATCACGCAGTTCTTGCCGCCCATCTCGGCGACGACGCGCTTGAGGTGGTGCTGGCCGGCGCGGACTTCTGCGGCGGAGCGGATGATCTCCAGGCCGACGGCGCCCGAGCCGGTGAAGGCGATGGTGTGCACGCGCGGGTCCTCGACCAGAGCGGCGCCGACATCGCCGAGCCCGGTCAGCAGGGTGAAGACCCCGTCCGGGAGCCCCGCCTCGCGCAGGGCCTCGGCCAGCACGAGCGCGCAGCCGGGCGACTGCTCGGCGGGTTTGAGCACGACCGCGTTCCCCGTCGCCAGCCCCGCCGCGGCCATGCCCATCGGGATCGCCAGCGGGAAGTTCCAGGGCGAGATCACGGCGACGATGCCGAGCGGCGCGTAGCGCAGCTCGTTGCGCTCGCCGGGGACCTGCAGCAGGGGAGATCCGCGCTCGAGCTCGATCGCACCGCGGGCGTAGAACTCCAGGAAGTCGATCGCCTCGCAGACGTCGGCGTCGGCCTCCGGCCACGGCTTGCCGCACTCGCGCAGGGCCAGCGCCGCGGCGCGCAGCCGGTCGCGGCGCAGGACGTCGGCCGCCCGGGCCAGCACCGCGGCGCGCTCGGCGGCCGGCTTCGCGCTCCACCGGCGGAAGCCGTCGCGCGCGCCGTCCAGTGCGGCGTCGACGTCGGACCTCGAAGCGGCAGCGGCCGTCGCCACGACCCGCTCGCTGTGGCACGGATCGACGGAGACGATGTCATCGCCGCCGACTCGAAGGGGCAGTTCGGCGTCCAGCGAGGCCAGCGCGTCGGTGAGCGAAGCCCGCACCGCAGCTCGCCGCAGCTCGAGCACGGGTTCGTTGCAGAAGGGGACGCTCATGCTGCGGGCCGAGCCAGCAGCTCGTCCAGTGACGCGCCCTGCGACTGGGCCAGCAGGAACGAGTCGTTGCTCGTGTTCTCCAGCAGGCGGCGCACGAGGTAGGCCATGCCGGCGACGAGGTCGCCCACGGGGCAGTAGGCGCGCACGCGGAAGCCGGACGCGGCGAGCGCCTCCTGAAGCGGATCGCCGAGGCCGCGCAGGACCTGGAGCTCGACGTCTGAGTCCTCGCCGCCCGACACGCGGTTGTAGGCGACGGCGTGCGCCACGGAGCGCAGGTTGTGGGAGCCGACGGCCAGGCGCACCGGCCCGCGGGCGTCCAGCAGCCGCCGGGTCAGCGTCTCGAAGTTGAGGTCGCAGTCGGCCTTGACCTCGAAGACCGGAACGGACCACCCGTGCTGTCGGGCTTCGACGAGCTCGTGGTCCCAATAGGCGCCCTTGACCAGCCGCACCGTCAGCGGCTGGGCGCGCGCGGCGCCGGGCCCGTCCACCGCCCAGCCGATCACGAGGTCCGCCATATCCGGGCTGTCGCGCAGGTAGGCCTGGAGGACGAGGCCGGCGGAGGGTCCGTCGCGGAACTCGTCCTCGGCGAGAAGGTCGAGGATCAGCTCAGTGACCGCGTCGCGCGAGTCCAGCGACTCCATGTCGATGTGCAGGTGCGCGCCGAGGTCGCGCGCCGCGCGCAGCAGCTCGCGCAGGCGCCCCGCGGCGTCGCGCTGGCCGCGCTCGGGCGCGCCGGCGCGCAGCAGCGGCGTCAGCGCGGACACCTTGACGGACAGGTTCGCGCGCGGCAGCGGGCCGCTGGAGTCCTCCTGGAGGCGCGGTCGCTCCGGCCAGCCGGCGGTCGCCTCGACGAGCGTCTCGAGCGCCTCCGCGCAGCGCGTTGCGTAGTGCCGGGCCTCGTCCTGGGTGACGGTCGCCTCGCCCAGCAGGTCCCCGGTGGCCGCGACGCCGTCCTTCCACAGCCCGCGCAGGTCGCCCATGGCCGCCCGCGGCGACTCTCCCACGATGAAGCGGTGGGCCATGTGCCTGACGCCGGCGGCCGCAGCGGCGCCGAGCGCGGTGCGGCCGGCTCGGGAGCCGCCCATCTTCATCGCGGCGGCGACCGGTGGGGGCGGCGTGTCCATCTCTCCGAGGAAGCCGATGAGGTGACGGGCGAGGTCGTCGAGGTTGCGGCAGGCGGGCACCACGTCCACGAAGCGAAACAGCGCGGCCTTGAGCTCCTGGTCCGAGGAGGCGAGGTCCATGGCTTGGTCGTCGACCGCCTTCAGCGGATGGCGGGCGGCGGAAGGGAGGGCCGCGGCGAGCTGCCGGCCGACCTCCTGGAGCTCCGATTCGAGTCGGGCCTCGTCCACTTCGCCCGACGTTAGGGCTTCTGGGGCCCCCGGGCCACGACGCCCATCCGATCGCGGAAGTCCGGGGTCCACAGGCGATCGGCCAGCCCGACCGCGGCCATCAGCCGCGTCAGGCCGTCCGACAGCGGCTGGGAGTAGCCGCTCAGGCGCCACAGGTAGTAGCGCACGCTGAAGGTCTTGGGCTCCGTGCGGATCTGCAGCGGCGCGTAGCCCGCGCGGCGCAGCAGGATCGTGATCGAGGCCCGCGAGAAGTACTGCACGTGGGTGGGGATGACCGACCACCAGCGCGCGCCCATCATCCGCGCCAGGCGGCTGCCCGCGTCTGGCAGCGCGAGGTACAGGACCCCGCCGGGCGCGAGGAGGGTGGCGATGTGCTTCAGCGCCGCGAGCGGATCGGTCAGGTGCTCGAGGACGTCGCCCAGCACGATGGCGTCGAAGCTTGCGGGCGGCAGCTCGGCCGTCAGCAGGTCGGCCTGGACGATCGGCAGGCCGAGGCGCTCGCGAGCGAACGTCGCGGCGAAGTCCGACGGCTCGACGCCGGTCACCTCCCAGCCGCGGTCGCGCGCCGCGGCGAGCAGGTAGCCGACCCAGCACCCGAGGTCCAGGAGTCGCCCCCGCGTAATCATGTGGCGCTCGATCTGGGCGAGCGTCGCGTGGGCGGTCGTGCGCTGGCCCTCCTCCTCATGGACGTAGTGGTCGGCGCGCGCGGCGACGTAGAGGGACAGCAGCTCGACCTCGGAGGGCTTGTGGGCGATCTGGCGGTGCCCGCAGGCCGCGCACTGCACGATGTCGTCGAGCGCCTGGCCGTAGGCGTCGGTGGTGGGAATCAGGCCGCGCTCGTCCAGGGGCGTGCCGACGCGCAGGCGCAGGGAGAGCGGGCCGCCGCCGCAGGCGGCGCAGTCGGCGTCGGTCACCGTCGCGCCACGGCCCAGAGGTCGTTGCCCGCGAACAGGCGCACCGCCCGCAGTGCCGCCAGCCGCTGGCCGGCGCGCATGAACCAGCTGTCGCGCAGGCCCGCGGTGGTGTGGTGGCTGCCGTCGCGCACGATCGCGGAATCGATCCACACCCGCGGCGCGGCGAAGCCCGCGCGCCGCAGGGAGCGGCGCAGGCCGTGCAGCGTCTGCTCGGCGACGTGGAACTCCTTGCTGAAGGTGACCCAGTGCTCGAGCGCGTCGACGGTCTCTCGGTGTCCCGCCCAGATCAGCGGCCAGCGGGCGAGGGGCCAGGTGATGTCGAGGAACAGGCGGTTGGGAGCCGTGTGGACGAGCAGGCGGCCGCCCGGCCGCAGCACCCGGTGAGCCTCGCGCAGCATGGCCGCGCCGTCGGAGGGGACGAGGTGCTCGATGACGTCGCCGCTGAGCACCGCGTCGAAGCTGGCGTCGTCCCACGGAAGGTGCGTGACGTCGCCCTGGCGGACGTCGGCGCCCAACACGCCGGCCAGCGTCTCCTCGCTGATCGCGACGGCGGCTCGGGAGTAGTCGATGCCCGCCACGGAGGCGCCGGCGCGCGCGCAGGCCAGCAGCACCTCTCCGCGCCCGCAGCCGAGGTCGAGCACGCGCAGCCCGGGCGCTGGGCGCAGGCGTGAGACCTGGCGGGCCTTCAACTGCGAGAGGCCCTTGCCGGCGTGGAACTCGTCCGCCCCCTCGCAGGTGTTGGAGAGGAAGTACTCGCGGTCATACACGTCGGGCGAGATGCGCTGCATCGGGCGGTGCAACCTAGCCGCTTCGCTAGCCTCGCCACCGTGCGCGCCCCCGGGCTGATCAGCGTCGTCACGCCCATGCACGACGAGGAGGGCAACGCACGGGCGATGTACGAGCGCGTGGCGACGGCGCTGGAGGCCTTCACCTGGGAGCTGGTCGTCGTCGACGACGGCTCCAAGGACGGCACCGCGCGGATCCTCGAAGAGCTCGCGACCCGCGACAAGCGGGTCAAGGTCGTCTCCCTGTCGCGCAACTTCGGCCACCAGGCCGCCATCACCGCCGGACTCGAGCACGCCCGCGGCGACGCCGTCGCGATGATCGACGCCGACCTGCAGGATCCGCCCGAGGTCATGCCGGAGATGATCGAGCGCTGGCAGGAGGGCGCCGACGTGGTGTACGCGGTCCGGGAGAGCCGGGAGGGGGAGACGCGGATGAAGGTCTACACCGCGCACGTCTTCTACCGGCTGATGGCGCGGCTGGCCAAGCTCGACCTGCCCGTCGACGCAGGCGACTTCCGCCTCATGGACCGGCGGGCGCTGGAGGCGCTGCTCGCGATGCCCGAGCGCAGCCGCTTCCTGCGCGGCATGACGGTGTGGATCGGCTTCACCCAGACCGCGGTCACCTACCGGCGCGAGGCGCGTGCGGCAGGGGAGACGAAGTTCACGCTGCGCAGGATGATCCGCTTCTCCTTCGACGCGATCTCGAGCTTCTCGTACTTCCCGCTGCAGCTCGCGACCCTCATCGGCTTCGTGATCTCGGTGCTCGCGTTCATCTCGATCCCGCTGACGATCATCGCCCGCTACAGCGACATCTTCGTTCCCGGCATCTCCTCGACCCTGGTCGTGGTCCTGCTGCTGGGCGGGATCCAGCTCATGACGCTCGGCGTGATCGGCGAGTACGTCGGCCGCATCTACGACGAGGTCAAGCGCCGGCCGTTGTACGTGGTGCGCGATACGGCGAACATCGACGCGGAGCAGGCCGGCCCGCGCTCGCCCGCGGGCACCGAGCTGTCGTGAGGATCGCGGTCCTCGGGGCCGGCGTGGCCGGCCTCACCGCCGGGCGGCGCCTGGGCCGGGAGGGGCATGCCGTCGACGTCTACGAGCGCTGGCCGGGGCTGGGCGGCATGGCCGCGACGGTCGACGTCGGCGGCGGGCATCGCCTCGAGCGCTACTACCACCACCTCTTCACCTCCGACCGCCACATCGCCGCCCTCTACGACGAGTTGGGGATGCCCGACGAGCTCGAGTGGCGCGACTCCACGACCGCGTTCTTCATCGATGGGCGTCAGTGGGCGTTCACCAGCCCGCTCGACCTGCTGCGCTTCAAGCCGCTCTCGCCGCTCGGGCGCGTCCGGATGGGAGCCGCGGTGCTCGCGGTCCAGCGCTTCGGCCGCGACAAGACGCCCTACGAGCAGGTCACCGCCGAGCAGTGGATCCGCCGGTGGATGGGCCGGAGCGCGTGGGACACGGTGTGGGGGCCCCTGCTGCGCGCGAAGTTCGGAGCGCGGGCAGAGGAGATCTCGATGGTCTGGCTGTGGAGCAAGTTCACGCTGCGCCGCCAGCTCGAGGGCGAGGAGGCCAAGGGCGAGAAGCTCGGCTACCCGCGGCACTCCTGGGAGAAGCTGCTGGAGCGCCTGCGGACGGAGATCGAGGCGGCCGGCGGTCGCGTGCTGATCGACAGGCCCGCCGCGAGGCTCGACCGCGACGCCGAAGAAGGCTTCCTGGTCACCCCGGGCGCAGCCGGCTCCTTCCGCCGCGGGCACGACCCGGCCGCCTTCGACGCCGCGGGAGAGCCGGAGCGCTACGACGCGGTGCTCTCGACGCTGCCCAACGACATCTTCGGACAACTGGCGGGCCACCTGCTCGACGCCGGGTACGCCGCCAAGCTGCGCGGCGTCGACTACTACGCCGCCCTGTGCGTCCTGCTCGAGCTCGACCGCCGGCTCTCGCCCTTCTACTGGACCAACATCGCCGACCCCGGCCTGCCCTTCCTCGGGCTGATCGAGCACACCAACTTCGTCGAGCCCGAGCGCTACGACGGCCGCCGCTTCGCCTACGTCGCCAACTACCTTCCGCGCGACCACGAGCTGCTCGGCCTCGGCCTCGACGCGGTGCTCGACCGCTACGTCCCGGGGCTGCAGAAGATCAACCCCGCCTTCTCGCGCGACTGGATCCGCAACGCCTGGATCTTCACCGAGCCGGCCGCGCAGCCCATCGTCACGCTGGGCTACGTCGAGCGCATCCCGCCGTTGCAGACCGGGGTGCCCGGGCTGATCCTCGCCAACACCACCCAGGTCTATCCCGAGGACCGCGGCACCAACTACGCGGTGCGCATCGGCGGCGATGCCGCCGATGCCCTCCTCACAGCCCCTGCAGCCATTCGCTGAGCCGCGCCGTCTCCGTGCGCAGGTTCGCGTGCTCGGCCACGAAGGCGCGCCCGGCGCGGCCCATCGCGGCGCGCTCGGCCGCGGGCAACGCCACGATCTCCTGCAGCGCCGCTGCCAGCACCGCCTGGTCACCCGGGGGGACAAGACGCCCGAACGCCGGCCTGACGATCTCCGGCAGGCCGACCTCGTCGCTGACGACGACAGGCACCTCCATGGCCAGCGCCTCCTTGACGACGACGGGCATGGAGTCGCGGTCGCTGTCGGCGGCAACGACGCAGGGTGCGGCCAGGAGCGATGCCTGCTCGAGCAGCGCGCGGATCGCGTCGGGGGACTGCGCGCCCGCGAGCTCGACCGGGGCGCCCAGGCGCGCGATCTCGGCTTCGAGCGCGCCGCGCAACGGGCCGTCACCCACGATCACCACCCGCTCGAGCCCGGCCGACGCACGGACAAGGTGCACGAACCCCTTCTTCTCGACGAGGCGGCCGACGGCGAGGACGAAGCCCGGCTCGGGGTGCGCAGAGCGGCGCGCCCAGCGCGCGAGGTCGACGCCCATGACCACGCGCTGGACTTCACGGCCGCCGATGGCCTGCAGGTCGCGGACGGTGTAGTCGCAGCCAGAGGTCACGAGCGCCGCCGCATCCAGCTTCTCGGCGAGGTTGCGCGGCGCGGCGTAGATGTCGTAGGCGTGCGCGGTGAGACTCCAGGGCCTCCCGAGGATCTGCGAGGCGCGCATGGCGTCCAGCGCGGCGCCGACGGCGAAGTGGGCGTGGCAGATCGCCGCCGGAACGCCGTCGAGGCGCTCGATCGCCGGGGCCAGCTCGCGCAGCCGCCGCGGCGGCTCGTCCCGGGCCCAGCGGCGCCGGGCGAGTCGGTCGCGCAGCACGGCACGGGGGTGGCGGGCGGCGACGCGCAGCGCCGCGGACAGGCTCGCGTGCTGGGCGAACCCGCTGACCGGGACGATCTCGACCGTGTGCCCGAGCGCCTCGAGCTCGGCGGCCTCGGCGGCCACGAAGGTCTGCGAGAGCACCGGGAACTCGTCGCACCACAGCTGGACGGGTCGCCGCTCCAAGTCGCGCGAACTGTACCGTCAGCGCGTGCTGACGGTCGCCGTCATCGTCCCCGCCCGCGACGCCGCCGCGACCCTCGCGGCGACGCTGGACGCCCTCGCCGCCCAGACCGTTCCCGCGGAGGTGGTGGTCGTCGACAACGGCTCGCAGGATGCGACGGCGGCGCTGGCGCAGGCACACCCCGCCGTGGACCGCGTGGTGCAGCGGGCCAGGGGAGCCGGACCTGGGGCCGCCCGCAACGACGGTGCCGCGGCCACGCGGGCGGAGGTGCTCGCCTTCACCGACAGCGACTGCGTGCCCGTGCCGGGCTGGCTGGCGGCGGGCCTGGACGCGCTCGGCGGCGCCGATCTCGTGCAGGGCCGTGTGGATCCCGATCCGGCGGGCGACCGGCACCCCTTCGAGCACACGGTGTCGGTGTCCGGCGCCTACGGGCTCTTCGAAACGGCCAACCTCTTCGTCCGCCGCGCCTGGTTCGAGCGCCTCGGGGGGTTCGGCCCCGGGATCCCCGCACCCGGGCGGCCGTTCGCCGAAGACGTGTTCTTCGGCTGGGAGGCCCGCCGGGCGGGGGCGCGCACGGCGTTCAGCGACGCGGCGCTCGTGCACCACGCCGTCCTGCAGCGCCCGGCGTCGGCGTTCGTGGACGAGCGCCGGCGGCTGCGGCACTTCCCGCCCCTCGTGCGCGAGGTCCCCGAGCTGCGGACGACCTTCCTGCGTCGCGGCCTCTTCCTCACCGAGCAGACCTTGGCCTTCGACGGTGCCCTCGCGGGCCTGGTCGCCGCCGCACTCGCCCGTCGCGCGCTGCCGCTCGCCGCCGCGCTGCCCTACGCGCTGCGCGTCCGGCGCATCACGCGCCACTGGCCGCAGCACCCGGCCGGCCGGCTCGCCGCCGTCACCGTCGCGGCGGACGCCGTCGGGGCGGCGTCCCTGGCCGCCGGCTCGCTGCGCGCCCGCCGCGCCGTCCTCTGACTCAGCGCGCCGGCCGGGCCCGCACGGCAGCGTGAGGGACGCCGAGGAAGCGGATCAGCAACCGCTCGCGACCGCGGGCCGAGAGCGCAGCCTTGAGCATGCGGCCCGACACCGGTGGTCGGGCGTGCGCGGGGCCGAGCGGCAGGTAGTACACGCCGGTGGCTTCGGCGATCTCCCAGCCGGCGGCGTAGACCATGCGGTGCAGGCCGGCGCGGTTGGGCTGCCACCACCACGGCTCCGAGTCGCCCTCCAGCCGCGCGACCGGCGTGTTGGGACGCAGGTAGGACGGGATCGCCTCGATGCCGTCGGCGATCACGGCCTCGCCGCGGCAGACCGAGCGCAGCGCCATCAGCGCTCCGACGGGATCGCGCAGGTGCATGAGCAGGGTGCCGACGAAGACGAAGTCGAACTGCCCGATGTCCTCGGGATCGAGGTCGTAGATCGACAGCTCGCGGCGGTCGACGGCCGAGCCGAGCGCCTCGCGCGCGACGTGAAAGCCCTCGCTGCCGCCCTTGACCAGCTCCAGGTAGAGCTGCTGCGCGCTCTGGAGGTCGGCGTTCCCGCTCGCGGGCCAGTCCCACTGGGAGGGCTCGCGCAGGTCCACGGCGACGACCTCGCTCGCCCCGCGGCGCTCCATCTCGAAGGCCCAGAAGCCGTCCCAGGTCCCGACGTCCAGGCAGCGCTTGCCGGCCAGCGAGGCGGGCAGCGGGACCTTGGAGACGATGCGGCGCGGGTCGAAGTGCCCGCGCGTGACGACGCCGCCCGGCAGCTCGAGCACGTGGTACCAGTCCAGCGCCGCGACCCGGTCGCTAAGGGACTCGGTGGCGGCGGCGGTCATCCTGTCGCCGTTGCCTGCGTGGCGTGGTGGACGACGTGGCGGATCTTCCAGCCGTGTGCCGAGCGCATGGTGAAGCGCGCGTGCTCCTCGACGCGGTCGAAGCCCGCGTAGGCGAGCATGTGCCGCCAGGCGCGCCGCGAGGGCTCCCAGAAGACGACGGCGTCCTCGCGGTTGCCGCGGAAGCGCGCGACCGGGAAGGGCAGGAGGTCGGTCAGCTTCGCGTACTCCTCGGCCGAGATGAACGTCCCGCCCGGAGCGGTCAGGGCCGCGATCCGCTCGAGGGCGAGCAGCTGGTCGCGCAGGTGGATGAGGACCGAGCCGCACAGCACCAGGTCGAAGGTCCCGAGGTCGTCCGGCACGGCGTCGTAGATCGACCGCACGACGCGCTGGACCTTGGAGCCCAGCAGCTCGCTCGCGGTGCGAAAGCCCTGGCCGCGGACGATCGACGTGTTCGGCCGGCGCCGGCGCGGCGGCCAATCGAGCTCGCGCTCGTCGTCGAGGTCGAGCGCGACGACCTCGGCGGCGCCGCGGCGCTCCATCTCGAAGGCCCAGAAGCCGTCCCACGTCCCGACCTCCAGCACCCGCTTGCCCGCGAGCGACGCGGGCAGTCCGTAGGCCCCGACGTAGGGTCGCATGTCGAAGATGCCCTGGGTGGTCAGGCCCGGCAGCTCCAGCGTGTGGTACCACCCCTGCGTCTTGGCCTGTTCGAGCAGATCCGTCCCCATCGGCGGGGCAGTCTATGCGTGAGACAGCCCGCGCCCGCATCCTGGAGACCCTCCCGGAGGCGGCGCTCGTGCTCGACGTCGGGGGCTGGGCCGTGCCGTTTCCCCGGGCGGACTGGATCCTCGACCTCGGCGCCTACGAGACCCGCGGTGAGTGGGGCTACGAGGGCGACCGGGCCACCGAGCGCTTCACCGCCGACACGTGGATCCGGCGCGACATCTGCGAGCGCGAGCCGTGGCCGTTCGCCGACGACCAGTTCGACTTCGCGATCTGCTCGCACACCCTCGAGGACGTGCGCGATCCCGTGTGGGTGTGCTCCGAGCTCGCTCGCGTGGCGAAGGCCGGCTACATCGAGGTCCCGTCGCGGCTCGAGGAGCAGAGCTGGGGCTTCCAGGGCCCGTGGACGGGCTGGGGCCACCACCACTGGATCGTCGAGGCCGACCAGACCGCCGGCCGCCTGCAGTTCGTCTTCAAGCATCACACGGTCCACGCCCCGGGCAGCCACTTCCCGGCCGGGTTCCGCGACACCCTCTCCCTGGACGAGCGCGTCACGAGCCTGTGGTGGGAGCGGTCCTTCGCGGGCATCGAGCGGATCTTCGACGAGCCGGCCGCCCTGGACGCCTACCTGCAGGACTTCGTCACAGCACGCCGCGCTCGGCGAGGGCCGCGAGGACGCTGGCGACGCCCTCGTCGGTAGCGTCGTAAGCGGAGGCCGGCGCCTGGGGGCTCACCGCTCCAGCACGCCGCGCTCGGCGAGCGCGGTCAGCACCAGCTCGACGGCTGCGTCGGCCGGGGTGTCCGTCCCCACCTCGATCTCCGCCGACTCCGGCGCCTCGTAGGGGTCGCCGACGCCCGTCATGTGGGCGACCTCCCCGCGGCGGGCGCGCGCGTACAAGCCCTTGGGGTCACGGCGCTCGCACTCCTCGAGCGGCGTCGAGACCCAGACCTCGACGAAGGGCAGCCCGGCGTCCTCGTGCAGGCAGCGCGCCGCACCGCGGCCGGCGGCGTAGGGGGAGACCAGCGACACGACGGCGACGAGGCCCGCGTCGGCCATCAGGCGGCCCGTCTCGGCCGCCCGGCGGACGTTCTCCTCGCGGCTCGCGTGGTCGAAGCCGAGGTCGCCGCACAGCCCGTGGCGCAGGTTGTCGCCGTCGAGCCGGTAGGCGTTGACGCCGCGCTCGGCGAGCGCGACGACCAGCTTGGCGGCCACCGTCGATTTCCCCGAGGCCGGCAGGCCGGTGAGCCAGACCGTGGCGCCGCGGTGGCCCAGGAGCTCCTGACGGCGGTCGCGGGTCAGGGCCTCCTGCTCCCACACCACGCCCTCGCTCTGGCGGCGACGGGTCACGACTGGGGCGCGTCGCGGTCGACGATCATGCCGCCGGCCACGGTGTCGTTGGTCGCTTCGTCGATCAGGATGAAGCTGCCCGTGGCGCGGTTGCGGGTGTAGGTGTCGACGATCATCGGCGCGCTGGTGCGCAGCTTCACGCGGCCGATGTCGTTGAGGCCGAGGCAGTCCGCGGCGAGGTCGCGGTGCAGGGTGTTGACGTCGAGGCGGTAGCGCAGCTCATCGACCACCACCCGCGCCGTGCGGGTCGTCTGCTTGATCGCCAGCTTCGCTCCGGCGCGCAGGGGCGCCTCGGTCATCCAGCACACCATGGCGTCGATCTCGCGGACCGGGTCGGGACGGTTGTGGGGGCGGCAGATCAGATCGCCGCGCGAGACGTCGACGTCGTCGGCGAGGTGCAGGATCACCGACATCGGCGGAAACGCCTCCTCGATGTCGCCATCGAAGGTCTCGATGCGAGCGATGGTCGTCGAGCGGCCGGAGGGCAGCACCAGCACCTCGTCGCCCGGCTTGAGGACGCCGCCGGCGACCTGGCCCGCATAGCCGCGGTAGTCGTGGTGCTCGTCGGTCTGGGGCCGGATGACCCACTGCACGGGAAAGCGCACGTCGATCAGGTTGCGATCCGACGCGACGTGCAGGTGCTCGAGGTGCCACAGCAAGGGCGGCCCGCCGTACCACTTCGAGTTCTCCCCGCGCTCGACCACGTTGTCCCCGTTCAGCGCGGAGATCGGGATGAAGGTGACGTCGCGCAGGTCGAGGCGAGCGGTGAAGTCGGTCAGCTCGTCGACGATGCGGTCGTAGGCGGCCTCGTCCCAGTCGACGAGGTCCATCTTGTTGACGGCGAAGACGACGTGGCGCAGGCCGAGCAGCGAGGCGATGAAGGTGTGCCGGCGCGACTGCTCCGTCGGGCCCTCGCGCGCGTCCACCAGCACGATCGCCACGTCCGCCGTCGAGGCGCCCGTGACCATGTTCCGCGTGTACTGCACGTGCCCGGGGGAATCGGCGAGGATGAACTTGCGCCGCGACGTCGCGAAGTAGCGGTAGGCCACGTCGATGGTGATGCCCTGCTCGCGCTCGGCGCGCAGGCCGTCGGTGAGCAGCGCGAGGTCGACGGTGTCGAGGCCCCGCCGAGCGCTGACGTCGGCGATGTGCGCGAGCTGGTCGGCGAGGATCTCCTTGGAGTCGAACAGCAGCCGCCCGATCAGCGTCGACTTGCCGTCGTCGACCGACCCGGCGGTGGCGATGCGCACGAGGGAGGTGGTCGACATCAGAAATAGCCCTCCTTCTTGCGGTCCTCCATCGCCGCCTCGGTGACGCGGTCGTCGGCGCGGGTCTCGCCGCGCTCGGTGACGCGGGTGGCGGCGATCTCGGACACGACGCCCTCGAGAGTGGTCGCGGTCGAGCGGACCGCGCCGGTGATCGTCAGGTCCCCGACCGTGCGATAGCGGACGGACTCCGTGAAGGCCTCCTCGCCGTCGATCAGGTCCGTGTGCTCGGAGACGGCGTAGAGCATCCCGTCGCGCGCGAAGACCTCGCGCTCGTGGGCGAAGTAGATCGAGGGGAGCTCGAGCCGCTCCTGGTGGATGTACTGCCACACGTCGAGCTCGGTCCAGTTG
>Ga0136618_10000378_pt1 | contig 14915 bp, 16 predicted proteins | sample AntDrymUQ3302106_2_FD_104805 | JGI IMG/M metagenome (GOLD analysis project Ga0136618, IMG submission 104805) | Polar desert sand microbial communities from Dry Valleys, Antarctica - metaG UQ330 (21.06) | ecosystem: Environmental > Terrestrial > Soil > Desert | place: Antarctica: Dry Valley... | reverse complement strand
CCACGCGCATAAATTTTCCCGTTATCAGAAAAATGATAAAGACGATAATGCCGAAAATCAGATGCGCGTATGACATATTTTGCGGTTTAACCTGATGGCTGTTTTCAGAAGCATTTTAAGCTAGAATAAAATTTATGAAAACGAGAGGCGGCGCGATTTTTTCAATTCCAATTTTTTTCGGTTTATTCTTAACGGCGATGAACGCGCAAAATATTTCAAAAAACGACGATTTCAGCGGGGCATATAAAAAATTCAAAACGCTTTACGAACAAGAGTTGAAGCAATCGGGAATTGTCGGGAGCAGTTTTGTTTTTCTCAAAGACAACAAAGTTCTCGCGCGTGAATTTTACGGCGCGGCGAATCTCGAAAAAAATCAAAGGACGGATGAAAATACGATTTATCATTGGGCGTCGAACACTAAGCCTTTTACCGGAATTGCGATTATGCAGCTTCGTGACAGAGGTTTGCTGAAACTCGACGACCCGGTTGTAAAATATCTGCCCGAACTCGAAGCCGTTCACAATTCTTACGGGAAAATGAGCGAAATTACGATTCGCCAATTGATGAATCATACGGCTGGTTTTCGCAATCCGACTTTTCCGTATAAAAATGGCAAAGAATGGCAGCCGTTTGAACCGCAGAAATATTCGCAAGTCGAAGCGATGCTGCCGTTCACGGAAATCCTTTTTAAGCCGGGAAGCCGTTACAGTTATTCAAATCTCGGCATCGTTTTCCTAGGACAAATTATCGAACGCTTGACGCTCGACGATTACGAAGTTTATATTGACAAAAATATCTTGAAACCGCTCGAAATGTATCGCAGTTATTTCGACGCAACGCCTTATCATCTTCTAAAATATCGCTCTCACAGCTATTACATCGAAAATGGAACGCGCACTACCGGACGTTTTGACGCAAATTCCGGCATCACGGTTTCAAACAGCGGTTTGAATTCGCCGCTGCCCGATATGATTAAATATCTGAATTTCCTCATCGGCGACGCGACCAAAAAAGAAATTTACGAGGGCGTTTTAAAGCGTTCATCGCTCGAAGAAATGTTTCAGCCGACAATTTCCGCCACTCTGGACGCAAACGGCAACGCCGGATTTACGACCGACATCGGCTTGATTTTCTTTCTCGACCGAAGCGGGGGCGAAACTTTTTTAGGACACGGCGGCGACCAAAACGGCTTTATCAGCTACATCGAATTCAACCCGAAAAAACGCGCGGCTTCCGTTTTGGTTTTTAATACAAACATCATTTTGCCCGACAACACGCCGCCTGAAAAAGACCCGGTCGGAAAATTGCGAAAAGCCGTTCGCGTTCTGCACGAGAGCATAAATTAATGTCCGACACACGACAAAAACTTTGATTGCATTTCTATAAAATAAATGAAGCCTGAGCGCAAATCAAATGACTGGAGCGCCGGGCGTCCCCGCTTGCATTGAGCGCGGAAGCGCGAAAAAGCCGTTGCAATCTGCGCCTTAGAATGTAACGCGCATCTTCGCGTCGAAGCGACGCTTATGGCAAGCGAGGACGCCCGGCGCTCCAGTCCGCTTCGCGTTTTTATTAGCTTTGAATTGCGCTCAGGCTTCAAATAAATCGTAAATGAGCGAAAAAGGAAAAATATGGAAAAAATAACTATCGAAATCTTTTCGGATTATGTCTGACCGTTCTGCTGGCTGGCGGAATCCGCCGTCGCCGAATTGGTCAATTCGGAATCGAATATCGAAATCCTCTGGCGGGCGTTTGAACTGCGTCCCGAACCCGTCCCGACGCTGCCGCCCGACGGCGAATATCTGCACCGCGTCTGGAACGATTCGGTTTATCCGATGGCGGAAAGTATGGGAGTCATGATGAAATTGCCGCCCGTCCAACCGCGCTCGCGCCTCGCGCACGAAGCCGCGCACTGGGCGCGAACACAGGGGAAGTTTGAGCAAATGAACGCCGCCATCTTCCGCGCCTTTTTTGAACGCGGCGAAAACATCGGCGAGACAGACATTCTACTGTCGCTGGCTTCCGCGCTTGATTTAGAAAGCGACCATTTACGCCGTGCGCTCGAAAGCCGGGAGTTTGAACGCAGCGTCAATGCGGACGAGCAAGCCGCCGAACAGTTAGGCGTGAGCGGCGTTCCGGCATTTGTGGCGAACCGAAAATTTGCGCTAAGCGGCGTTCAATCTTTTGAAAGTCTTAAAATGTTAGTTGAACGCACCCGTGTTTCATAAATTGGGAATAATCTTTTTAATATTTCGTTTCATCGTTTTTCAAACAACCCACGATTTTTTATCTGACATTGCCAAAAAACGGTTATTTTCCAACCGAGTTTTTTAGTTGTTTCTGATTTATTTGTCTCTTGCGATATTTCCTTGAATTTTATTTTTCCAAAATTCGTGGTTGGTTTGATGTAAAGCGGACTTTTTACAGTCTGGATGAAAGTGCCAAAAACAACCGTGAACAAAAATCACGATTTTATATTTTGGCAAAACAATATCCGGTTTTCCGGGAAGTCGCTTGTCGTTTTTTCTGTATTTAAAACCTCGTGCGAATAGAAATTTTCTAACGAGAATCTCAGGCTTTGTTTGTTTGCCCGAAATTTTAGAGCGCGTTTAGAAATTCAGAAAGGTCAGCATAAATGTTTAAATAAGTCCGTAAATTAAATTTTCGAGTGTTTTGAGTCCCGCCTTGAGGCGGCAAACCGCCAGCGAAGCGCGGCGGATGCACGTGCGGGGCGTGGACTCTGACAGAAAGCAAAACGCCACAAAACTTCTGCTCATTTGCTTAGAAAATTGAATTTACGAATACACTCTTATTGTTCGGAGTCGAAATGAGAAAAACTATTAAGTATGGCATCAAGTAGAAGAAATTATAGATTGCGAAATCATGTTTTTTAGAAATTTTCCGCAGAACTATCCTCAGCTTTTAATTTGTCCAGCCGGTCTAAAAGAGTCTGTTGCTGTTTCTCCAAATATTGCAATCTTACCGATTTTATATCTGCCGGGATATTTTCTTTTTCTGAAAATTTTATACTGCGAATGTTCTCGATAATTAACTTTTCAATATACCCGATTATATTCTCAGGAAGCTGATGTTCGGGCAGAAGTGTTTTATTCAACTCCTTGTTTAATTGAAATTCATTCTCCAAATCTTCTTCAGTTTTTACATAACTCATATGAAATTAGTTTGAAAAAGTTTACTACAAAATTATTCGGAACGCTTATTCCAAATAACATATATCTGTTTCCAAACACCATTTTTATCTTTTTTACTAATCCATAGATAATTAGCCAAATTCTCAGTGAACTCATTTGTCTGCTTATTCTTTAGTGTTTCTTTTGCCCACCCTCTGTCAACCGCTATATCTCCAACAATCTTTATTTCTTCGGTGTGATAATCCGTTTCTACTTCAAATATCTCCCATAATTGTTTCATCACATTAAGAACATTTTCTTGTCCTGAGACGGGCAACATACCATCGGGAATTAAAACAATGTCTGAGGCGGAGTGCAGTCTGAGCGGTTCAATATCATTCGGCGTGTTTTCCGCCTTCTGAATTTCACTTCTCATCCGGTTAATATATTTAATGTTTTCATCTGAAACATTTTTCATAATTTCCATCGGTAAGTTGGTCAGCGGCATTGCAGCGACGAGTTTTGTTTTAGAAGGTTTGTGACTTGTTTGAAAAATCGCCGGTGCCGATAAGAAAACATTATCTTTTAACTTTTATTAAACGCCATCGGCGCCGGTTCTTCGCCTTCTTTCGGCGGTTCACGATTTACCGAAGGAGAAGCAAAAATTTCGAGAATTTTATCGTGCATCGCTTTAGCTTCCGCGTTATTCGGAGTGAGCTTCAAGCCTTTGCGAAAATCGCCGAGAGCGGCGCGGTATTGTGCCGCTCCGGTCAGCAAAAATGCGCGTTCAAAACGTGCCGCCGCCAGATTTTCCTTTGCGTTTGCGTCGCTGGATTTTGCTTTGTAATCCTTTTCCGCCGCTTCGATTTTTGCCGTCTGCATTGATACGTCAATCGCCCGCGCCATCGGCGATTCGGTCGAAGTCGAAGCCGGTTTATTTGATGTATTTGCCGTATTATTGGTCATCGGCGGTAGAGATTTTTCCGTTGAATGAGCCGCCGCCGTTTCCGGTTGATTTCGATTAACAGCCGCCGCCGCCGCGACATTCGTATTCGGCGCGTTTGTTTGCGGCGAATTTCCGCCGCAGCCGATTAAACTAAAAATATAAAAAATACTTAAACTTAAAAGTGCAATTTTTTTCATAAAAATAAACTACTTCTTTTCACTACTTCTTTTCGCTACTTCTTTTCAATATAAGGACGCGCCTGCACGACGTAAATTCGTCCGTTCATAATTCCCCATTCGATGTCCTGATCTTTTTTTCCGCCGAAAACGCGCCGGATATTGAGCGCGATTTTCGCCAGATTTCTTGCCTGCAAATCGGTCAAAATCCGCTTTGATTGCGGATTGGCGCATTGGTCCGTTTTCTCGACCAAACCGCCTTCGTCATCAAAAACCAATGAATTTTGCTGTTGCGAAATCGTCAACAAAATTACCGAATTCGATTTCGGATTAAACAAAACCTGTTCGGGAATTCCATTATTGTCGGGAATTTTCGAGTTATGCCCGCAAACCGTGCTGATATAAACCGCATTTACGTTTTCGTCGTCAAACGGGTCTTTGGAAATCATCACGCCGCCTTTTTGCATATCAACGCTGAGTTGAATCAAAGCCGACATATAAACATCTGTTTGACTGACGTAATTTCGCACCCGCGCTTCGTATGCGTCGAATTTCCAGAGCGATGCCCAGACCTTTTTCACCGCTTCGATTAACTCTTCTTCTTTTTTGACGTTCGCCACGCTCGAATAAAGTCCCGCGCCCGAAAAATTCGGCAAATCTTCCGAGTTTGACGAACTGCGAACAAAGACGGAACGACCGCCAAGCTGCGTTTTCCATTTTTGGACGATTTGTCCGCGTAACTCTTCATCAAACTCGGCGTTTTGAATATTTTTACGGAATTCTTCTAATTTTTGGCGGCGAACGCGCGGATTGTGGACAAAATCGTTATCGTCGGTAAAATTTTCGATTTCCTCCGCAAAACCGTGCTTTTTCATAAAACGGTCGTACCAGTGAAAGGGAACGGCAAAACCGTCGGGAACAGTAAAGCCTAACATTTTAGCGTTCAGCATTTCGCCCAAATTTGCCGATTTCGAGCCGTAAAGAACGCTGTCTTTTTTCCGCATTTCGCGCAGTCCGGCAAGTTTTTTAACACTTAAATTTACCGGCGGAATACGAATATCCGGCGGCGTATAATTTTTTAAAACTTCCGAATCGGCGCGTTTAAATTTCGGTTCGGTGAGAGTCGCTTCAAACTCGATCCAATACGTATCGAATTCCTTCAAAAGTTTGTCCGCGTCTTTGATATAAACATTCGGAATTCCCCAGCCTTTCGCCAGAATATTAATGTGTGAAAGCGGCGTTGACGGTTTGGCGACGATAATTCCGCGCACCGGCGGCAAACTCAGAGGCAATTCCTTTAAAACCAGAATCTCGTTGTCGCCGATTTCCACCGTGTCATCGAGTTTGTCAATAATATGGATTCTGCCGATTGTTTTTCCGGTATTCAAAGCCAGATATTCCTGATTTTTGGCAATATCGCTCTGCAAAACGCGCTCGATGTCGAGCGTCGCCGAAACGTCTTCCTGCCGAATCGAATTCGGTTTATAAAAAACGTCCGTAAAAAATGATTGATTAATCGCGTTATCGGCAATTTTTAAGTGTTCGGCAGTTGCCAAATCGCCTTCCCAAAGTTCCCAGGTAAATTTATTGACCGGCTTCTGCCACGCGATTGTGCCGACGATAAAGCGGCGGGTTTCATCAATATAAATCGGCTTGAAAACATCGCCGCCGCGCGGAACGAGATAATTTGCCAGCAGAAAATCTTTGTGAAACCGGTATTTTTGCGAATTCACGTAATAGATTTTATTTTTATTTTTGCGGTCAATAACGAACATCGCGTGCGGCAGAGCGTAAGGCGTTCCTTGATGATAAGTCCGCGCAATTCCGTCGAAATCCGCTTGCGACCCGACTTTCGGCACCGAGTTCTTTTTTGAATCCGGCTTTTTCGACATCGCGCCTTGAGGTTCGCGCGTCGGCGAAGGCTTTCGCGCCATCTGCCCGCTCGCGTCGTAACCGAACGAAGCGATTAAACTCGCTGTAAACAATGCCGATAAAATATTTTGTAACTTTCTCATCGCTTTTTTTGTCTCTTATCAAAAATATCAAAAATATTAAAAACTAATTTTTCGCCGCAAACTTTCAAGCTGTTTGATGCTTGCCAGATGAATGCCGAGCTTTTTCAAAACGCCTTCGCGCATATCGTAAATCCAGCCGTGAACCGTCAGATTACGCCCGCTTTGCCAGGCATCCTGCACAAAATTCGTTTCGCAGACATTCAAGGTTTGCTCTAAAACATTCAGCTCGCATAATTTATAAAACCGCTCGCGCTCGTCCGCAATCGCTTCGAGCGTTTTCTCGTGCGTTCGCGCGACATCCTGAATATGCCGCAGCCAATTGTCAATCAAGCCGAGCCGCGTATTTTCCATCGCCGCTTTGACACCGCCGCAATTGTAATGCCCGCAGACAATTATATGTTCGACTCCGAGCGCTTCGACGGCAAACTGAATCACCGATAAACAATTCATATCGGTATGCGAGACGACGTTGGCGATGTTTCGATGCACGAAAAGCTCGCCCGGTTTCAAGCCCATCGTCATATTGGCGGAAATTCGGCTGTCTGAACATCCGATCCAGAGATATTTCGGCTTTTGAACGTCGTAGATGCGCGAGAAAAATTCGGAATCCTTCGTCTTCATTTTTTCCGCCCAGCGCGCGTTGTTTTCCAGCAAATAATCAAGCGTATCCATAAACCCCGACGAATTTAACTTTTGTCGTTCTTTCCCGAAGGCAGCCGACGTTCAAATTTGAGTAGTTCTTTTTCAACCCACATTCTCGTTTTATCATTTTCGCTTTGCACGGCATAAACCAGCACATCAATTTGAGCTTTTTGGCGGCTGATTTCTTCCAGCATCTGTTTGTTATCTTGCCGCAAACTTTCAAAATCTTTTTCAAGCCGGTCAACTCTGGAAGTCAAAGTAAAAACCTTTGTCATCAGGTCAAATAATTTTTCCAACATCTTATTTCTCCAATGGCATTCCCCATTTAGCTAAACGCTGTGAAGTTTGTTCCGACAGCTTTTTGATTTCAGCTAATTTTTCTTGAAACTCCTCATGCATTTTATCCATTCGTGCATCGCGTTCGGGGCTTTCTTTCTCCATTCGGTTCAGAATTTCCAAAGTTGCGTCCAAAAGTTGCTCAAAACTTTTGGCTTGGCTTTCGGTCATTTCAAAGGTTATGGTTTTTTCCATTTTCTTATCTCCTTTTGCCATTATTTTACGTTAATCTGCCTTAAAATTCACTATTTCCGTAAAATATCTTCAATCGCGTCGCAAGCCGCCAGTGTGCCGTGTTCGGCAGTGACGATTTTACCGGTTTCGACAGCCTTCGCTTTATAACTCAAATCGGTGAGTAGTCGGCGCAGATGCCGCGCCGCATTTTCCGCCGTGTAGCTTTCTCTGGAAATGATTCGAGCGACACCGATTCGCTCGCAACGCGCCGCATTATCCGGTTGGTCGTGCGAATACGGCATAATCAAATGGGGAATTCCGGCGCGAAGAACCTGCGCGGTCGTGCCGACCCCGCCTTGATGCACGACGCAAGCCGCTTTCGGAAAAACCAGCGAATAAGGCGCGTAATTAAACGCCGCGACATTTGACTTTATATTTTCTCCACTCTCTATTCTCCACTCTCCACTATCCACTAATTTGGGCGGATCGTTATAAACTCCGTAAAGCAAAAGGGCGCGTCTGCCCAACATTTGCGCGGCTTTCGCGCTTTCCTCAAAAAAATCTCGCGCGTCCATCACCGCCGCGCTTCCCAAAGTAAAAACAACGGGAGCGTCGCCCGCGTCGAGAAATTCCGCCAAACCGGCGGGCATTACGCCTGTATCGTTTTGCCCGTCGTAAAAACAAAATCCGGTTTGAATTGTCGGCTGATGCCAGTCGGGTTGCGGTTTTGCCAAAGCCTTTGAAAATAGCGCGAGATGAAGCGTGTCCGAATATTTATCTTCAAAAACCGGGTCGTGATTTTCGTCCAAACCGATTTCACGGCGAAATTTTCTAAGCGGCTCAAACCAATGTCGAATGGTCAGACGCAAAACCGAAAACAGCGCCCGGTGAAATCCCGCGCCGAGCGGTCGCAGATGCCGAAGCCATTGCGCCGTCGGAAAAACGCCCGGATCGGTTGCCGAAAAAGTCGTCACCGGCGAAAGACCGGACGAAATCCATTTTTTCCCGGTCTTTTCGGCAACCGACGGCGCGACATAAACGACTTCGCCCGTGATAAACAAATCCGCGTCCGCGACCGCTTCGGTCAAATCGTCATACATTTCGCGCAGATTCGGCAAAACGATTTCCCTCAGCATTTTTTCAGGACCTTTTTTCGCGTCCATCAAATCAGGCATCATTTCTTTGGCTTCTTCAAAATCTATGTGCGGGCGCATCGGGCGAAATTCAAAACCGAGCATCTCGATTTTTTCGCGGTAAAATTCCATCGTCGCAATGGCGATTTCGTATCCCCGATGGCGAAGTTCGAGCGCCAAAGCAATTATCGGGTGCATATCGCCGAGCGAACCGAATGTCGCTAAAACGATTTTCATATTTTTTCTTTGTCGGTTGTCCGTTGTTCGTCGATTATTTGTTGATTCGCAGACATTTCATTCAAACCTGCTGACGATTCCAAAATCTCCTCTTCTCCTTTTCTCCTCATCTCCTCTTTTTCTTCTCTTTCCGCTTCGCGCTCTTTTAATCTGCCTTTGACTTGAAACCTGACGCTCAAAAAGAACGAAACCGCGCCGAAAACGGCGGCAATAAATAAACCGTCGGCGTTACCGCGCCACCAAAAAAATGCGGCGATTCCAATTAGAATCACCGCTGTAATTTGAAAAAATCTTTCCATTCTTTTACCCGTTTTTTATTTCCTCTTGAGCAATTTCGCTTGCCGATCTACGCCCTCGCCCTTTTCTTAAAAGGTATCTCAGAACAAGATAGATTGGCAAAACGATAAATAAAAGGAACGGCAAAATCGCTATCGTAAACGTGACTAAAGCGAGCAGAAAATCGAGCGCGAAATCGAAACCGCTGCTTAATGATTTCGTCAAACGATAGAAAAATCCGGTCGAACCGGCTGAAATTGCCGCCGGAGTTTGCAGGCGAACTTTGACGGTTGAAAGGCTCGCCTGATTTTCCAAAAAACGCTTTCTGCCTTCGATTTTTTCAATCCCGCCGCGCACATTCGCCAATTCTCTCTGCACATTGAGCGCGTCTTCGACCGATTTCGCCTGTTTCATTATCTCGATAAATTGCTGTTCGAGAGCCTTTTCAGTTTTGAGTCGCGCTTCGATGTCAATAAATTCTTCGGTCACGTCCTGACCTTTGACGGTTTCGCTGATGACGCGAGTTCCGGTTTTGCGGATTTCGTCGAGCGTTTCGTTAAATTTTTCCGCCGGAACGCGAATCGTCATCGTTACCGTGTTGAGCGTTGCTGATTTTACATCGCTTCCGCTCTGCGCCGATTCGACGACAAAACCGTTTACGCTTTCGGCAATCGCGGTAATTTTTTGCTGTGATTCTTCGGGCGAACTTGCTTCAAGCTGCAAATCGGCGTTGCGAATGATTTTGCGCTCGATGACGGTCGGCGCAGTTTGCACATTCTCGGCTTGATTAAGCGAAACTTGCTGGGCGAGCGGCGCATTTCCGGGTTTTTCGCCTCCACCGCCGCTATCATCAGCAAGCCTTCCTTTGCTGGCAGTGACGTTTTCACTCTCCGAACTCAGCGCGGTATTGGTAATACGGCTCACGACATTAGTATTACTGGCTGATTGGGCACAGGAAGTTAAAAACGCGAGAAACAAAACGGCGGCAAATTGGATTTTTTTCATATTTTTCTTCTCCGAAACTTTTTTTCGAGTAGAGAACGAGAAAACTGACGACAGCTTGCGTTCAATCAAACTTTCTGCGGGCGAAAAACACTGAACAAACGGCGAAACGCGCGAAAAACCTTCGGCGCGAACCAGACGAAGAAAATCACGAAAACTCCCAGAATAATCGCAATCAAAATCGGCGCGAAAACCGCCAAAATCGCGCCGACAAAAGCCACGATGTCTTCGACGATTGATAAAACCCAGTTGGAAACAGGTTCGGGCGAAAGATTCGCGCCTGCCCGCAAAGCCGCTTTCGTGCCGTGCGAAGAAAACGCCAAGCCGCCGCCGAGAAGCGTCGCAATTGTAAAAACGCCCGCGTCCATTTGATTCGTCGCCGCGTAAGCGACAATCGCGCCCGCCGGAACGCGGATAAAGGTGTGAATCGCGTCCCAAACGCTGTCAACGTATGGAATTTTATCGGCGAAAAATTCGACTAAATATAAAAAAGCGGCAACGCCGATAATCCACCAATTATCGAGAACGTCCAAACCGCCGGGCAATCGGGTCGCGCCGAATTTTTGCAGCAATCCTAAAACCGTCACGGTCGCGTAAAGATTAATGCCCGAAGTCCACGCCGTTCCGAGAGCCAGGCTCAATGTCGAAAACCATTCCATCGCATTTCCTCCTTTTACAAATTCAAAGTATGCCGCGACAGTTGCGGCAACAACGAAAGTAAAACGAACCAGCCGTTTTGTAACCTATTTTAGACATAAATTTTACCCGGACAGATTACGATTCTTCGTCATCCTCGGTTCCGTCCGTTTCCTTTTTAACGCCGAATTTTTCTAAACGATATTGCAAAGTTCGGAAAGTTAAACCCAGTAATCTAGCCGATTTCGTGATGTTGTAATCGGTGCGCTCCATCGCCTGCATAATTAAGCTGCGCTCGACTTCTTCAAAATTTACGCCTTCGGCGGGTAGTTTGAATAAATCGCCGGATGAAGCCGTTTTTGCCGTTTGCGACATTTCCGGCGGCAAATCGTCTAATGTTATTTTGTCGTTTTCACACAACAGAATCGACCTTTCCAATGCCGATTCGAGTTGGCGGACGTTGCCGGGATACGAGTAATTTTCTAAAAGCCGCCGCGCATCCGGGCTGATAGTGATTTTGCGGTCGGTGCCGCGCGTGTGCTTTTTCAAGAAATACTCGATTAAAACCTGCACGTCGGAACTGCGTTCACGAAGCGGCGGCATTTCGATTGAAAGCACGTTCAAACGGTAATATAAATCTTCGCGGAAACGCTTTTCTTCAACCATTTTCAGCAAATCGCGGTTCGTCGCGGCAACAACGCGCACATCAACATCAATTTCGCGCGTTCCGCCGACGCGCCGAATCTGTTTTTCCTGCAAAGCGCGAAGGATTTTCGCCTGAAGGCTGACTTCGAGTTCGCCGATTTCATCCAAAAAAAGCGTTCCGTTGTCGGCGACTTCAAACAACCCTTTCTTTTCACTGACCGCGCCCGTGAAACTGCCTTTTTCGTGTCCGAATAATTCGCTTTCCAAAAGATTTTCGTTAATCGCGGCGCAATTGACAGCTTGAAAAATCTCGTTCGAGCGCAAACTGTTTTTATGAATAGCCCGCGCGATCAACTCTTTTCCCGTTCCCGATTCGCCGCGAATTAAAACGGTCGAATTCGATTTCGCCACCTTTAAAATCAGCTTTTTTACCTTATCCATTTCCGGCGAAGCCGAAACGATTTCCGCGTCCAAAGTCGAAAGTTTGTTCAAAGCGCGGCTCACCGTATCGAGCAGTTTGTCGCTGTCATATGGTTTTTGCAGATAATCGAACGCTCCCAACCGCAGCGCGTCAACCGCCGAATCAACCGAGCCGTGCGCCGTCAGCAAAATGACGATGATTGATTTATCGAAATTGGTTAATTCCTTTAACAAATCAAGCCCGCTCATTCCGGTCATCTTTAAATCAGTCAAAACGAGATCGAATCTTCTATCGGCGACAAACTTCATCGCCGCTTCGCCCGAACTCGCCGTCGTCACGTCGTAGCCTTCGCCCGACAAGATCATTTCCAAAATCTCGCGCTGAGATTTTTCGTCATCTACTACTAAAATTGATTTTCGTGCCATAATTTTCGCGTCAAAAAAGCCTTGCTATTTGTTGCTGATTTATATTACATTGTTTGCTGTAAATAAAGCCTGTGATTCTTAACTCCCGAAACTCCCAAAGTTCTCCCTTTGCTTGTTTCAGGCTTTCAAAACACTTCCTTTGTTTACCTGTGAAAACAATTCCACTGAATTTACGAGGTAACTTAAATGAACAAAAAAAACAATTTAGCGTTATATGCGCTACTCGTCGCTGGGCTTTTCAGCCTATTTACATCAAACATTTTGGCGCAAAAAACCGCGTCAACTAAAATCGAACAACCACAATCGAAATGCTTCGGCAAACTTGTCTTGCCTTCGTCCATCTCTGTCAATAATGAGGCGTTTGGAGGTTTTATAAAAGCTGCGTCTTTGCCGGCAAAAGAAAGACGCTCATTATTTTCAAAACAGTCAAATGAGCAAAAAGCATCTTTTATCAAAGTTAATTTAGCTTTACAGTTCATCAAGCGACCAAATATGACAAAAGAGCAACAAGAATTTGTTTTGGACGCACTCTCAAAAGTTTCTGCCGAAATATACGACAAATCTGATTATGAAAAAGCAAGACGCAGCGAACAAAGCGGGTTAGAGATGGTAAATAAAGCCTTCGGGCTGTTTGCGCGTAAGGATGCAGGCGATTTTATTGAGCCTTTGAATACAGGCAAAGATGAAGAGGTCGCTCTTTTGCAAAAGTATGAAGATTTGCTCAAAAACGGAATGAAGGCGAGAAGGAAGATTGTTAAAGAAATGCCTGTAAATGATCGAGTAAATATCTGGAAAACTCAGTTAGCCTATCATTTAGCCACAGGAAAGTTTTCAAAAATTCAAAACGAGTTTATTTTAGAGATGCTAACAGCGTTGTCGCCTGAAACTTTTACTTCCCGTCTGAATCTTACAAAAGAAGAAGAATCTAAAGCTGAGGAAATGTTGGTATCAAGTATTTTCAATGTTTTCACTAAAGAAGAAGGATTCGCAATTTTTATGTCAGTTGGTATTCAGAATTATGTAAAAGATGAACCGATTGTTACTGATAATCTGGCTCCTACCACCTGCAACTGTAATTTTTATTGTGAAGGTGATCCTTCTTGTGGCGGACCGAACGGATGTATGAGTTCACCAATCGGAGATTGCGGACCTTATGGAACAACAAGATGTCATTATCTTTGTGGTTAATTAGCAACTGGGCTTTTACGGTCTAACGTAAACTTACACGAAAAAGGCAGTAGAAATGCTGCCTTTTTAACCTCGATAATTTTTATATGTATAAAACTGTATTCAAAATATTCGTCGTAATACTTTTAGTCTCCTTATTGATGCTATTGTTAATACCGTTCATTTCAAATAAAATTTACTTCATTACTCTATTTTCATTTATCGGCTATTTCTTTCTTACGTTATTTTTCTTCAAGGTTTTCAGTAAAAAGTTGTCGGCAATTTCAATTGTGGCAATTATTTTCGTGACAATGTTCCCGCTACAGTTATATACAATCTTTACGTTTTTTATGGGGGATTTTTACGCACTACCAATAGTAATTACCTATTGTTTAAGTGTTATTTCCGCTTACTTCTACTACAAAAGCAAACCACCAAAAAATGTAATACTTTTGTTTCTAAGTAGTTGCTTTGTAGTCTTTATGTTCTTTCAAGGTTGGGATCATTGGATTCACAGAATTAATTACGGAAATTTTACCGGAGAAATTCAAGCATACAATTTACCAACAAAATTTGAAGCCTTTGACGAACCAAAAAATATCATCACGGATGAGAATTTCAGAAACAAAATCGTTTTATTAGATTTTTGGACAACGACTTGCGGAATTTGTTTCCAGAAATTTCCTCAGGTTCAATCAGCTCACGAAAAATATAAAAACGACACTTCGGTAATGATTTTGGCAGTCAACAGTCCGATAGAAGAAGACAAACCGAATCAGGCTTTCAATGACATTCGTGAAGAAGGACACAGTTTTCCGGTTGTAGTTGCCAAAGATGAAGATTTAGCCGAAAAATTTGGCGTAAAAGGTTATCCGACAACTTTTGTCATCAACCAGAATGGGCAAATCGTTTATAAAGGCGACATCGAAGGCGCGGTTAAAATGATTGACCGATTAAAATTAAACTCGCGGTAATTTCACCGTAAACTTCGTTCCTTCATTTGATGCCGATTCGACCTCAATTGTTCCGTCGTGGTCGTCAATAATTTTTTTCACAATCGCCAAACCCAAACCCGTTCCGGTTTCTTTGGTCGAAAAATACGGCTCGAAAATTTTCGAGAGATTTTCTTCCGTGATTCCGCCGCCGGTGTCGGCAATTTCGATTTTGACAAAATCCGCTTCGGGCGAGATTGTAACATTTAAGTTGCCGCCTTTTGTTTCCATCGCCTGCACCGCATTAATAAAAAGATTGTTGAAAACCGAGCGCAGAAATTCGGCATCGCCCGCCATAAGCGGCACGTTTTCGCGTTCGATTAAACTGATTTTGATGTTCTGTTCGGCGGCTTGCACCTCAACGATTCGCAAAGAATCTTCGACGACTTGACGCGCTTCGGTCGGCTGTAAATTCAGCGTCAGCGGACGCGAATAACGCAGAAAATCCGAAATTTGATTGTTGATTCTGCCGACTTCCGTTTTCAATTGCGTTGTTAATTTTTCAAATGTCGGCTGTTTCGATTCGTCTTCAGGCTTAAATTGCTTACGCAGATGGTCGAGCGT
>Ga0136618_10000377_pt1 | contig 14917 bp, 12 predicted proteins | sample AntDrymUQ3302106_2_FD_104805 | JGI IMG/M metagenome (GOLD analysis project Ga0136618, IMG submission 104805) | Polar desert sand microbial communities from Dry Valleys, Antarctica - metaG UQ330 (21.06) | ecosystem: Environmental > Terrestrial > Soil > Desert | place: Antarctica: Dry Valley... | reverse complement strand
GAAGGGCTTCGGAAATATATGGCCGACGCGATGAAGTATTGGGTGCGCGAAGCCGACGTTGACGGCTATCGCTGCGATGTGGCAGGTTTTGTCCCGGTAGATTTTTGGAACAATGTGCGGAAGGAACTTGACCAAATCAAGCCTGTTTTTATGCTTGCTGAATGGGAATCGCGCGACCTTCACGCCGAAGCCTTCGATATGACGTATGCTTGGAGTTGGTATGAAAAAACAGAGCAGGTTGCACAAGGCAAAGCCAAAGACCTGAGCGGACTTTTTGTTTACTATTCGTGGAACGAAAGCTCTTTCCCCAAAGATGCGATTCGGATGGTCGGCGTGAGCAATCACGACAAAAACGCTTGGGAAGGCACGGAATTTGAACTCTTCGGCAAAGGATTACAAGCCGCAATGGTGCTTTCGGTCGTCGGCGAAGGAATGCCGATGATTTATAACGGACAGGAAGCCGGAAACCCGAAACGTCTGAAGTTTTTCGAGAAAGACGAGATTATTTGGAAATCGCACCCAAATGGCGAACTTTACAAAAAACTGTTTGCGTTGAAAAAGAAAAATTCAACTCTTTTGAATTGGGGACATAACGCAACGATGACTCTCGTGCCAAACAGCAAACCCGACAAAGTTTTCAGTTTTGTTCGCCAAAACGAAAAGGACAAGATTTTTGCGGTGATGAATTTTTCAGCTTTTCCGCAGACCGTCACGTTCAAAGAAACTCTTTATCACGGCAAATACATGGAATATTTCAGCGGAAAACCGTCGGACTTGGACGCTTCGGCAAGGATGATTTTGAAGCCGTGGAGCTACCAGGTTTTTGTAAAATGAGTGAAAAGCGTTTCAAAATCGTCGGAATCGGTGAAATTCTCTGGGATTTGTTGCCGGCGGGCAAACAACCCGGCGGCGCGCCGGCGAATTTTGCCTTCATCGTTTCGCAGTTAGGCGATTGCGGAACGGTGGTCAGCCGCGTCGGAGATGATAGAAACGGCGCGGAAATTCTCGAAAAACTTAAAAGTTACGGTCTCGAAATTAACGAAATCCAGATTGACCGGAAAAATTCGACCGGAACGGTCAAAGTCAATCTGAAAAACGGTCAGCCCGAATATGAAATCATTGAGCCGGTCGCGTGGGATTTTTTGGAGATGAACGATAATTTGCATGATTTGGCGAAAAAGTGCGACGCGGTTTGTTTCGGTTCACTCGCCCAACGAAATTCGGTTTCACGAAAGACGATTCGGGAGTTTTTGCACTTAACGCGAAACGATGCTTTGCAAATTTTCGATGTTAATTTGCGGCAAAAGTTTTTTTCGCCCGAAATTTTGCGCGAATCGCTTGTGTTGGCGAATGTCGTCAAACTCAACAATGAAGAGTTGCCGAAAATTTGCGAAATGTTTGCCGTCGAAGGCGCAAACGAAACGGAACAAACAAAAAAATTGCGCGGGAAATTCGATTTGCGTCTGCTCTGCCTGACACGCGGAGCGAAGGGCAGTTTGTTGGTGACGGAAAATGGAATTTCCGAAAATCACGGCGTAAAAGTCGAAATCACCGACACCATCGGCGCGGGCGACGCTTTTACCGCCGCGCTGACACACGGCTTTTTGCGCGGTTGGAGTTTGAACGAAATAAACGAAAAAGCCAGTCGCGTAGGCGCGTTTGTGGCTTCAAATGAAGGCGCGATGCCCGATTTTCCGCAGGAATTTTAATTTATAGTTCGATGCTTTCTTTGTAATCGTCGGTAAATTATTAATGTATGACAGAACCTAAATGGCTTGAATGGTCTAAACATCTGCAAGCGATTGCACAAAACGGATTGACTTATGCGGACGGAAATTATTTTGATATTGAGAGATACAATCAAATTCGTGAAATTGCCGTTGAAATGATGGCTTTTCACGGAAAATTAGAAAAGCCGGTTTTGCTTGAGATTTTCAAACGAGAAAGTGGCTATGCAACACCGAAAGTAGATGTGCGCGGTGTGGTTTTTCGTAACAACCAAATTTTGTTAGTAAAGGAACTTTCTGATGGCAAATGGACACTTCCCGGTGGTTGGGCTGACGTTAATGAAACGCCGCGAGAAGTGGTTGTTCGGGAGGTGCGCGAGGAATCCGGCTACGATATCGCCCCGGTCAAACTGCTTGCCGTCTACGACCGAAGCAAACATCCGCACGAGCCGCTCTACCCGTTTCACATCTACAAGCTATTTATTCTTTGTAACTTGTTAGGCGGCGAACCAACTGTTAGCGGAGAAACGAGCGAAGTTGGATTTTTTGGAGAAAAAAAATTACCAGAATTATCCGTTTCTCGAATTACGCCATCTCAAATTAAAAGAATGTTTGAGCATTATCGAAATCCTAATTTAGCAACTGATTTTGATTAAAACGAATAGTGTTGAAAAACGGCTAATGACAACAGATAAAGCCAATTATCAAAAACGGTCAGAAGTATTGGAAATAACAGAAATTAAAAAAATGAAGAAAAATTTTTTAAGCCCGTCATTTTGTTTTTGCTTTTTGCCGTTATTTGCGGCGTGTCGGCGCAGTCAAGCGCAAATAAAACGCGAATTGAATCAATTCTTTAAAAAATGACTTTGGAAAAAAATAGACTTTATCGGCGGCAAAGATTTCTTTTACATTCGCGGCATTCCGCGCCTCGGCATTCCGAAAATGAAAATGCGTTTATGAACCGCAAAGACCGGAGCGATTCAGCCTGAGCGAGAGGCAAGGATGCCTCTCGCTCCAATCAGAAGACTTAATTAATTTGCAGGGAGAAAAATCAGCTATGAAAACAATATCCAAACTTTTTTTATTAATAATTCTCGTCTTTTCGGTTTCCGTTTTCTCGCTCAAAGCGTTTGGACAAAAACCAAACAGTATAGAGCTAAAGGAGACGAAAAGTTCTGAGACAGAATGTGTTTCCACCTTGTGCGAAATCTTGCGGGCGGAACGCGAATATAACGAAGCCTTTATTGCGCCGGGTGTAGAATCAGTTGACAAACTTCACACCGACGATTTTTTCACGACATCGGAAAATCCGGCGCGGACGACATCGAAAACTGACATTTTAAATTATCTGAAGAATTTCGGAACCAGAGCCGGCACGGTGAGTTCCATCAACACGTTGGATTTGAAAGTGCGATTTTACGGTCAGACCGCCGTTGCGACAGGAATTTGGAAAACTACGGCAATCAGTCAAAACAGTAAGGAAGTCAATAAATCAGAAAGATTTACCCGTGTTTGGGTAAAAGAAAACGAACGATGGCGTTTGGCGGCTTCGCATTATTCGACGGCTTTTGAACCATTGAAGCAACAATGAATTTCAGATTAAATCATGTATGTGGGAAACAACTTTTATGAAAAAAATCACGTTAATTCTTTTCTTGTTAATGCTTTCTGCGGTGTCAGGATTTACCCAAACTATTCAATCGCCGAGTGGAAATTTTTCGCTTTCCTTTAAATTAAGCGAAGCGGGCGAACCTGTTTACCAGCTTTCTTACAAAAGCAAAGCCGTCATTAAAGAAAGCAAAATGGGTTTTGAAATCAAAAATCAACCGGCTTTGCTAAAAGGTTTTATCATTCTCGAAACGAATAATTCGGAGAAAAACGAAACGTGGAATCCGGTTTGGGGCGAAGTCAAAACGATTCGTAATCAATATAAAGAATTAGCCGTAACTTTGCAGCAAATCGCCACAATCGAGCCGACTTCGACAACAGTTGCGAACACCGATGTTTTCAATAGTTCCAACGATGCTTCGGCGAAAGTTCCAAAAGTTACTAGGAAAATTACGATTCGGTTTCGGCTTTTTGACGACGGTTTGGGTTTTCGCTACGAATTCCCCGAACAAAGCGAATTGAAATATTTTACCGTCGCTGAAGAAAAAACCGAATTTAATTTAACCGGTGACCACAAAACATTTTGGATTCCGGGCGATTACGACACGAATGAATACGCTTACAACACGACGAAATTGAGCGAGATTGATGCCTCAATTGGAAAAAAAGCGACTGAAATTGCGGTTCGCGCCCTTTTTGCCGACCACGCCGCGCAAACGCCTCTGATGATGAAATCGGGCGACGGACTTTATATCAACATTCACGAAGCGGCGCTCGTCAATTATCCGGCGATGTATTTGATGGTCAATCGCCAGACTTTCGGTTTGACGACGCATCTCGCGCCGAACGCCGTCGGCAATGCCGCGTTTTTGCAGACTCCGGCGAAAACGCCTTGGCGAACCATTATCATCAGCGATAAAGCCACCGATATTCTCGCTTCAAAAACGATTTTAAATTTGAACGAGCCGACGAAAATTAAAGATACGAGTTGGATAAAACCGCAAAAGATGATCGGCGTGTGGTGGGAAATGCACGTCGGGAAAGCAACCTGGAATTATTCGGACACAAACAATGTCATTTTGACGAACACCGATTGGAAAAGTCTGAAACCGAACGGCAAACACGGCGCAAATACCGCAAATGTCAAACGCTACGTTGATTTTGCGTCGAAAAACGGAATTGACGGCGTGTTGGTCGAAGGTTGGAACGTCGGATGGGAAGACTGGTTCGGCAATTGGAAGGAGGAAGTTTTCGACTTTGTTACGCCGTATCCTGATTTCGATGTAAAAGAACTGCAAAATTATGCCGCACAGAAAAAAGTTAAATTAATTATGCACCACGAAACTTCCGGTTCGGCGAGCAATTACGAACGCCGTTTAGACGAAGCGTTTCGGTTTATGAAGGCAAACGGTTACGACGCGGTAAAAACCGGCTACGTCGGCAAAATCGTACCGCGCGGTGAATACCACGACGGGCAGATGATGGTTAATCATTACATTCACGTCACCGAAACCGCCGCCGATTACAAAATTATGATTGACGCGCACGAACCGGTGCGTCCGACCGGACTTCAGCGCACCTTTCCAAATTGGCTGGCTTCGGAAGCGGCGCGAGGCAATGAATTTAACGCCTGGAGCGTCGGCAATCCGCCGGAACACGAAACGATTTTGCCTTTTACGCGCTTAATGGGCGGACCGATGGATTACACGCCCGGCATATTTGAAGTCAAAATGAACCGCTATGACGCGAACAAAAAAGAACAGGTTCACACGACGCTGGCAAAACAACTTGCGCTTTATGTAACAATGTACAGCCCCCTGCAAATGGCGGCGGATTTGCCGGAAAATTACGAAAAACGCTCTGACGCATTTCAATTTATCCGTGATGTGGCGGTTGATTGGGACGACACGCGCATTTTAGAAGCCGAGCCAGGCGATTATTTGACGATTGCTAGAAAAGCGAAAAGCAAAGACGAATGGTTCGTCGGCGCAATAACCGACGAAAATTCCAGAATGGCGAATATTTCGCTCGATTTTCTCATGCCTAATAGTCAATATGTCGCCACGATTTACGCCGACGCGAAAGATAGTAACTGGCAAAACAATCCGACGGCTTACGAAATTAAAAGCTATCTGGTCAACAATCAAACGGCTTTGAAAATCGCTCTGGCTAATGGTGGCGGCGCGGCGGTAAGCATAAAGGCGGCTTCGGGCGATGATTTAAAAAAACTGAAGAATTACTAAAACGCTTCAATCTTATTTTGGCATTAAATTTATGAGGAAAAATACTAAATTAAACCGCCGGTTTTTAATTATCTTTTTGTTACTGCAAATAGTATTTGCAGTAAAGACGACGGCGCAGACCGAAAATCAATTTATCCCGAAAAAAGATTTGCCGAACAGCCGTTTGCAACTTTCGCGGCGGACGCAAAACGGTTCGTTTTACGATGTTATCGGGCGCAAATCCGCCGCTTTCGGTTATGAGCATCGTAATATGGAAGCGTGGGTTTATCCGCTGAAAATTCTTGATGATATCGCCCTGGATTTCCAAATCGAAGGCTACAATTTGCCGTTTCGCGGCGCGGATTTGCTGACCAATATTGAAGTTCGTCCCGAAGCGACGATTTTTACTTACTCTCACGCGGCTTTTACAATCAAGCAAATTATTTACGCACCGATTGACGAACAAGGTCTAATTTCCCTGCTCGATATCAAAACGATTTTGCCGATGACTTTGGCGGTTTCGTTTCGCCCGAAACTGAAACTGATGTGGGCGGGCAATATGATGACACCGTTTGTGGAAAACGACGAAAAGGAAAAATTTTATATCATTGGCGAAGAATCGAAGAAATTTTTCGGCATTGTCGGTTCGCCCGGCGCGAAAGATGTTTCGTTGATGCCTTATCAGGAAGAGCCGAAAGATGTTCCCGTGAAATACACTTTGCAGATTTCGCCCGAACAAGCCGTAAATAATTTTGTCCCGATTGTCATTGCCGGAAGCACCGACGGAAGAGACAAAGCCGTTGAAAATTACAAAAAACTTTTAAGTCAGGCAGTTCCGCTTTATGAAAAAAATGTACAGTATTACGAAAGTTTTCTCGACCGCACGACGAACATCATAACGCCGGACGAGCGTTTGAACACGGCTTTTGCGTGGGCGAAAATCGGCGTGGACAAAGGTGTGGCAACAAATCCGTTTTTGGGAACGGGACTTCTCGCCGGTTTTCGCACATCGGGCGAATCGGAACGTCCCGGTTTTGCGTGGTTTTTCGGACGCGACGCGCTCTGGACGGCTTTGGCGACGACTTCCGAAGGCGATTTTGCGACGACAAAAACTGCCATCGGATTTTTGAAAAAATACCAACGCGATGACGGCAAAATTCCGCACGAAATATCGCAGAGCGCGGCGCAGCTCGATTGGTTCAAAGGCTATCCGTATCCGTGGAATTCAGCTGACGCAACGCCGCTTTACGTCATCGCCAACGCCGATTATTTTCGCGCTTCAGGCGACGTTGAATTTCTCAAACAAAATTGGGATTCAATCCAGAAAGCTTACAAATTTACCGAGGCGACCGATACGGACGGCAATGATTTAATCGAAAACACAAAATTTGGACACGGCTGGGTTGAAGGCGGCGCACTTTATCCGCCGCACGAAGAAATTTATATGCAGGGCGCGTGGGTCGAAGCCTCGAACAATTTGGCGGAAATGGCTGAAGCGTTGGGCGACAAGACGACGGCGACGCGCGCTCTTTCAAACGCGGAAAAAACTCGCGCCGCGATGGAGCAAATGTATTGGCTTGAAGACAAAGGATTTTACGCCTACGCCACACAGATTCCGCCGAAAGAACCGATTAAAGCCGAACCGGGACCTAACCGCGAACGCCGTCAAGCGCGGCTTGATGAACTGCAAAAATCGAAAATTTATGATGAAGATACAATTTTGCCCGCCGTGCCGATGTGGTGGCGCGTGATGCAAAATAACGAACGAGCGCAAAAACAGATTGATCGTTTGGGAAGCGCGAAAATCGCCACCGATTGGGGCGCGAGAATTATGGCAAACGACAGTCGTTTGTATGATCCGCTTTCTTATCACTACGGTTCGGTTTGGGGATTATTTACGGGTTGGCAATCGGTTGCCGCTTACAATTACGGTCGTCCGCACGTCGGTTATCAGGCTTTGATGGCAAACGGATTGCTGACCTATTCAAACGCGCTTGGTTACGTTACCGAACTTTTATCGGGCGATTTCAACGCGCCTTTCGGTCGCTCTTCACATCACCAGGTTTGGTCAGAAGCGATGGTTATTTCGCCCGTGATGCGCGGAATGCTCGGCATCGAGACAAGAAACGCGGGCAAAACGCTGAAATTTGCCCCACAGATTCCGGCAAACTGGAATGATTTGGAAGTTCGCGGCGTTCGCGCCGCAACTTCACAGATTGATTTTAAACTCAAACGCGGAGGCGGAAAAATGACGATTTCCATCACCAAACGCGCTGACGGCGCGACGCAAAATCCGTCTGTCAATGTAATTTTAGCTCCGTCGTTTCCGCTCAATGCCAAAATAAAAAAGATCACCGCAGATGGTAAAAAAATCGCGTATGAAATGAAAATGAACGGCGACGGTCAGCAAGTGGAAGTGAAATTTAATTTGACCAATGCGCCGACCGAAATTTCTTTTTCATACGCGGAAGGAACGGACGTTTATCTCGTTCCGCCGATGCTCGTCGCCGGTGCGGAAAGCGTCGGTTTGCGCGTCGTCAGAGCGCAGGCGCAAAAAGACGGATTATTTTTGGTTCTTGAAGGGCGCGGCGGTCAAAGTTATGACTTAAAATTCAAATCACCCCAAACATTTAAGGAAATTGAAGGTGTAAAAGTTTTAACGGGAACGGAAAATGAACGGCGACTGCAAATTTCTTTTGCCGGTGAAGAAAATTCGTATGTCAAACGTGAAATTCTGTTGCCCTTCGCGGCAGCGCAATTGTAGAACTTTTAGTTTTATGTAGTCGGCTAAAATAAAATGAGACTGTAAAGACTGGAGCTTAAGCATCCCTGCATTCAAACGGTCGTTGAAAGCGGCATAACCGACGTTAAATTTTCGACAACTTTGATGGCAACGGTTAGTTCGCGCCATCGCGCTTATTGCAAGCAGGGATGTTTGCGCTCCAGTCGAACCGCTCCGGTCTTTTACACGTGTCTGCATTGTTAAATACACTTGTTTATTGTTCTGAATCATAAAATTTAGAGGTGAAAATTGTTGAAGTTTGGCAATCATTTGATTTAGCCAATAAATAAAAAATTTTATTACCGTTTTAGTAGGCGAAGGAATCGGAACGGGAATTATTTTTGACGGACAAATTTATCGCGGAGAAAAAGGCACAGCCGGTGAATTCGGACATATGTTTGTCGCGGAGAAGGCTTCCGTTCTATGCTCTTGCGGTAGCCGCAATTGTTGGGAAGCACTAGCATCTGAAAAAGCGGCATTAGCCAGATACAGTCAAATATGCCCCAGAAAAAAAACAGTCGCCGGAAGTGCTGTAATTTCAACGATTTAATTGCAGCGGCTTCCAAAGGTGAGCCGAACGCTTTGCAGGTATTGCAAGAAATGGGCAAATTTTTAGGTATTGGCGTTTCAAATCTGATTGTCGGATTAAGCCCGCAAGCGGTCATTGTCAGCGGCAGTATTACTGCCGCTTGGGACATTATCTCCGATGAATTACACACTTTCGCCGAACGAAGCGTCAGAAACGGATTGCCGAAAACTTTTTTGACGACTTCGACGCTCGGCAGCCAGCCAACATTAATCGGGGCAATAAATCTAGTTTTGGCGAAGAAATTCGCCTCGGTGTAATGAGAAATGAACTTTTCCGTGGTTTTGAATAAGCACTATCGGAATTAAGTAGAAATCAGATAAAGTAGATAAATGTTAGATTATGTGAAATTAAAAGAGAAGCCGAAAGAGTTTCTTGCCGCCACCGGTTTGAGTAATGAAGAGTTTAAAGTTTTATTACCGAATTTTGAAAATTGTCTCGCTCAGGCTTTCGAGGGTCGAAGCCATTTAGAAACCTCGCTTATCAGAAGGAAAAGGCGGTGTTCACAAAAATCTAATAGTTTTGATTAACCCTCATTGTGGCGCACTTTCATTCAACATACTTCCACATGAAAACTTCTTGTGCTTTTAATAATTTTTACGGTCTTTGTGGCATTTTTCAATAATTATATTGAAGTAAAAATAAAAAAGTATTATGTTTAGACAAAGATTATTTGATGTCTTTTAACATTGATTTCCAAAGTTACTGAAATGTGAAGGAAAACGAAACCAATCAATATGAAGAACAAAAGCAAGTGAAACCGACTGATATTAAAAACCCTGAGTATTTTCATAAGGTGGTTGACTGCCAATATGCATGTCCGGCACATACTCCCGTTCCCGAATACATAAGGCTTATTGCTGAAGGAAAATATACAGAAGCCTATATGATTAACTGGGATTCAAATGTATTTCCGGGAATACTTGGTCGCACTTGTGATCGTCCCTGTGAACCTGCTTGTCGGCGTGGTCGGATTGAAAAGGAGCCGGTTGCAATTTGTCGCTTGAAGCGCGTTGCAGCAGATTACAAAGGCGACGTAAAAAGTTTGATGCCTCAAAGTCCATTTATGCCGAATGGCAAAAAAATCGCTCTTATCGGTGCCGGACCGGCTTCGCTGACAGTCGCCCGCGATTTAGCTCCGCTCGGCTACGAACTTCATTTATTCGACGAACTAAAAAAGGGCGGCGGTTTTATGCTTAGCCAAATTCCGGCGTTTCGTCTTCCCGAAAGCGTTTTAGATGAAGAAGTCAATTACATTCTCGACCTCGGTATTCATACTTATTTCAACACTTACGTTTCGAGTCTTAAAGAACTAATCGAACAAGACTATGACGCGATTTTTGTCGGAACAGGCGCGCCGAGAGGAAAGGATTTGCCGAAATTGCCAGGTCGTTGGGAAGGAGCCGCCAATATTCATATCGGAATCAATTGGCTGGGAAGCGTTGCTTTTGGTCATACTGACAAAATCGGAAAAAAGGTAATCGTGGTCGGAGGCGGAAATACCGCGATGGATTGTTGCCGAACCTCGCGGAGATTAGGCGGCGAAGATGTAAAAGTTATTGTTCGCAGTCCTTTTGCTGATATGAAAGCGTCGCCCTGGGAAAAGGAAGACGCGATGCACGAAGATATTCCGATTATTGATAATCATGTTCCGAAGTCTTTTGTCGTTGAAGACGGAAAACTGAAAGGAATGATGTTTGAAAAAGTCGAGGCGGTTTATGACGAAAACGGCAAAAGACGTTTAGTGTCAACCGGCGAGCCTGAAGTTTTTGCTGAAGCGGACGATGTTTTGATGGCGATTGGACAAGAGAACAGTTTTCCGTGGATTGAGCGCGACATCGGCGTTGAATTTGATGAATGGGAAATGCCGGTTATTGATAAGACAACATTTGCTTCGACTCACCCGAAAGTTTTCTTTGGCGGAGATGCGGCTTTCGGACCCGAAAATATCATCACCGCCGTTGCTCACGGACATCAGGCGGCAATCTCAATTGACCTGCTTTGCAAAGGCGAAGATTTAAACAATCGTCTGTCGCCGTTTGTAAATCTACGCAGCCAGAAAATGGGAATTCACGAATGGGCTTACGACAGCGAAGTGGCGAATGATCTGCGATATATTGTTCCGCAAGCTGATAAAAAGATAACTTTGACCAATCGCAAACAAGAAGTAGAACTTGGGTTTGATAAATTGGCGGGCTTCAAGGAAGCGCAACGCTGTCTGAATTGCGATGTGCAAACTGTTTTTACCGAGAGCAAATGTATCGAATGTGATGCCTGCGTGGACATTTGCCCGACTGCGTGTATTACTTTTACCGCAAACGCCGAGGAAAACGAATTACGTTCAGAACTCAAAGTTCCGGCTCTTAATCTAACGCAAGACCTTTATGTTTCCGACACTTTGCCAACTTCCAGAGTGATGGTGAAAGACGAAGATGTTTGTCTTCATTGCGGTTTATGCGCGGAAAGATGCCCGACTGCGGCTTGGGATATGCAAAAATTCTTTTACGATGTAACTAAAGCGGGAAACGGTTGTAGTAGATGAGTGAGATTAAAGTCAACGATTTCGTCATCAGATTTGCCAACGTCAACGGCACAGGCTCAGCCAGCGCGAATTCTCTTTTCACCAAGTCAATTTTCCGAATGGGCGTTCCCGTTACGCCGAAGAATATTTTTCCTTCAAATATTCAGGGATTGCCGACGTGGTATGAAGTGCGCGTAAGCGAAAAAGGCTATCTCGGTCGTCGTGAAGGAATTGATTTTATGGTCTGCGTCAACCCGCAAAGTATGACGCGTGACAAAGACAGTGTGAAATCGGGTGGTTATTTTCTTTACGACAGCACCAAACCTTTACATTCGCAGTATATCCGTGAAGACATTAATTACATTGGAATTCCGATGACCGAGCTTTGCAACAATGCTTTCACCGATGCGCGCGAGCGGCAGTTGTTCAAAAATATCGTCTATGTCGGCGCGCTTTCCGCATTTTTTAACATTGAATTTAATGTGTTGGAAGATCAGTTAGGAGAGCAATTTAAGGGCAAGGAACGTCTGATTGAGCCGAACATAAAAGCGTTGAAAATGGGCGTTGATTATGTTCAAGAACATTTTGAATATCCGCTCGATATTCGGGTGGAAAGACGCGATTTGGTCGGCGATTCCATTATGATGAGCGGAAATACCGCGTGTGCGCTTGGTGCGATTTACGCCGGAGCGACGGTTGCGGCTTGGTATCCCATTACGCCCTCAACTTCCGTAGTTGATGCATTCGGCAAATACGCAAAAAAACTCCGCATTAACAAAGAAAGCGGTAAAAATAATTTTGCCGTCGTTCAGGCTGAAGATGAATTGGCGGCGATTGGAATGGTTATCGGGGCAAATTGGAACGGTGCGCGGTCGTTCACGGCAACGAGCGGTCCGGGCGTTTCTTTAATGAACGAGTTTCTAGGATTGGCTTATTTTGCTGAAATACCGACTGTTTTAATTGACGTTCAGCGAACCGGACCATCAACCGGAATGCCCACCCGAACACAGCAATCCGATATTCTCGAAGCGGCTTATGCTTCGCACGGAGACACCAAGCACGTTTTGCTTTTTCCGGCTTCGCCACAGGAATGTTTTGAACTTACGGCAGAATCTTTTGACCTTGCCGAAAAATTGCAAACGCCCGTGATTGTGATGACCGACCTTGATCTTGGTATGAATGACCACGTTTCGCGTCCTTTGGAATGGGACGACAAGCGCGAATATCAGCGCGGAAAAGTTTTAGACACGGAAGCACTTGAAAAATTTGAAAATTACGGTCGTTATTTTGATTTTGACGGAGACGGCATTCCTTATCGAACCATACCGGGAACGCACGAATCCAAAGGCGCGTATGTTGCCCGCGGCACGTCGCGCGATGAATACGCGGTTTATACCGAAGACGGCGGCGCATACCGGCGCAATATGGATCGGCTGATAAAAAAATGGAATACCGCCAAAGAAATGGTTCCCGCGCCGGAGTTTTATCAGGAAAAGAATTTTTCCGCGTGCGGCGTTTTGTTTTTCGGAACTTCAACTTACGCGGCGGAAGAAGCTATCGAATTGTTAAAACAGGAACAGATTTCGCTCGATGCAATGCGAGTCAAAGCGTTTCCCTTTGGCAAAGCATTTGTGGATTTTGTCAATTCACACGAAAAGGTTTTTGTTATCGAACAAAACCGCGATGCCCAGTTTAGAAGTTTGATGATGATTGAGTTAGGGATAAATCCCGAAAAAATTATTTCCGTATTAAATTACGACGGCACGCCGATTACTGCCGATAACATTTTGAAACAAATCAAATCCAGTTTGAAAGCGTCTGAATAATAAAAATCTAAAGAAATATGTCATACGTTCGTTCTAAATTTCGTCATCCGATGTTACCCAAAAATGATTTGGGTTACACGGTTGATTATTACGAAGGCTCTCTTTCAACCCTTTGCGCTGGCTGCGGACACGATTCGATAAGTGCCGCCATTGCGCAGGCTTGCTTTGAATTGAATATCAAACCGCATAAAGTAGCCAAACTTTCCGGCATCGGCTGTTCTTCAAAAACACCCGCTTATTTTTTGAACAATTCGCATGGATTTAATTCAGTCCACGGTCGTATGCCTTCGGTTGCGACGGGAGCTAATTTAGCAAACCGCGACTTGATTTATCTTGGCGTTTCGGGCGACGGCGATACGGCTTCGATTGGAATGGGACAATTTGTTCACGTCATCCGGCGCAATCTCAATATGGTTTATATCGTGATGAACAATGGGTGCTACGGACTCACCAAAGGACAAGATTCCGCGACTGCCGATAGCGGATCAAAAAATAAATCGGGCTCGGTTAATTTGTTTGGAGCAATTGATTTGGCAAGTTTGGCGATTGAACTTGGAGCAACCTTTGTCGCCCAAAGTTTCTCCGGCGATAAAACCCAACTTACACCACTCATCAAAGCCGCGATGAGTCATCCGGGGTTTGCTTTTATTAACATTATTTCTCCCTGCGTTACTTTTAATAATAATGCAGGCTCGACCAAATCTTACGATTACGTGCGCGAACACATAGAAGCGACTGCAATGTTTGATTTTGTTCCAGAGATGAAAGAGATTAAAGCAGATTATGAAGAAGGAAGCGTCGAGAGTCTGAAAATGCACGATGGTTCCGTTATTCGATTACATAAACTTGCGAAAGATTGGAATCCCCTGGACCGAGTATCGGCGATGAATGCTGTTCAGAATGCGAAAGCTAAAAACGAAATTCTAACGGGATTATTGTATTTGAACACCGGTAGTCAAGACCTTCACGAACTTCTCCAAACAAGCGACAGACCTCTGAATACATTAACTGAATCAGAACTCTGCCCCGGTTCAGAGGTTCTCAAAGAAATCAACGCTAGTTTTCGATAGATGATTGAAACAAGGCGCTATAGGGATTTACTAATAGCATCTGAGACAAGGTGTCACACCATCTTGGGAAAGAACATCTTTCATTGAAGACGTAGTAGAAAATGTAGCAGCTACCAGCATAGATGGAGTATTATCAAGTATTTTAATAATTCTCTTACTATAATAAATAACATCAGATAACACTTGGTAACATTCTATAAACAATGTGCTAAATGACTGCAAAAGCTTTATTCATCGGTTCGATTTCAATCGCCGCCTCCAATTTTTCCAATCATTAAAGTGCATCTAATTACTCTTCACTTTCAATAATGTCCAACTGCAAATAATCATCTTCAAACAGTGAGAATTGTTGATTCTATCAGTAATAAGGTGTATATTTAACCCGCCATTTTTCAACAATTAACTTTAAAAACCTTCATTAAACAGAATTTAGAATGATTTCTGTTGGCAATCAAATTGGACGATACAAAGTTTTAAATTCCATCGGAGTTGGTGGAATGGGTGAAGTTTTTTTAGCGGTTGATATAGAGTTGGAGCGTTTTGTAGCTTTAAAGGTTCTACCGTCAGATGTATGT
>Ga0136618_10000376_pt1 | contig 14940 bp, 18 predicted proteins | sample AntDrymUQ3302106_2_FD_104805 | JGI IMG/M metagenome (GOLD analysis project Ga0136618, IMG submission 104805) | Polar desert sand microbial communities from Dry Valleys, Antarctica - metaG UQ330 (21.06) | ecosystem: Environmental > Terrestrial > Soil > Desert | place: Antarctica: Dry Valley... | reverse complement strand
TCCTGCGTTTGCGGACACGATCACCGGGACCCAGGGCGATGATTATCTCGCGGGCGCCGAAGGCGCGGACACGATCAACGGACTCGGCGGCCAAGACCGCATCTTCGGTGGCCGTGGTCCCGACACCTTGAGCGGTGGGCCGGGCGATGATGGCGACGTTCCAGGCGAGGCGGAGCCTGACGGTGCGCTTTTCGGGGCGAAGGGCAACGACGTCTTGCGAGGCAACGGTGGCAGCGACAACCTCTACGGGGGTATGGGGAAGGATCGGGTAAGCGGCGGCCCGGGCAACGACTTGGTTGCAGATGCGCTCGGGGCTGGCAACAGCGGCGACGACGGCCATCGCGACGTGCTTCGCGGTGGCTCGGGCTTCGACCGCTGCGTGGGCGAGCCCGGCGATACCTACCGAGGCTGCGAGCGAGAGTTTCGCATCCAGTAACGCCGCCGGCGGCAAACTCGTGAGCGGCTACTAGGCGAGCGTGACGTGGATCGGAACCTTGCGCGCTGAGTTGGCCGCTCAGCAGCGGTCGATGTCGTCGAGGCGAGCGGTGGCGTTGTCGACCACCAGGTTTCGCGCAAGGGGGATCTGGTGCGAAGCGCTCTCGAGGATGTGCATGAGGTAGCCAGCGGTGTTGGGAAAGGCGACCAGGTCGCCCACAGCGACGCCCCCGGGGAAGTTGAAGCGCCGCCAGCTCAGAAGCTCGCGCTCGATGCAGTAGGCGCCGACGAGGTATGCCTCGATCTCCTCAGTGGGATCGGAGGCGGACGACGGGCGCATCAGCAAGGGGTCGACCATGAAATCGTCGGAAGTGGAGCGCATCTGAGTGCGGTTCATGGCCAGCCCGACCAGCCAGGTTCCATCACTCCGCCGTTTTCGGAATTGCACGCGGGCGACGGTCATCCCACAGCCGTCGAGAAGCGCCCGCCCGGGCTCGCAGCGAAGCTCGAGGTCACGCAGGCGAAGCGCGTCCGCGACGGTCCCGGTGTGCAGGGGGGCATCGAGGATGGAGGCAAGCCACTCGCCGCGAACCGGCGATTGGAAGTACGGGTACACAGTGCCGATCTCGCGGCCGTCGATGGTCAAGTCGTCCCGCTCGCCGGCGAGCGCGCGGCGATGCTCGGTCCAAAACCCGTCCCACTCCTCTCGAGACTCGAGGTAGCTCATCGGAAAGCCCCCGCCGATGTCGAGAAAGGTGGGCTTGTGGCCGCGGTCGCGAAGCTCGTCGATCAGGTCGAGTGACTGGGCGATCGCCGCCACGCGCTCACCCACGTCATAGCCGTCGAGGTGGAAGTGGATTCCCTGGAGGGAGAGCCCTGCGGGCGGGGGGTCGAGCGCGCCAACGATCTCGGCGTGAGCCATGCCAAAGCGCGTAGGCGAGCGCCCAGAAAACTGCACGGGTGCCAGGCGCAGCGCAATCCTCGCCTCACGGTCGCGTTCCGCGGCTAGCTCGCGCAGGAGCCGGATCTCGTCACCGTTGTCGAGGGCGACGGTGACGCCGCTTTTGAGGCACAGCTCGAGCATGCGCTTCGGCTTGACCGCGGCCGTCACGATCACGTCCGCGGGGTCCACGCCGCGGACGAGAACCTGCGAAAGCTCGCGCTCGCTCGCTACGTCCACGCCAAGCCCGAGGCGCTTTGCTTCGTTGACGAAAGCGATTGCCTTGTTCGCTTTCCGGGCGAAGAAGATCCGAAAGGAGACGTCGCGCTCGCGAGCCGCCCTCGCGATCTCTTCGGCGTTTCGGCTCATCGAGGTGGGCTCGATGAGGTTCACGGGCGAGCCATGCTCCTCGATCCAGCCTTCCACCCGGTCGCCATCGAAGGCGATCTCCTCCTGCCAAGCCTCGAGCCGCGCCCGCAGGGGCATGACGCCGGCGCAATTTGCACGCGCGCCGCTCATCCGGCTGCCCTACTCACGACCCGCTGTGCCCAAAGGTCGGGCTGAGGGTGGAGATTTCGGTTGAGCGTGTCGTTCCCGATGATCCAGTCCTCCGTTGGCCGGCCGATTGCTCCGAGACCCCGGCTGGGCGAGCCGTCTGCGCCCACGCACTCTACGTCGGACGTGAGCTCGATTCCCCGGCGGTTCTCCGGGATCCGGACCAACCCGTCGCGCACGAGTTCCTCTATTAGCGGGAGTAGAGCGAGCGCGGCTCCGGGAGGGGGGAGGACGGCGTCGACCACCACGTCCGCTCGACGCGCTGGTCCCTCGGTCGCGGAGGCCAGGTCGACCTTGCCGCACTCGATCAGGCCCAAGAGCTTTGCTGCGTTGATGGGCGGAGGGCCGAAAGCGATCCGCTCCATCTCCTTGGCGAGCAGCAGGAAGGAAGGCCACTCGCCCGGCTCGAGCCCATCGGCGCCCAGGCGCTCGACGAGAGCGGGGTAGAGGGCACGCCAGGTATGGCCGAGTGCCCAGTCGATTCCGGGCTCGCGGACACGCGCAGCGATGCCGAGAGAGCGCTCGATCTCGCCGGCCTGCGAGAGATCGGCCGGCAGCGGCTCGCCGCCGGACGCGCGCTCGAGCAGCTCCAGGACGCCGGACGCACTCGGTGCAGCGTCCGTGATGGACCCCAGGCTTCTGGCGGAAGCTGTCGCGATGATCGACAGGGCGCCACTTAGAGCGGATCCGGCGGAGAGCTCCGAGAGCTCAGCGCGGCCTTGCGCCGCGATCCGGTCGATCTCAGGTGAGCGGATCGCTTGGGCCGGGTCCGGCTTGGCGAGCATGGGCCGCCCGGTTCGCGACCAGGGCAGGATCGCCCCGACTTCGTCCCTACATGCGTGGTAGCGCAGGAGGTGCGACTGCCGCCCCTTCGAGAATCGACCGCCGCGGCCCTCGGTAAGCGCGAGCGCCGCGTCGATCATCGTCAGCGCGAACCCGCGGATCGCGACTATGGACCCGGGAGGCACCCGATCGGCTGAAAGCTCCCGCTCGACCGGGAAGACCCGGGTCGACGGGCCCTCGGAGCTCGGCGGAAGCGCGGTAAGCCCGCCGTCCCAATTCTCTTCGTGGCCGGTCGCCACAAGGACCTCGTCATGTTCAAGCTCATCTTGGCCAACGACCGACCAGCCGCCGGCACTCGGTTTCACGGTTCTCACGCTCTCCTGTCGGACGGCCAGGCGAATGGAGCTGGGTAGCGATGCCCTCAGGCCCTTAAAGCCATCCGAGAGATAGCGGCCGACTTCAGCCCGGGGCGGATATGCGTCGTCGGCCAGTTCCGGGATGCCGGCGCGCCAATCCGTGAAGGAGGGGCCTTCGCCATCGGGCCACATGTTCACCAGCTCGGCGGCGAAGTTCATCCGCAGGTAAATGGGCTGAGTGGGGTCGTAAACGGGTCCGGCGCCGGGGGCGGGGTGGGGCTCGTAAGCCGTGATCGCGATCGATCCGCTCGAGAGCTCGCGCGCGCGACTGATCAGGCGCTCGAGCGCGTAGAGCCCCTTCGGCCCGAGGCCGACGATGGCAACGCGAAGTGGCCGCGCCGCCGAGTTGCCGCTCACGCCGTGCGGGCGGTCCTGCGCTCGGGCCCGGACATCGCGTGAAGCTCCGACGGCGCTACCCCCAGCTCACGCTCGACCCAAGCGTCGTCGTACACGGTGTCGAGATACCCCTCGCCTCCATCGGCAAAGATCATCGCGCACCGCTCGCCCGAGTCCATCATCGGCGAGAGATAGTCGGCCGCCATCGCGACGCCTCCGGCAGAGGCGCCGACGAAGATCCCTTGGTGCGCCAGCCGGCGACAACCGACCACGCAGTCGATCTCTGAGACGCGAACGAGATGATCGAACCAAGCTTGCTTGGAGAGCTCGGTCGCGATGCCCGCGCCCAGGCCGGGCAGCTTCCTGACGCCCCAGTCGCCTCCGAAGAGCACGCTGCCCACCGCGTCGACGGCCACGACCTTGGTGGTCCGGCTGTGGTCGACGAGGTAGTCGCAACAACCGCGAAGCGTCCCGGTCGTGCTGGTAGCGACGAAGAGCCAGTCGACCTCTCCGCCGAGGGCGCCGTCGATCTCGGCCATCGTCTCGCGGTGCGCCGCCGGATTGGACGGATTCGCGTACTGGTCAGGCTGCCAGGATCGAGGTGTCTGGTCGAGGAGTTGCTCCACGAGCGCGAGACGCGCGGCCAAGAGGTCTCCGGTCTCCGGATCAGGCTCGGTGACGACACGGACCTCGGCGCCGAGGTCGCGCATCTTCCGCTGCTTCGACTCATCGGTACGCGAGTCGACGACGCAGATCAGGCGAAGCCCGTGCGCGAGACACACCTGGGCCAGCCCGATCCCCAGATTCCCGGATGTCGATTCGATCACGGTTGAGTCGGATCCAATCAGGCCGGCTGCGAGACCGTCCTCGATCATGCGAGCCGCGGAGCGGTCCTTGGAGCTGCCACCCGGGTTGAGCGATTCGATCTTCGCCCACAGCTCGATGTCCCGGCGCTCGAAGAAATCCTTCAGGGCGATCAGGGGCGTGTTGCCGATCGCCGCGAGGACGTCCACTTCTACCCTGTCTTCATTGCCCGCCGGCACTCCTGGCGGATTCCCTGATAGGGGGTTGCTAACCGGCACGTGCCCCACCTACTTCGAAGCGAGAAAGTCGATGACCTCGCGCGTTGTTCGCTCGGGCTCTTGGTCGAAGACGAAGTGGCCGGCTCCATCGAATGCCGCGAGCCTCGCGCCCGGAATCTCACGCTCGAAGCGATGCGCACCAGCAATCGGCGCGAACTGGTCTTCGGTGCCCCAGACAAGCAGCGTAGGGACGCCGAGCTCCGCGAGCTTGCCCTCGTATGGCGCCAGCTTTTCGAAGTCCATCGAGCGGTAAAACTCTACCGTCGCCTCCCGGCCGCGTCCCTCGGCGAACGGGTGCCAGTAGGCGTCGACGTCCTCGTCGGAGAAAGGCGCGCCGTCAGCTCGGATAAGGGCCGCGAAGCCGTCGCGGTCGACCGCGGCCATGATCTGCTCGCCCTGCTCAGAGCGGATCCCGTCGGCCATCCCGTGCCACTTCCCGTCCGAGAAGAAGCCGGTGTCAGCGATGACGAGGGCCGAGACGAGGTCCGGGTGCTCGCAAGCCCAGGCGAGGCCGACGAAGCCGCCCCAGTCATGGACAACGAGCGCCACCTTTTTGAGGTCGAGCTCCTCGTGGAGCGTCGTCAGCGCATCGAGGTTCCGCTCGAAGGTCGCCGGGCCTGGATCTTCGGACTCCCCGAGGCAGTAGAGGTCAGGCGCAACGCAGCGACGTCCTGCGGCTGAGAGTGCATCCATGAGCGGCGCCCACATCCGCGAGGACTCTGGGAAGCCGTGAAGAAGCAGAACCGGGTCCCCCGACTCCTCACCCTCAGGCCTTGACTCTCGATAGTTGACCACCGCTGTCAAAGCTACCCTTGCCGTCGCCTCGGCGCCTTGGCGGAGTGGTTACGCAGCGGCCTGCAAAGCAAGGGGCACGACTCACTCCGAAGCGCTGAATCTTGCTTACCTAAGCGGGATACAGCGACTATGGCAAGCGGGCTTGGATACCTGGATTCCGCCCGATTAGCGGCGATTCTGGGGGTTTCGGGCACTGGTGCCTTTTCCGAATGAGCTTTTTGGCCTCGGAGCCGGGAGGGGCTAGCTCGTGGGCCTTTACGGGAAGACCGCGAGTTACCGCTTTGCATGGAAAGCGCAATAGTCGCTTCGGACGAAAAGCGGCTACTCGCTTTGCATAAAAAGCGCCTGCGTGTGAGGTCCGACGCTGCGCTGGAACCTGATCGTCACGTCATTACTCCCTCTCGTGGTTGGATGCGAGCATGATCGTCGATTGATATAGCCTCACGATCGTGGCTGGTGGCCCCACATCCGGCGTCGGTCGGCCACCGGCCCTCGGGGCGGCGGCGTGGAGGCCGTGGACGGTCGGGGTGGCGTTCATCGGAATAGTGGGCCTCGTGCTCGTCGACAGGGCAGTCGTTGCGACGGTCACGGGAGACAGCGCGGGTGCGCTGGTCGGGGTCGCGCTGATCCTGCTGAGCGTCGCTCGGGTCGGTGTGGTGCTCCTCTTGGCGAACACGCACGGCAGGCCGACTGCCGCTGACTTCGGGCTTCGCCGCCCGCCGATCGGACGCGCGGTCGGGCTGACGCTCGCCGCGTGGGTGGGGCTGACTCTCGCGACCGTGCTGTGGGTTTCGGCGTTCGGACTCGATGGCGAGGATGCCCAGGCCCTGACGGATCGTTTGGGTACGGACGGAACGCTGACCGTGGTCATCCTGATCGTGGTCATCACGATCCTCGCGCCAATCGAGGAAGAGCTTCTCTTTCGCGGCTACATCTTTCGCGCGCTGCGCAACTGGCGGGGCGTGTGGCCGGCGGCTACTTCCACAGGCGTCCTCTTCGCCGCAACCCATGTCGGGTGGATACCGCTCGCGTTCATGGTCCCCATCGTCGTTTCCGGCATCGGGCTATGTCTGCTTTACCACTGGACCGGGTCGCTGTATCCCGGCATCGCACTCCACGCGCTGATCAACTCGATTCCCCTCGGAACCGCGCTGAACTGGACCTGGCAAACCCCGCTGCTGATGGTGTGCTCGACCCTCGCTGCCTTGACGGTCGCCCGGCTGATCGCCCTCTGGCTGGGCGACGGGCTTCAAGGTCGCCGGGCTGTCGGAGTAGCCGCTTAGGACGAAAAGCGGCTATTCGCTTTGTATGGAAGCGCCTAACTCGTAGGGACTCGTTACCCGCTCGCGCACGTATCCATGAGAGAATGCGACTACCCATGCGAGAGGAGGGCGCTCGTGAAGCCCCTAAACGCCTGATCGTCGTCGTCGCCTTGTCACTGGCTTGGACGGGGTGTGGCGGATTGCGCGACGATGAGCCCCCTGCACCCGAAGCCTCACCGAACTCGGCGAGCACCGGTGAACAAGTTCCTGAAGCGCCGATCCGAGGGTGCGAGCAGCGCGTGGAGAGCAAGGTAATCCAACCGAACGCCCGAAGGGATTCGATCATTGGGTCGATCGCCTTCACCGGTTTGCCAAATGTTTTCGAGAGTGTCCGCCGGGACGCGGCGGAGCGAAACGCGAAAGGCCTGCTCCCACTCAAGACGGTCACGCTGGTGGATGCCGGTACGGACGTGACCTTGGAGATACCACCTGAGCAGCGACAGTGGATGCGGCTTGCGTATGCCTACGGACTTAATCGCGACGAAAGCCGCGATGCGGAAACTGCGATAACGCTCGCGCCCTGCGATCGATCGTCGTCGGGTAAAGAGCAGAGGGTTGAGTGCGGGTTTTCGCCTCCCAGGGCGTGCGCTTCTGGCGTAACCCAGTTCAACGGCGGTTTCCTAGTTGATTTCGAACGCGCGGGAGGGTCTGTGCCATGCGCCAGTCTGCGCTTTTGGTTTGAGAGCGAGTCTGAGCCTGTAGTTGCTCATCCCTTTAGCTCCGAGGGTCAGTGCTAGAGGGGGCCGCTTCGGACGAGAAGCGCCTAGGTCGCGGACACAAAATCAGAGGCCGTGACACTTCTTAGCTGTGAGCCAAATCGACAGCGCCCAGCTACTTCGAGCCTCGAAGGAAGATCCGGAGGCGTTCGCTGGCTTCTATCGCCAGCACTTTGACCGCGTTCTCTTCTTCCTCGTCCGCCGGACTTTTGAAGCGGAAGTCGCACTGGATCTCGCGGCTGAAACCTTCGCCCAGGCTTACGTTGGACGGCATCGCTTCCGGGGACAGTCGCCCGAACAGGCGGAGGCTTGGATCTTTCGGATCGCGAAGCGCCAGCTCGCTCGTTACCTGAGGAGGGGTGTGCTTGAGAAGCGAGCGCTTTCCAAGCTTGCTCTTGAGGTGCCTGCACTGGATTCGAATCAGGTGAGCGCTATTGAAAAGCTCGCAGGCCTAGAGGAACTCAGCAGCGTGCTTCGCAACGAGCTGGGACAGGTCCCGGACGGACAGCGCGATGCGATCCAGCTTCGCGTAATCGATGAGCTCTCTTACCGGGCTGTCGCCAGCGAACTGAAGATCAGCGAGCAGGCAGCGAGGCTGAGAGTGTCGCGAGGCCTTGGGGCGCTCGCCGCAGCCCTAGACGGGAATCCACAAGTCAAGGAGATGAAGGCATGACCGATTCCTCAGGACACAGCGCCGAGCGAGAGCTCGTTGCCGAAGTGCGGGAGGACCTTGCGGTTCAGTTCGTTCGGGTAGCCCGAGCCGAGCGTCCCAGGCGCAATCGCTGGCTGGTCTTTGGAGTCATCGCGGGTCTCGTTCTGGTGCCTGGATCGTTCGCGGCAGCCGAGCTCCTCGAACAGGGACACACGATCCAGGTGGACGGCGAAGTCACGCGAGTCGATGGCGAGATCATCGACTGTCCGGCCGAGCCTGAGCTGGTGGCGGAATTGGGGCTCGATCCTTGCGACGTTTTCAAGCCTGCTCCTGCGCCTCTCGATACAAATCCGGTGCGCGGCCAAGGGGAGGTTGGAGTTGGCAAAGGCACGATTGAACTAGCGCCAGGATCGCACGATGATCTGGATGAACTGGCCCCGTCTGCTCCGTGATCCGGAACGGCTCGTGCGCTCGGTCGTTTGAGGGATAGGTGCTTTGGACGAAAAGCGGCTACTCGCTCCGCGTGGAAGGCGCGAGTCCGTGCGACACCCGGTAGGTCAAACGCGGTTCCTCCGGGGGAACCGCGTTGGTGGCGACGCCGCGCTCGATAGTTTGCTCAGGTTCGCCTATCGCGGTGCGGCGGAATGACTCTTCCGATGTCGGCGCTCGCGACCTCGACCGTCTCCGCACGAATGGCAGTAAACGATCCGAGGGTCCGAACTCGAGAAGGGTTGACCGCAGGCAGCGCAGTCAGCGAGAAAGCTTGCGCCCTGACCACGGCGCATCAAGACCGCATTCGTATGGTGCGGCTGGATCTTGAAGCGCCGGGGATTCGGACAATCTTGACACCGAACAGCCCACGCGGTTCGGGCCTCAAAGACGAGTTCGCATGCCTCGCAAACGCGAAGGCTTTCGTGTTCGATCCCACGAGCCACCATCGATTGGTAGACCGCGAGCGACGGCACATAGGAGCCCCTGCTTTGCGCGAGTCCATTCTGCAGCAGTTGCCGAAGGCGACTCTCAGCCGTTGAGAACAGTTCTTCGACCCTCCTCAGTCGGTCTCGGTCCTCGATCCACCTTCGATGACTCTCGCGATCATCTCGCTCGATCGTGCCCTTGCTTCCTGGATCAAGAACGACTCGGTTGTAGTCGAGCCAGTCTCGGTCGATTAGCAAGCGAACCGACTCGTCCCACTTTGTCTGAGGCAAGCCAGGAGCAGGCCAAAAGGCGAAATCAGCGCCTGAGGCGCGTATGAGCTGAAACCCTGCCTCCCCGACGAGGAAGGTTGGGATTCGGACAGCAAACGGATGATTCCGGCGATCTTCAGGGATGAACGCCGAATCAGGGGCGCGTAACGCGTCGTGTGACCAGTCGAAGAGTTTGGTTGATCGACTGCCGTGCTCCTGATTGGGTGATTGAGATGGCACTTGTTGAAGCATCTTTGCGCAGCGAGCGGCGGACCCCGCCGACTCCCCTCCGCTTGCGCCGGCTCACACTCGGTTTGCGCCAGGTGGATCTTGCGGAGCTATCAGGCGTCTCTCGAGAGCAGATCGTTCGCCTCGAAGTTGAGGAGTGCAGCCCGACGCTCCGAACTGCGGGCAAGCTGGCCAACGCCCTTCGCTGCGACCTCACCGAAATCTTCCCCCTGAACGACGAACGGCAGGCCACCAACCTGCCGTCGTCAAAGAGCCGAGGTCAGGACCCTCGACATGCCGAAGGGTAGTTCCCAGCCCCGACGACGCCGCGGCGAAGGCCGGCCGATTGTCTTCGTGCGCGACAAGCGCTGGGGCAAGGTCACGTTGCCAATGCTCGGGCTCTTGCGGAAGTGGAGTCGCAAGTGAGCGGCCGCAATGAGGACTTCCATACATCGTTCTGGGTCGAGATCGGGAAACACGGACTCTCGGTCAACGGGACGCTCGTGGACATCTGGGCTTCAAGGAACCCGCAGTGCGGCATGGCCGGCCTCTACATGACACGGCTGGGTCAGATCGCGCTCGACGTCGGGATCACGGCTGAGGAGGCGCAGGAGGCACTGGACGAGCTCGAGGAGGTCGATCGAGTGCACTTCGTTGATGGCGTGATTCTCGTTCCCGAGAGGGCGAAGAAGATCAACACGAAGGGCGAGAACATGGCCAAGTCCTTCGCCAAGGATGTGGCTCTGATCGACCCACACAATCCGCTTCGTCGGCGCTGGCTCACGGACTACATCGACTGGGATTGGCTTGCTGAACACCGAGCCCTCTTTGAACCCTTGCTGACCCCTTCGGGAGCCCTTCCTGGTTCGCATGAACAAGCCAAGTCGGAGAACCCTTCGGAGGGTTCCAGGGCTACGGCTACGGCCCGGGCTACGGACAGGGCTTCGGAGGGAGGAAGTACTAGAAGTGTTGTAGGTACTACCCCCCAACCCCAGGAGAAAGAGAGAATCCTCGAGGCCTTCCGGCATTACACGAATCGACCAAGCGCTCAGTGGACTGCCTCTCGCCACGAGCTTGTGGACCAGGCCCTCGCTCACTCGACCGTGGACGAGATCGTGGCGGCCATCAAGGCCTGGCCTGACTCGCCTTTTCATAACGGAACCAAGCTCGGTACGGGCGCGATGCACGACCTGCGCCATTTGCTCAAGGACCGCGAGACGATCGAGGAGCTCATCAAGTACGGCGAGCTATCGCGCGACAGCTTCTCGGAACGGATGCGAGCGCCTGCATGACCCTCTCACTCTCCGAGACTGACGTCGATCGCATCGCTCGCCGCGTGGTCGATCTGCTCGACGCTTTCCGTGGTTCCTCCAGCGAACCGCGGGAACTCGTTGACGCAGCTGAGGCTGCTCGCATTCTCGGCGTCACCCGCTCCACCGTCTACGAGTTGGCCGACGAACTCGGCGCTCAGAAAATCGGCAACGGCTCGAAGCCCAGGCTGCGCTTCGACGCAGAGCTCGTGGCTGCCTACGGCGCTACTCGGACGCCGAAGGCAGTTGCTCCTGCTCGCGCTCCGCGACGCAAGCGGCCTGCCTCGGCCGTTGCCCTACTTCCAGTCCGCATGAGCACGCCCATTTCCCCCGAACTTCGCCGGCAGCCGACGCTGCAAGGCGAGGCAGCGGCGCCGGCGAGGCCGCCCGGTCCTGCCGGCGCCGTTCCCCTTGACAAGCAACCCCAACCCAAAGGAGTACCCAATGCAACCCGATGATTCAGAGCTGATCGACAAGCTCGAAGCCGAAGGCCACGAGGCCGCGGCAAAGCAGGTCCGAGACACCCGACTCGCTCGCGAGCTCGAAGCGGCCGGACACACCGAACTGGCAGCCAAGCTCAAAGGCGAGAAGCCGCCGGAGGCCGAGCGCACCCTCACCGCCGAGGAGACCGCCGAGTCGTTTGCCGCGACCCTGAATGAACTCCAGGGCGAAGGCTGGACCGACGGCGGCGCGATGCTGGGGAGGCGCTCGTGAGCCCAAGGAGCAAGTCAAAGAAGACGCTCGCAGGACTGGGCGATCTGGAAGTCCAACTCGCTGAAGAGCGCCGGCGCCTCGCTCGCGTCGGCCACGAAGAGCGCACGGCAATCGAAGGCGTGGCAGCGGCGCGAGAGGCACTCGTTGCGGCGATCGCCTCGGATAAGCCCGAGCGCACCGCGCAACGTGCGCTCGAAGCCGCAGAGGCCCGAACCCGCGAGCCGTGGCAGGAGCGTCGAAGCGCAGCTCAGCGTCGTGTACTCGTGGCCGAGGCTGCGGTCGTCCGCTTCATCACGGACAACCTCGGTGCGATCTCAGCCGAGGTCAGGCCCGATGCCGATCAGGCGAAGGCGGATCTCGAGCAAGCGCTGGCCGGCGTCCTCGATGCGATCAAGGCGTGGGAGGGCATCTCTAGCCGTTGGGATGTCCTGCTTGCCACGATCGGCGCGGGCGCATCCAGGCCTGTCCCCCTCCTCGGGCTCGAGCGAGTCAGAGGCGAAGTCCGGGCCGCGCTTGAGGGGGACCTCCCCGCGCCGATGCCCCGCGAGGAGTACGAAGCCGCAGCGCCCAAGCAACGTCCGGCGAGAGTGGTGACCACATGAGCCGGCGGGGCGGTCCATGACCACCGGGGCCTCAGAATCATGGGAAGGGGCTCTGCGCCATGACCGCGCATCGGAAGGATCTCTCCCCGCAGTTCTGAAGTCGCAATGCTCGAAGTGCGGCGAGACGAAGCTGGCGTCCGACTTCGCCACCGACCGTTCCAAGGCAGGCGGCCACAAGTCCTGGTGCAAGCGCTGCGACAACGAGAAGTCGAGGCGCTACTACGCCGCCAACTCAAAGCGAATCATCAAGAGGGTGCTGGCAAAGAGGCGTGATGAGATCGACCACCGCTAACCGAGGCTACGGCTCCCGCCACCAGGCGCTGAGGGCGAAGCTCGCTCCTCGGGCCGCCGCCGGCTTGACCCGTTGCGCTCGGTGCGGAAAACCGATTCGCCCCGAGGAGCCGTGGGATCTCGGACACGACGACTTCGACCGAACTCGCTACACCGGCCCCGAACACGCAAGATGCAACCGCGCCACCACGGGCCGCAAGCGCAACTCCCGCCGATGGTAGATCTGAGAATGGGCACGTGGCCACTATTCGAGGAGGCTGCGCCGGCGCTCTTGGCGTCGCTCCGCACCGCCAGGGGGCGTCATCCATCATGGCGACGTCGTCTCCAGAGGACCGCGCTCACTGCCCGCGAGAAACAGCGCGAGAATCCTTGCGATTTGAGGAATGCATGACGCTCTTCCAGGGATTGACAACGCCCCGAAACCGGCTACGGTTCGCGAATGACTCGCTACGGGTCGTCAGAGCCAGGCGTCCAGGGCTGCTCTGGCCCCGCCTTCTAATCGGCGGCGGTTTTCGGCTGGCGCGAACCCCGTCCCGTCGCGGACACGTCCAACTGACTTGGGCTCCAATAACGACGTGCTTGCGGCTATTCGAGGATGTGACCGGGCGATTTCCCGATGCTGTCGCCAAGGGCCCGCTCACGACGTTCGCTGATCGCTGTCGCAATACGGTCCACGGCGTAGCTGAGCGATCTGCCTGTGTGCGAATCGACGGTGTAGTCCGCGGGTCCGCAGCCTTGGACGCGCCCCTCGCGAGACAGACTTGTGATCTGTCGAAACTCAGGCTCAGATTCGGCCTTGTAAACGCCGAACGTTTCGCCTCCGAACCGGTTGAGGACCGAGAAAACAGGGACGTCACTCGGGCCGTCCGCGATGTAGAGCATGTTCTTGAAAGGAACTCGGCGGGCCTCGTCATCCATGGAATCGTTGACGCTGATTTCGTCGTGTTTATTGACGCCCTTGTTTATCTCAAAGACCGCTCGTGTTTTCGTTGTGTTGTCAATCGCGTAGGCAATCTCCGAAATCACTCCACTGTCGGCTTCGAGCTTCGTTTGCTTCGTCAGGTAGCCAGGTTCGGCAACGGACTCGACGAACTCGCATGCCCAAACGCCCTCCACGTGTTCGTTAACCGCGCTGCCGACAATGATCTGCCGCAGGCCTGTCGAGACGATGTAGTGCTCGACGCTGATCTCGTGGCGAGCAAATCGCTCGTTCCCGGTTACTCGCGCCTCAAGCGCAGAGAAGATTTCAGGGACCCCCGGGTAGAACTTCAACTCACTCCCGAGTTCTTTGAGCACTTCGTTCGTGAGTCCGTCGAAAACACCCTCTCGGACGTAACTCAAGATATGGCTGAGATAGATCGTGTCTTCCGAGACGCGGTAGTTGCCTTGATCCCGGTAGTGGCGGGCAAGGCCCTGGACTTCCTTCCAGAACGTGTTGCCGTCAACCCCATACCTGTTGAACAGCGGGTCCTGCATGTATCCGGGGAGCAAGGTTTTGTCAAAGTCCCAGATGACTGCGATCACCGTTTGCGGGAACGGGGGGAGCGTCATGGGCGCGAGCGTAATCGCTCACGTGCTTCCGTTCTTGCAATCCATCCGAGAGGAGACGTAGCTTGCATCACGAAACACCGGACCAAATGGAGGAGCGGAGCATGGAGTCGCGTTTTCGAGTCCAGCTATGCGGTGGTCCCGCAGCTGGCATCGTCGTTGCCGTTGCCGCATTTGACGATCGGATCAGCGTCTACCAGAACGGGGGCGCTCCATTCGCGGTGGCAGAGAGCACGATTGTGCGCGAATCAGACGTCGAGTGTCTCGGCTCATATGAGCTCGTGCAGCCGCTCGGGCCGGATCGCCCGGTCTATGTCGCCGCGCAGGATTCAACAGCCTCCCCGCAGCGGTAGATCCGACTCATCCCAGAGGTCGCAGTGTTCGTCGCTCGCGCACCCGATAGCGATCCACCTAGCTGCGGTTGCTTGCGCGGACCACTCCCGGTCTAACCCGCCGGAAGAATGCCCCGAGCCTGATCGCAGGGCGTTCGATTGTCAGAACAGGAAGCGGAGCCTCGACCATGACGACGACGGCATCGGTTGCGAATAGTTGACTCCGACCGCCGAAGCGACTAAGTTGCCATCGTTCAATCAACGGGGCCCGCATCGCGCAAACGATCGGGCCCCTGGCGCCGGAGCTCTCACTCCGAACGCGATCAGCACCCTAGTTGGTGCTCCTCCCGTGAGAAGTGGCTCCTTGGCGAAGGAGGAGCACGCATGAGCGAAGTAACCCGAGCCGAGTTGGAGCGGCTGACCGAACAGGTCGAGGCAACCCAATTGCTGGTGCAGCGAATCGCTTGGCAGGTGGGCGTAAGGAGCCGCGACGAGGCGAAGCTCTACAAGTTCCCGGTCGGAGAGAAGGCGCGGGCGGCGCTCCACGAAGCAGGGGTGTCGACGCTGGACGACCTGGCGGGATTCAAGCGGCAGGAGGTTGCGGCGCTACCCGGCATCGGAGCGACGACGATGGTTCGCCTGGACGCGGCTCTCGATGAGCACATGCTCGATTGGGAGCTGGCCTGATGCCGCGCC
>Ga0136618_10000374_pt1 | contig 14959 bp, 16 predicted proteins | sample AntDrymUQ3302106_2_FD_104805 | JGI IMG/M metagenome (GOLD analysis project Ga0136618, IMG submission 104805) | Polar desert sand microbial communities from Dry Valleys, Antarctica - metaG UQ330 (21.06) | ecosystem: Environmental > Terrestrial > Soil > Desert | place: Antarctica: Dry Valley... | reverse complement strand
CTGGTCGCCGCACCTGATCAGCACTGCGTTGATCCACGGATCCTCTTCGGCGGGGTCGTAGCGCTGCGGCATGTGTGTGCGCATCACTGCGATCGACTGCTCGCGGCGCACGCCGATCACGCCGCCGCGTGCACCCGTCATGCCCACGTCCGTGATGTAGGCCGTTCCATGAGGCAGAACCCGCGCGTCCGCCGTCGGCACGTGGGTATGTGTGCCGACGACCCCGGTCACGCGTCCGTCGAGATGCCAACCGAGGGCGACCTTCTCGCTCGTGGCTTCTGCGTGGATGTCGACCAGCACGTAGTCAGCCTGCCCGACCTCGTTCAGCGCCACATCGGCGGCGAGCAGGGCCGGCGCGGCGTGGTTCATGTACAGGTTGCCGGCGAGGTTGACCACACCTAGAGTCACGCCGCCGCGTTCGATCATCGCCGTGCCACGCCCCGGCTGGGAAGGGAGGAAGTTGGCTGGACGGATGATCTCACGCCGCTCCTGGAGGTACGGCCAGACCTCGCGGTGGCGGTAGGTGTGGTTCCCGAGTGTGATCACGTCGGCGCCGGCGGCGAACAGCTCGTTGGCGTGCTTCGGGGTGATGCCGATCCCCCCGGAAGCGTTCTCGCCGTTGACGACGATGAAGTCGGCACCGAGCTCGTGGCGCAGCTCGCCGAGCATGGAACGGATCACGCGCCGGCCGGCGGAGCCCACGACATCGCCGACGAAGAGAATCGTTGTCAAGACCCAGACGCTAGTGCACCGTCGGCGCACGCGCGCATACTTGAGGCATGCATGAGCGCGAGGAAGACATCGGCGCGGGTGGGGTCGAGAGCCCGCCGCTCGAGCCCAATCCGAGCGACCCGCCCGCACCCGCACCGAATACCGCGCCCGTCGCGGTTCCGCCGGTGGTCGTGCCGCGCTGGGTTCAGGCCGTGCTCCTGCCGCTCGCGATCGTAGGGGCGTACCTGCTGCTGCGCGCAGCCGGCCCTGTTGCGCTGCTCTTCATCGTCGCGGCGCTGGCGGCGCTGTTGCTCAACCCGTTCGCGGTGATGTTGCAGAGGGCGCGGTTCCCGCGCGGTGTGGCGGTTTTATGTGTCTTTCTCACGCTGATCGTGGTGCTCGGATCGGTGGTCGCCGTCCTCGCGCAGCCGATCGGCGATCAGGCGTCGAACTTCTCCGACGCGGTGCCCGGCATAGTCGACGACGCCAACGCCGCACTCGTCGACCTGCAGGGCTGGCTCGATGACCGCGGTGTCGAAGTGGAGGTGGCAAAGCAGGGCGAGACCGCGCTCGAGACGCTTGGCGCCCGTGTGACCGAGGGCTCCGGGGAGCTGGTGTCGTTCACCCGCGAGGCGCTGACGGTGCTCATCGAGGGTTCGATCGCGTTGATCCTGATCGTCGTCCTGTCGGTCTACATGCTGCTCTACGGAGAGCGGATCGGCGCCGCCGTGCGCTCGGTGGTCCCAAAGGGGGATGGGACAGCAGCGGACGACTACCCGACCCGGGTCCAGAAGGCCGTCTTCGGCTACGTGCGCGGCCAGCTGTTGTTCAGTCTCATCATGGGCACCAGCGCCGGCATCGCGCTGTGGATCATGGGCTCGCTCGGCGTCTTCCCCGACGGCAGGACGTACGCGCTGGTGTTCGGCGCGTTCTACGGCTTCGCGGAGCTGATCCCGTATGTCGGCCCGGCAATCGGCGCCGCCCCGCCGCTGCTGATCGCACTGCTCAGCGACAATCCACTCGACGCGCTGTGGCTGACGATCATGTTCACCGCGCTGCAACAGATCGAGGGGCATATCGTCGCCCCCACCGTCTTTGCGCAGGCGCTGCGGATCAACCCGATACTCGTCATCTTCGCGCTGCTGATGGGCGGCCGGCTATACGGTTTTGCCGGCGCCTTCCTCGCGCTGCCGCTCGCCGCAGTGGTGCGAGAGAGCGTCGTGTATTTCCGCGAGCACCTCGTGCTCGAGCCCTGGGGCACGCCCAGCGCCGACGACATCTCGCGCAGGCAGGCGCCGAACACTGGTCCGGCGAGCGCAGGCCGGTGCCCGGAGTGCAACGCCGCAACGAGTGCGGAGGCAACGCACTGCGGCGCCTGCGGGACAGGACTCGCGGCTGCCGACGAAGCGGCAGCCGCGGCCTCTGCGGCGCCGTCATAGCTAGCCTGGATCGGGATGGCGGCGTCACGGATGGATGCACCCGAGGCGCTGCGCGCGGAAGCCCTCTGCAAGACATACGGCGCGCGCCGCGCACTGGAGGACGTCTCGTTCGTCGCGGCGCAAGGTGAGCTGCTCGCGATCATCGGGCCGAACGGCGCGGGCAAGACGACGCTGCTGCAGATCCTTGCCGGGGCGCTGGCGCCGACCGCGGGCCGTGTCTCGCTCGTCGATCACCGCGAGGTCGGCTGGGTGCCGCAGCAGCCGGCGATCTACTCGAAGCTCTCGGTGCGCGAGAACCTGCGGCTGTTCGCGCGCCTCGAGAAGGTCGCGGACGTGGATGGAACGGTGATCCGAATGCTGGAGCTCTCCGGCCTGAGCGAGCGCGCCGGCGACGCCGTGGGGAACCTTTCGGGCGGCAATCGCCAGCGCGTGAACATCGCGGTCGGCCTGCTCGGCGACCCGGCCGTGTTGTTGCTGGACGAGCCGTCCTCGTCGCTGGACCCACGCCAGCGAGAGCGCCTGTGGGACTTCGTCTCCGCGCTCGCACGCGACGGCGGCACGACCGTCGTGTACTCGACTCACAACGTCGTGGAGGCCGAGCGTCACGCCGACCGGCTGCTCGTGCTGGCCGATGGCGAGCTCCTGTTCGACGGTACGCCGGCAGAGCTCGAGCGCGCCACCGGTGAGCACGATGCGATCGACTTCGAGGGCGCCTTCGTGCGATTCCTGCGGGTGAGGGGACACTGAACCGTGCACTGGTTGTTGCTCAAGGACCTGCAGATCCTGCGCCGCTCGCCGTTGCTGGTGGGACTGCTGGTGCTCTATCCCCTGGTGGTCGCGCTCCTGGCCGGCACGGCGCTTTCGTCGGGCCCGTCCAAGCCGAAGGTCGCATTTGCCAATCTCGTGGCGCCCGGCGAGGCCAAGATCGAGCTGGGCGGGCGGCGGCTCGACGCCACGGCGTACGCCGCCGAGCTGTTCAAAGCAGTCGACCCGATCGAAGTCGCCACGCGCGAGCAGGCGATCGCGAAGGTGCGCTCGGGCGAGGCGCTCGGCGCGCTCGTGATTCCGGCGGACGTCATCGAGCGATTGCAGGGGACGCTGGCGCTCGGGGGCGGGGAGCCCCCCACGGTCGAGGTCTACTTCAGCGCGGAGAACCCGCTCAAGCAACGCTACGTGGAGGCGACGATCGACGCGACGCTCGCTGATGCCAACAAGGCCCTCTCGGCTGAGATCTTCAAAGCGGCGGCCGGCTACCTGAATCTGATCGTGGCCGGCGGCAAGCTGTCGCTGCCGCTCGTCGGCGACGTCGACATCCTCGGCCTGCGCAACACGCAGACGATCATCGACGCGGCGATCACGGGCCTGCCGCAGGATGCGGACGCCCGTGTGGCGCTGCAGCAGGTCTCGCGCTTCGCCCGCCTCGCTGCGGAGAACCTCGACGTCTCGAAACCGATCCTGGCCTCGATCGGAACGCCTGTGGCCGTGGACGAGCAGGTGATCTCGGGCTCGGGCACATCGCTCGACGTTTTCGGGGTCGAGGTCGCGGTCGTGGTGTCGCTGATGTTCGTCGGGCTCCTGCTCGCCGCGGGGATGCTGGCGCTCGAGCGCGAGGAGCACGCGTTCGGTCGGCTGGTACGCGGCCTGGTCTCCCGCACGGGCCTGCTGGCGGAGAAGATCGTGCTCGCCGGTCTGTGCGCCTGGTCACTCGCGGCGGTGATGCTCGCGCTGCTCGTCGGGTTCCTGGACCTGGGCTGGGCACAGACCCCCGAGTGGCTCATCGTGCTCGCATTCGCGGCGCTCGCCTTCGGCGCCCTCGGCGCCGCGATCGGCGGGCTGACCCGCGACGTCCGGGCCGCCTCGTTGCTCGCCTTCATGCTCGCGCTGCCGATTGCCGCGCTGGCGCTGGTGCCCGCCGGCGCCGTCGACGGTGCGCTCTACGACCTGATCGCGATCGTCTCGGGCGCGTTTCCGTTCAAGCCTGCCCTCAACGCGCTCGACGCCGCCCTGACGGGCGGTGCTCTGCTCGCCCCGCTGGGGCACCTCGCAGCGTTGAGTGCGGCCTTCGCGCTCGTAGCGCGGCTGTCGCTGCGGCGTTTCGCATGAGGCCTCCGGCTGCCGGCTCGCATCGGCTCACGCGCTAGAGCACGACGGTGCCGGGTCTCTAAGCTGGCAATCGTGTTCCCCGCCACGCGCATGCGGCGTCTCCGCAAGACCGGCCTGCTGCGCGGGCTGGTGCGAGAGACCGATCTGTCCGCCTCGCATCTCGTCTACCCGCTGTTCATACGCCACGGCGTCGACGGCCGCGCACCGATCGAGAGCATGCCGGGCGTCGACCACCTCTCGCTCGGCGCGGCCGTCGAGGAGGCGGGCGAGGTGGCGGCACTCGGTATCCCGGCCGTGCTGCTGTTCGGTCTGCCTGCGACGAAGGACGCCGAAGGTTCCGGTGCGTGGGACGACGAGGGTGTCGTACAACTCGCCACGCGTGCGATCAAGTCCGCGCATCCCGACCTGCTCGTGATCACCGATCTCTGTCTCTGCGAGTACACCGCGCACGGCCACTGTGGCGTGCTCCGCGCCGACGGGGTGGTCGACAACGACCTGACGCTGGAGCTGCTGGCGCGCGCCGCCCTCTCCCAAGCCGAAGCGGGCGCCGACGTCATCGCGCCGAGCGACATGATGGACGGCCGTGTGGGCGTGCTGCGTGCTGCGCTCGACGAGCATGGGCTCGAGGAGACGCCGATCATGGCTTACTCCGCCAAGTACGCCTCCGCGTTCTACCGCCCGTTTCGCGAGGCCGCCGACTCGGCACCGGTCCGCGGCGACCGGCGCGGATATCAGATGGATACCGCAAACGCTCGCGAGGCCTTGCGCGAAGCCGAGCTCGACGCCGCCGAGGGCGCCGACGTGATCATGGTCAAGCCCGCGCTGCCCTACCTCGACGTGATTCGCCGCATCAAGGACGCGACAAACCTTCCGGTTGCCGCCTACAACGTCAGCGGCGAGTACGCGATGCTCAAGGCCGCAGCGGCCGCGGGCTTCGTCGATGAGCGTGCGGCCGTGCTCGAGGTGCTGACCGGCATCCGCCGGGCCGGCGCCGACATCGTCATCAGCTACCACGCGAAGGATGCGGCGCGATGGCTCAGCTAGCCCGGGCCAAGGTCCGCTCCCGTGCGGGCGGCGCCGCGGTCCCGCTCGACGAGACCGACAAGCGGCTGCTCAACCTGATGCAGGGCAGCTTCCCGCTCGACCCGCGCCCGTTTGCCGCGATCGCCGGGCTCGCGGGGCTGGCGGAGGAGGAGGTCCTCGCCCGCGTCGCCTACCTGCTCGAGAAGCGCATCATCCGCGAGGTCACGCCGATCTTCGACACACGCGCCTTCGGCTACGCCTCAATGCTCGTCGCCGCAAAGGTCGACGCGGCGCACCCCCACCGCGCGGCCCAGTTCATCAACACCCATCCTGGGGTCACGCACAACTACCTGCGCGATCACGACTTCAATCTGTGGTTCACGATCGCCGTGGAGGCGGGTTCCACGCTCGGGCTGCAGGGAACGCTCGACGTGATCGCAGATCGCACAGGCGCCGAATCGATTCGCCAGCTCCCCACCCTCAGGTTGTTCAAGATCCGCATGGACCTGGAGATGGCGGGCGGTACGGACGCACTCAGCACCGCCGGCAAGGCGACCGAGCCGATGGAGCTCGAGCCGATCGACCTCAGCGCCGAGGACATCGCCACGGTGCGCGCGACCCAGGGGCCGATGCCGATCGTTTCCGAGCCCTACGCCCCCGCGGCTGACCGACTCGGGATCCCCGTCGACGAGGTGCTCGCCCGTCTCGCTTCGCTCAAGCAGCGCGGCGGCCTGCGGCGCGTCGCGGCGATCCTCTACCACCGCCGCGCGGGCTTCTCCGCCAACGGCATGGGCGTCTGGGCGGTGCCGCAGGCCGAGGTGCTCGAAACGGGCAAGCGGATGGCGGCCTTCCGTGGCATCTCTCACTGCTACGAGCGCCCGACCTACCCCGACTGGCCTTATTCCGTCTTCACCATGGCGCATGGCCGCTCCAAGCAGGAGTGCGACGCTGTACTCGACTCGATCGCCGCGGCCACGGGGATCGGCGAGCGCGCGACGCTCTACTCGAGCACCGAGTTCAAGAAGGTGCGGATGCTCTACTTCACCGACGCCTTCGCGCGCTGGGAAGAGGAGCACGCGCGCTGACCAGTTCGCTGACCGACACCCGATCGGCCGCGCTCTACAGACGGGCACAGCGCGTGCTGCCGGGCGGCGTCAACTCTCCCGTGCGCGCGATGCGCGCGATAGGCCGCGACCCGGTCTTCATCGAGCGCGCCGCGGGCGCGGAGATCACCGATGTCGACGGCAACACCTATGTCGACTACGTCTGCTCCTGGGGACCGATGATCCTTGGTCACGCGCATCCGGCGGTGCTGGAGGCCATCACTGAAGCCGCGGCGCTCGGCACCAGTTTCGGTGCGCCGACGATGGGCGAGGTTGAGCTCGCAGAGCTGGTCGCGCAGCGGATCCCGGGCGTGGACATGCTGCGGATGACCTCGTCGGGGACGGAGGCGTCGATGAGCGCCATCCGCCTCGCGCGCGCCGCGACCGGCCGCGAGACCCTGGTGAAGTTCGCGGGCGCCTATCACGGGCACGTCGACGGGCTGCTGGCGCAAGCGGGTTCCGGTCTGGCCACCCTGGGCATTCCCAGCTCTCCCGGCGTGCCGGAATCCGCGGCCCGGGGCACGGTCGTCGTGCCCTGGAACGACGAGGAGGCCGTGCGTGCCGCCTTCTCGGCACACTCGGTCGCCGCGCTGTTGGCCGAGCCGTTCCCGGCGAACATGGGGCTCGTCCTGCCTGACGCCGGGTTCCTCGAGCTGCTCCGCGAGCTCGCCTCCGAGCACGGCGCCATGCTCGTCTTCGACGAAGTGATCACGGGGTTTCGAGTCTCGTCGGGCGGGGCTCAGGAGCTGACCGGCGTGATCCCCGACATAACCGTGCTGGGCAAGGTGATCGGCGGCGGCCTGCCGGCGGCCGCCTACGGAGCCTCAGAAGAGCTGATGAGCCGGATCGCGCCGGCGGGCGACGTCTATCAGGCGGGCACCCTCAGCGGAAACCCGCTTGCGGTGGCGGCCGGCCGGGCGACGCTCGAGCTGCTCGACGAGGCCGCATACGCGCGACTCGCGGCGACGACCGAGGCGCTTGCCGACGGGCTGAGCGAAGCGGCCGGCGACCGTCCGGTGCAGATCGCCCGGGCTCCCGGGCTGCTGACTGTGTTCTTCAGCGCCGAGCCGGTACGCGACTACGCGGGCGCCGGCGCGTGCGACGCGGATGCCCACGGCGCCTGGTGCCGGGCGCTGCTGGCCCGCGGCGTCTACCCGCCGCCATCGCAGTTCGAGGCCTGGTTCCCCTCGCTGGCGCACACGACCGAGCACGTGACGCGCACACTCGAGGCCGCAGCAGCGGCCTTCTCGGAGATCGCCCGTTGAGCGCGCCGGCGCGGCTCGCGCTTCTGCTACGTGGCGACGGCGGCCTGATCGCGGGCGCCGTGACCGACCCCTCGCCACCCGCCGGCCAGCTCGGCCTCGTTGCAGCCAGCGGCGCGCGGACGGCCGGTCACGAGGAGAGCTACGCGCTGCTGGTCGAGGCGATCTACGAGGGCTACCTGCAGCACTACGGCTCAGGACGGGTGGTCGAGTCCGACGATCCAGATCTCGCGCTGCTCGCCGGCGACCGCCTCTTCGCGCTCGGTCTGGCCCGGCTGGCCGACCTGGGCGATCTTGCCGCCGTGACGGAGCTGGCCGACGTGATCTCGCTCGTGGCGCAGGCGCACGCCGAGGGCGATCCCGAGCGCGCCGCCGCCGCCTGGGCGGCGGCCGCCGCCGCCGTGGCCCACGGCGGGGGTCCCGGACTGGAGGCTGCCAAGGCCGCCGCGAGGAACGGCGAGCCCGGCGCGAGCCGAGCGCTGCGCGCTGCGACGCCCGAGCGCTGACCTGCGGCACGCGCGGGCGCCAGGTTGAGACCCGGAGAGGTCGCCGCGTCGATATTGTTCTGCGCCCGCAATGGCCGACGGACGCAAAGAGCCCAAGAGCAAGTACACGCTCGACCAGGGGATCCCGGGCGCCTTCGAGGGGGAGACGGTCACGCGTCGCCGCTTCATGACCGCGACCGCGCACGGCGCGGGCGCCGTCGCGGTCGCGGCTTTCGCGCTGCCCTCGCTCGGCTTTGCCGCCGGCTCGGCCCTGTTCGACCGCCCGCCCGTGAAATGGAAGGCCATCGGGCCGACCGCCGACTTCCCCGATGACACCTATGTGCCGCGTGTCATCACAGAGGTGGCGGGGATCGGCCAGGTCGGGAGGACGACGATCTACGTGCGTGCGCGCAACGCCGACGACCCGCCGCCGAACCCGTCGGACTACGACGAGCAGTTCATCGCGGTCTCGACCCGCTGCATGCACCTCGGCTGCCCGGTGCGCTACGTCGACGCGGCCAAGCGCTTCATCTGCCCGTGTCACGGCGGCGTCTACAACTTCACGGGTGCGGTTGACGGCGGCCCGCCCGTGCGGCCGCTCGACCGCTTCTACACGCGCGTCAGCGATGGTCAGGTCGAGGTCGGTGCTCGCTACTCGGTCAACAGCGAGTTTCGCCGCTACCCGTCCTATCGCGATCCCGCGCAGGATCTCGACGGGATCGGGCAGTACGTCTACCCCGGCCGCTTCTCGACACCCCAGATGGACTAGCCCATGAAGCTCCCGCTGCCCCCGCTGCCCGACGTCCTCAAGCCCAAGCCCAGGCGCCCGGGTGAAGCCGGGCGGGACAAGCCGCTCGACCAGGCCAAAGAGGCCGGGATCGCGACGGTCGACTGGGTGGACGAGCGGACGTCACTTTCCGGCGGCTTGCGCTGGCTGATGTTCCGGAAGGTGCCGAAGGGCACCAACTGGTTCTACACGCTGGGCTCGGCGACGATGTTCGCCTTCCTCTCGCAGGCCGTCACAGGCGTGTTCCTGGCGATGTACTACGACCCCTCGATCACGCACGCGTACGAGTCCGCGCGCTACATCACGAACGAGGTCTTCCTCGGGGAGTTCGTGCGCGGAATGCACAAGTGGGGATCGTCGGTGATGGTGATCCTGATCTTCCTGCACATGGCACGCACGTTCTTCTTCGGCGCCTACAAGTACCCGCGCGAGCTCAACTGGCTGATCGGCGTCGTGCTGCTGATCCTCACCTTCGTGATGTCGCTGACCGGCTATCTGCTGCCGTTCGACCAGCGTTCCTACTGGGCCACCGTCGTCGCGTCGAACATCACCGGCACCGGGCCGCTGGTCGGGCCGTTCCTCGCCGACTTCCTGCGCGGCGGCGCCGAGTTCGGCTCGACGACCCTGTCGCGCTTCTACGCGATCCATATGCTGCTCGTGCCCGGAGCGATCGCGGCGCTGATCGGCGCGCACCTCTACCTCGTCGCCCGGCTGGGCACGACCGCGCCGCCGTGGCAGCGGGCCGAGAGCGTCAAGGGCATCCGCGAGGAGCAGGTATGAGCGCGGCACTGCTCGACAGGGCTCATCCGTGAACCAGCGCGAGAAGGAGCTCTACCTCCGCGAGTACTCGCTGCTGAAGGCGCAGGGGAAGCCGTTCTTCCCGTACGCGGTCGCGAAGGACTCCGCGATGGCATGCGTTGTGCTGCTCTCGATAATCGCGATGGCGATCATCTTCGGGGCCGAGCTGGGGCCGAAGGCGGATCCGACGACCACGACCTACGTGCCGCGGCCCGAGTGGTACTTCTTCTTCCTCTTCGAGCTCCTGCGGGTGATCAAGCCGGCGATCCTCACACCGCTTGCGACGATCGGCGTGCCCACGATCTGCATGATCCTCCTGATCGCGCTGCCGTTCATCGATCGTGGCCCCGAGCGCCGCCCGGAGCGCCGCCCGATCGCGACGATCGCCGGCATCTTCACGATCTGCGCGATGGGCTACCTCACCTATCTCGGCGCGGTCGCGGGTTCGCCCAACGAGATCGAGTACGAGGTCGCCGAGCAGTACGAGCCGGGCAAGCTCGTCGTCGCGCAGTCAGGTTGCCTCGCCTGTCACAAGATCGGAGAGAACGGCAACGGCGGGCCGGGGCCGGACCTGACCGAGATCGCCGACAAGCTGCCCAAGGCGGCGATCCTGCGCACGCTCGAGAACCCGACCGCACCGATGCCCTCCTTCGCTGGGCTGCCGGAGGAGAAGAAGGACGCGATGGTCGACTTCCTCGCGCAGCTCCGCGGCGAGTAGTCGCCCTCCGTCATGGCGTCGCCAGAGGCCCGGACGGGCACGCTCGAAGAGGGCCAGGTGCGCGCGATGTTCGATCGCATCGCGCAGGTCTACGACCTCATGAACGCGGTCATGACGGCCGGCCTGCATCACCGCTGGCGCACGCGGGCCGCAGATCTGGCGATGCTCGGACCCGGCGGTCGTGCGCTCGACGTCGCGTGTGGCACAGGCGACCTGGCGGTCGAGCTGGTGCGCCGCGTCGGACCCTCCGGCCAGGTGGTCGGATCGGACTTCTCCGAGCCGATGCTCGAGCGGGCGCGCCGAAAGTCCGCGGAGGTCCGCTGGGAATGGGCGAACGCGCTCGAGCTGCCCTACCCGGACGACGGCTTCGATGCGGCGACGGTCGGCTTCGGCGCGCGCAACTTCTCGGACCTCGACCGGGGCCTCGCGGAGATGGCGCGCGTGGTGCGGCCCGGCGGCCGCGTCGTGGTGCTGGAGATCACGGTGCCGCAACGCCCGCCGCTCTCGACGTTCTTCTCGATCTGGTTCGACCGCGTCGTGCCGGCGCTGGGACGAGTCGCCGGCGATCCTGACGCTTATGCGTATCTACCCAGCTCGGTCAAGCGCTTCCCGGCGCCTGACGTCCTGGCCGGCAGGCTGGCCGCCTCCGGGCTGACCGACGTGCGCTGGATCCTGACCGCGGGTGGCATCATCGCGCTGCACTCCGGAACGGTGCGGTGAGCAGCGCTGAGCAGGTGCTGGCGCTGGTGGAGGCGGGTGGCGCACACGTGCCGCCGCTCATGACCCGCCTGGAGGAGCGCCTGGAAGAGCTCGCGGGCTCGCACGGCGCATTGCTGGCCGAGCACGCCGGCTCGACGATCCGCGCGGGTGGCAAGCGCCTGCGACCGCTGCTCGTCTTCCTTGCGGCCGGCGAACCGGAGCCCGCCGACGCGGGGGTACTCCGTGCGGCAGTCGCGGTCGAGCTGATCCACTCGGCGACGCTCGTGCACGACGACGTGCTCGACGCCGCAGCGCTGCGTCGCGGCCGGCCGACCGTGGTCGCCACAGCCGGCCGCGCGATCGCCACCGCTACCGGTGACCTGCTGTTCTCGCGCGCCTTCGCCGAGCTGTCCGCCAACGCCCGGGCCGACGAGATCCGCGTGCTGTCCGACGCTTCATCAGCACTCGCCGAGGGCGAGCTCCTGCAGCGCGAGGACGCGTGGAACGTCGATGTGACGCGCGAGCGCTACCTGCATCGCTGCGAGCTGAAGACCGCGCGGCTCTTTCAGGCCGCATGCAGGCTGGGCGCGCTGGAAGGGGGCGGGCATGACCAAGAGCTGGGCGAGTTCGGCCGCCGCATCGGGCTCGCGTTCCAGTTGCTCGACGACGTGCTAGACGTCTCTGGGCCGGCGGCGAGGACGGGCAAGCACCGCGGCACGGACCTGCTCGACGGCACGGTGACCCTTCCTTTGATCCTGGCACGTGACCGCGATCCCGAGCTGGCGGCTCTGGAACTGCGCGCGGTGCGGACGCCGGCCGAGGCCGAGGCGCTGTGTGACGCGATCGTCGCGACGGGCGTGCTCGAGCAGGCTCGGGGGGAGGCGCTCGCGATGGTCGCCGCCGCCAAGGCAGGCTTGCCGGAGCTGCCCGAGGGCCAGTGCGCGGCGCTTGAGCTGGTGGCCGACTCGGTCGCCGACCGCTCCGCCTGAATCCCTAGAAATCCATCGGCCAGATGGCGTCGGATGCGAGCGCGCGCGAGAAGCGGTCGATCTCCTCTTCCATGTTGGCGTGCGTGAGCCGCTTGAGATCGAGGACGAGCGCCTCCGTGCCGTGATCGAGCTGCTCGTCAAAGCGATCGACTGCTTCCTGGTCGAACAATCCGACAGATAGCCACTCGCAGTTCGGGCAGCGCAGCTGAACCTCCCAGTGCGTCGGGGAGGCCTCCTCCCATTCCACGGGATACACGAGCACCTTCTCGCACGCGGGGCAGACGTGCATGTCCACCTGGGTGCCGGAACTCACGGCTGCGGGCTGCGGAGCGCGCGTCGGGCCGTTCTCGAAGTAGACGACCTCGATGGCACGTCCCGATGGCAGGACCAGGCGGCGAACGTAGTGTGTCTTGTCTGTTTGGCTCATGGGTTTCTCGAGGGGCTTGATGGGGTCTCCGCCCTACATCGGTCTCGTAGCCGGGGACTTGAGAGCAGGTGGGCGAATATCTGGACAGATCCACTAGCGCTAGGCTGCGCGTATTCCTCTCCGAGGTCTCAAAACGTCATGACCATTGCCTTTGTCGCGGGCGTCGGCCCGCTTGAACTCGCCATCGTGCTGCTGATCGTGCTGGTGCTGATCGGCGGGCGCAGGCTGCCCGCGCTCGGCCGTCAGCTCGGGCAGGGAGTGCGTGGATTCAAGGACTCGGTGACGAGCCGCGCCGACGCCCAGTGGGACGACGACGAATCTGGGCGCGCCGAGGCAACGGCCGCCCTGGGCCGCCCGACCGGCGAAGAGAAGCCGTTGGACGGCGAGGTCATGCGCGAGCGCTCCTGAGCGCCTCCGCGCCGCCCGCATCGCAGCGCCATGGCCACGCGGCTGAAGCCCATCGCGCACGAGGACAGGCTGTCGCTCGTGGAACATCTCGACGAGCTCCGCACGCGCGTCGTCATCTGCGTGATCGCTTTCGTGATCGCCGCCGGGTTCTGCTTCTGGCAGGAGGATTTCGTCCTCAGGACGGTCAACGAGCCGCTCGCGGATGTCGCCAACAAGAAGCCATGCGACAAGACGCGCGACCCGCTTGAGCAGTCTGACTGTGCGCAGGCGGCCCAGAAGCGGGTCAACGCGCGCATCGCCGCGACGGCGGGGGCGCTGGCGCGCGCCGCCGGCGACGACCCGGTGTTGCGCAGGCAGGCCGAAGAGCTCGAGCGGGTCGCTGCCGCGGCGGTCGCATCAGCACCGGCCGTGACGCCGAAGCGGCCCGTGACCCTCGGGGTGGGGGAGCCCCTGACCGCCACGCTGGTCGCGGCCGGGTATGCGGCGCTGCTGCTCACGCTGCCGCTGCTGCTCTATCAGGCGTACGCGTTCGTTCTGCCTGCGTTCTCTCGAACGGAACGCCAGGTCGCGCTGCCCTTGATGGTGATGGTGCCGTTCCTGTTCTACGCCGGCGTCGTCTTCGCGTACTTCCTGGTCTTACCGGCGGCGGTCGACTTCCTGCAGAACTTCAACGACGACAACTACGACGTGCTCCTGCAGGCGCGCGACTACAACCGGTTCGCGATCATGGTGATGGGGGTCATGGGCCTGTTGTTCCAGCTCCCGGTCCTGATCCTCGCGGTCACCCGGATGGGGATCCTGACCCCCGCGCAGCTGCGCAAGAACCGTCGCTACGCGATCCTGGTGATCGCGGTGGTCGCTGCGCTGTTGCCCGGCGGCGATCCGGTGACGATGCTGATGATGATGGTCCCGATCCTGTTCCTCTTCGAGGGTTCTATCCTTCTCGCCTCGCTGCTCGACAAGCGCTCCGCCCGAGCCCGCGCCGCCGAAGAGCGCGCCGCCGAGGAGTCCGACGGCGACGCCGCGGCCTCCGCCGAGCGGACCCCCATTGACCCGGACGACGACTGAATGCTCTTTGATCTGAGAAGCTCCGGTCGCCGCAGGGTCGTGAAGATCGTGTACGTGACGCTGGCCTTCCTGCTGGGCGGGGGCCTCGTGCTGTTCGGGATCGGGGGCGGAGGGGGGCTCTCGGGTGGGCTTGTCGACGCGATCACGGAGAGTGACGGGGGCGGCGGCGGGGCAGACCGCTTCGTGGACCTCGAGCGCAAGGCGACCGCGGCCGCCCGCGCCAAGCCGACCGACGCGACGCTCTGGGCTGCCGCGGCGCGGGCGCGCTTCAATCTCGCCGGCGCGACCGCCGACCCGACCACGGGTAGCTTCACGGCCGCCGGCCAGGGCCAGCTCGAGGCCGCCGGGCGCGCCTGGGAGGAGCATCTCGCGCTCGCCGGCGAGAAGCCGGATGCGCGTGTGGCCAGCCTGATGGTCCAAGGATTTTCGATCCTGGGCGAGTTCGACAAGGCGGCGATCGCCCAGGAGGTGATCGCGCTGGACCGCGAATCGGCCGGCGCCTATACGCAGCTCGCGCTGCTGGCGTACCAGGCCGGGCAGCTGCGCAAAGGCGACCTGGCGAGGGACAAGTCGCTCGGGCTGACCGAGCCCGACATGCGCGAGACGCTCAAGGGGCAGCTCCAGGGAGCCCGCACCCAGGCGGCCGCCCAGGCGGCCCAGGAGGCGGCAACTCCCGTTCCCACCCCATCGCCGAAGCCGGAGGAGAAGTAGCCCGCCCGCCGCTACAATCGGGCGCCGATTCGCCCTTGTAGCTCAACTGGCAGAGCAGCGGACTCTTAATCCGAAGGTTCCAGGTTCGATTCCTGGCGGGGGCATGAGCACGCTGCCAGGCTGGTCACGCCGCACTCAGCGCTCAGACGGGGCTCGCTGCGGATTGCGGTCACCTGCTCGCGCCCGTCGAGGCTGTTGGGGGTGTGGGCAGCTCGTAGGGGGCTGCCG
>Ga0136618_10000373_pt1 | contig 14988 bp, 15 predicted proteins | sample AntDrymUQ3302106_2_FD_104805 | JGI IMG/M metagenome (GOLD analysis project Ga0136618, IMG submission 104805) | Polar desert sand microbial communities from Dry Valleys, Antarctica - metaG UQ330 (21.06) | ecosystem: Environmental > Terrestrial > Soil > Desert | place: Antarctica: Dry Valley... | reverse complement strand
GCAGCGGCGTTCATCCGCGAGACGAAGTCGGACTCCGAGCCCGACACGGCCAGGGCGAGCGTGTTTGCCACGTCGTTTCCCGACGGCACGATCAACCCGTAGAGGAGGTCCCGCGTGGTCAGGCTGTCGCCTTCCTCGATGCCCGCGAGCGACTCGACCGGAATCGAGTCGTAGGGAGCGACCACAACCTCACGCTTGAGGCGGAGCTTCTCGGCCGCGAGGTAGTAGGTCATGAGCTTCGTCGCGCTGGCGATAGGCAGCGCGGACTTCGGGTCTTGGGAGGCGAGTACGTCGCCGGAGGAGGGGTCGACCAAGATCCAAGTCGTCGCGGGCAAGCCCTCGGGCGGCTCTGGCGGAGCCGCTTCGGCGGCCTGAGCGCCGACGAGGGCGACCAGGCCAAGCACGAGCGCAAGCCGTAGCCTCAGCGGAGGTTCAGCACCTGCCCCGCGTTCAGCGTCTCGGCATCCAGATCCGGGTTGAGGCGCTGAAGCTTTGACTCCGGTACGCCGGTCTTCTCGGCGATTCCTGAGAGCGTGTCGCCGACGATGACCGTGTAGGTGGCAGGGTCGGCGGACTGGTTCTGCTTCTTTGTTTGCTCGTTCTGGCCCTTCTTGTCGCTGTTGGCGCTCGTCTCCGAGTTGTCGGTGGTGAAGTTCATGACCAGGAGATAGATCGCAACCCCCGCGCAGGCGAGCGCGATCACGGCCGCGATCCGGGCGACGATCGAGCGCCGTCCAAGCGAGGACGAGGGTGGTGTAGAGCTTTCCATGGGCAAGGAGCCCTCCTGGCTCGCCGCGATGGTAACCCCGCCTCACGCCTCGCCTAGCCAGTACCGAGCGCTTGGCAAGCCACGTCCCAAACCTCCTTGCGGAGGGTTTCGGCCGCAGCCGCCGGATCGTCAGCTCCCGCGATCGACCGCGAGGCCGTGACGATCGCCGACGCCGGGTGCAAGGCGAACGCGGGGCCGAGCGCGGACGCGCTTCCGCCCTGCGCGCCGACCCCCGGCAGGAGGAACGACGAGTGCGGCATCAACTCGCGCAGGCGGGCTATGTGCCCCGGCTCGGTGGCGCCGACCACGGCGCCCAGGCCCGAGAGGCCTGCGTCGCCGGCCAGGCTCGGCCCCAGCTCGTTCACCATCGAGGCGAGGTGTTCATGGAACGGGCGATCGGGCGCGGGTTGGTCGAGGAGGTCGGCGGCGCCGGGATTCGAGGTTCTCACCAGGACGAACAGGCCCGCGCCCGAATCCGAGGCGGCCTCGATGAAAGGCCTGAGCGAGTCGCGCCCGAGGGTGCCGTTCAACGTTGCTGCGTCGGCGCCTAGACCCTCGACCTCGCCGAACGGGCTTGGCGTCGAGCCGAAGAGAGCCTGCGCGTATGCCGCGGCGCTGACGGGCACGTCGCCCCGCTTGCCGTCTGCGATCACGAGCAGCCCGGCGCTCCGCGCGGCCGAGACGACCCGGCCGAGGGCGCTCCGGCCGGGAGCGCCCAGGCGTTCGAAGCAGGCAAGCTGCGGCTTGACCGCTACGCAGAACGGGCCAGCGGCGGCGAGCACGTGCTCGCACCAGCTACCGACAGCGTCGCCGGCCTGCTCAGCCGGAGTATCACCCCGTGCGCGGGGAAACGCTTCCCCCGCGATCGCAGGATCGGGATCAAGGCCAACGCAGATCTGACTCGAGCGCTCCTCTACGAGCGCCGCGAGCCGATCCGCGAAGACTTTACGCGAGGCCTGGGTCAGCTGCCCTTGACTTTGCCCTTGAGGCCGGCGCCTGCCGAGAACTTCGGCACCTTGCCGCCGGCGATCGTAATGCGCTCACCCGTGCGGGGGTTGACGCCCTGGCGCGGACCGCGCTCGGCGACGGAGAACTTGCCGAAGCCGGTGAAGTTGACGTCATCTCCTGAGACGAGCGAGCTTTGGATACCGTCGAGCACAGCGTCCACCGCGTCGCCCGCCGCCTTCTTCGAGTCGAACTCTCCTGCGATCTTTTCGACGAATTCAGACTTGGTCACGTGAAACTCCTCCTTGTGGGTCAGGAACGGCGCCGACCCTAACAGCGGCGTGGGACGGCTTAGGGTCTGGGATACGTGGCGCAGCCGAAGGCCTACCCTCGGCACGTGCGGCTAACGACCAAGCGCATGGCGACGGCGGTCCTGCTGTTGATGCTCCCCTTTCTTCAAGCATGCGGTGGCGGCAACGCGCGCCAGAGCACCCGTGAACTGCCGGACGAGTACTACGGAGTGGCGGGACACGTCCTCTTCCAACTCGCGTTGGCTGGCAGCTACGAGAGGGTCGATGAGCACCTGAAGCAGATCGAAAAGCTGGACCTGGCCTTTGTTCGCACTCAGCTGGCCTGGCCAGACCTCGAGCCCGAGGGTCCGCGCGACGGGTCCCGCAGCTACGACTTCGCAGCCCATGACAGATGGGTCGAGGCACTGGCGCGGCATGGGCTTCGCTGGTACGTAATCGGCGTCGGCACGCCCCACTGGGCCGCTGAACCGGCCGCATCGGCGGCTGGCTGCAGCATCTTCTCCCCGCCGAACGACGAGGCGGACTACGCGGCGATGATGAGTGCCGTCGCCGGCCGGTACGGGCGAGGCGGCTCGTTCTGGGAAGAGCATCCTCGGCTGCCCTACAGGCCGATTCAGGATTACGAAATCTGGAACGAGCCAAATCTCGGCGGCGGCTGGTGCCCTGAGCCGGATCCAGCTCGATACGCTCGACTCGTCGTCGCCGCTGAGGCTTCACTACGGGAGATCGACCCCAGGGCGCGGATCGTGATGGGTGGCCTTGCCCCTGTCGAATCCGACAAGCCCGCCGCGGGGGGGATCCGAGCGATGCATGCGACGAATGGGTTCCTGGAGGCGGCAACCGCAGCGGTTCCCGACCTTGCTGCCGCGGTCGACGTGGTGGGGGTCCATATCTATGCGGCAACGCCCGAAGCGATGTTCAGCCAGCTCGCGTCCTATCGCCAAGCGGTTGACTTGGCCGGATTTGCCGATAAGCCCCTGAGCGTTAACGAGATCGGCTGGACCACGTCGGGGTCCGGAGGCTTCGCTCCCGTCTCCGAAGAAGTGCGAGCCCGCTACTTGGCCGAAACCACCGCGGCGATTGCGCGAAGTGACTGCGACGTCTCGTCATTTGCACCCCACACCTGGGTTACCGAGGAGGCCGACCCGACGAATCAAGAGCAATGGTTCGGAATCGCCAGCCCAGACGGCGGGGGCCCGTACGCGTCCGGCCTCGCGTACCGGGATGAAGCCGCGACCCTTCCTCCGGGCACCGGCGTCCCCGAGGGCGAAACCTCCCCCCTCTGCGGCGACACCTGACGAATTCGTAAGCTGGTCGCCGTGTCAACCTCTCCGACCCAGGCGCTCGAGGCGCGTGCCGCCTTGGAGGCCCACGGATTCTGGTACCACTCCATGGAGGTCGCGCCCGGTGTCGAGACAAACGGATGGTTCGACCTCCGCCCGATCGTCGAACGCATGCCGTGGCCTGATCTCTCGGGCAAGCGCTGCTTAGAAGTCGGTCCGTATGACGGCTTTCTCTCGTTCGAAATGGAGCGTCGCGGCGCGGCCGAGGTCGTAGCGACTGACATCGGCAGCCCTCGCGAGTGGGACTGGCCCCTGCGCAGCCGGGCGACAGGGCCGGCTGCCGTGGTCGCGATCAACGGCGAACCGACGGGGCGGGGATTCGAAATCGCGAGGAGCCTTCTCGGGTCGAAGGCTGAGCGTGTCGAGATCAGCGCGTACGACCTCTCTCCCGAGCGCTTGGGTGAGTTCGACTTCGTGATCTGCGGAAGCCTTATGCTGCACCTCCGGGAGCCCGTTCGCGCGCTCGAAGCCATACGGAGCGTGTGCCGGGGGCGGTTCCTCTCAGCCGAGACGATCAGCCCGGCGCTTGCGATCCTGCACCGACACAAGCCCGCGGCCCGCTTCCTCGGCGGTGATCGATGCCAGTGGTGGATCCCGAACCCCGCCGGTCATGGCTCGATGCTGGAAACCGCGGGCTTTCAGATTGAACGAGCCGTTCGCCCGTATGCGATCCCCATCGGAACGGCTCATCCCGCGCACAATTCTCGCCTGGGCGCGGCTCGCGAGCATTTGATGGCTGTGCCCGTTACGCGCGGCGTCGGCGTCCCGCACTCGGCGATTCTGTGTCGCCCCGATCCGCAGCAAGGCTGAGTCGGGTGCGCGACCGCTTACGCTCGACGCTCGGGACGATCCCCCGACGGCATCTGCTGCTGCTCTTGGGGGCGATGGGGTTATCCATCGCGATCGTCGTTTTATACGCGCTGGCGACCCGGCCCAACGCTCTCGGGGGCGATCAGTCCGAGTATCACATCCAGGGGCAATTCTTCGACCAGGGGAAGTGGTGGTGGTCGACCATACTCTTGGAGACGCCTCACCCGACCGCCTGGAAAGCGCCGCTCTACCCCGCCTGGGTCGGCTTTTGGTACGAGATCCTTGGTCCCGGCCCGACCAAGCTCGCGGTCGTGCAAGGTGTTCTCCTGGCCCCGCTGACGGTCCTGCTGACCTGGCTTCTGGCTCGAAGGTGGTTCGGCCTACCTGCCGCCGCAGTCTCCGCTTTCGGAATCGCAGCGTTTCCCCTGAGTTGGGAGTTCTTCGGGCTTCTCTACTCGGAAGCCCTCGCGATTCCGCTGACCCTCGGGGTAATCCTCGCCACGATAGGGCGGGAGGGGCCGACGACCCTGAAGGCGGCTTGGGTCGGAGCGCTGGTGGGCATCTGCATCCTGGTCCGGCCGACGTCCTTCTTCCTTTTTGCGGGACTCGCGGTGGCATGGGTAATAGCGAGCGGCTGGCGACGCGGGCTGGGAATGACCGCGCTCGCCCTCGCCTGCGCGGCGCTCGTAGTAGCTCCCTGGACGATTCGAAACGCCGTGGAGCTGGACGGCTTCGTGCCGATTTCAATACAGGACGCCGCGGCTTACGGAACGTTCAACGAGGAGGCTGCGAATGATCCTGAGTTTCCCTACGCGTGGCGGGCTTTACCCGTGGGTTTGAGCGCTGAACTCGAGAGGAATCCCATAAATAGCGAGGTGGAGTTAAGGTCGCGACTCCAAGATCGAGCCCGCGAGTACGTGGTCGATCACCCCACGAGCATCCCGAAAGCCTTCTTCTGGAATGGACTCTCGAGGTTCTGGGACGTCCGCAGGCCTGCAAGGGCACTCAGTGAGACAGATTTCGACGGCAGGAGCCGCGCGGTCACGACCGTTGGCCTCGGCGCCTACTACCTGCTGCTGCCGCTCGCCTTGCTCGGACTTTGGCGGCTGCGCCACCGGCGTACCCTCTTGCTGCCGGTTCTCGCGCTGGCGCTTGCCGCGTCAGCCGTGTTCACGATCCAGGCCGGCACGCGCTATCGAGCGCCGATTGAACCACTCATCGTGGTACTCGCGGCCTCCAATCTGACGCTGCTGCCGCGCTTCGGCCGCGGTCAAGACGAGGCCCATCTGCGCGAATAGCCGGGGAATTCTCGCTATGCGCTAGACACCGAGGTGTCGTTCGCCCCGGAGGCAGCGGAGGTCCCAGGCCGATAGACGAGGCCGACATACGTGCCACGCATCTCCGGCCGCGCCGGGGGGCGGACTATCGCGAGCCGGCGACTCCGCTCGAACTGCGCCACGCGCAACCAAGCGTCAATCCCCGCAAGGTTCGGAAGCCACCAGTCGAACGGGGTCTCGAGTGGGCTGAATCTTGCGGCGGGCACGCGGGGCGATCGAATCGAGAGGCCAACCGAGAACGGCTCCAGAAGGCGCAGCTCACCTGAGCGGGTGAGCACGGACCGGACCCGCTCGAGTCCCTTGACCGGATCTCGGAGGTGGAGAAGCAGGGCTCCGATGAACACCATGTCGACCGGACCTCCGATCCTGTCCGGCTCGAGGTCGTAGATGTTGCAGACCTCGCGCCGCACTTCCGACCCGAGGACCGATGCCGCGAGTCTGAATCCGCGGCCAAGCTCCACGCCGCTCTCGGCGACTTCTCGCGTGAGTTGCTCGCGCTTGTGCGGCGGCCATTCGGCCGCGTCGATCCGCTCGAGATCGGCGGCTACGACCTCCGCTCCGCGACGCTCCATCTCAAATGCCCAGAAGCCGTCGAACGTGCCGACGTCCAGGACGCGCTTGCCCCGGAGGTCGTCGGGGAGGACGCGGGAAGCAACCTTTCGCATGTCGACGTATCCGGGCGTGGTGATGCCGGGCGCCAGCTCGATCGTGTGGTACCAGACAGGGTTGGCGGCGATCGCTTCGCGCGCGGCAGAGGTGCGGTCGGCAGTCACGGCCACGGCAGGCTATCCGTTCAGTGCCGATGCGTAGACCTGCTCATGGCCCTCGATCAGGCGTCCCCATTCGAACTCCGCCGCTCGCTCGCGGCAGGCGTCGCGCGTCTCGTGCAGGGCCGCCATCCCGAGCGCCTCGTCCATCGCCGTTACAAGCGCTGCTTCGTCGTCCGGCTCGAATAGCCGACCGATCGCGTCGCTCGTGACGATTTCCGGAGCGGCGCCCGAGTGAGCAGCGATCACGGGAGTCCCGGTCGCCAGCGACTCGATCATCAACAATCCTTGCGCCTCGCCGACCGCCGCATGCACGGTGGCCCAGGCAGCCGCAAGCTCACCAGGAAGAGACTTCCCGTCTGAACCGTTCACCCACTCGGCGCCCTCTGGCAGCGAGAGTTGCGCCGGGGCGTCGGAGCCGGGCGTCGGCACCAGGCGAAGATGCGCCTCTTCCCTGCGCTCGCGCAGCGCCTCGAAGGCCTCGAGCATGAGCTTGCCGCGCTTGCGCGAGTCCCCGAGGTCCGCGGCGCAGACCAGGGTGGGCTTCTCGGCGCGGCTCGCTTCAAGCGAGAAATCGCGCGCGAAGAACCCGGCCGGCAAGACAACCGGATCGCGGCGAAGGTGACGGCGAAAGACGGCGGCGGCTGTCTCGCTCAGGACGGTGCACTCTGCTGAGGCGCCGACCACCGTCTCGAGCATCTCCATGCGATACCGCCGCTGGACGAGGTACCCGCGCTCCGGGATCCCGTGCATCGAGAAGACAACGGGCGGGCCGCCGAGACGCCGTGCTTTCACCGCAGCCCAGGCATACGCCGGGTGAAACGCATGGGCGACGTCGAACTCGCCCTGCAGGAGCTTCCACGTCATCGCGGGGGCGCTCACCAAGTGGTCCTCGTACCACCGGAGCGGCGACGGGGTCGGCGGGCGCCTTGCCCGCAGTACCCGTACGCCCTCCTCGGTCTCCTCGGTCGACCGGTCGGGGTGGCTCGTGATCACAGTGACCTCATGGCCGCGAGCAGTGAGCTGCACGCCAAGATCGTGGACGACCCGCTCGGTCCCACGCCTCACCTCGGGCCAGTAGCAAGGTTGTAGGAGGGCAATTCGCATCGCGGTAGGGTACGTGGGCCGTGTCGCGCCTACAGCACGAGAGTGCGGTGGCGTACCGATGATGCCGCGAAGGACGCGACCTCGGCAGAGTCAACCACAGCCCGCGCAGACAGCTGCATCGGAAACCGCAAGAGGCCCCAGGGCGTCAATCGTGTGGGATCAAAGTGCTTCTTGACGTAAGGGCCCGCCGCGAGGGCGCTGAGATAGGGCTTCCGCCGCACGAAGGCGAGCCCGGCGATTGCCAAGAGCAGGCGTATGTGGTCGGGATCGGTAAACACGCCAAGCCATAGCGCACGCCGAAGCTCAGGGTGTCTCGCGATGATGGCCGGCCGGGAGCCACGCCGCTGAGCGTCACGGATGGCTGTGGGCAGACTCCTCCAATGAACGGCGTGCCAGACAAGCGCTGCTTCTACGAAGTGAAGTGAAGCGCCCGTCGCGCAGGCTCGCGCCCCCAGATCTGCGTCCTCACCGAGAAATTCGATCGCCTCGTCGAAGCCGCCGAGCTGCTCGAGCAGCGCCCGCGGATACGCGATATTGCACGTCTCGTACCACCCACTGGGCTTGACGTTCCGGATGGTCCGCGCGAGGCCGTGGTTGAGGTGGTTCTCGTCGGGATCCGGTTCGGTTCGTCCCTGCAGGAACGACCTTGGGCCTTGGTTTGCGTCCAGCATCGATTCGAGCCAGCGCGGCGACGCTCTGCAGTCGTCGTCGGAGAAGGCCACGAGGGGCGCCCTCGACGCCTGCCAGCCGACGTTCCGCTGGACGGCGGTCCCGGCGGTCGGCGCCACGTGGAACTCGACGTCGAGGCCCGGGGGCGCCGAGGTCAAGCCGCCCTCCAACGCGTCCGGGGCGCGAACCACGTGAACCTCGAAACGGTCGGCCTCGAGCGTCTGCCCTACCAGGGCCTCCAGGGCAAACGCGAGGCGAGTCTCGCGACCCCGGGTGGGGATGACCACGGCCACGTCTGGCCTTCGATCCGTCACAACAGTGCCACGCGATTGCGGATCGCGGCACGGGCCGTGATCGCGGTCTCGGCGACGTCGACCACCACGCGCGCCGGGAGGTGGAGGATCCGCCGCAGCACTCCGCGCGGAGTGAGGTTCCGCCAGTCGATGCTCGCATGCAGATACGGCAGCGCGGCGCCGGCCGCCAGCAACGGGCGCCGTCGGAACACCAGGGCCCCTCCAAGCGCCAGGATGAGCTTTGCGTGGCGCTCGTGTGCAAAGTAGCGGTGGTAGAGCTCGCTTCGATAGGCCGGGTGACGCGCTATCACAGTGACCGTCGCTTCGCGGCGGCGCGCCTCCCGCACCGCCGCCGGCAGGGAGCGAGGCAGGACAGCGTGCCAGACGAGAGCGTCGTCGACATAACGCAGCCCTGCCCCGAGCTCGCGGGCGCGTAGACCGAGGTCCGTGTCTTCCCCCCATGCGGCGGGGAAGCGCTCGTCGAAGCCATCGAGCGACTCGAGCATAGCCCGGGGATAGGCAACGTTGCAGGTGGCATACCACTCGGTCTCGCCAGTGATCTCCCAGCTCCTAGACAGCCCCCACCATAGGTGCCGCTCGTCGGGATCGGGCTCGGTGCGGCCTTGCAGAATGGTTTCCTCGCCCGCGAGCGAGTCGAGCAGCCGTTCGAGCCAATCGACCGCGGGACGGCAGTCATCATCGGTGAACGCAATTACCGGCGCCGCACTTGCACGCCAGCCGACGTTTCGCTGGACCGCAGGCCCCGCGATGGCCGCCGTGAGAAATCGGACCGCTATGCCGGCCGGAGCATCGGTCAGCGGCCCGGGGCCATCGGGGGCCCGGACCACAACGACTTCGAACCGGTCGCGATCCAGGGTCTGCTCGGCAAGCGCATCGAGCGCGAACGCAAGACGAGTCTCGCGATTGCGCGTAGGTATGACAACGGACACCTCAGGCCGTGGATCCGTCATAGCAAGACCACGCGGTTGCGAATGGCCGAGCGAGCGGTGATCAGGACTTCGGCCAAGTCGACCGCCGCTCGCGCCGGGAGGCGCGCCAGGGCGCCCAGCATCCTGCGCGGAGCCTGCTTCCCGAAGCCAACCGTCACGTGGAGATATGGCACCGTCATCGCGGCGCCGAGGACCGGCTGGCGGCGGAGCGCCAGCGCACCTGCAAGGGCCAGGACCATCGCCGGGTGGCGGGGGTGTACGAAGTAGCGCTTGTAGAGCGCCTGGCGATGAGCGGGATGCCGCTTGACGACAAGGGCCGTGGCATCGCGCCGGCGCGCCTCCCGTAGCGCCGCCCGCAGCGATCGTTGTAGCACGGCGTGCCAGACCAGCGCCCCGTCGACGTACCGCAGCTCGGCGCCCAGCTCGCGCGCCCGGAGCCCGAGGTCAGTGTCCTCCCCGCAGATCGCCGTCTTCCCCGGGTACCGGTCGTCGAATCCTTCCAGGTGCTCCAACAGCCTCCGCGGGTAGGCGATGTTGCAGGTCGCGTAGTACTCGTTCTCCTCCGTGATCTCCCAGCTCCGCGCCAGCCCCCACCACAAATGGCGCTCGGCGGGGTCTGGCTCGGTCCGACCCTGGAGAACGGTCTCGGGACCGGAGGAGGCTTCGAGCATCCGCTCCAGCCACTCGGGCGCCGGCCGGCAATCGTCGTCGGTGAAGGCGATCAGCGGCGCGGAGGACGAGCGCCAGCCTACGTTCCGCTGAACGCCCGGAGACGCAACGGGAGCAGTCATGAAACGTACGGTGAGACCCGGTGGGGCCTCGGTGAGGCGGCCGCCTACGGCGTCCGGGGCGCGCACAACGATGATTTCGAAGCGCTCGGGCCCGACCGACTGCCGGGCGAGAGCGTCGAGGGCGAACGAGAGCCGGGCCTCCCGGAACCTGGTGGGTATCACGACCGCGATCTCAGGTATGGAGGGTGTCAAGATGCCCGCCTCGTCCCGTGCAGCAGGAGCAGCGGCAGGATTCGCCGCACCACCGCAAGCGGCGGACGCAAGAGGATCCATCTCACGAAGTACGGCAGCCTGGTCTTCGAGGAAACGATCCCCAGGTATCTGTGCCAGGCCTGGCCCAGCCGGAGAAAGAGACGCAGCCGGCCGACGAGCCAGGCGTCAGGCCGCCTCGGGTGAGCCTCCGGGTGGTAGCGGAAGAAGAGCGTGTTGTCGGCGAACGCGGGGTCCCGAAAAGGGGATCCGCTCCATGCCACCTTCTCGAGCAGCGCTTGGCTAACGCCCGGCCAAAACGGGTCGTTGAAGCCCACTACCCCGCCCGCGTCAAGACGGGGCGTCCACTCGAGGACATCCTGTAGAACGGACTCGTACTCGTGGGATCCATCGATGAAGAGCACGTCGATCCCTTCAAGATCCGTCTTACGCGCCGCATCCTGTGACGTGGCCCGGATCGGCTCCACCAGTTGACTCACCCCTGCCCGCTCAAGATTCGCCGCGAACTCTCTGAAAGCCTCGTCCTCCTGGGGATCGATCGCGTACACGCGCCCCTCTTCGGCACGGGCTTTCAGGCCTTTGGCGAGGGCGATCGTGGACCGGCCCTTCATCGACCCTATCTCCACGACCGTTCCGCGCTGACCAGCGGTTATCCGGCGCGCGGCTTCGTGCAGTCGCCAGGCCTCGCGGGGCCAAAGCCACCCTTCGACTCCTGACAGGGCAGCGTCCAATTCTCGCCGCGCGCGGTTTCTCTCAGTTGTCACGATTCTCGGCTGGTCCCATCGAGCCGCAGCTTAGGGCCTGCCTACCGGCACCACATTCTCTGCCCTGCCATGGACGCCGTGGTCCCGGTGCGCACGTAGTCGTGGGTGTGGCGCTCGGGCATCCCGGCATCAAGGGCAAGACCGGGGCCGAGCGGTCGAGCGCCTGGATCTGGGACTTCTCATCGACGCAGAGCACGACGGCGGCGTGCGGGGGGTTGAGATAAAGCCCGACGATGTCGCGGACCTTGTCGATGAACTGCGGGTCGGGTGAGCTTGAACGTCTCGGTCTGGTGGGGCTCGAGCCCAAACGCCCGCCAGATGCGGCTGATCGCGTCTGGCTCATCCCCGTCGCGGCCGCCATCGAGCGCGTCGACCAGTGCGTCGCATTCGGCGGCTGCTCTTTGAGCGTCTTCACGATCATCCGCTCGACCTCCTGGTTGCCGATCGAGCGCGGCTTGCCCGGGCGCGGCTCGTCATGCAGCCCGTCAAGACGACGGGTGGCGAACCGACCGCGCCACTTGCCGACCGTCGAGCGACTGCAACCCAACCGCGCGGCGATCTCCGTGCTCGGCTCGCCATCGGCGGCCGCCAGCACGATCCGGCAGCGCAGCGCCAGCGCCTGGGCGCTCTTCGGCCGCCGAGCCTACCGCTCCAGCACCTCACGCTCCTCGTCTGTGACTTCGACCTCTACGCGTGCAGGCATAAACGCCTCCTATGGTCGCCGTCAATGACGACGACTTCGACGCGCGATCCCTAATGCCTGCGAACTAACGACTCAGGTCACTAGCTGACGCGCCGCAGGAACCCGCCAGGGTTGTAGGTGAGGAGAAAGCGCTCCCGCTCCTCGTCTAGACGGAAGTCCGGGTTCTTCTTAAGGAAGCGCTCGCAAGCTGCTACGGGTCCGGTCGTCTCCGACAAGAGGTCGCGAACGCCATCCTCCACGATGAGGTAGCTCCCAACCGAGACGAGCGGGGCGTAGCAGCGCAGGTCATCGAGGACGTGCTTCTCTACATGCGAGGCATCGTGAATGACGAGCGTGGTTCCTTCACAGAGGCTCTTGACCTGATCGAAGACCTCAAGCGTGTTGCCGGTGACCCTCGTGATGCGTGGATGCTCGGCCTCGAACCTCTCGTGCCAATGGTCGACCGTGACCACCTTGCCCTCTCCGAGGAGGTCGAGCATGTGAGAGAAGAAGAGGGCGCTGCCGCCAAATGCGCTCCCTAGCTCCACAACCGTCTGCGGTCGCACCTCGTGGAGGATCTCCTGGTATATCCAAATATCGAGCGGATTCTTCAGGCATCTCGTGCCCATCCAATGCGACTCCCCCTCCATGAGCTCGCCGTGGAGATGCTCAAGCCATTCCTTGCCCGTCATTCGCAGGCGATCGTCGTAGCGCGAGCGCTGACGGTTCCAAAACACTCCCCCACCGTAGACGAAAGGAGGCAACGTGTCCAAAGTCCTCACTACCGCCTCAGCCTCCGTACCAGTGCTTGAGCGCCCGCGCCGATGAGGTCGCGGCCTACGTCGAGCAGCCTGACGAAACAGAGGTGAGGATCGCGCGAGACGAGCCGAACGCCCCTCTCTCGGACTACTCCATCACCAAGCTTTCGGTCGTGTTGCCAACTCGTTGGTTCGAGACAGCGCCTCGGAGCTAGACGACTACGGCACGAGACCCTCGACGAACGGGACCTCGAATACCTTCTCGTGCATCGTCGGACCGTGACCGAAATAGCGATCCTCTCCGAACAGCTCACCATGGTCCGAGGTGACGATCACCCACGTGTTTGAAGGCAGCGCATCGAAGAGTCGCTCGAAGACGCGGTCGACGTGCTCGACGGCGTGGATCTGCCGGTCCTGAAGCTCGCGCATCTTGGCCTGATCGAAGAACTCTCGGGGCTCGGTGGGATGGGGCTGCTCCTGCTCCCGGTCGTCAAGCCGCTTGAAGACACCGTGGACGCCAGAGATCCGCGGCCACTGGCTGGGGTCCTCGTCCGGAAGCGCATACGGATAGTGCGTCTCCCCCACGTTCAGGAGTGTGAAGCTGGGCTGGTCTTCATGCACTTCCAGCTTTGGCAACATCGCCGCCATGTCGTTGTGGCTGGGCATCAGCTCGAAGCTCGTGAAGTCGCGGTTGATCGCCGTAGTCGGATTCAACACCGGCATCGAAACCATTGCGTGCGTGTCGTACCCGAGCCCGCGAAGGTAGGTCGGGAGGAAGATCGAAGGCAGCATCGACTTGAACTCGATGCCGTCGATCCCGAGCCGCTCGCTATAGCGAAGGAAGTCCTGCTTGTAGTACTCGGAGGCATAAACCTCGGGCGGACTCGTGTGCGGCAGAAGCCCCATCAGCAGGTTGTAGTGCGAAGGAGCGGTCCAGCTGGCATAGCTCCAGCGCCGTTCCACGGGACCGAGCTGACTGAGAACCGTGGGCTCCGCCGCGACCCAAGAGTCGTAGCGGAGGCTGTCGAGGATCACGACGACGAGGTTTCGGGCGCCCGCTGGCGGGGTGGATAGCGGCTCGGCTCGGCCTTCGGGAAGGGACATCGACCGGAGCTTAGGGTCTACCCTTCGCCGGCGATGCGACCGAATGTCCTCCTGATCGTTCTGGACGCAGCGCGTGCAGACCACTTCGAACCGTACGGCGCGCCCAAAGGCTCGACGCCGGTGATCGCAGACCTGGCGCGGCAAGGACGGCATGTGCCCCTCGCCTACGCCGCGGGCTCATGGACCGTGCCGTCCCACGCCGCGTTGTTCACAGGCCTATTGCCGCGTGCGGCCGGGTTGCCGCGTGCCCCCGAGGGCACACCAGCTAGCTGCAGGCCGCGCCTCCTGAGCCTCCGAGACCGCCTCCTTCCAGAGGTGCTGCGCCGCGCCGGCTACGAGACTCGTGCTCTCAGCACAAATGCTTGGCTCCTGCCTGAAAGCGGGTTCGACACCGGATTCGAGCGGTTCGAGCTGATCGACCCAAGTCGCGACCTGGACTTCGGCTCGCCAGGTCATCGGCATGCAGCTCGAGCCCTGGTAGAGGCGTTGCAGGCTCGCGTCGACGACGGGGCCGAGGAGGCGCGCGAACGGCTGCGCGCGTGGACCGGAGAGAAGCGGGATCGACCGTTCTTCTGGTTTGTGAATCTCGTCGAGGCGCACTCACCCTATTTGCCGCCAAAGCCGTACAACCCGCTCGGCCCGCGCTCCCGCATGCGGGCGGCATCGGAAGCTCGCCGCTACCTAAGCCTTAACTCCGTCTGGCAGGCCTCGCTCGGCCTGCTCGATGTCCCGCCGGAGGTCATTGAAAGGATGCGTGCCCTCTACGCCGCGGCGATACGTCAGCTCGACGCGTGGGTGGGAGACACGCTGGAGGCGCTCGATAAAGCGGGTGCGCTTGATGACACGCTGGTGATCCTCACGGCGGACCACGGCGAGAACCTGGGCGAGAGCGGCATGCTGGGCCACTCGTTCTCGCTTGACGAGCGGCTTTTGCGGGTGCCGCTGGTGACAGCGGGTCCGGTCGACCTAGCTGATGATGAGCTGCTGAGCCTGGCGTCCGTGCCCAACCGCTTGGGCGCCTCGCTGGAACTGAGTTCACACCCATGGGACGACCCCCTCGACGAAGGCGTCGCGGTCGCTCAGTTTGATCCTCCCACCGGCCCTGACGATCCTCGAAATCAAGTGGCTCTCAACCGCTGGGGTGTGGAGGACCCGGACGGAGACATCGTTCGCAGCTTCACGTCGAAGCTGACGTGCGCCACCGACGGCCGGACCAAGCTTTTGGCGCGGGACGAGACGCTGGAGCTGATCGATCTGCACGTCGATCCCCTGGAGGAGCACTCACGGCTGGTGGAATCGGCGCCACCCGACATTGAGCACCTCGCTAGAGCACTCGCAGAAGCCGAGAACGCACCTGTCACGAGCGACGACGCGCTAT
>Ga0136618_10000372_pt1 | contig 15009 bp, 16 predicted proteins | sample AntDrymUQ3302106_2_FD_104805 | JGI IMG/M metagenome (GOLD analysis project Ga0136618, IMG submission 104805) | Polar desert sand microbial communities from Dry Valleys, Antarctica - metaG UQ330 (21.06) | ecosystem: Environmental > Terrestrial > Soil > Desert | place: Antarctica: Dry Valley... | reverse complement strand
GAACCGGCCGTACGCGCCGGCTTGGACATCGGTGAGGAACTCGACCGGCACGCCGGCTCAACGTACCGATCGGCCTCCTCAAGCGCTTAGCGCCGGATCCCGTTCCATTGTTCCTCACGGGCCGGGTCGAGCTCGAGGTACGTGAGCGAGCGTGGGTGGCGGACGAGTGTTTACGCGGTGGCAACGCGATCATCGCTATCGACGAGCTGCGGATCCCGCCGGAGCAGGCCTTGAGAGGCGCCGACGACCACTTGCTGGCTGGCGAGCCATTCATCGTCTCGGCAGCACCCGTGCACGTCGGGCGTACCTCGGTCGCCATGCACCGAGGACGCGGAGTCATCAGCTGGTCGGCGAATCCACTGACGTATTCGGATGAACAAGTCGTACTCGCGATCTGTGAAGAGGAGACGGTGGTGCGCAGGATCGCGCTTGGTCGCGGCGCCGACGCTCAGTGCGCCGCGCTGAACGACGAGCTCTACACGTGCTGGTCGCGCCGGAGCCACGATGATCCGCAGTGGTCATCGCTGCACGTTTGGCGCGAGTCCACGTCACGGACGGCCGAGGTTGCCACAGTCAACGAACTGATCTCACCAGCATTTCTGATCTTGTGGGAGCATGCACCGGCGGTCGTCTACCTCGCGGGCGGGAGGACCCTCCCGTTGACGCTCTCCGTCGTCGCCCTCGCCGACGGCACTGCCGACCACTTGGAGATCGGTTCGGCTGAGGCATTGCTGCACGAGCGGACCGCCGTGATTGACCAGCTCGACGGTAACCCGGTCGAGCTTCCCACGCCTTCCGTCCGCGTAGGCGGGCTGAGCGTCGCTCACGCGCACGGGAAGGCGCTCGCCCTCGTTCACGGCGTGTTCTCCGGGCGGCTCTTCGCGCTCACCGATAGCTGGCGCTCAATCGATGCTAGCTGGCCGTTCGGACGTGGGATCGCCAACGCCGAGATCAGCATCATCGGCGGTCGGGGCCATTGCGTGGCGAACCTTCTGGAGCGAGGCATCTACTCGGCGATCGCCGATCTTGCGCTGGCGGAGTGGAGCAAGCCGATCCGGGTGGCGGCCAATGGCTGGCACCCGTCCTGCATCGCCGCGCGTGGGAGACGCCTAGCGGCGTGGACGGGTGGGCCGCCGCTACCGCTTGGTGTGCAAGACGACTCTGCCGCTCCCGGCAATACGATGCGATGGATTGCGATCGACACGGCCCCGGGGGCGTGGCCACTGACGGCATTGTGGATCGGCGTCTTTGATGAGCAAGCGCGCTGCGTCGGCCACCTTGGACGCCTCGGCTACCTCGGCCACACCGCCCGCTGGCCGCAATTAGACGTTGATTACGATGGACGCGGCCTCCTCCTATGGGAACTCGGCGATGAGGACAGGATCTCTCTCGTGGCGCGGTGGCTGCAAGCGTGATTATGGCCCCGATTGTCAGGGCGCTTCGCGAGTCGTCTGGCCGTACGCCTGCGGCCTCAACGCCACGTCGCATCCGGCCAGTCGGCAAGCCACGGTGAGGTCGCAACTGGCCGGGCGCCACCCCCCGCGCGTGGCGACCCGATCGGGCGCTCCCTGAGCGGTGGGTAACGCTCGGTCCTCGCGCAAGGCGACAGCGGCACGGGATTCCTCCGGCTTGACGATCATTTCTCGCAGGTCTACCGTTGGGGCAATGGTGCTCACCGTCCCGATCGGAACGAAACGAAGGGTAACCATCGCGCTGACACGGAAACGTGGTCTTCGGGCTGCCACCTGGCGAGCGCTAGGAACTTCGGAGCCGCCTTTCGGCGATGACTGGCCCGTCGGCGGCGTACGCGAGCCACGTACACCTCCGTCCCCTCGACGTGGCGGAGCCGTGGCGCTGACCCTGCCCGTCGACGAGGTCTGACCGGGCGCTCCCGATCTCGGCGCTGGACCCTCGCTCCTCGCGCCAAACCAGCGCTCTCCGGAGCCAGGCGTGCTCCTAAGATGGCCTCGGGCTAGCGTGTGCCTTGCTGCTGCTTGGCGTCGGAGTACGCCCACAGCGCCTTGTCGAGCTCACGGACCGTCACGCCGGCGGCCGCGGCCAGCCGACGGCAGCACTCGACATACAGCCACCAGAAGTCAAAGCTGTAGTAGCTCGGCTGACCGGACCCCAGTGACCACAGCGCCCGGTAGTCGATGATGGGATACTCGGCACTGAGCCCGACATGCAGCAGCACGCTCGCGACCGGGACGTCAACGCCGTCCAGCGCGCACAGCAGGTCCAGGCGCAGTTTCTCGTCGGACTGACGGAACGCCAGGCCGGTCACGTCGGCAATCTCAGCATCGCTATATCTCTCGGGCAGCCTGGCCGTGCGTTCGGTCTTCCAACGGTAGGTGTCCAAGAACTCGTCGCGTAGAAAGTGCCCACGGCCACGCACCGCTGGTGAGATGGCGTCGATGACGTGCTGGTCCGCGGTGCGATAGGCGTAGCGCTCTGCCCAAATCCGCACCTCGTCCAGCGGGAAGCGCAGCTCACAGCGCTCCAGGCCGGCGCGCGCCTCTTGCATCCTCATGCCCCCATCCTGACGGGTTGGAGGCAGTGGACCACGCGGCCTCCTCGCCGGGGACCCCAACCGGCTCGATGTCACGGACCGGCGTGTTCTCGAGGCGGTCCGACAACTTCTCGTCGGTGCCGCCCCGCACGAGCTCGGAAGCCTACGCTGTGCCGCGGACCCGGTTCTGACCGGACACTCGATTAGACCTCTGGAGGTCGATGATGTCGAGAGTCATGGAGTCAGGGATGGAAGACGTGTCGGGGTCGCGCTGCGGCGCGCCGGACGGTCGCCCGGAGGGCGGCCGGGAGGTGCGCTGGAGCGCGCGTCGCAAGGAGGAGGTGGTGCTGTGGTTGCTGCGTGGCGAGACGCTGGACGCGCTGGCGCGCGAGACCGGGCAGGCCGCCGGTGTGATCAGTTCGTGGCGTGAGGACTTCCTGCAGGGCGGCCACGAGGGACTGAAGTCCAGGCCAGCTCCGATCGAGGATCGCCGGCTGGCCGACGCGCAGCGCAAGATCGGCGAAATCGCGATGGACCTCGATATCGCCAAGGCGCTGCTGGACGAGGTCGATCGCCGCCCTCGGTCGCCGAGGCGCTGAACGTCGCAAGACGGCTTGGCGCGCCGCTGGCCCGGGTCTGCCGGGTCGCCGGCGTGTCGAGGTCGGCGGCGTGCGAGCAGCGCCGCCGACACAGCACCTCGGAGCACATGGTCGCTTCACCACAGCGGCGTCGGCCCGGCCCGGTCGGCGTGATGTCTGACGGCGAACTGCTGGCCGCGATCCGCCGTGAGATCGCCGAGTCGCCGTTCGTCGGTGAGGGCCACAAGAAGCTGCGCGCCCGTCTGGCGCTGCGGGGGATCCACACGTCGGGCAAGCGCGTGCTGCGGCTCACCAGAGAGGCCGGCCTGCTGGCGCCGACGCCGAAGATCCGCAAGCGCTCCAAGCGCCTGCACGACGGCACGATCACCGTGACCGTCCCCGACACGCTGCGGGCGACCGACGCGACCGAGGGCCACACACGACAAGAAGGCCGCTGCGCGGTGTTCGCGATCGTCGATTACGCCAGCGGTGAGGTCTGGGTCGATGCCTCCGCACGGATGGATCGCTGGGCCGCTGCTGACCTGCTCAGGGAGGTCTGCACCGAGCGCTTCGGCTCGGTCGAGCAGGCCGTCGCCGATGGCCTGGCGTTGCGCTACGACGGCGGACCGTGCTTCCGTTCCGCGCACTACCAGGCCGAAATCGATCACCTCGGCATCAGTCGCAGCCCGGCCTACCACTACGAGCCCGAGACCAACGGCTGCGTCGAGAAGTTCAACCAGACGCTCAAGGAGCACGTGCTGTGGATCGAGCGCTTCGACACGCTAAACGAGCTCCGCGCGCGTATCCGCGCGTTCGCCGAGACCTTCAACGAACACTGGCTGCTTGAACGCCACGGCTACCGCACCCCGCGGCAAGCCGCGCAGGCGATGCGTCAGGCCGCCATGGCATGATCACCACGTTCACCAACCAAGTGTCCGGTGAACCGGGTCCGGCGCAGCTGCTGGCGTGCAGGCGCACCGACCGGGTAACGTCGCCGGCACTCGACGACGCCGAGTTCACGGTGTCAGCAGCCCCAGCCCCTTGGAAGCCTGGACTATCACGGCCGATGTCGCGTCGGGCCGCCGCCACCCCAGAACGAGACTGCCCCTCCTCGCGCGCTAAGCAGCAGCGAGCTGGTGAGCGGGCGTCGGCGCTGTCTTGCATGGAAGCGGGAGTGGATCTCTTGTTCTCGCGGCCCGTCGCCGCGACCGAACCCGCGGGGTTCATGATCAGCCCGTCGCCGACGCGCAGGCGCCAGCGACAACCCGCTGAGCTGGCTGCCGCCAGACCACGACCCCGCGGCGGTTGAGGCCGAAGCGTTGCCTCATCAGTCGATAGGTGCCAGTTCACGGGCCGCACAGGCACAAAGGCCGAGTCGCGGTCGCGCGCGCCCGCGTCGGAGGCTACGGTCCCATCGTGGTCGCGTCCGCTGACCGAGGAAGCGCCATCCGGCCCGCTCGCCGGCGGTCTGCGCGTCTCGCAACGGGAAGTCCGGCGTGACCGGTCCAGCGGTCGCTGTCGGGGACGTGCTCTACCTGCACGACCGCGTCACCAGGCTGTCGGGCAAAGACCGCATGCGCTGGTGCATAGTCACCGCCGTGATCGGCCGCAACGTGCGCGTCGCCGGACGCTCGACCACCCGCAAGGACGGCGTCCCCGTGCCCGAGACCGCCATGGCCCAGTTCGACAAGGACGGCTGGGTGCCGCGGCCCTCCGTGCGCATCAGCCTCGCCGACGCTCTCGCTGCCCGCAACATTGGGCCACTGCCCGACCACTATCTGCAGCAGGTGCTCTTCTACTGCAATGAGGAGATGCCGTGACCGACGCGCGACTGCGTGAGCTGCGCCGCGCCGTGCGCAGCGGCGCCCTTCCCGACGACCTCCTGCATGAGCTCAAGGCCATCGTCCGGGCGCTCGTACGCCGACGCGCGCTGCCGCCCAGCTTCGCGCCCTACGGCCGCTGGGACGAAGAGGCCGCCGAGGAGATCTTTGCCGACTGGTACACCGACCGGCTCCTCGGCCGCGGACACCTCGCCGCCCTCCTCGATCGGGCCGGCACGCCCGACGCGCTGCGCGCGTTGGCCCACCGCTCCCTGCGCCAGCACCTCCTCAACGCCGCTGACCGCAGCCAGGCCCTCAACCTCTACCGGCGGACCGTCGCCGCCCTCGACGAGCCCGACCGCTACACGGTCGTCGCCGACGCCGCCCGCCCCCAGGACCGCTGGTACGCGCTGGCCGCCACCCGGCCCGCACCGCCACCATGGGCGGGCAGCGACCGCGACCTCATCGCCCACCTCTGGGCGCTCGGCGACTTCGCCGTCATCCGCTACCGCGCCGCCGCCACCAAGCTCTCGCCCGTCCTCGATGCCGCCGAACTGCACCGGCTGCTCGCCGGTCTGCTCGATCGCACTGCCGCGGCGCTGACTCCGGCGCTGATCATGCGCGCCGTCAGCCACCGCTTCGACCTCGGCGACGTGCAGATCGCCACCCTCGACGACCCCCACCGGCCCGCCCCCGACCCGCCCGCCACCACGGCCGCCGACACCGCGCTGCTGATCCGCGACACCGCCGCCGCGATCGTCAACGAGCTGACCGCGCGCCAGAAGACCATCCTGCGGCGCTCGAGCACCGAGACCGTCGCGGCGATCGCCCAGAATCTCGGCTGCTCGGGCGGCACGATCGTCAACGAACAGCGCCGCATCGGCATGACGGTCGATCGCCTCAGCGATAGCGACGCCGAACGCGACCAGTTGTTGCACACCGCCGCCGATCTGCTGTACGAGACAGACGATGCTTGAGAACCCCGCCGAGCCCGGAGCGGCCGTACTGATCAGTGCACCCGCGGCCCCCGAGCTGCTGGTCGCCGTCGTGCTCGCCCACGGCGACGACACCCTCAGCATCGCCCCCGTCAGCACCTCAGTCCAGCACGCCACCGAATGGGACCTGCTCCTAGCTCCCGATGTCCTCGGTTACGACGCCATGGTGGAGATCTGGAACTTCGGCAGCGCCCTGACCGACCAGATCGCCGAGACGATCACCGTCCTGCCCCCGGCCTGCTGGCAGGACGTCCGCGCCCTCGCCGGCGCCGCCGCCCGCAGCGAACCCGTCCCGGACGGGCTTCCCGTCGGTCCCCCGGTGATCGACGGCGCCGACCCGCGGCTGCTCTTCCAGGACGCCCAGGCCGAAGTCGCCCAGCCCTACTGGGAGCCGACGCTCGCGCTCGCCGGCGCGGCGACCCTCGGCCAGCTCGTTGCCCACCGCCGCGCCGAGCTCGACATCGCCCCCGCCGACCTCGAGCACGCCTCCGGACGCCACGGCTGGCTCACCGATCTGGAGACCGACCGCCTCGACGTCGGCACCGCGCTGCCCGCCCGGTCGCTAGCAGCGATCATGCGGCGGCTGCGCATTGGCCGTAGCCGCCGCCTGCTCGACATCGCCCGCTGGACCATCGAAGCCCAGGGCGCCCCCGCCGGCGCCATGGCCCGCAAAGGCCAAGGTCACCGCGCCACCGCTGACGTCGACGCCTACCTCGCCGAGCTCGCCGACGCCCTCGACGCCCCCCCGGCACCATGACCCCGTGGCTGCTGCACGCGTCCGACCCGCACCTTGGCGACGTCGCCCCCGGCCAGGACAACGACGACCACAAGGTCGAGCTGCAGGGCCAGGCCGACCGCGAGACGACTCAGCGCGTCTTCCTGCGCACGCTCCGGCGCCTCAAGCACTTCGTCGAGGAACACGGCCTGCCCAGCGCCGTGGTCATCAGCGGCGACCTGACCTACCAGGGGCGCTCCAAGGGCTTCGCGCAGTTCGTCAAGCTGCTGGCCGACCGCGCCGACGTACTCGGCGACAACCCCGCCCGGATCCTCGTCGTCCCCGGCAACCACGACGTCATATGGGGCACCCCCGCCGGCACCCCAGAACGCTACGAGCCGTTCCTGCACTCCACGCGCGCGCAGGGCTGCGTGACCCCGCTGCTCGACGGCGTCGACTTCGACCCTCAGACCGGCGAGCTGTGGCCCGAGGCCGCACGCCAACCCCACGTCATCTCTACCAACGACATGCTCGTCGTCGCGCTGAACTCCAGCAACTGGTGCGGCACTGACGTCAAGACCCGCGGCGCCTGGAACCTCGACCAGTGGACCACCGCCCTCGAACCGCTCGAGGACGCCGCCCGCGAGGAGATCCTCGGCCAGCTCGGCAAGCTGCGCCAGCACGACATCCCGCGCGTCTCGCGCTGGCAAATCGAGGCGCTCGCCGAGCACCTCGCCGCGATCTCCGAGCCGCTGTCGCGCGCCGAGGACCCTGGCCGCATCCGCGTCGCTGTCATCCACCACCAGCTGCTGCCGCTCTCGACCCGCGAGGAACGCAAGCCATATGAGTCGCTGATGAACCTCGGCCTGGTCCGCGAGACGCTCCGCGACTATGGCTTCGACCTCGTCCTGCACGGCCACAAGCACGAGAGCGGCATCTACTGGGATGCCGTGCCCGCGGGCGAGCCCGACCTCGACGCCTCGTTGCAGCGCACGCTCGTAATCGCGTCCCCCGGCGAGTTCGGCGCCGACGCCCCCGCCATGCGCGCCCTGATGCTCCAGGGACCCCGGACGGCCCGCAACCTCGAGATCGTCACGTTCAACGGGCCCGGCCCCTCCCGCACCAAGGCGCAGATCGCCAGCCGCCAAGTGGCCCCGCTCTGGGTCGGCGCGATGCACGCCGAGACCCGCCAGCGCACCACGCTACGCGGCCGCGACGCCCACACCACCTACGCCCGCCTGCACAGCCAGTTCGCCCTCCGCGACGGGACGCCGATCAGCAACCTCGTCTGCCACGTCGACGCGCCCGGTGACGCGCTGACGCTGCCGCCCGACTACCCGGAGCTCGGCATGGTCCAGCGCCAGGAGTGGTTTGACCAACTCGTCGCCTGGTGGCAGCTCGAGCGCTCCGAGCTCGTCGAACGCGGCATCGTCGCTTTCAACCACGGCGAGCGGATCTACCGGCGCTGGGGCGACCAGGTCGACCGCGCCACCCGCCTGCTCAACCGCCGCGACAGCTCCAGCCGCGCCATCATCGAGCTGATCGCCCCGGAGGAGACCGGCCGCTACCCCAAGGACCCGCGCAAGATCGAAACCGGCAGCTTCCCCGCCTTCGCGCTGGCCGAGTTCACCGTCACCCGCCGGCACAACCGCCGCGAACTCGACTGCACCGGCTACTTCCGCAAGCAGGAGATGCAGTACTGGTGGCCCGTCAACCTCGCCGAGCTGCGCACCCTCCAGCAGCGCGTCGCCGGCGGCATCGACTCCAACGGCATCCGCACCGGTCACATCACCACCTTCTCGGCCATCGCCCTCTGGGGCCAGGACCTGCCAGCCGTCGCCGTCCCTGAGCTCGACCGGCTCATCGAATCACCGCAGCGACTGTGGGCGATGGGCGCCGCCGCCGCGTTCCCCGCCGACGCCCCCGGCGACGCGCTCGCCGACTGGCGGCGCGTGCTCGACGACCTGCACGGCACCGTCCGCGACGCCCCGCCGCGCCCCCAGCTCGGCGCTGAGCTGCTCGCCTCAGAGCTCGAGCGGTTCGCCGGCCTGCCCGGCGCCGCCGACGTCTCACCCGTCGTCGCCGCGCTGCGTACCCTCGCTCAGCACTACGCCTCCCAGGAGGACCAGCCGGAGCTCAACGCGGCGGCGATCGGTCTCATCCGCGACACCATCTGGCAGCTACGCACCGCCCTTGCCGGCACCCTCGGAAACCGCGCCGGCGAGCTCACCGATCCCGACCGAGGCGACGCGTAGCCTCCCACCCCTATGGACGACGCCCTCCACAACGCGCAGAACATCGCGCTGGCGCTCGCGCCTACCGCCGCCGCAGTCGCCAACTACTGCGACCGCATCGAGCACAACGAGCCGGTCGACCGCGACTGGGTCCTGGACTCCGGCCGCCGCCTGCGGGAGATCACTGCCCAGATCGCAGCCGACGCCGGCATGTCGATCATCGACCTCTACGCCGAACGGCTCGGCGAGATCGAGGCCCGCAACGTCCTCGGCCGCCCCGGCGCCTACGACGGCCATCATGCCGTCCTGTCGGCGCGCACCTGGCGCGACCTGCAGCTCGTCCAGGCCGACCACGACCATCACTACCACCCCGACGTGATCGGGCTGGCCAAGATCGAGCAGCTGCGCCACTACGCGCTGCACCTCGCCAAGATCGTCGGCGCGTTCGCCGAGCCCCGCGACCAGGCCGAGCTGCTCGGACGGCGGCTGCCCGACGCGCTGCTGTTCGGCATCAAGCTGGCGACCGTCATGGGGGCCCGGCTGACCGACGACCCGCTGCCGCGCCCGGCCCGCACCGCCGAGCACACCGCCAGCACCTAGCCGGGTCAGGCGGCCAGGGCCGCGGGCCCCGCCCCGGGCAGCCGGTCGTTGAGCCCCCACTTCGGCGGATAGAACAACGCCAGCGGCTCGGGGGAGGGGGAGAAGGTCGCCTTGATTCTCGACCGGTCGCTGGCCAGGTGCGGGAACGCCACGCGCGCGTACTTGTCGAGCTCGCAGAACAGGTTCTGGGCGTCGATCGCCCGCAACGGCCGGCCGTATAAGGTCGGGGCCGTCAGGCCCAGCGCCTCACACGCCTCTGCCTGCGACGCGACCATCCCATCGATGATGCCCGGCATCTCGGCGCGCTTGGCGTTCGGGAAGACCTTGCGGATCCCGCGCTCGGCGCCGGGGCCGGGGACGGTGAACTCGTCCTCGTTGAAGTCGACAAGCTCTCCGTAGTTGATGTCGATCGCCAGCTGGTAGGCCATGAACGGCCCGATCAGCGGAAAGCCCACCAGCGTCTCGTAGAGGTCGCCGAGGCCGCGGGCGCGCGCAACGGCGCGCGGCAGCCGGCCGCCGCGCAGCATCTCGCGCACCAGCTCGAGGTGGTTGAGGTACTTGCGGTCGTGCCCGTAGGCCTTGTTGGCACAGAGGATGAACGCCGCGGTGTAGATCGGGCCGCGGTCCTGCAGCTCGCCCAGCAGCGCCGGCAGCCGCGGCCGCGACAGCGTCCGGCGGCCGATCGGGCCGAGCTCGGCCTCTAGCGCCCGCCACGTCGCCGGCCGCGAGAACAGCCGGAACAGCACGATCCGCGCCAGCACGTCCTCGGCGGGCAGCTGGCGGTGGGCGTAGATGACCTCGCGGATCAAAAACTGCGAGACGCGATCGGACGCCCGCCAGGCGTTGGTGAACTTGTAGCGCGCGAGGATCGGGTCGTCCGTCCAGGGCCGCCGGGCGCCCTCCTGGCGGGCTTCGAAGATCTCTTGGCGCTTGACCGCGAGCTTCCAGTAGGCCCGGTAGACGTCGTCGCGGCGCTCCACGCGCCCAGGATGTCAGACGCGGTCGACGTGTTCGGCGACCAGAGCCTTGAGCGGCTCCCGGGTTGCCGGGCCGAGCGTCAACGCGGCGTGACCGTCGACGACGGTCAGCCTGCCGGGCTCGAACTCGGTGGCCGCGGCGACGTACTCCTGCAGCTGCGCGAGGCACAGCAGGTTGCCGTAGCCCTTCAGCGTCAGGTCCTGAAAGCGATAAAGGGCCAGGCAGTCCAGCCGGCCATGGTCGCGGCCGCCGAGCTGGAAGTTCAGGTGCGACAGGCACGGGAAGAAGTTGCGGCGCTTGCTGTGGTCCTTGTGCTCGGCGTGCAGGTTGAGCTCATAGCGGGCCCGCCAGCGGTCGTGCGCCCGGGCCTCCCGCAGCTTGGCGACTGTGTTCTGCAGCTGCGGGCCGGGCGCCCCAGAGGGTCGCGGGTAGGCGCAAAGCCGGCCGAAGTAGGTGCCCTGAGGGCTGAAGATCTTCAGCGTGTCGTAGTCTTCGAGGTAGGCCTCGGCCAGTTCCGCAGGCTCGGGGAAGTCCGCGGCGAGCTCGGCCGGGAAGATCGTGTTGCGGACCTCATCGACCTCCTGGTGGTCGCCGGCGATTATCAGCGTGTCGGCCGCCGCGCGGATCTGCGGCTCCTCGGGCAGCGGGTCGCTCATCCGGATGACCAGGTGGTTGGCCTCGTGGTCGGGCTGGGCCAGCAGCGCCGCGCAGGCCTGCACCCAGCCCTCCGAGACGTTGGTCGTCTCGACGGTCAGGCCGCTCATCGCACCACCGGGGCGGCAGGGACGAACCGGCCCAGCCGCGGCCGCTCGACCGCCAACGAGAACGTCAGCGTCTCCCCGGCGTCCTGCAGGGTGATGGTGGCGGGGCCAGCGTCGACGCCGTCCTGCAAGTCGACGCACAGCCTTGGCGGCTCGAGCAGGGTCCGGCCGGCCACCACCGTGCAGGTCGCGCCGGCCGGCAGCTCGGCGACCGTGGCGCCGGGCCGGTCGAACAGCAGCCGGTCGCCGGCACGCACGACCAGCACCGCCGCGGCGTCGGCGGCGGTGACGGTCCACACGTCGTTGCGCCAGCCGCCGGGCGGCGGGTCGTCGGAGAGCTCCTGCTTGACGTCGCGCAGCCGGGCCTTCATCCACTCGCCGGCGACCGGCTCCCTGACGAGCTTGAGGCTGGGCAGGTGCACGCACGTCGCCTGGTAGCTGGTGCCCAACCGCAGCGACAGCGCGTAAGCGTCGGCTGGCGTGGCGATCGCCGCCAGCCCGAGTCGTCCCATGGCGGTCTCCGCGGCCTCGGGCGGCATCAGGAACCAGGCTGCGAACGCCTCGGCCAGCTTCTCGAACGGCCCGAGCTCGCGGCCGGTCAGCCGCGGCTCGGAGTCACGGTCGATCTGGCCGCCGTGGTCGAAGACGTGATGGCCGCCCTCGTGCCCGGCGCTGTAGCGCTGCGTGGCCAGGGGGTGACCGGCGTGCACGATCGCGCCGGGCCGGCCGCCGAGCGCGGCGGGCAGGTACAGCGCCGCGCAGCCCTGCAAGGGCCGGAACATCAGCTTGAGCCCCATGCGGGTCAGCGCGTCGAACACGTCGATGCGCTCGAAGGTGTCGAGCTCGAGCTCCTCGTGCGTGTCGGCCGCCGCCAGCATCGCCTCGCGGTGCGCGTCGACCCAGCGCATCAGTCCTCCGAGGCGTCGCGCAAGTAGGCGGCAAAGCGGAGCGCCTCTTGGCGGTCATGGTCGGTCAGCCCGTCGGTCAGCCGCGCCAGCACCGACACCGCGGAGGGGTCCAGGGGGTCGCGCGGCCGCCGGAAGTAGCCGACAGGGTGGCCGTAGCAGCGGGCTAGGCGCGGGAGCTCCAGGTCGTTGGGCGGCCGCTGGCCCGTCTCGATCGCCGTCAGGTCGGCCTTAGGGATGCCGGTCTCGGCCTCGGCCTGCGCGAGCTCGATGCCGAGGTACTGGCGGACCTCCGCCAGCCGCTCACCCGTCGACGACGCCTCGGGGCTCACGCCGCCTCCTGGTCCTGGACCTTGTTGTGCAGGTAGGTGGTTAGCGCTTCCACGGACTTGAAGATGGCCGCCTCGGACTTCTCGGGCTTGAGCTGGAAGCCCAGCTGGCGGGCGGCGCGCACCCCGGCCTTGACCAGCCAGATCGAGTCGTACGGGCACTCCGACCCGGCGGCGCGCAGCTCGGCCTCGAGCTTGCCGACGTCGCGGCGACGCTTCTCGGCCAGCGCGCCGATCAGCATCGACCGCACATCAGACCGCGCCGTCATCGCCACCACTCCCTGACCGTCACGCGGACCTCCGGGTGGTCCAGGACGACCGCTCCGACCAAGGGCGTTCCGGACCCCAGGTCGAGGTCGGCGAGAGAGAGCCCACCGCAGGTGGAACCGCCCACCTCGAGCTCGGACAGCAGCCGGTCGCCGATCCCCTCGCCGCGCGCCTTCAGAACGGCCTCCTTGCGCGTCCACAGCCGCAGGAACGCCCGCGGGCGCTGCGCGACGCCGACGCGCTTGTAGGCGGCCAGCTCACGCGGGTGGAGGACGAGGTCGGCGAGGTCATCGAGGTCGTCGTCGCCGGCCGCGGCCAGCGTCTCGGCGTCGACGCCGACCGGGCGGCGGGCGACGGCGATCAAAGCGACCTCCTCACAATGCGACAAGCTCACGCGCAGCCCGCCGGGCATGCAGGGGGCCGCGCCGTAGGCGCAGAAGAGCTCGACGTCGGCCGCGCGCGTGTGCATGTAGGCGCCAGCGATGTCGCGCAGCGCCCCGTGGCTGCGTACGAAGCGCCGGCGGGCTTCGCCGCACCGGCCCGCCAGCCGCGACCGCTCGGCGCTCGACAGCACCCCCGCGCAGTAGCCGGTGTCGCCGGTCAGCTCGACGCGCCAGACGTCCACCTCGCCCGGGCCGGGCAGGACCAGATCGAGATCCGGGGCGCATGATGTGGCGGTGGCGGCCATAACGTCACTCTCCTACCGGGCTCCGGTGGCGATGTTCAACCCGTCGAGCATGGCGCCCGTCCGAGGTTCTCCGGTGTTTGGGCGCAAGATCTTTCGGCGCAGCGCCAAGGGCTGGGTTTGCCCCCGCATCCCGTCCCCTTGGCGCCTGCTCGGCCTGCCCGGCAGCGGCACGCACCGATCCTTACGGACGCCGACGGCTCCGAACCGGAGCACTCGCGCCTCGCACCCAGTGACGGTCATAGCTGCGCCAAAGCCTTGCTTCCGCTTTTGGACGTGGAGCAGCACCCCGGGGTCGCCGCCGCGTGCTTCCGCTTTCGCGTGAACGCAGCAGCCCGGCCCGCGATACCGTGGAGAAACCCGGTTCCCCCCGGTACATCCGCTGTCATGCGACACTGCCCTCGTCATGTCGCCAGCGCGCAAGCCGCCGCCACCGGCCGTCGACGGCACCCTGATCGCGATCGACCGCTGGTGTCCGAACTGTGGTGCGCCGGCCGGCAAGCGCTGCATCGACACGCGCAAGCGGTCGCGTCCGGCGGCGCCGATCACGCACATCGCCAGAGGTTGGCTTGACCGGCCGTGCCGGCGCTGCGGCGCACCGCCCGGCGAGCGCTGCCGCACGCCCAGCGGCCGCGATGCCGACCCGCACACCCCGCGGCACTTCGCGCGGCGCGCGACGTCGACGAGCAGCGCCCCCGCCAGGCGCCCGGCGCGGCCCGCGGCGCGCGCGATCCGCGCGCCGGTCGACAAGCCGCGCGCCACCGTCGACGTCGCGGCAGCGACCGTGCCAGCCGCGCTGCCCGCTGCTCGAGACCCGGGAGCGCTGCCGGCCGCCGGGCCCGCGGGCAATGTCGTGCACGGCGAACTCGTCGCAGCCGCCGACGAGCTCGTCACCGCGTTCTCGGCGACGCTCGTCGCGCGCCCGCAGACGCGGCGCACCTACGAGCGGGCGTGCCGACGCTTCACGCGCTGGCTGGGCCCGCACGCCGGCCCCGAGGACCTGAGCGCCGCGAACGTCAGCCGCTACCACGCCCACCTCGTAGCCGGCGCACGCTCGAGCGCGACCGTCAAGAAGGACCGCGCCGCGCTCAACAGCTTCCTGCGCTGGCTGGCCAAGCACGAGCACGTCCCGGCCGCACAGGTCCGCGACGCGCTCGCGGTCCGCCTGCCGCGCGCTCAAAGCGCCGAGCAGCGCGAGATCCCCAACGCGCTGAGCCAGGGGCAGTACCAGCGCCTCGTCCGCGAAGCGAAGGCACGGATCGCCGATGACACGCTCGCCGGCACCCGCGATCTCGCGATCGTCCTTGTCCTCGGCGACGCCGGACTGCGCTGCGAAGAGCTCGCGCGGCTCAATCGCCAAGACTTCCTCGCCGCGCGCAAGAGCGCGCAGCTACGCGCGCTGAACGTGCGCCACGGCAAGGGCGATCGCCACCCGGTCCGTCGCTGACATGTCAACGACACGAACGCCCAGCCGCCATCGGAGCCCACACGTCAGCGTGGACATAGTGAGCCTTATGTAAACGTACGCGTTCAGAAGCGTGCTGACGTGGGCGATGATCGCCACGTTGCGGATGTCCGCGCGCTCGGCATCGGTTCCCCGCTTGGCGCTTGGGCACCCCGGGTAGCGCCTTCG
>Ga0136618_10000370_pt1 | contig 15023 bp, 10 predicted proteins | sample AntDrymUQ3302106_2_FD_104805 | JGI IMG/M metagenome (GOLD analysis project Ga0136618, IMG submission 104805) | Polar desert sand microbial communities from Dry Valleys, Antarctica - metaG UQ330 (21.06) | ecosystem: Environmental > Terrestrial > Soil > Desert | place: Antarctica: Dry Valley... | reverse complement strand
GCTCGAGCCCCTCGGCGAGCAGCTCGACCCGCAGGCCGCCCGGCGTCCCTTCGCTGATCGCCTGCAGGTCGGCGGCGATCTGGCGCTCTTCGCGCCAGTAGCGATCCAGGTACAGCCAGGAGTCGACCAGCCGCAGCGGGCCGCTCGCCTCGGCCTGCTGCTCTCCGACCGTGACCAGCGCGCTGCTCGCGATGCGCTTGATCCAGGCGCCGGCGGAGGGCCACGGCAGCATGGCGGGATCGACGGCTTCCTCGGCATCCACCGTCGCGGTCTCGCGGATCGTCGCGAGGTCGACGTGTACGTGGCCCAGGCGCGGCCCGCGGACGGCGAGCGCCACTCCGAGCAGGACCAGCTCGTCGCTCTCCCCTGAGAGCTCTCCCAGCCTGCGCGCGACATGCACGTCGGCCGCGTTGAGCACACCGGCCTCGTTGAACTCGCGCAGCAGTCCGGCCGCGCTGCGGGCACGGTGGACATCGAGGTGGTCGAGCTCGACGACGGGCCGGCTCACTACAGCGCTCCGTCGTCGAGCACGTCGCTCAGCGCCTCCACCAACTGCCCCGGCGGCTGCCACGCGAAGACGCCGCAGGGCGTTCCGGCGACGGTCGGCGTCGCCGCGCCGGTCATGCCGCGCAGGAACAGGTACAGCACCCCGGCGAGGTTGCGCCCGGCGTCGTAGCCGGGAAGCCGCCAGCGCAGGTAGCGATGCAGCGCAGCCGTGTAGAGCAGCGCCTGGAGCCAGTAGTGCCCGCGCTGCATCTCCGCAGCCAGCGCCGACGGCCGGTGATGCCAGGCGGACAGGCTCTCGTCGGGAGCGGCGAGCCAGTTCGTCTTGTAGTCGAGCACCGCGAAGCGGGGCACGCCGGCGGCATCGCGCGCGCGGACCACGAGGTCGATGCTGCCCGTGAGGTAGCCGCGCAGGTTCTGGCGCAACGCCGGATCGTCCAACCGCGCCAGGTAGCCCGCGAGCTCGTCTCCCGGTCCGACGTGCTCGCGCAGCACCGCGCCGATCGCCGCCAGCGTGAGCGTGCCGGTCGGCTCGTCTCCGCCGACGAGCGGCAACTCGAAGCTCAGCTCGTCGAGACGGTCGGCGCGCCGGAGGTCGCGCAGGCGGGCGCCGCCGAGCGCGCCGCCCAGCGGCGTCTCGATCACGGCCTGCAAGCCGGCCGCGACCAGCGCCCGATCACCGATGTCGACCTTGCGCCGGGCCTGCGCGGCGGCGACGTGCGCCGCGATCTCGGCCTCGAGGTCGGACGCGGCGAAGTCGACGGCCTCGAGCACCGTGTGCACGAACGTGCCGACGTGGACGCCGACCGGCATCGCGCCCAGGGGCGAGGCGGTGCCGAGCAGTTCGGACGCGTCCCCTCGATCGCCATCGGTGTGCGCGGCGACGGCGCCGGCCGCTTCCGGCGGCAGCTCGTCGTCGACGATCGGATCCTCGGGCTCGCTCGCGACGCGCGCCTCGTAGGCTCCCGAGGCGATGTCGGAGTAGGAGGTCCGTCGCCAGCGCCAGTCCAGTGAGCGATCGAAGCGAGCCGCCGCGAGCTCCGCGCGCTCCCGCGGCGCGCCCGACCAGGTCGTCGCGAGCCCGAGCGTCGAGCGCTCGACGCGGATGCAGCCGGCCGACTTCTCCGCCAGCTCCTCGAAGCGGGCGACGGCGGTCGCGTCGGCCGGCGTCGCGCGGCCGACCGGCGGGACGTTGCCGTCGGCGTCGCGATCGAAGACCAGCCGGCCGAGGGCTGAGTTGCGGCTGTCCCAGGAGCCCGCCCACCAGATCACCGCCTGATGCTGCGCGCGCGTGAGCGCGACGTATGCGAGCCGCAGGTCCTCCCCGCGCTGCTCTTCGAGATGCTGCTCCTGGTGAGCCCGGAAGTCGGGCCCCTCCAACCCGACGTCGATCGTGCGCGCGTCGCCCGCGTCGGGGTCGTGGAAGAAGATCGGACGCGCGCCCTTCGGGATGAACCCCGGCTCCCACAGGCCCGGGTAGTAGACGATCGGGAACTCGAGTCCCTTGCTGCGGTGGATCGTCAGCACCTGGACGGCTTCCGCATCTGACTCGAGCCGGCGGCTGCGCTCCTCGTCACCCGTGTCGCGCAGCGCCTCGTCGATGCGCTGGCGGAGCCATGCCGTGAGCGCCGTCGTCCCGATGTGCTCCGTCGCGGCGGCGGCGTGCAGGAGCTGGGCGACATGTCGCAGGTCCGTCAGCCGGCGCTCGCCGTCGACCGTGGAGAGGACCCGCGCCGGCAGTCCCTCGACCTGTGTGATCGTCTCCGCCAGCGCGGCGACGCCCTTGGCGCGCAGCACCCGCGCCCAGTGGTGCAGCCGCTGGTGGAGCTCCTCCCACTCCGCCTCGCCGGCGGACGCGACCCGCTTCGCGGTCCAGCCCAGGAACGGCGTCAGCGCGGCGGAGTGCGCGCGTTGCGTGGAGGTCGGGCGCTCGATCGCCTCCAGCAGCCGCAGCCAATCGCGCGCGGGATCCGTGCCGAAGACGCTGCCCGCGCCGTTGATCACGGCCGGGATCCCGACGGCGTACAGCGCGTCGCGGACCAGCGACGCGTTGCGATGGGTGCGCACCAGTACCGCGACGTGCCCTGGCCGGATGCGCTCGCGGGCCAGCGTGGCTCCGTCGTCTGAGCGGGTCTCGACCTCGGCCGCCGAGCTCAGCAGCGCGACGAGGTCCGCGGCGAGATCCCGCGCGACGTGCTCGCGCGCCGAGGCGTTGCCCGCGCAGCCGCCGCGCGTCAGCTCGATCCCTGGCTCGTCGCGATGGACCACCCGCAGCCGCACCGGAGCGCTCTCGGGTGCGCCCGACAAGCGCGGGGACTGGTTGGCGTCCGCGGCGCGCACCCGGCGATAGACGATCTCCTCGTGCCCCAGCTTCGCGCCGCCGAACATCGTGTCGTAGGCGTTGATCAACCCCTGGTCGCTGCGCCAGTTGACCTCGAGCGTCGCGCGCGTGTCCGCGGACTGCGCGGCGTCGAGGTATGCGAAGACGTCGGCGCCGCGGAACGCGTAGATCGCCTGCTTGGGATCGCCGATCAGCACGAGCGTCGTCCCGCCCTCGCCGAACGCGCGCCGCAGGATGTCCCACTGCACCGGGTCGGTGTCCTGGAACTCGTCCACGAGCACGACGCGGTAGCGCGCGCGCAAGCGCTCAGCGGCCACCGCGCCGCCGGCGCCGGCGAGCGTGGCGTCGAGCCGCGTGAGCAGGTCGTCGTAGCTCATCACCCCCATCTGGCGCTTGCGTCGCTCGAGCTCCTCGCGGGCCGCACCCGCGAGCCGGCGGCGCATCGCGGCGATGCTGTCCTCGGGCGCTGCCTCCGGCTCGATCGGAGCGGCGGAGTTGTCCACTGCGAGCCTCGCGATCTGCAGCGCCTGCTCGCGGTCGAAGTCCGGGACGTCGCGACGGTGGAAGCGGCGCACGTAGAGGTCGTCGACGACCTCTGCGAGCAGGTCGTCGATGTCCTCGACGAACGCCGTGTCGCGCTGGACGTCACCGGCGACGCCCAGCCCGCCGAGCACCTCCTGGCAGAAGCCGTGCGTCGTCGCGATGGTGGCCGCGTCGAAGTCGGCGAGGCCGCTCGCGAGCCGTGCCCGGCGCTGCTCGACCTCACCGCGCGATCCCTGCGCGAGCAGCGCGACGACCTCGTCGCGAGCGCTCGCCGGCGCGCCGGCCAGGATCCGGGCGAGGGCCTGCTCGGCGGACACGAGCCGCTCGCGGACGCGGTCGCGCAGCTCGCCGGTCGCCATCCGCGTGAACGTCACGAGCAGCAGCTGGGAGAGCGGCGTGCCCTCGGCCACGTAGCGGGCGGCGAGCGCCGCGATCGTGAAGGTCTTGCCCGTGCCCGCGCTGGCCTCGAGCACGGTCACCCCAGCCGGCAGGGGCCCGCCGACCTCGAACGGATGCACGTCGGACGCCGCGGTCACCGGTCGATCAGCCGCTCGCAGGACAGCAGGCCGCTCCACATGCGCCGCGCGTAGCGGCCGAAGCGCGTTCGCTCGCCCAGGTCCCAGCCGGCCCCCTGCTCGTCGGGCCGCGGCGGCTCCTCGAGCAGCTCCGCGAACGTGCGCACGCCCCCGAGCACGAGCTGGTGCTCGAGCTCCTTGTCCTCCCGATCGAAGTTCCACCCCGATTCCCACGCCTTGCGCCCCGCCGCCTCCGCGTCGCCTCGCTGCGCGGCGGCCTGCGCGTATGCGGCCGACGCGAGCCCGGCGAGCGGGAGCGGCTCGCGCATGCCACGGTCGTAGACGTCGAGTACAGCCGCAAGGTGCGCGCGCGCGAGCTCGCCGCGGGTCGCTGCATCGGCTGCGAGCACGGGCAGGCGGGCGACCGTCACGCTCGCGGCGCCGGGTGCCCCGGCCCGCGCACGCCCCACCGTTGCCGCCTCGTAGGCACGTTCCGGGTATGCGGCGCACAGCGCGAGCCAGCGCACCCACAGCGCCAGGCGATGGCGGGCGTTCACGCGCGAGAAGGTGACGGTCCGCAGCAGATCGCCGCAGACCCCGGCGACCGTGCCGCTCAGCGAGCGACCGTCCGGCAGCACGAGCTTGACATCGACCGAGCCCGGATCGGCGCTGGTCGCGAGCAGGTCGCGGGCGTGGCCCGCGATCTCCTCCACGATCGGCCGCACGTGATCGATGACGGGCTTGGCGAGCAGCCCCGGGGGCAGCGTCCCGCGCGCGAGCTCGGCGGCCACGGCGGCGTCGATGCCTGTCCCGCCGAGGCACGAGTCGAGCATCCGCTGTCCCACACCCCAGACGGCGAGGCCGTCGAGCTCCACCGGCAGGGAGTCCTGGATCTCGTCGGAGTAGTCCGTCACGCGGATGCCGAGCCGCTGACGCAGGAAAGCACGTACCGGACGCTCCGCGAAGCGCACCAGATCCTCCAACTCGACGATGTTGCCGGGCGCTGCCGGGAGCGGTCCGTCGAGGAAGCGGCCGGGCTCGACGCGATCGCCCGCCAGGGCGACCGCACCGGCCAGCGTGACCCGCTCGAAGCCCCAGGGACGATCCGCGACCAGCTCGCCGACGACGAAGTTGCGCGGGTCGAACGGCTGCAGCGGATGCTGAACGACCACGCGCACCTGCGCCTCGCCCCCGTCCTCCGTGCGCACCGTGCGGTCGACGACGTCGAGCAGCTCGCCGACAGGGACCGCCGGCGGCCGCTGCGTGTTCGTGCGCTCGTCCCTGCCCGTGTACGTGATGATCAGCCGGTCGGTCGCGGCGAGCAGCGCGTCGAGCAACATCTGGCGGTCCTCGGTACGCGAGTCGCGGTCGCCCACGTGAGGCTCGTCGAGGAGCAGGTCGTCGCCGTCGCGCGGCGCCTTGCGCGGGAACACCCCGTCGTCGAGGCCGAGCAGGCAGACGACCCTGTGGGGCACCGAGCGCATCGGCACCAGCGTGCAGATCGTCAGGTGGCCGGTGCGGAAGTTCGCGCGCGTGGGACGCCCCTGAAGGCGATCGGCGAGCAGCGCGCGGATCTCCGGCAGCGCGAGCGTGCTCGGGTCGGGCCCGCCTGCCGTCGTGGACTCGCCGACGACGTCGTCGAGCAGCCGTCCGAGCTCTGCGCGCTGCCAGGCGTCGCGCACGCTCGTCGCGGTCAGGGCGTCAGCCGCGGACGCGATCGCGACGACCCATGACGCGACCGTCTGGGCGCCGGCCAGCGCGTCGAACGACCCCTGCAGGCGATCGATCAGCTCCGCGAAACGGCCCGCCAGCTCGATCGCGCCGCTCTCGACGTCGTCGAGCGGCAGCACCGCGTGGAACAGCCCCGGCTCCTGCTCGCTCATCGCGACGCCGACAAGCACCCGGTCCAGGCCTGCGCGCCAGGTGCCGGCGGCCAGCGCGTCGAGCTTGAACGGCGCGCGATGGCCCGCGTCCAGCCCCCAGCGGATGCCGGTGGCCGCGACCCACTCCTGCAGCCGCGCGAGGTCGTCGTCGTCGAACCGGAAGCGCCGCCGGACAGGCTCGCGATCGGCGAGGTCCAGCACCTGGGAAGCGGTCAGCCGGGTGTCGGCGAGGTCGAGCAGCTGGGCCACCACGCCGAGCACCGGGTTCGTCTGGCGCAGCGCGCGGTCGGCCAGCCGGACCCGCAGGTCGGTCGGGCGCACCTCGGCCGGCAGCGCGTCGAGCTCGTCGTCGGACTCGAGCACGTCGCCGGCGCCGAAGGTCGCCTGGATCAGCGGGGCGAAGGTCTCGATGTCCGGGCACATCACGATCACGTCGCGCGGCTCGAGCGCCGGATCGTCCTCGAGCAGGTGCAGGATCGCGTCGCGCACGACCTCGACCTGCCGCGCACGGCCGTGGCAGGCATGGACCTGCAGGCTGCGGTCGTCCGGTTCGAGCGCCGGGCGGCGGTCAGCCTGCCCCGGCAACGGCGGTCCGGGCGGCGAGCGGTCCGCGATCACGTCGGCTTGGATCAGGGACAACAGCGTGTCGGCTCGATGATCGACGTGGTGGTGGTGATCAGCGTGGTCCTCGCCCGCGCCGACCACGAGTTGCAGCTCGCGCGCGTCGTGCCCCCAGGAGGCCAGCATGCGATTGTCCGCAAGCGTCGTGGTGCTGTCGGCGCTGCGCCGGACGACCGGTGGATCCGACTGCGTGGCTCGCGCGACCGCCTCCCACAGCGCCGGGGAGGGATGCAGCAGGAACAGGTGCACATCGCGCGCCGCCGCGAGTGCGCGCAGCACGTCGAGCTGACTCGCGGGGAAGCGCGTCAACCCGAAGAGCGAGACGCGCCCGGGCAGCGAGGCGAGCCCCGGCTCGTCGCGCAGGCGCTCGCAGGCCGCCCAGACGCGCGCGGCCAGGTCGGGTTGCGCGATCGCGACCCGCAGGCGCCGCCACAGCTCCGCCTGCCACACGCCGTCGCGCGGGAGCTCGCGACCGGTGCCATCGGTGTCCTCGCCGCGAGCCCAGGCCAGGACCATCTCCGGCCTGTGCAATGCGTAGCGATCGAACAGGTCGGCGAGCCTGCGCACGCTGCTGAAGCGCCGCCCGCCGCGCAGCGGGTCGGCCATCGCACCGTCCGCGCCGAGATGCATCGCCAGCGGGCGCAGCCAGGGCTCGCCGAGGCTCTCGTCGACCACCCGCAGCAGGGGCCAGACCGCGCGCTCGGGGAGCCACGGGTCCCTGTCGGCGTCGATTCCCGAGGCGATCGCCACCGCGTCGCCGACCAGCCGGCGGGGCGACGGGAACTCGACGTTGGCGCAGACGCCGTCAGAGCGGCCGGGCGACGCGCCGAGGCGATCCGACATCCGCTGTGCGAGCCAGCGCTCCATCCCGCGCGTGGGCACGGCGACCACCTCGGCCGCGAACGGGTCGGGCAGCGGCTCGCTCATAAGCGCGCGCAGCGCGTCGATCAGCGCGTCGGCTCGTTCGGCTCGATGGACGTGCAGCATGCCGCCTGCTCATCTGGGGAATCGGAAGCTGGTCTGGCCGTGGGGCTGCTTCGCGAAGGCGAGCACCTTGGCCGGCTCGATCCGGAACACCATCGAGATGTCGCCGCCGGTGCCGAAGCCTCCGTCGCCGACGTCGAAGTGCCAGTCACTGCCGTACTTCGCCTCGAAGGCATCGGCGAGTCGCTGCAGCAGATCCCGGTCGGTGACGCACACGGCGGTCCCCTCGACGACCACGTCGAGGCCCTCGGCCCACTTGTTGGCGCCGGTGGTCAGCGCCACCGCCTGGCCGTGCTCGAGGTTGCGCGCCTTCTGCTCGCCGGGGCCGGTGCAGAAGTGCACCGCCTCGTCCTGCGCGACGCCGATCAGCGGCGTCACGTGCGGGCGCCCGTCGGCCCGCACCGTCGTGAGCCAGTAGAGCTCGGCGTGCTCGAGCACATGCGCGGCGTCCCGCCACGGCGTCGGGCCGGCCCCGGACTCGCTGAAGCGGCTGTCGAACGCGGTGATCGGATCAGGATTCATTCACGGCCTCCGTCGTCGGCGAGCACTCACCGCCTTCATTGTGCGCGAGATCGGGGCGTTGTGCGTTTGGCCGCCGATGAGCGCTTCAGCGCAGCAGCATGGCGCTGCCGCGGCCCTCGGCCTTGGCGGAGCAGTGCGCCAGCAGGCGGCCCATGCGCGTGTCCGCTCCAGACGTGCCCGGAGCCTCCATGGAGGACCAGACTACGCCTCTAGCGCCCGACCGTGGCGACCGGCACCCGGGCGCCGCTGTCGGCGGACTCGACGGCGGCGTGGCACATCGCGAGGCTCTGCACGTTGTCGTGGCATTCGCCGGCGGGCAGGCTGCCCGTCCGCAGCGCGGCGACGAAGTCGGCGAGCGAGGCCTCGAGCCCGAAGAAGCGGTCCTCGGCAAGCGGCACCTCGACCGGCACGGAGGCGCTGATCGACGCTCCCGGCCCGGCCCCCACGCGCGGCGCGCCCTCACCGTCCCAGGTTGCGGTGCCGAGCTCGCCGACGGCTCGCCACGAGCCCGTCCACGAGGTCTCGAACCCGTCTGCAGCCCAGTTGCCGTCGAAGCTGAAACGCACGCCGTCGCTCATCTCGAACACGGCGTGGGCAGCGGCCGCGCCCGCGTACCAGCTCCACGGCGGGTTGTACGCGTCGCAGAAGACCGTGCGCGGGCTCGTGCCGGTGATCGCGCGCGCGCCGTCGAACAGGTGGATCGCCATGTCGAGCAGGAGCGGGTGCGGAAACTTGAACAAGAACTCGGCGGCCTCCTCGCGGTGCGCGCGGTAGAACTCGCAGCTGATGCTCGAGAGCTGCCCGAGCCGGGCAACCGTGTCCCGGAACGCGATCAGCCCCGGCAGGTAGCGCCGGTTCTGGCTGACCGCCAGCAGCAGCCCGGCGCCGTCGGCGGCCGCGATCATCTCGACCGCCTCGGGCAGCGTCGCGGCCATCGGCTTCTCGCTCAACACCGCGACGCCCGCCTGGAGCGCTGCGATCGTGACCGGTTGGTGGGCGGCAGGAGCGGTCACGTTGACGAGGAAGTCGGGCCGCTCGCGCTCGAGCACGTCCGCGAGCGTGGCATCCGTCCCGAGCCCGGTGAGCCCCAGCGCATCAGCCTCGGCGCGAACCCGCCGCGCGTCGAGGTCGACCCAGCCGACGAGCTCGGTCGCGGGGCTCGCGAGCAGCTCGCGCGCCCAGTACGGACCAGCTTGCCGGCGCCCGCGAGCACCGCGCGCAGCGGCGCAGCGCCGGCGATCGTGGCGAAGCTCACGCCTCGAACCAGCCGCGCGGCGCGTTCGGGCTGTCCGCCGCGCCGCCGTGCCCGCCGGCCCCGGGAGCGGCCCAGAGGACCGCGTTCGCCAGCACCCGCCGGACGGCTGGGTGGTGATAGACCGGATAGTCCTGGTCGCCGGGGCTGAAGTAGAAGATCCGCCCGCGACCGCGGTGAAAGCAGCAGCCGCCGCGGAACACCTCGCCGCCGGAAAACGAGCTGACGAACACGAGCTCGTCGGGCGCCGGGATGTCGAAGTGCTCGCCGTACATCTCCTGCGCCTCGATCACGATCGGATGCGGGACGCCGGCCGCGATCGGGTGCGCAGGGTCGACCGTCCACACCAGCTCGCGCTCGCCCTCGTTGCGCCAGCGCAGGCTGCACGACGTGCCGAGCAGGCGGCGGAAGATCTTCGCGTAGTGACCCGAGTGCAGCACGAGCAACCCCATGCCCCCCAGCACCGCGTCCTGGACCCGCTCGACCACCACGTCGTCGACCTCGTCGTGCGCCGCGTGGCCCCACCACGTCAGCACGTCCGTGTCGTCCAGGACGGTCGCGGTCAACCCGTGCTCGGGCTCCTGGAGGGTAGCTGTGCGCACCTGCACGGCGCCACCCAGCACCTCGTCGAGGCCGGCCGCGATCGCGGCGTGCATGCCGTCGGGGTAGATCGCGCGCACGTGCTCCTCGGTGCGCTCGTGGACGTTCTCACCCCAGACCGTGACCCGGACCATGCCCCGGTCCCACCTCCCGCTGATAGGGGTGCTTCGGCGATCGATCGTCGGACAACGAGCTCTGCGAGCGTGCGACCAGCGCCTCGATGGCGTCGGCGAGGTGGATCTGAGCGATGTTGCGGTCGCCGCGCGCGACCCGGAGCTTGTGCGCCTCGAGCAGCACGTCGGCGTGCGTGCAGGCGGCCGGTGGCTCGAAGCGGTACGCGGCGAGCTCGATCAGCAGCCCGAGCGGATCCTCGAAGTAGATCGAGTCCATGAAGCCGCGGTCCTTGACCCCGCTGTGGCCGATCCCCCGCTCGTCGAGCCGCTCGACCGCCTGGTGGAAGCTGGCCTGCGAGAGCGAGAACGCGACATGGTGCACGCAACCGGGGTCGGTCGCCGTGCGGCCCGGGTCGGCCGCGCGATCCTCGTTGGTGACGATGGTGATCAGCGCCCGTCACCCGGGTCGAAGTAGAGGTGGCTCTCGGATGCGTTGTCGAGGTTGGGCTGCTCGAAGACGAACGGCATGCCCAGCAGGCCCTCCCAGAAGTCGATCGAGACCTGCCGGCCGGCGCCGACGATCGTGATGTGGTGCACACCCTGGCTCTGGAGCTTGCGCATCGGTTCGCGTCAGACTAGGCGAGACCGATGCAGCCGGCTCAGCGCAGTGCGGCGAGCCGGCGCACACCCTCCGCAAGCCGCTCGGGCGGCTCCGCGGCGAAGGTGAGGCGCAGGTGCGGCCCGGGCGGCTCGGCCGGGAACCAGGGTCGGCCCGCGAAGACCTTGACGCCGGCGTGCTGGGCGCGCTCGGCGAGCGCGACGTCGTCCTCGCCCGGGTCAAGCGCCACCCACAGGTGCAGGCCGCCGGCCGGCGGTCGCGTGCGGCCGGGCCCGAGCTCCTGCTCGACGGCGGCCGCCAGCACATCGCGGCGCTCGCGCAGCGCGGTGCGCGTGCGCTTGAGGTGCCGGCGCCAGGCCGGTGCGCCGAGCAGGTCGAGCGCAGCCTCCTGCAGCGGTCCCGAGACGTAGAAGTCCTCGACCACGCGGGCGGCCCGCAGCCGCGCGAGCGCCGGCCCGCGCGCGGCAATCGCGCCGAGGCGCAGGCCGGGCGCCGCGACCTTGGTCAGCGAGGACAGGTGCACGACGTGGCCGTCGCGATCGTCGTGGGCGAGCGGCGGCGGCAGGCGCGCCGGCTCGAACGCGAGGTCGCGCAGCGGGTCGTCCTCGATCAGGAAGGCGCCGGCCGCCCGCACCGCCTCGAGCACGCCCGCGCGGCGCGCGGGCGCCAGCGTGGCGCCATGCGGATTCGCGAGGGTGGTCTGGCAGTACACGAGCCGCGCGCCGGAGTCGGCGAGTGCGGCGGCGAGCAGGTCAGGACGGATGCCGTCGCCGTCGCTGGGCACCGGCACGGGCACCAGATCGGCCGCGCGCGCGGCCGCGAGCGCGCCGAGGTAGGTGGGCGACTCCACGATCACGCTGCCGCGCGACGGGGCCAGGCCGCGCAGGCACGCCGTGAGCGCCGCCTGGCCGCCGCTCGTGATCAGCACGTCCTCGGCGGAGTAGCCCCCGCCGAGCCATTCCGCATGCTGCGCCCGCAGCGGCGCGATGCCCTCGGCGGGCGCGGGCCCCCAGGCGCCGGGACGGCGGGCGGCACGACCGAGCGCCTGGCCGAGCGCGCCGCGCGGCTGCAGCTCGTCGGGAAGATAGCCCGACGAGAGCACGAGCACGCCGGCCTGCGGCGGGCGCAGCAGCTCCTCGAGCGCCGCGGCATCGAGCGTGCGCGCGCCCAGCGCGACCGTCTGCCAGGCGTGGTCGGGAGCAGCGCGACCGGCGCTGGGTGCCGCCGCCACGAACGTGCCCTGCCCCGGCCGCGCCTCGAGCACCCCGCGCCGCGCGAGCAGGCTCACCGCGCGCTGCACCGACGCCGGTCCCGCGCCGTGACGGCGCATCAGGTCGCGCACCGACGGCAGTCGCTCGCCGGGACGAGCGCCCGCTGCGACTCGCTCCAGCTCTTCCAGGACGGCGTTCGTGGTGTTACTCTCTGTCATGAGTGATCGCAGTAACGTTACTGCATCGGCCGCGGTAACGGCAACCGGCGCGGTCAACGCGGCGGCGCCGGGCCATCCCCGGCTCGGATTGGTGCTCGGCTGCGTGGGCATCCTCGCGTTCTCGTTCTCCTTCCCAGCCACCAAGCTTGCGCTCGACGGCTTCGACCCGTGGCTCGTCGCGTTCGGCCGTGCGGCCGTCGCGGGCCTGCTCGCGACCGCCTACCTCGCCGCCGTGCGCGCGCCGCGGCCGACCCGGGCGCAGGCGCGGCGGCTCGGCATCGTCGCGCTCGGGGTGATCGTCGGCTTTCCGCTGTTCACCAGCCTCGCGCTCGTCACGAGCGACGCAGCCCACGGCGCCGTGGTGATCGCCGTTTTGCCCGCCGCGACCGCCCTGGCGGCCGTCGCGCGCGCCGGCGAGCGCCCGGGCGTGGCGTTCTGGCTCGCCGCCGCGGCGGGGCTCGCGGTCGTGCTGGCCTTCGTCCTGCACGAGGCGTCCGGCGCGCTGACAGGCGCCGACCTGTTTCTCCTGCTCGGCACGGCGCTCTGCGCGCTCGGCTACGCCGAGGGCGGCGCCTTGTCACGCGAGCTGGGTGGCGCGCGGACGATCAGCTGGGCGCTCGTGCTGTCGCTCCCGCTCACCCTCCCGGTGACGTTCGCAGTCGCCCTGGCCACCGACCTGGACGCCGGTTCGAGCGCCTGGCTCGGGTTCGGCTACGTCGCAGTGTTCTCGATGTTCCTGGGCTTCTTCGCCTGGTACGCGGGGCTCGCGCGCGGCGGGGTCGCCCGCATCGGCCAGGTGCAGCTGAGCCAGCCGCTGCTTTCGGTCCTTTGGGCCGCGCTCGTGCTCGGCGAGCAGCTCAACGCGGCCATGCTGGTGGCCGGCGCGGGCGTGCTGGTGAGCGTCGTGGCGACGCAGCGGGCGCGGATCTCCGTGCGGCCGCTGCAGTCCAGATCCGGCCCGCAGCCCGAGCCCGCGCGTCCCTGACGCCTGGGCACTCGCCTCATCGCCCTCCGCGCCTACGACGATCTCGAGGCGCTCCGGCTGACGCGCGGCTTCGTCGAGGCACCCGACCGCTTTATCCGCGCCGCGCTCGAGGACCCCGAGGCGTGACGGCGGCGCTTGCGTGCGATTCGCGCGCGAGCACCGCGTAGATCGCCAGCGTTGTGCATTCGCCCCTGAACCAGTCAGCCTCGATTCGGCGTCTACGTCAACAGCCGCATCGAAGGGAGGCCCGCACCACCGGGCAACGCCGGTCGCTCCTTAAGTCTGACGGTCCTCCCGGCGTTGAAGGCGGGGATCACCGTCAACGCGGGTAAGGCGCCGCGTGCGAGGTGGCGACCGGCGTTGACCGGCGACACGGGCTCCAACGTCGACTCGACCCCGAGCGGCGTCCCCTCCCCGCGATCGGCGATCGCGAGGGATCACGGGCGTCGGCTCAGAACTGCTCGAAGCACCAGGGCTCGCGCTCGGCCTTGAACGCGCGGCTGGCTGAGGCAGCGGCGCCGGCCGTGCGCTCCTCCACCCGGCCGGCTGCGGTCAGCGCGGCCAGCGTCGTCCCGCCCAGGAAGGCGGCACCCAGCTCGCACGCGCTCAGCGCGAGGTCCGCGGGCGCCGCCGAGCGCTCGCAGGTCGCCCCGGTCGCGTCGCCCGCCAGTCGCCAGCGGCGCGCGTTCCATGGGCAGACCGCGTCGCTCACCTCGAGCACGACGTCGACCGGAGCGGAATAGGTGCGCGCCTCGAGCGCAGCCGACACATCGACCAGGCGCACGAACAGGCCGTCATCGACCTTGGCGGTGACGGCGCCCGAGTCGGTGAGCATGTGCGCGAGCTCGTCGTCGAGCGGGGCGCGCGACCACCGCACCGTGCGCGAGAGCGACATGCGCAGCAGGTGCTCCCACAGGGACGCGCGCGCCACGGCGGTCAGCGCCACGAGCTCGTGCAGCACGATGACGTCGTCCGGACGACCTTCGGTCTCCTGCTTGCGCACGGCGAACAGCGCGTAGCCCTCGGGGCCGCCCGCGCCGTCGAAGATCAGCGCCCGCAGCCGCCCGGCACCCTCGCGGTCGCCCTCGAAGTCGATCGTCGCCGCCTTCCACGCCCGCGCGTCGCGGGCGATCATGCCCGGCCGCGCGCCGAAGAACGCGTCGTGGACGGTCTTCATGTCGGCGAGCAGTGCCGCTGGCGTGCCCGCGCGCGGGCGCGCCTCGGGGACGGCGGTCAGCACTGCCTCGGCCGAGCGCACACTCACCTCGGACACGCGCACGGCGGTGCCGAAGCCGAAGCGGCCGTAGATCCCGGCCTCGGACGCCCACAGCGTCGCGAGCACCTCCTCGCCGTGCTCGTGGATCGCGTCCAGATGCCGGCGCATCATGCGGTCGAGCAGCCCGCGGCGCCGGTGCACCGCATGCACGCCGACGGCGCTCACGCCCGCCATCGGCACGACGGCCCCCGGGATCGCAATCCGCATCGAGATCAGCTCGGACGTCGCCACGATCGCCTCGCCGGCGAACGCGGCCAGCGTCCGCTCCGGCTCGATCATCTCGCGCCACAGAGCCAGCTCGTCGTCGCGCGGGTCGAACTGGAACGCCTCGCCGACCGCGCGCGCGTATGCCTCGGTCTCGTCGGCCCGGATCGGTCGCAGCTCGTACTCGGCCATCACCTCGGAGCTTGCCACTCGCGGGCACCGATCACGGCCACGTCGACGCGGTCGCCTCGCCGCTCCGGCTTCACCCCGGCCGGTGGGTGACCGCCTCGACGTTGTTGCCCTCGGGATCGAGCACGAACGCGCCGTAGTAGGACGGGTGGTACTGGGGCCGCAGGCCGGGCGGCCCGTTGTCACGCCCGCCCGCCGCAAGCGCCTCACGGTGGAAGGCGTCGACGTGCGCAAGGTCCGGGCTGGCGAAGGCCACGTGCAACGGGGCTGAAGACGGGCGGTCGGAGATCCAGAAGTCCGGCTTTCCGTCCTTGCCGAAGCCCACCCCGTAGGGCGTCTCCATCAGCACGGAATAGCCCAGCGTCGCCAGCGCGGGCTCGTAGAAGGTGCGGGCGGCCGCGACATCCGCGACGCCGATGTTCACGTGATCGATCATGCCCGGT
>Ga0136618_10000367_pt1 | contig 15035 bp, 9 predicted proteins | sample AntDrymUQ3302106_2_FD_104805 | JGI IMG/M metagenome (GOLD analysis project Ga0136618, IMG submission 104805) | Polar desert sand microbial communities from Dry Valleys, Antarctica - metaG UQ330 (21.06) | ecosystem: Environmental > Terrestrial > Soil > Desert | place: Antarctica: Dry Valley... | reverse complement strand
TTTCTTTTCTTTTTCCTCATATCTTTTCTTATTTTTCGCGCTTTTTCGCGTTTATTCGCGGGCAAAATATTCTTATAAATTTGCATAATCAAGCAATTTGTTATTTCCGATAATGTCTATTCTATAAACAAAAAGCTTGATTACTTTAATTTGGTTCGCAAAAATATCAGCGTCCGCATAAAAGCGTCTTTTGCCGCTTCCCCATTATAACGCTATCGCTATAGGAATAGTTTTTGCTTGTGTTTAGTTACCCAAAACAAACGTATCAATACGTTTCACACATTCAAAAATTTTAGGAGGCTTTATTATGCAGGTAAAAGAAATTATGACGACGAATCCGGCTTGCTGCACACCGGATTCCAGTTTACGTGAAATCGCACAAATGATGGTCGAACACGATTGCGGTTGTATTCCGGTGGTTGAAAACCAACAAACCCGAAAACCTATCGGAACGGTTACCGACCGCGATATTACAATCAGAGCATTTACGACCGGAAGAAATCCGCTCGAGTTGCAAGCGTCCGATGTGATGACGATGGGAATCACGACTGTTTCGCCTGAATCAAGCATTCAGGAATGTGCTGATGTAATGGAGGATAAAAAAATCCGGCGCGTGATAGTAGTAGATGAAAACGGCAGATGTCGCGGCATAGTCGCGCAGGCTGATATTGCCGAATACGGACAGGATCCGACTTTAATCAGCGAACTCGTTCACGAAATTTCCGAAGCCGAATCTTCTCCGAACAAAGGAGTATTCAATAAAACGAAAAGCGGTCAATCTTTTCGAGTTCAACCGCCGATGCCGCCGATGCCGCCATCCAATAGAATGAAAAGCGGTCAATCTTATCAACCAAATCGGACTTTTGAAGCAGATCAATCTTACTCGACAAATCGTTCGTATCAGAAGAAAAAGTCTGTATTTAGTATCAGTTCGCTTTTACCGCTTTTAGTCGGAGTCGGTATATCCGTCGGCGCAAAATATTTCCTTGATTCTAACAACGAAAACCGGCGACGCGAAACGGTCAAGCATCAACCGAAAGGTTTTTCCGGCAATTTACAGGCATCATACGATAAATCACGCGGCGGTTTACCGAATCAAGCGGAAGATTTTACGTCTGAAACAGAAAAATCTAAAAAGGTGTTAAATGCTACCTTTCAAGACAAAAAGGACAATCTGAATCCTGACACGGAAATAGGGCGAACTGCCGGACAAAGTTAAATTGTTCGGATTAAAACCAAATAAGAGGACGGTTAAATCTGTCCTCTTATTTGCAGTTAAAAATGGCGATATGAATTTAAGAAGCAGACATTTTATAATAGTTTTGATAATTCTACTCGTGTTTTTCTGCAAAAAATACGATGCGCAAACTGTCCGTAAAAATCTAAATCCAAACGTCTGCAACAAAACGTCCGCATTAAACGGCGTATACCGAATTGATACGGAAAGCAGTGACAAACTTTATTCAGTCATCGAAGAAGCGACCGGCAAAGTTCCGTTCGGCGAACAACAGCAGTTTTTTATTGATTTAGCCGTCCGTTTGACTCCGCCTGATTTGCTTGCGATCGAATGTCGCGGAAATCGCGTTTCACTTGGTTCTTCCCGCGCGGCTCGTGTCGAATTTCCAGCCGACGGCGTTACTCGCCGCGTTCGCGCCGCCGACAATCAGATTATCAGTTCGCGCATCTCGCTTTCGCGCGGCAATTTAATTTTCAACTCCAGCGGCAGAAATGACGGAAACTTGAGTTTTACGTTTACGCCAATTGAAAACGGCAAACGTCTGCGCGTAACACGCCGCATTTCCGCGGAACAATTGACTAATCCAATCGTTATTGAAACCGTCTATAACAAAATCGCCGACGTTGCCCGTTGGGACATTTACGGAGAACCGCAACCAAAAGAGCAGCTTGCCGAGAATGATGCCTCCGATATTTCTCCGGTTGGACGCGGAGTGCGCAATGGAAGATTTTCAGACAGCGAAGTTAATGTAATCCGTGAATCGCTCGATCAGTGGATTGCCGCGACGAACGCTCTCGACATCGGAAAACAGATGGCTTTTTATATGCCGCAACTACAGGCTTTTTATCTCGCCCGCAATGCTTCTCGTAATTCCGTGCGGTTGGAAAAGACCCGCGCGTTCGCATCGGCGAAATCAATCGAAATTCGCGCTGAAGAGCCGGAAATTATATTTCAGGACGGCGGGCGCACGGCGATAATGCGTTTCCGCAAAAAATATCAAATTGAAAACGCATCGAGCAGCCGACGCGGAGAAGTCGTTCAAGAGTTGAGGTGGCGGAAAACAATCGACGGCTGGAAAATTTTTAGCGAGCGTGACATTCGAGTAATCAGTTAAACCAAACTGAGTCTAGAAATAATTTACGGCAAACGACATTTAATTTACAACTAAACAATTAAAACCGAATCAGCCTTTTCCCATTAAAATGGCAAAGGCTGATTGTTGCGACGTTGCCGACGTTCTTGTCGTCGTTGTCGGCGTAATTCCTGCCTGTCCTCATCACTCATTTCATCGTCTTGTTGTCTACGCTCACCTTTATTTTCCCGTTTATCCGATGGACGACCGGTAAAAATTGATTCGATGTCGGGAACGGGCTGTGGTTGAACGACTCGCGGCGTTGTTTTCCTGCTTTGGGTTTGAGTTTCACCGCGGCTTTTATTTTGAACCGGATTTGGGCGCGAAATTTCAACCGAAGCCGGAGTAGGATTTAGTTTTTCTGCCGTTTCTGCTACTGCTTCTTCTCTCACGGGTCGCGCTTCGACAGTTTCACGTTTTTCAACATTCGTTTTTTTTGATGTCGGCTTAACTTCTGTTTCCGCTGTAATTTTCAACGAAGGCGTTACGGAAACTTCCGGGATCGAGGCAATTGAATTAGTCGCAGATTGGTCGGTGTTCGGATTCGATTCTTGAACCATTGAAGAATTTGATTTTTTAATAAAATACGCGCCCGCCAAGCCGACGAAAATTAATATTACCGCCAAAGCCGCAACCGGATAACGTGATTGGTTTGGACGGACGGCAACTCTTGTTGCAATATCGCCGACGTGAGTTGGCGGCGGCAGCGTTTCTGGGATCGGCAAATCCGTTTGGATATTCGGCTCGACGTGAACTGCTGCTAAACTGTCGTTAATATCTGCTTGAGGTAAACTTTTCACATCGTCGGCAAATGATTCAAGAGCCGGGAAATTTCCGGTTTTGACCGGACTCGTCTTTTGATTGCCGGATAAGACAGCGGCTGTCGTCGGCAGCGATAATTCCTCCGTTTTTTCAGCTCCATCCGTATTTACGGCGTATTGTAAAGCCTGCCGCATTGCTTTTGCCGATACAAACCGTTGATCGGGATTTAATGCGAGCGCCGATTTCAAAACAATCGCTATTTCAACCGGAATTTCATTATTGATTTCACTTGCCAATTGCAAAGGGTCGGGATTTCCGGCAACAATCGCGGCGGCGCGGGCAAGCACATCAATCGGCGGTTTGCCGGTCAAAAGATGATACCCCGTCGCACCAAGCGCGAAAATATCAGAGCGGGCATCGGTTCCCGTGCCTTGAATTTGTTCGAGCGGCGAATAAGTTCGTGAATAACCGAAAACGCTCAACGCACCCGTCGTATCGGCAGAATGTAATTTCGCCAGACCGAAATCAAGCAAAATAATGTCGCCGCGCGGATTGATTTTTAAGTTTTGCGGTTTAATATCGCGGTGAATAACCGGCGGCTCGTGTGAATGTAAATAATCGAGCGCGTCGAGCAAACTATTAGTCCAACGTACTACATCCTGAACGGGAAACGCGCCTTCCCGTTTGAGAGTAAAATGCAAATCCTCGCCTTCGATAAACTGCATCACGAGAAAATGCCCGTTATTTTCGGTGAAATAATCAGAAACGTGCGGTAAAACCGGATGATGCAAGCTGTTGAGCAGATGCGCTTCGCGTTCAAACGCCTCGCCCAATTCCTCGTCTTTATAAAAAGTTTCTTTAATTGCCAGAGGACTTCCGAACCGCTGGTCAATAGCCAGATAAACCGCGCCCATTCCGCCCGCGCCGATTTGTTTTTCTATTAAATAGCGTTCTTGTAAAAGTGTTCCGATTTCAATCATTTATTCACCAATTTTTCGACAGCAATTAGGATGCCGTTATTGTCCGGTTAGTTTTTTACAAAATTAATTTCACGGGTTTTTAAAACAACCACAATAAACTTTCTACTTTTAATTCACGTATTTAATGTTTTACAGGAGTTCTGATAGAATATGCCCGTGTTTCAGACGAAAAGGCGAAAGAGATGATTGAAGTAGGCACAATTTTACAAAATCGTTACCGCATCGAAAAGCAGATTGGTCAGGGCGGGATGGGACAGGTGTATGTGGCAACCGACGAGCGTTTTAAAAGCACGGTCGCCATCAAGGAAACTATTTTTAAAGACGCAACCCTTCGCAAGGCATTCGAGCGCGAAGCGCGTCTATTAAACAGTCTCAAACACATCGCTCTGCCGCGAGTCAGCGATCATTTCAACGAAAATGACGGGCAATTTCTTGTGATGGAATACATCGCGGGCGAAGACCTCGCCGAAATGATGGAGCGTAACGGCGCGGCTTTTCCGCTCGAAAAGGTTTTGAATTGGGCGTATCAATTATGCGCCGCGCTCGATTTTCTGCATTTACAGCAAATTAACTCACCCAAAACCTACGTATAACTTTAAGTGTCGGCACAGCAACCTTTAATGTAATTCCATAAATAATCTCGATTTGAGCAGATTTGGCAGAACCCGACCGTTAGGTAAGGTGCGATTTTTTACGTTGTTTATAAAACTGAATGAACTTTTCTATCTCGGCAACGGCTGTTCCAGATTTGCCAAACCATACGCCAAAACTGCCATTACCGCTCCGTTTTCCGCAAGTTCCTTTGGATTAACTTTGTCTAAAGTATCGGCGGCGGTGTGATGATAGTTAAAGTAAGTTCTCGTATCGAACCAGGGCGCAAATGACGGAACGCCTTTCGCCGTCATCGGTCCGATGTCCGCTCCTACGCCCGGCTGAATTTGCGAAAGTCCAGCGCCTTGTTCGCTCAAAATCTTTGAAATCGGAGCGAAATACGGTAAGGCTTCAGGCTTGCCCGCAAAATAAAAACCGAGCGGATGCGATGCTCCCAAATCCGATTCGATAACAGCAAAATGTTTTTGTAGATTTGAATCTTGTTCCTGTGCGTAAGTTCTGCCGCCGACCAGCCCGTTTTCTTCATTCATCCACGCGACAAAACGGATTGTTTTTTTCGGTTTGAATTTCAGTTGTTTTAAAAGATACGGAACCTGCATCGAAACCGCGACGCCGACCGCATCGTCAAGCGCGCCGGTTCCCAAATCCCAGGAATCCAGATGACCGGAAACAATTACGATTTCATCGGGTTTTTCGCTTCCCTTCAAATCGGCGATGACATTATAGCCGGTCGTGTCCGGCAGCGTCTGCGGAGTTAGCAGAAGTTTTATCCGAACCTTTCCCTGTTTCGCCAGATAGTCAATCATTTCCGCATCTTCAAACGAAACTGCCGCCGCCGGAATCTTTTTCACGCTCTCGTCATAACGCATTCCGCCGGTGTGCGCGAGCCGATTTTGCGAGCCGCCCACCGAACGCACTAAAACTCCGACCGCGCCGAGTCTTGCCGCTTCAATCGCACCTTGTCGGCGGTAAATTCCGGCTAATCCGTAAGCCGCGCCGCCAAAACCGCTTTCCGCCATTGCCTGGTCAAATTTATTGTTGAAAAGAACTATTTTGCCCTGCACTTTTTCCCTTCCCAACGCATTCAATTCATCCGAATTCCCGACGACGACAATTTCCGTCGTCAAACCTTCCGGCGCGGTGGCAATGCTTCCGCCGAGCGCGGTTAAAACAATTTTCTGCGTCGTTCCTTTCGCCATTCCCGCAAATTCGACGAGTTCGCCTCGTTCTTCACCGCGCACCCAATGCGGCACAATCAGTTTTTGCAAACTGACTTCAAGACCGAGTTTCCGCATTTCGTCAGCGACATATTCGACCGCCCGTTGCGCTTGCGGCGAGCCGGTCAGACGCGCGCCGATATTATTGGTCAAATAAGCCGTTTGCCGGTAAGCGTAATCGGAATTGAGCGCGGATTTTTGCAGTTGCCGCATCTCTTTTAAAGTCTTTTCAGAATATAAAACAGGAGTTGCAGTCGGTTGTTGGGCGTAACTTTGAATTGAAACAATTACCAGACAGGCAATCAAACAAATAAATTTTATTTTCATAAATCGTCGTAAAAATATTTATCTTTATGATATACGATTCAAGAATGGATTTATATAATGAAAGCAAAATTTATTTCGTAAGCAAAATTCGTAAGCAAAATAGGAAATAACAGAAGATTGTGTTTTAGAGCCTTCGGTTGCGACGCTCGACCTCGATTCTAAACGCACAACAGCATTTGGTATTGAGGTCACAACCGTCCGCTCATGCAGGCGGTTCCGACCTCAATCGCGCAATTTTAAAAACTTTTTTTAAACAAATACGAAGCCTTAATAAAAAATGAACGTCCGTTGCCGCGAAATCCCGGTTCGGGTTGTCTTGTATACGGATTAAAACCGTTATAATTTATATCGTCGTTATAACCGGCATAAATAGCCGTGCCGGGACTCGGTGTCCAACCGACGACAAACTGCGGGCGAATGCGAGTAGAAATGTTTGAATAATCGAGCCGCAGACGGGCGAAAATATCGCGGGTAAATTGATAAGTCGAACGCAGCGAGAAAATATTGTCGTCAAATGCGACTCTATCCGTGTCCTGCCGCACGAGTCGTGTTCTGGTGTAATTAAATTGCGCCTGCCACGCGGTTGTCGGTTGATAACGCAGACTTGATTCAAGATAAAACTGGTTGCCTGCGCCCGGGTCAATTTTGGAAGAACCCGCCAACGCCGCCGGACTAACGCGCTGATACGGTCCCGCGCCCAAATCGTAATCCAGATTGCCTTTGCTGTAGCTCAAAACAAACAATGCGAAAATCTGCTTAACCGGCGAAGTTTCGATAAAGCCGTAAATTTCCTTTCGATGTGAAGAGCGTTCCGAATCGTTTCCGAAAAATCTTCCCTGAAAAGGATTCAAAGCCGTGCGGCGCGCACCGAATTCTTCTTCAAAAACACGTTCATAGCCGAATTCAATACCGCCGCCGACAAATGTTTGTTTTTGCAAAGCGAGCATACCCTGCGTATTTGTCTGCCAATTTTGCGTCCGACCAAGCCAATCGTGACTGATGACGCTATCGTTGTTCAACCGTTTGAAAATAATACTTTTTTTGGCGTCGCGGTCCGTTTGATATTGAATAAAAGAGCGATGCTGATTAGTGTTGGTGCGAGGTGTGAAACCTACATCAGCGCGGTAATCGCGGGTTCTTCCCACGCCGTTGAAGGTAACGAAAAGGTTGCGGTCTGAACGATCGATAGAATATGAATAACCGAATCCGTTGCCGGTGCGAAAGACATTGCTGTTTATATTCGGGTCGTAAAAAAGTCGGCGCGAATTTGTTCCGAGTATTTGAAATTCGCTTACGATTTTCGGACTCAGGCGAAAGCGTCCGTCAAATCCGACGGTGTTATTGTGACGGTCAGGGAAATTATAAGTCGTGGCAAAAAAACCCAGATTATGCTGTCTGCCGATGTCGCGCTTTAAGCGCAAAATTCCGATGTCGGCATTTTTATTAACAAACCGCTCGATTCCGCAAACATTATTAGCGTTTGGGGTTGTCAGTCGTATTTGTTGGCAGCCAAGCAAACCTTCGCGCTCGTCGAGCGAATAATTTCCCGGCGCATTGTCGGAAGCGTATAGAACGCCGAATGTGTTTTTTCCGCGTCTGCCCGTGAGTTTCAAAGCAATGTCCGGGTCAACTATGGCGCGGGTGTTGACGACGTTCATCCGCGTATTGAAAATGTCTATGCGTTCGAGAAAAAACGGTCGCTTTTCCGAAAAGAAAATCGGAAAACGCTGATTCGCGGTGGTGACGGGTGCGTCGGCTTCGACCTGTGCGAAATCGGGATTGTAGGCAAAATCGAGCGTAATGGTCGGCGTTAAACTAAATTTGGCGGTCATTCCAAAATCGGCTTTAATGCCGTCGTTGACGTAACGTCCAGCCGGATTCCCGTCAAAAGTATAGCGTGTGCGTCTGCCGGATTCGGAAACTGTGAAACTCGGATTAATTTCAAGCTGGCGCGTCGTCGAAATATCTTCGAGTCCGGTGATATGTCCGGCTTGGTTGAGCCAGCCGGAGATGCTGCGGTTTTGCGGCATCCACGAATTATATTCGTTGTTGTTGTATTTAACTCGGCGGTTGATGTGAAAGCCCCACTGCTTATTTTTGCCCGCTTCGTAACGCAGAGATTTGAAGGGAATCGCCACTTCAATCGTAAAACCGTCTTCGGTTAGAACGCCTTTCGATTCCATTACGATGTCGAGGCTGTAATCTTCTCCGCGTCCTTCGGTAAAAGTTCCGTCGGCTTGAATTCCCAAAGGATTGAAAAACAATAGATAAGCCTGCCGCTGATCGTTAAAAGTATCGAGATGAACCAAAACGTAATCGTCGTTGAAAATATTATCGCGCCGCGCAACCGTTGCCCGCACCGTGTTTCTATCCTGTTTAATGCGAAAAGCCATGTAGAGATGTTTCGCGTCATAACCCATCATAAACTCGGTCGGATGCGTCGGTTTGACATTATCGCCCGGATTTATCTGAACAAAATCACCGAAAACGGCGGCATTCTGCCAAATCGCTTCGTTCAATTGACCATCAATCAACGGCGGCGCGTCAAAACGCGGAATACGCGCCGGAGCGTCTTTCACCATATATCGCGGCGCAATGTTCACCGGTTCAACGCTATTTTCGACAATCGCGGTGTTCGGTTCGGTTTTCGGCTGCGGCACGGCGGGCGACGCGACCGGCGATGCTTGAACAGTATTGTTGCCGTTAGACGACGTTGGAGAATTTTGGGCGAAAATAAAAATTCCGCCAAAAAAGAAAATGAATAATAACAAAAATGAATTTTTTATTAAGAATGAAACAGGATTTTTCATAATAGTAAAAATATAATTGGCAAAAATATAATTTATGACAGGAGAAAAATAATTAAAAACCGAAGTTAATTTCAGACAATTGAAATCTCAATAATTAAAACCCCGTCGGCTCGTGTTTTATGACAAAAAATTTATTGAAACTTTAAATCTCGATTGAGCTAATCAGAAGCTAAATTGTAAACACTTTATTAATCGGGAAAAACCTATTTGTGATAAACAGTTGATTTTGCGGGACAAGCGAACAGGAAAATGTGACAAAGAAAAATAAGCGGCAGTAAAAGTTTGCAATATCTTACTTCCCGTTCAGAGTCCACGCTGAGAGCGTGTAACCGCCAGCGAAGCACGGCGGTTTGGCAAAGTGCGTTCCGCGTTTGGACTCTGAACTTTTCAAAACATCTCAAAACTTCTGCACACCTGCTTATCGAGTATTTATCTGAATCTTCCTGAATTCATATCTTGAATCGGAACGCACAAACGCTCCTTCCGATGAGAATATATAATGAATATCTTGACAGTAAGATTTAATGAGGTTATAAATTAGAAAATTTTGAAAATTTAACAGTCTTTTCAATAACATCGCCGGAAAACTTATATCTTAAATTAAATTCATTTTCTGAATAAACCGAACCGCGAATTCCGGTAAGAGTTTGACAAACAAAACGAGGAACAAAATGACATTTTCCCGACGTGATTTTATAAAAACCGCAGGTTTGACTTTGGGCGCGTTGACATTACCGTCGTGGATTTACGACGCTCAGGCGGCGACTAATCTGACGATTGATGTTAATAAAAATAATTTGGCTGACGCGGCGCTTTCGACGGCGAAAAAACTCGGCGCTAATTACGCCGACATCCGCATCAATCGTTATCGCCTCGAAGCCATTTCGACGCGTGAACGCCAGGTGCAAAATGTATCGAGCGGTCAAAATTTCGGTTTCGGCGTACGCGTTCTGGTAAATGGGACGTGGGGATTTGCCGCCAGTCCGATTATGACTGAGGAAGAAGTCCGGCGCGTGACGCGCCAAGCCGTCGATATTGCCCGCGCCAATTCCGTCTTTCAGCGCAAAAAAATAGAACTTGCTCCAACGCCGAAAGTAGTTACATCCTGGAAAAGCTCTTTTCAAAAAGACCCGTTTGAAGTTCCGGTTGACGATAAAATTCAGTTTCTTTTGAAATTGAATGAAGCGGCGTTAGCGGTCAATGGCGTGAGTTTTGTTAATTCTTCGATGGCTTGGGTCAACGAGCAGAAATATCTCGCTACGTCCGACGGTTCGCGCATCGAGCAGTATCTGATTCGCGGCAACCCGACTTTTACCGTGACGGCAACCGACCGCGCAACCGGCGATTTTCAAACGCGCAATTCGCTCATCGAAGCGCAAAGCGCCGGTTATGAATATATCGAGAAAAACGATAAAACCGATTGGCTGGCGGATATTAAAACGGCAGCCGAAGAAGCCGTAATGAAACTGAAAGCCAAAACGGTCGAGCCGGGCAAATATGATTTGGTGCTGCATCCGTCGCATCTGTTTCTGACGATTCACGAATCGGTCGGACATCCGACGGAACTCGACCGCGCCTTGTTGTGGGAAGCAAATTACGCCGGCACGAGTTTTTTAACGCCGGAAAAAACCGGAAAACTACAATTCGGCTCGAAAATCGTCAATTTTGTCGCCGACCGAACGCAGCCCGCCGGACTCGCCACCGTCGGATATGACGATGAAGGAGTCGAAGCGCAAAAATGGTATCTCGTTAAAAACGGAACGTTTGTCGATTGGCAAACGACGCGCGACCTCGCGCCGCTGATCGGAAAAAACAAATCTTACGGCTGTCTGCACGCCGACAGTTGGGGAAGCGTTCCTTTTCCGCGAATGCCGAACGTTTCGCTCGAACCGGCGAAAGGTAAAGTTTCGACCGATGATTTAATCGGCGGTGTTGAAAAAGGAATAATGATTTACGGGCGCGGCAGTTATTCGATTGACCAGCAGCGTTATAATTTTCAATTCGGCGGTCAAACGTTCTGGGAAATCAAAAACGGTAAAATCGCCGGAATGCTGCGCGATGTCGCGTATCAATCGCGCACAACCGATTTTTGGGGCGCGTGCGACGGTCTCGGCGGACAATCAACTTATTTGATTCCCGGAACTTTTAACGACGGAAAAGGCGAACCGGGTCAATCAAACGCCGTTTCACACGGCTGTCCTTCGGCTCGTTTCCGGCAAATCAATGTTCTTAACACGGCGGCTAAAACACAAGGCTAAATAGAGGTATAGTATAAAAAAATGCTATTAAATGAAAAAGAATCTAAAAGCATAACCGACAAGATACTTTCTTACGTTAAAGCTAATGACGCTTCGGTCGGCGTAGGCAGCGAAAAACTTTCGCATCTGCGGTTCGCCCAAAACACATTTTTGACGAGCGGGCAGCGTGAGAGCCGCAGCGCGAACATTACCGTTTGGATTGACGGCAAGCGCGGCACATCGTCAACTAGCGATTTGGACGACGCGAGTTTGCAGGCAATGGTCGAACAAGCCGAAAAAATCGCCCGTCTTGCTCCGGTTGACCGCGAATATCTGCCGACGCTCGGCAAACAAACTTATAAACCGGTTAATTCTTTTGTTGCGGCAACGGCGAATATTTCTTTAACAGACCGTGCGAAAGCTATCGGCGACATCATTACGGAATGCGAGAAAAACAGCGTCATCGGCGCGGGTTTCCACCAGGCGCGGGCGCAAACGGGAGCGTTCGCCACAAAAAACGGCAATTTCGCTTTTGAACCGACAACATCCGTCAGTCTTTCGATGACGGCGCGAACGCCGGACGGTTCGAGTTCGGGTTATTTTCTGCGAAGCCATTTCGACGTTGCGCGTCTCGATACGAAAAGAATCGCCCGTGAAGCTATTCGCAAGGCTCTCGAAGGTCGCAATGCCCGCACGCTCGAACCGGGCGTTTACACCGTTATTCTTGAACCGCAAGCCGTCGCCGACCTGCTCGGCGGGTTGGCTTTTGGTTTCGACGCCAGAAATGCCGAAGAAGGACGAAGCGTCTATTCCGCTCCGGGCGGTAAAACCCGTCTCGGCGAGAAAATTTTCGACGAACGAATCAGCATTTACAGCGACCCGTGGAACGCGGAACTTCCCGGCTCTCCGTCGGCGCAAGCCGGAATTCCCGCCCAAAGAATTTATTTGATAAAAAACGGCGTCCTTGAAAACTTAATTTATTCAAGGTTTTGGGCTAAACGAGCGGATAAAGAACCGACTCCCGGTCCGGTTAATTCGATTATGGAAGCCAATACGCCGATTTCGATGCCTGAAGAAATGATTCGAGCAACGAACCGCGGCATTCTCATCAGCCGATTTTGGTATATTCGCCCGACCGACCCGCGCACGGCAAGTCTAACCGGTCTGACGCGTGACGGAGTTTGGTTTATTGAAAACGGGAAAATTCAATATCCGCTGAAAAATTTTCGTTTTAATCAATCCATAACCCAAATGCTCGCGCCCGGAAACGTGGAAATGATTGGAGCTTCCGAACGCGTCGGCGGCTCCGAAGGCGGAAACGCTTCGCTGCTTCCGGCGCTTAAACTCAAGGCTTTTAATTTTACGTCGCAATCGGAAGCCGTATAAATTTAATTTCTAAGTCCTAAATTTTTATCTGTCGATACCACAAGACTTACTTTTCTAATTGATTTTATAAGTCTATTTAATAATTCCGCGCTATGAAAGAGAAGTTTTTTTGATTATCATTATCCCTTAAGATAAATTAACTGTAACTATCTTTTAACAGCACGGAATTAGAATTTTGAACCAATTATTAGAACAACCGATTTTATTTGCCGTCGGGATTAATCATAAAACCGCGACTATCGCGGCAAGAGAAAGTATTTTTTTTCAGGAAAGCGAGATTCCCGCGCTAATCGCCGCGCTCAGGGAAACGCTCGCCGAGTGCGTTGTTTTGTCCACCTGCAACCGCACCGAAATTTACGGTGTAACGTCCAGAACCGACGTAGACCTAGATTTTTACAAAGATTTATTAATTAAATTTAAAAACGCCGGTAAACTCGTGACGCGCGAACATTTTTTCGGTTTGGTTTCCTGCGCCGCCTGCCAACAGCTTTTTAAGGTTTCAACGAGTATTGATTCAAAAATTGTCGGCGACACGCAAATCTTAGGTCAATTGCGCTACGCTTATTCGATTGCCAATCAACATCACTCGACCGGAAAAATCATAAATCAGCTTTTTCAACGAGCATTTAAGGTCGGCAAACAATCGCGCACCGCGACTTCCCTGCACAAAGGGGCGGTTTCAATCAGTTTAGCGGCGGTCGAACTGGCTTCGGAAATTCATAATTCACTTTCCAATAAGAGTGTTCTGGTTATCGGCGCGGGCGAAACGGCGCGATTGACGGCGGAATGTTTGATAAAAAAACGGGTCGGCAAAATTCTTCTTACGAACCGGACGCGGGCGCATTCCGAAGAATTACTCGCATATTTGCGTAAATCTAATGTTTTTGTCGGCGAAGTTGTTGATTACACCGATTTCAAATCACATCTGAACGAAGCCGACATCATCATCAGTTCGACGAGTTCGTCCGAACCGATTTTGCAAAGGTCCGATTTTGCGGCGCAGCGTAACAAAATTTTGTTGCTGGACATTGCAATGCCGCGCGACGTCGCGCCCGATGTTGCCGATTGCGAAAATGTCACGCTGAAAAATATTGACGATTTACACGCCATTGTCGATAAAAATTATCAGCAGCGAATGGCTGATCTTCCGCTCGTTAAAAAAATCATTATGAACGAGATGAGCGATTTTCTCGTCTGGTATTATTCGCTTCCGCTGCTTCCTGAGAAAATGCGCGGCGGCGCAAAACCTGACGATTCGACGCTTGCCGAAATCGTTCGCGTCAAGGAATTTTTGCTCAAAAATGTTTCCGAGCTACATAAAATGGCAATGAAAAACGGCGCGGAAAATTTCGCCGGTCACGTCGAAGTCGTTAATCAATTGATTGTGATGAAAAACTCCGCCTTTACGAGGTTTGAAATTGAAGCGTAAATTCATCATCGGCTCACGCGGAAGCAAACTGGCATTGTGGCAGACCGGATTCGTAAAAACCGAACTCGAAAAACTCTTTCCGCAAACTGAATTCGACGTTCGCATTATCAAAACGACCGGCGACGTAATTCTCGATACATCGCTATCCAAAATCGGCGACAAAGGCTTATTCACCAAACAAATCGAAACCGCTTTAATCCGGCAGGAAATAGATTTAGCCGTTCACAGTTTGAAGGATTTGCCGACGACCCAGCCTGAAAACTTAATCATCGGCGCGGTTTCATCGCGCGAAACGGCGAACGATGTTTTGATCTCGAAAAATTACGATTCGATTGACGATTTGCCCGAAAACGCGCGGGTTGCGACGGGCAGTTTGCGCCGCCGCAGCCAATTATTAAACTACCGCCCGGATTTGGAAATCGTCGAAATTCGCGGCAATGTGCCGGGGCGAATCGAGAAATTTCTGGCTTCGGATTTAGACGCGATGATTCTCGCCTTTGCCGGCATTCATCGCTTAAAACTCGACGCGCATATCAAACAAATTATACCGACCGACATTATGCTTCCCGCCGTCGGTCAGGGCGTAATGGCAATCGAAATCCGCGATTCCGACGCGCAAATCGCTGCAATGATTCGTGAATTAGACGACGCGGCGGTTAAATCGTGCGTTGCGGCGGAACGCGCATTTTTGCGAAGTTTGGAAGGCGGTTGTCAGGTTCCGATTGCCGCGTTCGCCGTTTTGGAAAATGAAGAAATCTATTTGCAGGGATTTGTCGGCAGTTTGAACGGCGCGAAAACTATCCGCGACTCAATGCGCGGAAATCGTGCCGAAGCTAAAAGTTTGGGCGAAAATTTAGCGAAGAAAGTTCTGCAAAAAGGAGCGGCGCAGATTTTGGATGAAGCGCG
>Ga0136618_10000363_pt1 | contig 15141 bp, 13 predicted proteins | sample AntDrymUQ3302106_2_FD_104805 | JGI IMG/M metagenome (GOLD analysis project Ga0136618, IMG submission 104805) | Polar desert sand microbial communities from Dry Valleys, Antarctica - metaG UQ330 (21.06) | ecosystem: Environmental > Terrestrial > Soil > Desert | place: Antarctica: Dry Valley... | reverse complement strand
GACGGCGCACGATCAACCGCTAGTCGCGCCGCCACCCCAGCAGGGTGCCGCCCTCGCCCGGCGAATCAGCCTTCATGGCCTTAGCGAAGGAACGCCCACCGCTGCCCGGAGGGCCGTATCTGGTCGTAGGGCTTGCGCGCTCGGGCCAAGCGGCGGCTCGTCTACTCGCATCGCGCGGCGAGCAGGTCGTCGGCATCGACGCGGGGAGCCCGGAAGGCGCGGAGAGGTTGCGGGACACCGGCGTCGAAGTCCACCTGGATGGTGATGAGATCGAATGGCTGGACGGCATCGAATGCGTCGTCAAGAGTCCCGGCGTTCCGCGGGAGGCGGCGCCGATCCGGCGCGCTCTCACCCTCGGCGTTCCTGTCATCGGCGAGCTCGAGCTTGCGTGGCGTCTCCTCCCGAATCCTTTCGTCGCGGTGACGGGCACCAACGGAAAGACGACGGTCACCGAGCTCCTCGGGCACATCTGGCGATCGGTGGGCAAGCCGGTCGCGGTGGCGGGGAACGTCGGCATGCCGCTCGCCTCGCTTCCCCGTGAGATCGACCCGTCGGCAACCGTCGTCTGCGAGGCGTCCAGCTTCCAGCTCGAGGACACCCTTGCGTTTTCGCCCGAGTGCGCGATGCTCCTGAACGCGACCCCGGACCACCTCGACCGCCACGGCACCTTTGAGCATTACCTGGGCTCCAAGCTCCGGGTCTTTACGTGCCAGGATCAGGGGGACACCGCGATCGTCGACCGTTCCGACCCCGTCATCGCGCCCCTGAGCCTTCCCGGCGACGCGCGTGAGGTCGACGTCTCCGCCGCGGAACTCAGCTTCGAGCCCGCGGGTTCCTGGATGCGCGGTCCGCACAACGTCCTCAACGCCCGCTTCGCCGCAACGGCGGCGCTGGCGATGGGAATCGAGGCCGGGGCGGTCGCAGACGGGTTCGCGACCTTTCCTGGCGTCCCGCACCGGCTCGAGCATGTCGCGGACATTGGCGGGGTCGCCTACGTGAACGACTCGAAGGCGACGAACGTCGCTGCGGCAGTGGCGGCGATCGAGTCGTTCGAGGGCGACGTGCACGCTTTGATGGGCGGCTCGCTCAAAGGCGGGGACTTCGACCTGCTGGCGGATCCGGTCGCCGAGCGGTGCGCGGCCGTCTATCTCACTGGTCCGGCCGCCGATCCCATCGCCGCTGCCCTCGCATCTACGAGCGTCGCGCTGAAGCGTTGCTCCGACCTCCCCGAGGCCCTTGCCAGTGCGGCTGCCTCGGCGACTCCGGGCTCGACCGTCCTCCTTGCTCCGGCCTGCGCGAGCTTCGACGCCTACCGCGACTACGAAGCCCGCGGCGACCATTTCCGCCAGTTGGTGCGCGCGATGGGGACAGGTGCATGAGCCAGGCCAAGCGAAAGCCGCCCGCGAAGCCCAAAATGACGTCCAAGGTGCGTAAGAAGCCCGCCGCGAAGGGCAAGTCGTTCCCCATCGAGTACTCGATCATCCTCACGACGACCCTCTGTCTGCTTGCCCTCGGCGTCGTCATGGTCTTTAGCGCCAGCTCGACGACATCGCTCCTCGGCGACTCCGGCGACGGTGCCTTCTACCTGAAGCGGACCGCCCTTTACGGGATCTTCGGGCTGCTGGCTCTCCGCGTTCTCTCGGTCAACGGCATCAACATCCTGCGGCCGCTCACCCTGCCCCTGATGGGCGTCTCGATTTTCCTCCTGGTCGCCGTGATGGTTCCGGGCGTCGGCATCGAGGTGAACGGCGCGAAGCGCTGGATCGGCGCCGGTCTCTTCCAGATCCAGCCATCCGAGGTGGCAAAGATCGCCCTCATTCTCTACGGTGCCCAGCTTTTGGCGACGAGGCCGAACATGACTCGCTCGATCCGGGACATGGGGCCTTTCCTCGCCGCCGTAGCGCTGATCTCGCTCCTTGTCGTGATGGAGCCCGACCTCGGAACGGCGATGGTCGCCTGCTTCGCCGCCGCCGCGATGCTGGTCGTGGCGGGCGCCAGGATGCGCGACCTTGGAGTCCTCGCCGCGGCCATCGGCGCCGTGATCATGCTCGCGATCCTGATCGAGCCGTACCGGATGGAGCGCCTCACCGGCTTCCTCAACCCTGGCGCCGATCCCTCGGGTGCGGGCTTTCAGGCAAACCAAGCGCAGATCGCGCTTGGATCGGGAGGCTTCTTCGGCGTGGGCCTCGGAGAGAGCCTCCAGAAGGCCTTCTATCTGCCCGAGGCCCACACGGACATGATCGCCGCGGTGGTGGGCGAAGAGCTCGGTCTGATGGGAATCGCGATGGTCGTCGGCCTCTTTGGCCTGTTCGGATACGCGGGCCTGCAGACGGCCCGCAAGGCGCGCGATCCGTACGCGAAGCTGCTTGCCGCGGGGCTCACCTCGCTGATCGTGATCCAGGCTGTCATCAACCTCTTCGCCGTGCTCGGGCTGGCTCCCCTGACCGGCGTACCGCTTCCGTTCGTCTCCTATGGCAACTCGAGCCTTCTCACTTTGCTAGCGGCCGTTGGGGTCCTTCTCAACATCGCGCGCGCGCCCGGTGCGAGACTGCGCGTCGTCAGTGGCGACAGATCGACGACAACCCAGAGTCGCAGTAGCGGCCGGCGGAACAGCCGGGCACGTAGTGCCCGCGCTGGCAGTCGCCGACGCGCTACGGGATAGGGGCGCCATCGTCACCTTCCTCGGCACCGCTGAGCGGGCCGAGGCGACCCTCGTGCCCGCGGCGGGCTACGAGATCGACCACCTGCGCGTGCGCGGCATCAACCGCTCAAACCCCGCGCAAGCGGCGGGCGCGATGGCTCTCGCGGTCCGTGCTGTCCCCGCCGCCCGCAAGGCGCTTCGCTCTCGCGGCGCGCACGCTGTCCTCGGCGGCGGCGGTTATGTCGCGGCGCCGGCAGGACTCGCGGCGCAAGCGCTCCGACTTCCTCTGGTACTCACGGAGGCCGACCGCCACCTCGGCCTCGCGAACCGCCTGCTGGCCAGGCGCGCGAAGCGCGTTTGCCTCGCGTTCCCGATCCCCGGCCGTGACGATGAGCGCTACCTGGTCACCGGTCGCCCGGTCCCGCGTGCGGTTCTCGACGCCGATCGCGAAGGAGCGCGAAGCGCCTTCGGCTTGGGCTCTGGCGAGCGCTGCCTGCTGGTCTTCGGCGGCAGCCAGGGAGCGCTCTCGATCAATACGGCGGTCCTCGACGGTCTGCTCGAGCCTGATCCCGGTTTTCGCGTGATCTGCGTGACCGGCACGCGAGATTATGAGCTGGTTTCGAAGCGGGTGGCGGAGGCCGGCGCCGAGGGGCGCGTCACGGTGCTCGAGTACCTGCCGAACCTCGGCGATGCACTCGCCGCCTGCGACCTGGTGCTCGCCCGGTCGGGCGCGTCGGTATTCGAGCTCGCGGCAGCTGGTCGTCCCGCGATCCTCGTTCCCTACCCGTATGCAACCGGGCGCCATCAGCACCTGAATGCGGAGTGGATGGCCGGCGAGGGCGCCGCGGTTGTGGTCGAGGACTCAGAGCTCAGCGGCGAGTTCGTCCGCGGGCTGACCACGGAGATCCTCGGCGATGCCGAGCAGCTCAAGCAGATGGGTCGCGCCTCCGCCGCCCTTGCGATGCCGGACGCCGCGGACCGGGTTGCTGCCGAAGTGCTGGCGGCGATCGAAGGCTCGGCATGACGCACTCGGTCTGGAGCGGTCGCGCTCTTCACTTCATCGCGATCGGCGGCGCGGGAATGAGCGGGCTGGCGCTGGTCGCGCACCGTCTCGGCGCGAGCGTCACGGGTTCGGACCGCTCGGAGTCCGGATACCTCGACCGCTTGCGCGCGGCCGGCCTCGAGCCTCACATCGGGCACCATGCTGCTCAGGTGCCCGAGGACGCTGAGGTCGTGGTCTCCACGGCGATCGCTGACGACAATCCCGAGGTCGTCGTCGCGCGTCGGCGAGGCCAGCGTGTGATCCACCGCGGCGAGCTTCTCGCCGAGCTGTGCGCCGAAGGGACATTGATCGCGGTCGCCGGCACCCACGGCAAGACGACCACGACGGGCATGATCGTCCACGCGCTCCGGGCCACTGGAGCGGATCCGACCTTTTTCATCGGGGGCGAGCTGCCGGGGGCGGGCGATGATGGAGGAGCAGCCAACGCGGGACTTGGCACGGGCAAGCTGGTCGTAGCTGAGGCCGACGAGTCGGACGCCAGCTTTCTCGAGCTTCGCTCGGAGGTGGCAGTCGTCACCAACGTCGAGCTGGACCATCACGCTCGCTGGGGCTCCCGTGCCGAGCTTTTCGAGGCGTTTGCGAAGTTCGCTTCTCCAGCCAGTGGCGCCGTTCTCGGCGCCGAGCCTGGCCTCGACCGGATCGCAGGCGAGCTTGGGGCGGAGGCAAGGGTTGTGCGCTTCGACCACTCCTCGCCCGGTCCGTCGCCGCTGGAGCTGAGCGTGCCGGGTGCGCACAACGCGCTCAACGCTCGTGCGGCCCTGGCGGCGATCGAGCTCGCGGGCGGTGACGTCGACGGAGCTGCTCGGGCGCTGGGGTCCTTTCCGGGCATGCTCCGCCGCCAAGAGCTCAAGGGCATCCGCTCGGGCGCGCTCATCTACGACGATTACGCGCACCATCCAACTGAAGTGCGGGCGACGCTTTCCGCGCTACGCGAGCTGCGGCCGAAGCGCCTCATAGCCGTCTTTCAGCCGCACCTCTACTCGCGGACTAAGGCGCTAGCCGACGAGTTCGGCCAAGCGCTGGCCGCTGCGGACGAGGTGGGCGTCCTCGATGTCTACGCCGCCCGCGAGCAGCCAGTCGGCCCGCTCGCGGGCGTGAGCGGGCTCCAAGTCGCTCGGGCGGCGGCCGACCACGGTGGCGGCAAGAAGGTCTTGTGGCTCAGCGACCGCAAAACCGCCACGCAGGTTCTGGGGCCGCGGCTGGCCGAGGGCGAGCTTCTGGTCACGATCGGCGCCGGAGACATCTTCAAGCTGGCCGAGGACCTGGTAGAGGGGGGCGAGTGAACGTCGAACGCGACTTCCCGCTGGCCCGGCTCACCACAGTGAGGGCGGGCGGGAACGCCGAGCTCTTCGCCCGTCCCGCCAGCGAGGCAGAGCTGGTCGAGCTTCTCTCCTTCGCAGCGGCAGAGGGACACGGGGTTGAGGTGGTCGGCTCCGGCTCGAACCTTCTGGTGGCGGACTCGGGCGTCGACGGCCTGGTGTTGAAGCTCGACGGCGAGCTGACGGACTTGGAGCGCGACGGCACTCGCGTCCTGTGCGGCGGCGGGGTCCGGCTGCCGTCAGCCGCGGCCAAGGTCGCGCGATGGGGGCTCACGGGGCTCGAGTTCGGCATCAATATTCCGGGGACCGTGGGCGGGGCCGTGCGGATGAACGCGAACGCATACGGCGGCGAGCTGGCGGCGGTCCTCGAATGGGTAACCGTGTGCGGACCCAACGGCGCCGAGCGCAAAGAGCCCGGAGAGCTGGGGTTTGCCTACAGGAGGTCGAGCCTTGATGCGGGCCAGGTCGTCTCGAAAGCCTCCTTCGCCCTCGCCGACGCCGAGCCGGAGGCCGTCAAGGCCACGCTCGCCGAGATGCGCTCGAAGCGCCGTGAAGCACAACCCTCGGGGATCAAGACATTCGGGTCGACCTTCAAGAACCCCGACGACCCTCGAGCCGATGGGAAGAGCGCCGGTGTACTCCTGGACTCCGTCGGGGCGCGCGGCCTGACTGTGGGCGGCGCCCGGTTCTCGGAAAAGCACGCGAACTTCGTCGACAACACCGGCGATGCGACAACCGCCGACATCCTCGCTCTCATGGCGGAGGGAAGGCGGCTGGTTCACGAGCGCTACGGAGTGGTGCTCGAGCCCGAGGTACAGGTGCTTGGCAACACCGAGTGGCCCGAGAGCTGGGAGTTGAAAGCCTCCTAGGCGGCAGGAACACCGCCCCTCCCAGCGAATGGGTGCCGGATGGCCTCCTCGCGCGCCTCAACCACGGCCTCTCGCCGCCGCACGAAGGCCACGTCGACCCGTAGTCGGGGGCACAAGCCGGCGCCGCAGGGCGCGAAGGCTAAGGCGAAACCGAAAGCGCCGCCGAAGACGAGGGCAAAGGCGAAGCCCAAAGTCGCCGCGAAGACCGGTCGGCCGCAGACGGCCAAGGCGCCACCCAAATCGTTCGCTGCGCGTGCAGTCACCGCCGCGATCGTCACGGCCATCATCGCGACCGGCCTTGCGGCCGCTTACCTCTTCTGGTTTCGCGACTCGTCATTCGTCCTCGTCGAAAAGGTTGTCGTTGAAGGCATGGAGGGCCCGGAGGCGGACGCAGTCACCGCGGCGCTCACCCGGACGGGCACGAAGATGACGACGCTCAACGTCGACGAAGGCGAGCTCGCAGCTGCGGTCTCGCGGTACCCCACGGTCGTCTCGGTCGCGGCGGAAGCGGACTTCCCCCACGGCCTTTCGATTCAGGTGGAGTCTCGGCCGCCGGTCTTGAACGTCACCGACGGCGGGCCGCCCGTACCCGTCGCCGCCGACGGGACACTCCTCCGGGGGCTCGACGGCAGCGATGCTTCCGTTCCGACCGTGAACGTGCCCAAGCTGCCGGCCACCGGCACGCTCGCGGGCGATCCACTCGAATTGGCACGGGTCGCCGGCGCGGCTCCCGACCCGCTCCGCCCGTTGATCGACGACATTTCCGTCGGGGAAAGCGCTGCCATCGAAGTCGAGCTCGAGGGCGGCATCCCGGTGATCTTCGGCGACTCCGGTCAGGCTGAGTCGAAGTGGGCGGCCGTCTCGGCCGTCCTCGCAGACCCGCAGGTGAAAACCTTGACCCAGCTCGACGTGAGGGTCCCGGAGAGGCCCGCGATCGGGGGCGCCGCTCCGTCCCCAGGGGAGGGATAAGACCGAGGGCCACCGATCTCGGCTCGGGAATCCTGAATTTGGCAAAGCATCAAGTAGTGCATGAGGGTTGAGACGAGCGAGGCCGCTCACCCTCATGTCCTTCTCGAGGGTTGGGCGGTTGCATGATTCTGTGCCAACCCGCTTCCCGCGCGTTGACACGGGATGCGCGATGTCGTACCGTCGCCCTCAAGTCGAGGCATCCTTTTTGGCGAAACGCTCTAGTATTGGTTCAGCCTCGGATGGAACAGAGAACCCTTACCGAGCCGAAACTAGAGCACCGGGAGACAGCAGAACACCATGGTTGAGTCCTCGTACCTGGCAGTGATCAAGGTTGTGGGCGCCGGCGGCGGCGGCACCAACGCCGTGTCGCGAATGGTGGACGCGGGCCTCAAAGGCGTCGAGTTCATCGCCATCAACACGGACGTGCAGGCGCTTCAGTCCTGCGATGCCGACATCAAGCTTTCGATCGGCCACAACCTCACCAAGGGCCTCGGAGCCGGCGCGAACCCCGACGTGGGGGCCGGCGCAGCCGCGGAGTCACGCGACGAGGTGAAAGAGGCGCTCAAGGGCGCCGACATGGTCTTCGTAACCGCCGGCGAGGGCGGCGGCACCGGTACCGGCTCGGCTCCTGTGATCGCGGAGATCGCGAAGGAGGAGATCGGAGCGCTCACCGTCGGAGTGGTCACCAAGCCGTTCGAGTTCGAGGGATCGAAGCGGATGCAGCAGGCAATGGAAGGCATCGACCAGCTCCGCGCCAACGTCGACACCCTGATCATCGTCCCGAATCAGAAGCTGCTCGAGATCGTCGAGCGGCGCACCACGGTCCAGGAGGCGTTCCGCATGGCGGACGACATCCTGCGTCAGGGTGTCCAAGGCATAACCGACCTGATCACGACCCCAGGCCAGATCAATCTCGACTTCGCCGACGTGCGCACGATCATGTCGAACGCCGGCTCGGCGATGATGGGCATCGGCACCTCGACAGGCGAGAACCGCGCGATCGACGCTGCGACCCAGGCCATCTCGTCGCCGCTCATGGAGCAGCCGATCCAGGGGGCGACCGGGATGCTTCTGAACATCACGGGTGGCGAAGAGCTCAATCTCCACGAGGTGAACGAGGCCGCGAACATCGCTACGGAACAGGCCGACGCAGGGGCAAACGTGATCTTCGGGACCGTCATCGACCCCGCCATGGGTGACGATGTCCGCGTGACCGTGATCGCGACCGGCTTCGAGGGCCTCGAGACCCGCGCCCGCGAGCCCCGCCGCGTCCGCGAGCGAGGCGTCCGCCGCTCGGTCAACTCGCTCGGCGACTCAGAGCGTCGCGACCTCACGGTCGGCGACGGCGACATCGACGTTCCGGACTTCCTGCGCGACTGAGCCACACGCGGATAGCCTGCGGGCGAGTGTCAGATCTCCGCCGCACTCCTCTCTTCGACGCCCACGTTGCAGCGGGCGCGAGGCTCGTCCCGTTCGCGGGCTGGGAGATGCCGGTGCAGTACGCAGGTGTGGGCGCCGAGCATCTCGAGGTCCGCTCGGGCTGCGGCGTCTTTGACGTCTCCCACATGGGCGAGGTCCAGACCTCGGGACTAGGCGCGGGGGACCTGCTTCAGCGCATTCTCTCGAACGACGTCTCGAAGATTGAGATCGGCGGCGCTCAGTATTCGGTGCTCTGCCGCGAGGACGGCGGCGTCCTCGACGACCTCTTCACCTACCGCCTGGGCGAGGATCGTTTCCTGACAGTCACCAACGCCTCGAACCACGAACGAGATCTCGCCTGGTTTCGCGAGCACGCCGCGGGATTCGATTGCCAGGTCGAGGACCGGGTCGCCGACTGGGCGATGCTCGCAGTGCAGGGGCCGAAGGCGCGCGGCATGCTAGAAGGGCTCGCGTCGGGTGATCTCCCCAAGCGCTTTCGAACAGCCACGATCGATGTCGCCGGCGCCGAGTGCCTCGTTTGCGGCACGGGCTACACGGGCGAGGCTGGGGTCGAGATCCTCTGCCCACCCGAGCATGCGGTCACGCTCTGGGACGCTCTCCTGGAGTCGGGCGCTACCCCGATCGGCCTGGGCGCCCGCGACACCCTTCGCATGGAGGTCTGCTTCCACCTCTACGGAAATGACCTCTCAGAGGACCGCAACCCGATCGAGGCCGGACTTGGCTGGTGCTGCAAGGAGGAGACGAGCTTCATCGGCTCGGAGCCGATCGCCGAGGCACGGGCGAGCGGCACGCCAGAGAAGCTCGCTCCGTTTGTCCTCCCCGAGCGCGGAATCCCGCGCCAGGACAATCCGGTGGTCGACGCAGAAGGCGAGCAGGCCGGCGTGGTCACCAGCGGGACTCACTCGCCCTCGCTTGGCTGCGGGATCGGCATGGCGTACGTGCGAGCCGACCTAGCCGAGCCCGGCACCGCGCTTGAGATCGACGTTCGCGGCAAGCATCGGGCCGCCCGCATAGAGTCACGCCCGCTTTACGACCCCGCGAGATAAGGAGCAACCATGGCCGCCGAGGAGAGCTACCCCGAAGACCTGAAGTACCACCCCGAGCACGATTGGGCCCGGATCGACGGCGACGTTGCCACTTTCGGCATCACCTGGTTCGCGCAGAATTCGCTCGGCGAAGTCGTTTTCTTCGAGCCCCCAGAGGTCGGCGCCGCCGTCTCCAAAGACGAGGTCTATGCCGAGGTCGAGTCCGTCAAAGCCGTCTCCGACGTCTACGCGCCGCTATCGGGCGAGGTCGTTGAGGTCAACGACGGGGCGGGCGACAACCCCGAGGTTTTGAACGAAGATCCATACGGCGACGGCTGGCTGGCGAAGGTGAAGCTCTCGGACGCCTCCGAGGTCGACGACCTCATGGACTCAGCGATGTACAAGGACTCGCTCTAGCGAAACCCGAATCGACTGAAGACTTGTGCCGCTATGAGCGGCTCAAGTCCACGCTCGATTTCCGCGAGTCAGTCGAGGATGAAAGAGGGGTCGCGCTGGCTCGGCGCCGCGCACTCGCCCGACTCCAAGAGCGAGGCCACGTGAGCCCTGTCGGCTTGGCGTCGCTTCCCGGGCGAGATTGCGGTCGTCTTGAATCGCCCGCCGATCGGCTGCTTCAAAGCGAGGTCGTAGCACTCAAGCTGCGCGTAGTCAGTCGAGGCCTCTGATCGCTTCCTCAGTTCGACGTACAAAGTCTTCCGGTACGAGTCGACCGCGAACCCGCACGCCTTGCCCGGAGCGACGACCCGAACAACGCTTCGCTCCTCGTTCGCCTGAATCGCGAGAACGGGAAGAGTCGAATTCTGTGGAGAGCATCGCTCGACTGCGAGGTCGTCAGGCGACTCACTGCCGCCACCACATCCCGCCAGTGCGACGAGGACGAGTAACAAGCCCACCGCAAAGACCGCGAACGCGATCCGTCTTTCAAGAGGCATCAACATGGCTACGAGCCAACCGCGCAAACGTCACTCTAAGCTCAAATGAGATGTCTCGCTACACCTCAGCGACCGACGCCGACCGTGAGGCGATGCTTGCCGAGATCGGCGTCTCGTCGTCCGAGGAGCTTTTCGAACAGATCCCGGCCGAGGTGCGTCTCGGGCGAGAGCTCGAGCTGCCCGACGGCATGTCAGAGCAAGACGTTTTCGAGCACCTGCGCTCTCTTGCGGCCAAGAACGCCGACGCCGATTCCGAGGTTTGCTTCCTCGGCGCGGGGATGTACGACCACTACGTCCCAGCGATCGTCGACGCGATCCTGTCGCGCTCGGAGTTCCTGACGCCCTACACGCCGTACCAGCCCGAGGTCTCGCAAGGCGGCCTCCAAGCAATGTTTGAGTTCCAGACGTGCATGTCCGAGCTGACGGCGCTCCCGATTTCCAACGCATCGATGTACGAGGGCCCCTCGTCGGTTGCGTCCGCGGCCTACCTCGCGCTCGGCGCGGGCAAGGGCCGCAAGAAGCTCGTCGTGTCCCGCGGCCTCCACCCGCACAGCCGCGCGACGCTTGCGACATACGCGGAGGGCTTCGGCGCCACGATCACGGAGATCGGGCTCGAGAACGGCCTCACCGACGCCGGCGAGCTCGCCGGCGCCCTGGATGACCAGACCGCCGCTGTCTTCGTCCAGAACCCGAACTTCCTCGGCGGCATCGAGGACCTGGACGCATTGGCCTCCGCCGCCCACGACGCGGGCGCGATGGCGATCGCCTCAGTGGATCCGATGACCCTCGGCGTGCTCCGCCCGCCGGGCGAGTGCGGGATCGATGTCGCGGTGGGGGAGGGGCAGCCCCTTGGAGGGCGCCTTGACTTCGGCGGACCTTCGTTCGGCTTCTTCTGCGCGACCGAGGAGCACATCCGCCGCATGCCGGGCCGGATCGCGGGCGAGACCACCGACGTCGACGGACGGCGCGGCTTCGTCCTCGCTCTTCAGACACGCGAGCAGCACATCCGCCGCGAGAAGGCCACGCACAACATCTGCACCTCGCAGGCGCTGATCGCGCTCGGCGGAGTTCTCCACCTGGTGTGGCTGGGTAAGCGCGGCCTGGTCGAGCTCGGCGAGCTGATGGTCCGACGCACCGCTTACGCGCGCGAGACCCTGGCCGCGATCGACGGCGTCGCGCTCCTCCACGACGCGCCCGTGGCCCGCGAGTTCGGGATCACCCTCGACGCTCCGGTCCAAGAAGTGATTGACGCCTGCGCCGCCGACGGCATCGCCGCCGGATATCCGCTCGGCCGCGACCTGCCAGAGCACGAGAACGGCCTCTTGGTCGCGATCACCGAGCGGCGCACAAAGGCCGACATCGACCGGCTCGCCTCGTCGCTCGAGCGGGCCGTCGCGGGCGCATCGTCTAGCCGCGAAACGGCCGAGGTCGCCTCGTGAATACTCAACCACCGACACATGCTGCTTTCGCAGCTAAAGCTGCTCAAAAGACACCTCCGCGTACCGCCGAAATCCCGACACAGCTGCAGCGCGACGAAGCCCGCACGATCTTCGAGCGCTCGGTCGAGGGGCGGCGCGCTGCGGTCGTGCCCGAATGCGATGTGCCCGAGACTCCGCTCGCCGACCTGATCCCGCCGAACCTCCTTCGCGAGAAGGCTGCCGAGCTGCCCGAGGTTTCAGAGCCCGAGATCGTCCGCCACTACAACCGCATCTCGCGCCGGAACTTCGACCTCGACACCGGGCCGTACCCGCTCGGTTCCTGCACGATGAAGCACAACCCACGTCTGAACGAGAAGGTCGCCGCGCTCCCCGGACACGCGCGCCTTCACCCCGCACAGGACCCGAAGCGTGCCCAGGGCGCGCTGGAGCTGATGTGGAACCTCGAGCGGGCGCTGTCCGAGATCACAGGCCTGCCCCACGTCTCGCTTCAGCCGTCGGCCGGATCACACGGCGAGCTGGCGGGACTTCTCCTGACCCGCGCATACCACGAGGACCGCGGCCAGGAGCGGACCAAGGTGCTCACCCCCGACACGGCGCACGGCACGAACCCGGCGACGGTCACGATGGCCGGCTACGAGGTCGTCAAGGTTGCGACCGCTCCGGACGGCGGCGTCGATGTCGACGACCTCAGGGAGAAGGCGGACGACCAGGTCGCCTGCCTCATGCTCACGAACCCGAACACGCTTGGCATCTTCGATCGCAACATCCGCGAGATGGCGAAGATCGTTCACGACATCGGCGGCACGCTTTATTACGACGGCGCCAACCTGAACGCAGTCATGGGCTGGTCGCGCCCCGGCGACATGGGGTTCGACATCGTCCACCTCAACCTTCACAAGTCGTTCTCGCAGCCGCACGGGGGAGGGGGACCCGGTGCCGGCCCGATCGCCGTCTCGGATCGCATCGCGCCGTTCCTGCCGGTGCCGCGGATCCTCCGCCACGAGAGCTCGAATGGCGCAGGGCCCAGCTTCGACTTCGAGCATTCTGCCGAGAAGTCGATTGGGCGCATGCGCGGGTTCCAGGGCAACTTCGGCGTCTTCGTCCGCTCCTACGCCTACATCCGCTCGCTGGGCGGCGACGGTCTTCGAGAGGCGTCTGAGATTGCGGTGCTCAACGCCAACTACCTCTTGGCGAGGCTCTCGACCGGGCGCGCCGGCAAGCACCTGCCCCTGGCGTTCGGCGAGCGCTGTATGCACGAGTTTGTCCTCACCGGCGACCCCGCCAAGCGGGAACTCAAGGTGAAGACGCTCGACATCGCCAAGCGCCTCCTCGACTACGGCTTCCACCCGCCAACGATCTACTTCCCTTTGTTGGTGGACGAGGCGCTCATGTTCGAGCCGACTGAGACGGAGACGCGCGAATCGCTCGACGAGCTCGCAGAGGCAATCGACTCGATTCTCGCGGAAGCCGAGGAAGACCCCGAGATCCTCACCAACGCGCCGTTCACGACGCCGGTGCGTCGTCTCGACGAGGCCGCGGCCAGCCGCCGCCCTGTAGTTCGCCAGCCTCTTTAGGCTGGGCGGTGAAGCGCCAACGGGCGCTGGCGTGAGCCTCGACGCGTGGCGCGGCGTCCGTGACGGGCGTGATCAACGGCGCCGGCGCGGATCTTCAGCATCTCGACCAGCTCGGCCGTGCGGTGGAAGGGGTCCGCGATGATCGTGCCGTCGCTCAGGGAGATGGCCGCTCGCACGTCGTCGGAGACCTTGGCTACCAAGAGGGGCCCGGTGGGCAGCTCCTCGGTGTCGCGGCCTGCGACGCGGGCAACGTCGCCCATGTCCTCGGCGCGCGCGGCACGGATGGTGATCTCGGCTGACTCAGTGTGTGTGACGTGCGTCATGGATAGCTCCTACGATTGTGTGGTGCAAAGCCTGTTCTAAGTGCTTTGTATGCTTGACAGGTACGAGATTACCGCATACACTCATCGCTGCAATGTCCTACAAGAGTCAATTGATCGCGCTTCGCGACGCTAACGAAGCAGAGCAAAGAGACAACCGCTCAGGTGTCACCGCGGCCATCGTCGAGATCTTCGAGCAGGCGATTACGGCCGGCGAGCTGGGTCCTGGCGCAAAGCTTCCGCCCACGCGTCAGCTGGCCGAGCTGACCGGCGTCAATCACCTCACCGCGGCACGCGCATACCGGCAGCTCGCGGAGCGTGGGCTCGTGAGCTCGAAGGTGGGATCAGGCACGTTCGTCCGTGCCGCTGCAGCGGCGATCCCAGGCTCCTCTCGCGTCAAGGACTCAATTGCCTGGCAACGCTACGTCTTGCCCGAGTTCGAGGAGACCTACGGCGACCGTGTCCTGGCCGAGATGCACTCACACGTCCAGACCGAGGGGCTGATCCCGCTCTCGGTCGGGTATCCCTCGGAGCGGATCTTCCCGATCCCGGAAATGCGAGCGGCGACGGAGAAGGTGATGCGCATCAACCCTGAGCGAGCGCTTCAGTACTCCGACGTGCGGGGCACCCATGAGCTTGCGGCTCAGGTTGCCGCGCTCTCGGCGGCGCGTGGTGAAGAGGAGGATATCGAAGACATCGTGATCACGAGCGGCGCCACGCAGGGCCTCTCGCTGGCGATGCGGGCGATCCTCAGCCCAGGCGACGTCGTCGCGTGCGAGGACCCCTCGTTCATGTCTGTGATCAGGGCGATCCGCGCCGCCGGCGCCAAGGTCCTGCCTGTTCCGGTCGACGAGGACGGCCTCGACGTAGACGCGCTCGAGGCCCTGCTTGCCCGCACCGAGATCCGCGCGCTCGCGATCCAGCCGCGACTCCACAACCCCACCGGCCGCGATCTCTCGCCCGAACGGCGTGAGCGCCTTTTGGAGCTCGTTCGCCGACATGGCTTCTTCATCGTCGAGGACGGGATCTACGGCGAGCTTCGCCTGGACGGCGAGGAGCGGCCGTCTCTTCGCGCCGATGCGCCTGCTCATGCCATCTACACGGATTCGCTCTCGAAGACGGTGGGCGGCGGCCTTCGCACCGGATGGGTGATCGCCTCGGGGCCGGTCCTCGACCGGATCATCGCCGAGAAGCGATCGGACGACATCCACACGCCCGTCTTGAATCAGCTCGTAGCTGCCGAGTACCTCTCCGAGGGTCACTATCCCGCGCAGCTCGAGCGCGCGCGCAAGCACTACAGGCGCGGACGAGCAGCGCTCGAAGAATCGATCGAGCGGCACCTCGGCGGTGTCGCTCACTATCTCGAGCCACTCGGGGGCGGGCATGTGTGGCTCACCCTCGACAGCCCAGTTTCCGAGCGCGACCTGGTCGATGAGGCGTGGCGCCAGGGCGTTGCCTACGCGCCGGGCGGAGCGATGAGCGTCGCCCGCACTCAGGACCTGCACCTGAGGCTCTCCTACTGCTACCTCGAG
>Ga0136618_10000362_pt1 | contig 15156 bp, 15 predicted proteins | sample AntDrymUQ3302106_2_FD_104805 | JGI IMG/M metagenome (GOLD analysis project Ga0136618, IMG submission 104805) | Polar desert sand microbial communities from Dry Valleys, Antarctica - metaG UQ330 (21.06) | ecosystem: Environmental > Terrestrial > Soil > Desert | place: Antarctica: Dry Valley... | reverse complement strand
GAGCGCCGGCGCCAGCAGCGCGTCGAAGCGCTCGCAGGGCTGCAACGCGCCCTGCGCCTCGACGCGCTGCCGGTGCGGATCGAGTGCTTCGACATCTCGCACGTCGGCGGCACCCACACGGTCGCGTCGATGGTGGTGTTCGAGGGCGGCGCTCCCAAGAAGGCCGATTACAGACGTTTCACGATTCGCAGCCACGATGGCAACGACGATTTCGCGTCGATGAACGAGGTGATGACACGCCGCCAGGCCCAGTTCGAGCGCCAGCACGAGCGCTCCCCCTACGACGCGGAGCGCGATGCCTCGTTCGCCGCCCTGCCCAACCTGATCGTGATCGACGGCGGCGCCGGCCAGCTCTCGGCGGGTCTGGACGCGGTCGAGGGCTTCCGCAAGCGCGGTGTGACGGTCGTGTCGCTCGCCAAGCGGATAGAGGAGGTGTTCGTTCCGGGTGTGCGCGAGCCGCTGCGGATGGCGCACGACACGCCCGAGCTGCAGCTGCTCCAACGCGTGCGCGACGAGGCGCACCGCTTCGCGATCACCCACCACCGCATCCGGCGCGACAAGGCGATGACCGAGTCGATCATGGACGGCCTCCCGGGCGTCGGACCCAACCGCAAGCGCTCGCTGCTGCGCCACTTCGGCTCGCCCGAGGCGGTGCTCGGCGCCACCCGCGAGCAACTCGAGGCGGTGCCGGGACTGCCCGCGAAGGTTGGCCGCGACCTGTATCACCACCTGAACAAGACCGGCCGCTGATGGGCAAGCTGAGCGAGCTGGTCGTGATCTCCGGGTTCTCCGGCGCCGGCAAGTCGTCAGCCATGAGCGTGTTCGACGACGCCGGCTACTTCTGCGTCGACAACCTGCCTCCGGAGATGATCCGCTCGCTCACGGAGCTGTTCCTGCACAAGGGCTCCAAGGTGGAGCATGCCTGCGTGGTGTCCGACCTGCGCGCGGGCGACTACTTGGAGGTGCTGGTCGACGTCCTCGACCAGCTCGCGGCAGCGGGGCACGTGACCTCGCGCCTGCTGTTCCTGCAGGCCGATGACGACCAGCTCCTGACGCGCTACAAGGAGACCCGGCGGCGCCATCCGCAGGCGCGCAACGGCAACGTGGCGGACGGGATCCGGCGCGAGCGCCAGCTGCTGGCGAAGATCCGCGAGCGTGCCGACACGGTGATCGACACGACCGGCCTGAGCGCCCAGGCGCTGCGGCGAAAGGTCGCCGCCGAGATGCTCGCGCCGGCCGAGAGCGGCAAGCTGGCGGTGACCTTCGGCTCCTTCGGCCACAAGCACGGGCCCGCCCGCGATGCAGACCTGGTGCTCGACGTGCGCTTCCTGCCCAACCCGCACTGGGAGCCGGAGCTGCGCCCGCTGACGGGCTTCGACCGGCGCGTCATCGAGCACGTCGGGCGCGACGGGCGCCTGAAGGAGTTCTACGACCGGGTACTGCCGCTGCTCGAGTACCTCCTGCCCCAGTACGTGGCCGAGGGCAAATCGCACCTTGTGGTCGCGATCGGATGCACGGGCGGGCGCCACCGCTCGGTCGTGATCGCCGAGGATCTCGCAGCGCAGTTCCGCGAGGACGCGCGCTACTTCGTCGAGGTTCGCCACCGCGATGTCGATCGTGCGCCGGCGCGCAGCGAGTAGCTACCCTTCCCGGCCCGTCTCAGCCAGAGGAAAGGGTCTTCACAGCCATGCCAGTACGCGTCGGGATCAACGGCTTCGGCCGCATCGGCCGCAACGTCTTCCGCGCCGCGCACGAGTCCGGCGCCGACGTCGAGATCGTCGCCGTCAACGACATCACCGACAACGAGACCCTCGCCCACCTGCTCAAGTACGACTCCGTCTACGGCCCGTTCCAGGGCACGGTCGAGGTCGGTGACGGCGTGCTGCGGATCGACGGGCACGAGGTGAAGGCGCTCGAGGAGCGCGACCCCGCCGCGCTTCCGTGGGGTGACCTGGGCGTCGAGGTGGTGATCGAGTCGACCGGCTTCTTCACCAAGCGCGACGGAGCCGCGAAGCACCTCGAGGCGGGCGCGAAGAAGGTGATCATCTCCGCCCCCGCGACCGAGCCGGACGCGACCGTGGTGCTGGGGGTCAACTTCGACGACGCCTATGACCCGGACAGCCATGACGTGATCTCCAACGCGTCCTGCACGACGAACTGCCTGGCGCCGGTCGCCAAGCTGCTGCACGACTCGATCGGGATCGAGCGCGGGCTGATGACGACGATCCACGCCTACACGGCGGACCAGCGCCTGCAGGACGCGCCGCACTCCGACCTGCGCCGTGCGCGCGCCGCCGCCCTGAATCTCGTGCCGGCATCGACCGGCGCCGCCAAGGCGATCGGCCTTGTGATCCCTGAGCTGCTCGGCAAGCTGCACGGTTTCGCGGTGCGCGCGCCCGTCCCGACCGGCTCGCTCGTCGACCTGACGTTTCAAGCCGCGCGCGAGACGTCGGTGGACGAGGTCAAGGAGATCATCCGCGCCAAGGCCGACAGCGGCCCGCTCGCCGGCATCCTGGCCTACAACGACGACCCGATCGTGTCCAGCGACATCGTCAAGAACCCGTTCTCGTCGATCTTCGACGCGGAGCTCACCGCCGTGCTCGAGGGCGAGCTGGTGAAGGTCGTCGCGTGGTACGACAACGAGTGGGGCTACTCCAACCGCTGCGTGGAGCTTGCCCAGAGAGTGCTGGTGCGTGCGCACGCTTGACGACCTCGAAGTCGACGGCAAGCGCGTCCTCGTACGCGTCGACTTCAACGTCCCGCTGGATGCCCAAGAGGCTTCGCCGGCGGGCACGAACGACCAGGTGATCGCCGATGACGCCCGCATCCGGGCCGCTCTGCCGACGCTCAAGGAGCTGCGCGGGAAGGGTGCGCGGCTGCTGCTCGCTGCGCATCTCGGCCGCCCGAAGGGTCGCGAGGACAAGTTCTCGCTGCGGCCCGTGGCCCAGCGCCTGGAGGAGCTGCTCGGCGAGCCGGTCGTCCTCGCAACCTCGCTCGACGAGGTGCCCGTGGGCGACGTGGTGATGCTCGAGAACGTGCGCTTCGAGCCGGGGGAGACCGACAACGACCCGGAGCTCGCGCAGCGCTATGCCGCGCTCGCGGATGCCTACGTGAACGATGCGTTCGGCGCGGCGCACCGCGCGCACGCGTCGACCGAGGCCGTCGCGCACTTGCTCCCGAGCGCGGCGGGTCGCCTGCTCGAGGGCGAGGTCGCGACCCTGACGAGCATCCTGCGCGACCCGCAGCGGCCGCTCGTGGCTGTCCTCGGCGGCGCGAAGGTCACCGACAAGATCGGCGTGATCGAAGCCTTCCTCCAGCGCGCCGACCGGATCCTCGTCGGCGGCGCGATGTGCTTTCCGTTCTTCAAGTCGCGCGGTGGCGACGTGGGCGATTCGCTGTGCGAGGAGGAGGGGCTCGAGCCGGCGCGCCGGATCCTGGCGGCCGGCGGCGAGAAGCTGCGCCTGCCGACCGACCTGGTCGCGGGCCGCGAGTTCGCTGCCGACACCGAGACCCGCGCGCTCGACGGCGTCGACGTCCCGGACGGCTGGATGGGGCTCGACATCGGGCGCCGCAGCGCGGCCGGCTACGCCGAGGTGATCCGGGATGCCGGGACCGTGTTCTGGAACGGGCCGATGGGCGCCTTCGAGCTGGAGCCGTTCGCGGCCGGCACGCGTGCCGTCGCCGAGGCGGTCGCCGAGTCCAGCGCAGTCTCGGTCGTCGGCGGCGGCGACTCGGCAGCGGCGATGAAGGAGTTCGGGCTGGCGGATCGCGTCACGCACCTCTCCACGGGCGGAGGCGCTGCCCTGGAGCTGATCGAGGGCAAGTCCCTCCCGGGCGTGGAGGCGCTCACAGAATGAGCACTGAGCCGACCTCGGCGAGCCAACGACAGCGGCCGGCAAAAGCGTCGGCCGGCGCGGGCCGCACCCCGTTCATCGCGGGCAACTGGAAGATGCACAAGACCGTCGCCGAGGCCGAGCAGTTCATCGCCGCCCTGCTGCCGCGCGTGGCGGCGGTCGACGGCGTGGAGATCGTCGTCTGCCCGCCGTTCCTCGCCCTGCAGGCGCTCGTCGACTCGGCGCGCGGCTCGCAGGTGGCGGTCTACGCGCAGACGATGCACGAGGCCGACAAGGGCGCCTTCACCGGCGAGGTCTCCGCAGCGATGCTCGCCGAGATCGACGTCGGCGGTGTCGTGCTGGGCCACTCCGAGCGCCGCGAGTACTTCAACGAGACCGACAAGGCGCTGCAGCTCAAACTGCCCAAGGCGCTGACGGCCGGGTTGACGCCGATCCTGTGCGTCGGCGAGACCGAGGACGAGCGCGAGCGCGGCGACACCGAGCGCAAGCTGCGCCATCAGGTCCAGGAGGGGCTCGAGAAGGTGCCGGTCGAGCGGCTGCCCGAGGTCGTGATCGCCTACGAGCCGATCTGGGCGATCGGCACAGGCCGGACCGCGACTCCCGAACAGGCACAGGAGGCCGTCGGCTTCGTGCGTGCGCTGGTCGCGAGCTTCGACAAGGCCGCGGCCGAGCAGGTGCGGATCCTCTACGGCGGATCCTGCAAGCCCGACAATGCCGCGGAGCTGATGGCGCTCCCCGACGTCGACGGCGCGCTCGTCGGCGGCGCGAGCCTGGACCCCGCCGGCTTCGGCGCCATCGTCGAGATCGCCGCCCAGGGCGGATGACCGTCCCGGCGGTCTGCCTCGTCGTGCTCGACGGGTGGGGTCTGGCGCCGGAGGGGCCGGGCAACGCCGTGGCGCTTGCCGACACGCCGGTGTTCGACCGGCTGTGGGCGGAGCATCCGCGCACGACGCTGACGGCCTGCGGCGAGTCCGTCGGCCTGCCCGCGGGGCAGATGGGCAACTCGGAGGTCGGCCACCTCAACCTCGGCGCGGGAGCGATCGTGCCGCAGGACCTCGCGCGCATCGACGCGGCCGTCGGCGACGGCTCGCTCGGGGCGAACGAGACACTGCGCGAAGCGCTGCGCGCCGCCGAGCGCGTACACATGATCGGGCTGGTCTCCGGCGGCGGCGTGCACTCCTCCGAGCGCCACCTCGAGGCGCTGATCGCCCTGGCTGCCGACCTGGGCGTGCCCGACCTCGTGATCCATGCGTTCACCGACGGTCGCGATACGTCGCCGACCTCGGGTGCGGGCTCGGTCGCGGGCATCGAGGCGACGTGTCGCGAGCGCGGGTCCGGCCGCGTCGGCTCGGTCATCGGCCGCTACTACGCGATGGACCGCGACGGGCGCGAAGAGCGCACCGCGGCGGCTGTCGGCCTGCTCTGCGAGGGGAGCGCCGACCACCACGCCGACACCGGAGAGGCGGCGGTGCGCGCAGCCTATGAGCGCGACGAGACCGACGAGTTCATCACCGCCACCACCGTCGGCGAGGAGGCGCGGATCCGACCCGGCGATGCTGTGCTCGCGTTCAACTTCCGTCCCGACCGCATGCGCCAGCTCACGACGGCGCTCGCCGAGGTCGTCGACCGCTACACGACGCTCACCCAGTACGACGAGGACTGGAGCTTCCCGGTCGTCTTCCCGCCGCATCGGCCCGCGATCACGATCGGCAAGGTGATCGCGGCCGCCGGGCGCGCGCAGCTGCATGTCGCCGAGACCGAGAAGTACCCGCACGTGACCTACTTCTTCAACGGTGGCGACGAGCGGCCGTACGAGGGCGAGGTGCGCGAGCTGGCGCCGTCTCCGCGCGACGTGCCGACCTACGACCACAAGCCGGAGATGAGCGCGCGCGAGGTGACCGCGGGATTCCTGCGCCACTGGGCTGAGCAGGACTTCGCGTTCGCGATCATCAACTTCGCCAACGCGGACATGGTCGGCCACACGGGCGTCATCGACGCGGCGGTCGCGGCGGTCGAGACCGTCGACGAGTGCCTCGGGCGGATCGTCGAGGCGGTGCACGGGAGCGGCGGCGCGTGCATCGTGACGGCCGATCACGGCAACGCCGACGAGATGCTCGAAGCCGACGGGTCCCCCGACACCGCGCACTCGCTCAATCCCGTGCCGTTCATCGTGACGGCCGGCGCCGAAGCGCTCGACGGCGAGGGGATCCTGGCCGACGTTGCCCCGACCGCCCTGGCGTTGCTAGGGATCGAGCAGCCCGGGCAGATGACGGGCCGCTCTCTGTTGACGTAAAGCCTGTAATCAAATCGATTGCTCGTACAACTAAATGCGGGCTATCCTGCCTCGCATGGCTACGACGACACCCCAGTTCGAGGAGCTCAGCGCAGTCGAGCTCGGCGCCTGGCGTGGCCTGCTGCGGGTCCACAGCGCGCTCGTGCGCGAGCTCGACGCCGAGCTCGAAGCGGCCCACGGACTGCCGCTCTCGTCCTATGACGTCCTGATCTACCTGCGGTCCGCGCCCGGCAGGCGCCTGCGGATGGCCGAGCTTGCCGACAGCGTACTGCTCAGCCGCTCGGGCATGACGCGGCTCGTCGACCGGCTGGTGCGCGACGGGCTGATCGTGCGCGACACGTGCAAGTCCGACGGCCGTGGCAGCTTCGCCGTACTGACCGACCTGGGCGAGGCACTGCTCGCACGGGCGCGCCCGACGCACCTCGCCGGCGTACGCGAGCGCTTCCTCGGCAAGTTCTCCGAAGCGGAGCTACGCGCGGTTGCGATGTTGTGGGAGCGCCTGGTCCCGGGCTGTACAGACTTGATAGATGGAGACTGAGATCTTATGCTGGCGCTCAGGTCACATCCTGTCGAGCTCGAGGACAACGTTCTGACGTTGTCCGGCGAGCGCAAGGCCGAGCGCGAGGAAATGCAGGAGGGCTTCTACCGGCTGGAGCGTGCGTTCGGCACGTTCTCGCGCTCGCTGACGCTGCCGAAGGGAATCGACCCAGAGGCCGTGACGGCGGGGTTCGAGAACGGTGTGCTCGAGGTGCGGGTCCCGAAGCCCGAGCAGCGCAAGCCGCGCAAGATCACGATCGCCGCCCGCGAGGGCGAGGCGCAGGCGATCGAGGGCGCCGCCGCCTGATCGCCGGCGCAGCTGATCGAGGGCGCCGCCGCCTGATTGCCAGGCCGGGGGTCGCGTTCGCGGCCGTCCGCTTCGCAAGGCCGGGGGCCAGCTGCCGCGGGCCCTCTGCTTTGCTTCGGCGCGCTTGGCGCCGTCATTCTCCATCCGCACGCGCGATCCCGGCTCGCGCGCCCGCACCGGCACGCTGCATCTTGCCCACGGGGAGGTCCGCACGCCCGCCTTCGTGCCGCTGGCCACCAAGGCGGTGGTCAAGACGCTCGAGGTCTCAGAGGTCCGCGAGCTGGGCTTCGACATGGTGCTCTCGAACACCTTCCACCTGCTGCTCGCGCCCGGCCCCGAGCTGATCGAGCGCTTCGGCGGCGTGCACCGCTTCATGCGCTGGGACGGGCCTGTGATCACCGACTCGGGCGGCTTTCAGATCTTCTCGATGGGGCATGGGACGGTCGCCGACGAGATCAAGGGCCGCGCTTCCCGCGGCACCGGAGCGGGCGCGATCCTCGCGATCGAGGAGGACGGGGTCCGCTTCCGCTCCTATGTCGACGGCTCGGAGCAGTTCATGGGCCCGGAGACCTCGATGGGCGTCCAGGCCGCGCTCGGCTCGGATATCGCGCTGGCATTCGACGAGTGCATCCCGTTCCATGTCACGCGCGACTACAACGCGCGCTCGACCGAGCGCACCCACCGCTGGCTCGACCGCTGCCTCTCCTGGCACGAGCGGCACGGACCGCAGGGGCAGGGCGTCTACGGCATCGTGCAAGGCGGGGTGGACGAGGACCTGCGCCGCTGGAGCGCGCAGGAGGTCGCCGCGCGCGACACGTTCGGGCTCGCGATCGGCGGAACGCTCGGGCGCGACAAGGCGCAGATGTACGAGGTCGTGGGCTGGGCGACCGAGGAGCTGCCCGAGCAGCGCCCGCGCCACCTGCTCGGGATCGGCGACGTCGACGACCTGCTGCGCGGCGTCGAGCTGGGCATCGACACGTTCGACTGCGCAATGCCCACGCGGATCGGCCGCCACGGAATGGCGGTCGTCCCGGACCCGGAGCGACGCTGGCGTGTCGACCTGGCGAAGGGCCGCAACCGCGAGGCCGACGAGCCGCTCTGCGAGGGCTGTCCGTGTCGCGCCTGCGCGGCGGGCTATTCGCGCGCGTACCTGCACCACCTCTTCCGCTTGCGCGAGCTGACTGCGGCAAGGGTCGTCACGTTGCACAACCTCGCCTACCTGCAGCTGCTGATGGCCGGGCTGCGCGACGCGATCGATGCGGGGCGGCTGACGGAGGCGATCGCGGCGGCGCGTGCCGGCGCCGCGCCGTGGGAGCGCTAGCGCGTGTTGTCCTCGATCAAGCCCTGGAGCTCGTCGACCGCCTGCTCGACGTTGCCCTCGATCCGCTCGCGCAGTTGCACGCTGCGCTCCGCGGACTGGTTCGCGAGCACGTAGGCGCCGGCGCCGATCCCGATCAGCAGCGCGAGGATCAGGAGTGCTCGCAGGGAGCGCGCGAAACCGCCTGGGCGGCGCTTGCGCGCGGCGGGCGCGGCCACGGCGCGCGGCGGCTGCTGCACACGACGGGGCTGCGCGCGGCGCGGTGGTTCGGCCAACGGCTCCATCCGGCGCTTGCGCGGGGCGGTGGCCCGGGTGCGCGCAAGCGGCGTGGTGACCGCGGTGCGGTCGAGCTTGCGGGTCGCGTCGGTGGCGTCGGCCGCGCGCGTCGCGGCCGTCGGATCGGGCGCGATCCCGCGCATCGACGCGACCAGCGCGCGCTCCATGGCGGCTGCGTTCTCGAAGCGGTCGGCGGGGTCGCGCGCGAGCGCCCGCGTGACGACGAGCGACAGCGGTCGCGGGATCTCGGGATCGACTTCATGCAGCGGCTGCGGCACGGTCTGCTCCTGCTGGCGCGCGAGATCGGTCAGCGATGCCGCCTCGAACGGGAGTCGCCCTGCGAGCAGCTGGTACGAGACGACCCCGAGCGCATAGAGATCGGACGCGGGGCCTGCCGGCTCGCCGCGCGCCTGCTCGGGCGACAGGTAGGCAGCCGTGCCCAGCACCGATCCGACCTTTGTCATGTCGGAGTCCTCGGTCGCCTTCGCGATCCCGAAGTCGGCCAGCTTGACCTGCCCGTCGTCGCGCCCGCGGAGCAGGTTGCCGGGCTTGACGTCGCGGTGCACGACGCCGTGGCGGTGCGCGTAGTCGAGCCCGCGGCATGCCTGCGTGAGGATCGACACCGCGTCGTCGGGCTCCACGCGCCGGAGCTCGCGCAGGATGTCCGCGCAGCTAGGGCCGTCGACGAACTCCATCACGATGTACTGGCGGCCCGAGGCCGCCTCGGAGCCGAAGTCGAACACCTGCACGATGTTCGGATGCACGAGCCGCGCCGCGGCCAGCGCCTCGCGGCGGAAGCGCGAGACGAAGTTCGAGTCAGCGGCCAGGTGCTCGGCCAGCAGCTTGACCGCGACGTGGCGCTGCAGCCGCGTGTCGAGCGCGAGCTGCACCGTGGCCATGCCGCCCAGGCCGAGCCGGCGTTCGATGCGGTAGCGATCTGCGAAGAGCGTGTCGGCGGTCATCCGTCCCCATCAGGAACACCGCCGGTGCCGGGTGGTTCCTCAGGTTCCTCGTCGCCGGGATCGGCGGTCGCCGTGGGCGTTGGCGTCGGTGTGGCCGTCTGCGTGGGCGTCGGCGTCTGCGTGGGCGTCGAGGTCGGCGTGGGCGTCGAGGTCGGCGTGGGCGTCGAGGTCGGCGCGGGCCTCTCCTCGGGCTCGGGCGCCTTGCAGTCGGCTGCGATCTGCCCGTCTAGGTGCTTGAGCCACTGCTTGAGGTTCGCCTTGAGCTGCTTGTCGGTCTTGCCCGGCAGGCCGGCGAGCCGCACGTCCGCTTCGGCGACCGCGCGCCGCGCACGCTCGCACTCGCCCGCGGAGGCGGCGTCACGCGCGTCGCCGACGAGCGCGGTCAACTGATCGGCGTCCTGCTGCGGGATCAGCGCGACATCGTCTGAACCGCAGCCGGCGAGCGCGAGTGCCAGCGCGCCGAGAGCGGCCGCGAGGATCGAGGAGCGGTGCCACATGGGCCTGAGGCTAGTGGCTCCCGGCGCGCCAGTCCTCGACCGTGATCGCCCAGCGCTCATGGTCGCGCCAGCGGCCGGCGGCCGTCAGGTACCGCGGCGAGAACCCCTTGCGACGCAACCCCGAGCGCTCCAGCGGGCTGACGGAGGCGGTGTTGCCCGGCTGCACATTTGCCTCGACGCCGTGCAGGCGCAGCCTGCGGAATGCGTGGCGCGCGACGAGCTCGCCCCATGCCTCGCGGTCGGTCGGAGCGACGATCCACGGGTGATGAAACCGCTTGCGGGCCTGGATCTCAGCGATGTAGGCGTCGGCGTCGATCGCCTCCGGCCCGGACATGACGATGCGCGACCGGCTCACTGGCCGTACTGGAGCCGCTCGGCGAGCGAGTCGGGCAGCCGCGCGGCGCGGATCGCCGCCTGCGCGCCGGCGAGGTCGTAGTCGGCGCGGCGCCATTCCACGGTCCAGGCCTCGGTGTCGAGCACCATCCACGCGGCGCGCGGGTCACCGTCGCGCGGCTGGCCGGCGGAGCCGGGGTTCAGCAGCCACTCGCCCGCACCGAGGTCGAGCAGGTCACCGGCGCGCCGCGTCGAGCCCGTCGCCGGCTCGCCCTCGGGACGCTGGAAGGAGAGCGCGACGTGCGAGTGCCCGATCAGGGAGATGCGCTGGCCGGCGCTGTGCGCGGCGTCCAGGCATAGCTCGGCCGTCAGGCCGGAGAGCACGTACTCCCAGATCGGGTCGCGCGGCGAGGCGTGGTAGAGCCCGACGCGCTCGGCCTCCCCCGACGGCGAGAGGCCGAGCAGGAACTCGCGCGTGGCGGGCTTGATCACGTCCCTCGTCCACTCGGCGGCGAGCGCCGCGCCACGCGAGAACTCCTCGAGCGAGAGCACGTCCACGACGGCGAGATCGTGGTTGCCGGCAAGGCAGATCGCGCAGTTGGCCTCCGCGAGCGCGACACAGGAGTCGGGCTCGGCGCCGTATCCGACCAGGTCGCCGAGGCACCACAACTCCTCGACCTGCGCCTCCTGCGCCGCGGCGATCACAGCCTCGAAAGCCTGCTTGTTGCCATGGATGTCAGACGCGACCGCGACGCGCATGCCTAGAGTCTGTTCCGTGCGGAGATCATGGCGCCTGCCGCTCGCGCTCGTTACCGCGGTGGTCGTCGCAGAGGCCGCCGTCTTCGCCATGCGTCCCCGCGACCGCGGGCCCGAGCCGGTCCCGGTCGAGCCGCGAGCCTACTTCAGCGAGGCGCAGATCGGGAAGGCGGAGGCCTTCCGCAGCGGCCAGCTCTGGCTCTACCTCGCGCAGACCGCGATCGGATTCGGGGTGCTGGTGGTGATCGTGCGGCGCCCCCCGCGGAGACTCGTCGCGCACCGACGGCCGCTGCTCGCCGGCGCCGCGGTGGCGGCCGCGATCTCGGTCACGACCGGCGTCGCGGCGCTGCCGCTCTCGGCCGTCGCGCGCGAGCGCGCAAAGGATGTCGGGCTCGTCACCCAAGGCTGGCCCGACTACGCGGGCGACGTCGTCAAGTCGCAGGCGATCGGCGCCGGCTTCGCCGCGCTCGGCGGCGCGGCTCTGGTGCTCGGCATGCGCCGCTTCGGGTCGCGCTGGTGGCTGCCGGGCGCCGCCGTCGTGGTCGCGTTCGGGGCGATCACGACCTACGCCGGCCCGGTCGTGCTCGATCCGCTGTTCAACGACTTCAAGCGATTGCCCAGCGGCGCGCTCCGCACCGACGTGCTGAATCTCGCGCGCAAGGCCGGCGTGGACGTCGGCGAGGTCTACGAGGTCGACGCCTCGCGCCGCACGACCGCCGCCAACGCCTACGTGACGGGCCTCGGCGCGACAAAGCGGGTCGTCCTCTACGACACGCTCGTGAGCGATTTCGAGCCGGCCGAGACGCGCCTGGTCGTAGCGCACGAGCTCGGCCACGTGCATCACCGCGACCTCCGCAACGGACTGCTCTGGCTGGCGATCGTGGCGCCGTTCGGGATGTGGGCCGCGTCCGTGCTCGCGCAGCGGCTCGCCCCGCCCGGAGCTGAGCTCGGACCGAGCGCGGTACCTGCGGTGGCGCTCTCGCTGGCGCTCGTCGTGCCGGGCGTGACGATGATCTCCAACCAGCTCTCGCGCGACGTCGAGCGCCGCGCCGACGCGTTCTCGCTCGACCTGACGCGCGATCCGCAGACTTTCATCGCCTTTCAGCGGCGGATCGCCGTCAAGAACGTCTCAGACCCCGACCCGCCGGCCGTTGCGCGCTACCTGCTCGGCAGCCATCCCAGCACGGTCGAGCGGATCGGCATGGCGGAGGCGTTCGAGCGGTGAAGATCACCGTGCTCGCGGTCGGCCGGATGCGCCAGCCGTTCGCCGACGACCTCGAGCACTACCGCAAGCTGCTGTCCGGCCAGGCGCGGGTCGAGCTGGTCGAGGTGCGCGAGGACGCCGCGGTCGAGCGCCGGATCTCGCCGCGCAGCCATTGCGTGCTGCTCGACGTGCGGGGGAGGACCTATGACTCGCCCGCGTTCGCGCGCTGGCTGGAGGAGCGGCGCCGGGCGGGCCGCGACGTCTGCTTCGTCGTCGGCGGCCCGTACGGGACCGCGCTCGAGGTCTGCGACGAGCGGCTCTCGTTCGGCCCGATGACCTTCCCGCACCAGTTCGCGCGCGTGATGCTGGTCGAGCAGCTCTACCGCGCGCACAAGATCCTTGCCGGCGAGCCCTACCACCATTAGCGGCTGCCATGATCGGAGCGTGACTCCGCTGGACGACCTCAAGGTGGCGGTGCGGGACGCGGCCGGGGAGCTGCGCAACGGCGCCGCGGCCGGCGACCGCCTGAGTCTCGAGCGGCCGCGCAAGGCGGGCTTCGGCGACTACTCGACCAACGCGGCGATGCTGCTCGCGCCCACGTTGGGCATGGCGCCGCGCGAGGTCGCCGAGCGGCTCGGCGCAGCGCTGCAGGAGCGGCTCGGCGCGCAGGTCGAGAAGGTCGAGGTCGCCGGGCCGGGGTTCCTCAACCTGTTTCTCGCAGACGCCTGGTACCTCGCGGCGATCGGCGACGTGCTCGCGGCCGGTGAAGGCTTCGGCGCGGGTGCACAGGACGAGCGCATCCAGATCGAGTTCGTCTCGGCCAACCCGACCGGCCCGCTGACCGCCGCGTCGGGCCGCCATGCCGCCTTCGGGGACGCGCTCGCGCGGATCCTCGTGCTGGCCGGGAACACGATCGAGCGCGAGTACTACTTCAACGACGGTGGCGGGCAGGTGCTGCGGCTCGGCCAGTCGATCCAGGCACGTGCACGCGGCGAAGAGCCGCCCGAGGACGGCTACCAGGGCGATTACGTGACCGAGCTCGCCGCACGCATCCCGGACGCCGCCGCGAGGGCGCCCGAGGAGCTCGCGGCCGCCGGCGTCGCGCTCGTCATGGCGGAGATCCGCGCGACGCTCGAGCGCTTCCGCGTCCAGTTCGACCGCTGGTTCTCCGAGGCGACGCTGTACGAGGGTGAGCCGAGCGCATGGGAGCGGGCGCGGGCGCAGCTGGCGGCCGAGGGGCGCTCCTACCGCAGCGAGGACGCGCTGTGGCTGCGGACGACCGCGCTCGGCGACGACAAGGACCGCGTGCTGGAGCGATCGACCGGCGAGCCGACCTACCTCGCGTCAGACGTCGCCTATTCGCGTGACAAGCTCGAGCGCGGCTATGACCGGTTGATCAACGTGCTCGGCGCCGATCACCATGGCTACGTCGCGCGACTGAAGGCGACCGTCGCGGCCGTCGGTGCCGACCCCGCCCGGCTCGAGATCCCGCTGCTCCAGTTCGTGCACGTCGTCGAGGGCGGCGCGCGCGCCTCGATGTCCAAGCGGCGCGGTGACTTCGTGACGCTCGAGGAGCTGATCGGCGAGATCGGCGTCGACGCGACGCGCTGGTTCATGCTGTCGCGCTCGGCCGACTCGACCGTCGATCTCGACCTGACGCTCGCACGCGAGCAGTCGGCGGAGAACCCGGTCTACTACGTGCAGTACGCCCATGCGCGGATCGCCTCCGTGCTGACCAAGGCGGGCGAGCCGCGCGTGGCGGCAGCGCTTGTGGAGCGCCACGCGGGGCTCACGCTGGAGCCCGCCGAGCGCGAGCTCGTCAAGAAGCTGCTCGCGTTCCCGGCGGAGGTCGCAGAGGCGGCGGACCGCCGCGCACCGCACCGGATCGCCGTCTACGCGCTCGAGACCGCCCAGGCGTTCACGGCGTTCTACCGCGACTGCCACATCGTCGGCGCAGAGCCCGCCGCGCTCGAGTCCTTCCGGCTCTCGCTCAGCGTGGCGACCCGGCGGGTGATCGCGCGGGCCCTCGGTCTGCTCGGCGTGACCGCGCCAGAGAGGATGTGAGCAGCGGCGTCACCTGCGCGGCCGGCAACGGCCGGCTGAAGTGGTAGCCCTGGCCGAACCCGCAGCCCGCGGCTGCGACGAAGCGCAGCTGCTCCTCCGTCTCGATCCCCTCGGCCACGACGTCCATGCCCAAGCCCGCGCCGAGCGTCGCGATCGCGCGCACGATCGAGGCGCCGGCCGCATCGCCCGGCACCCCGCGCAGGAACGAGCGGTCGACCTTGAGCACCTGCACCGGCAGCTCGCGCAGGCGCGCGAGCGAGGAATGCTCCGTGCCGAAATCATCGAGCGCGAGCACCACACCGAGCTCGTGCAGCCGCTCGATCACGCGCCGGGTGCGATCGAAGTCGTGCATCGAAGCTTCGCTGACCTCGATCAGCACCTGGCCCGGCGCCAGCGAGTGACGCTCGAGCGCGGCGGCCACACGCCCGGCGTAGCCCTCGTCGCGCAACTCGCGCGACGATGCGTTGACAGCCATCCGGGGCATGAGGCCGAGCTCGTTCCAGGCAGCCGCCTGGCGGCAGGCTGCCTCGAGCACCCATTCTCCGATGCGCGCGATCAAGCCCGTCTCCTCGGCGTGCGGCAGGAAGCCGGCCGGCGGCACGAGGCCGGCCTCGGGATCCTGCCAGCGAACGAGCGCCTCGACGCCGAGCAGCCGGCCCGCCGGGAGGTCGTGCACCGGCTGGTAGTGGAGGACGAACTGCTCCTCGGCCAGCGCGCGGCGCAGCCTGGCTGTGAGCGTGAGCTTGCGGCGCGTC
>Ga0136618_10000361_pt1 | contig 15161 bp, 9 predicted proteins | sample AntDrymUQ3302106_2_FD_104805 | JGI IMG/M metagenome (GOLD analysis project Ga0136618, IMG submission 104805) | Polar desert sand microbial communities from Dry Valleys, Antarctica - metaG UQ330 (21.06) | ecosystem: Environmental > Terrestrial > Soil > Desert | place: Antarctica: Dry Valley... | reverse complement strand
GACGAGCGCAGATACCACCATTCGCCGACTGCCGGACGAAAGATTGACAAATCGGTTTTCCCGTCGCCGTCAAAATCGAACGGGGATTTACGCGGCTCAGTTGTATTTATTGTGAAGTTAACATTGGAGATATCGAAAAAGATGTTGCCGACCGCTTCAATTCTGATTCTTGCGGTTGTGGTTGTTGTAATAGGAAGCGTAATTGTTTCAGAACCGTCATTGGCGGTTGAATTGGCTAAAACCGTCGGGAATGTTTGTCCGCCGTCGGTCGAAAGTAAAATTCGCACGTTTGCCGCGTTAATTGGCGCAGCCGTTGTGTTAGCGACCTCCCAAGTGACGGTTTGATTCGAGCCGCCGTTCAATGTGACTGACGTATTCGGAGCAGTTAAAATAAACGGTCCGCTATTGCCGTCTACTGCGACTTGAACCGTCGCAGTATTAACGCCGCCGCCGCCGGCTCGATTGTCACGTGCAATAACTTGAAAATTCATTGTGCGCGAAATTGCCGGTAAAAGTTCTCCGGTAAGCAAAACTATGCCGTTGGTGATTGTGGTCGGAGGAGGAACATTACCGTTATTCAAAATATATTGCAGCGATGGAAATGTTCTTGTTCCGTCTGTTCGGGGAATATAAGAGCGAAAGATTGGTCGCGCCGTGCCGTCCGAGTCCGTATTAGGAACAGTAGTGGTTGATGCGCCAAGGTCATATTGCTGCCAATCGTAAGTAATCGAATCGTTATTTAAGTCGCTTCCGGCTGCCGATAAAGTAAATGGCGTTTGTTTCGGCACATTGTAGAATGTTGCCCCGACGAGTGCAACCGTTGGCACTGAATTAGCGGTTTGGATAGTTACAGGACACGAACCGCCGGTGCCGGAATTGGAAATAAAGGCAACAATTTCCTCCAAACTTCTGACGTGGAAAGTGTCGATACTATTTCTGGCTGTATTTTGATTTCCGCAGATGCCCGCATAGCCCATCACGGTAACGCCGCTTCCGGGTTCATATGCATTAGAACCGGAGCGGTTACCGCTGCAACCGCTGACCGTTCCGTTGAAAGTGTGATTTCCGCCAAACTGATGTCCTATTTCGTGAGCTACATAATCAACCGAAAAAGCATCTCCAACCGGATTTGAACGACCGGTCACGCCGCGGGCTTTACTTGTCGGAGAACAAGGAACGCGCAAACTGGCGATACCGCCGCCGCCGGTGCTGAAAACGTGACCAATGTCATAATTCGCCGTGCTGATGGTCGCGTCAAGATTAGTTTGATTTTGAGCGAGCATAGCATCACCGTCATTGTTGGTATAAGGGTCTGCCGTCGAATTCGTGTATATTATCAAATCATTGTTCGCCACCAGAATCATTCTAACTGACAAATCACGCTCAAAAATGCCGTTAACGCGGTTCATTATAATAACTTGCTGTTCGAGGGCGCGAGTTTTCGCCTGCGCGTCGGTGTCGCCGACGAAACGAAATACATTTGTATATTCGGCGGTGGCGGCTAGTGCCAGACGATATGTTCGAAGCATTGTACCGTTTGAAACAGAAGGAAAGTTTAGTTCTGAAATATTCTCAAAATCGGTTTGGGCTAAATTGGCGAGTTCATTATTGAATTTGCAGACAAAAGGATCGTTTCTCGAAGCATTCGCTTTGTCGAAGGAAATATAATCTTCCGTATCACCTTTTGCTGTGGGGTCGATAATAATCGTGCCGGCGGCTGAAAGAATCATTGCGCGAAAACCCGACGGAGAAAGACTGAATCTGGTAACTGCGCCCGGATTGTCAACGCCTTCTCCGATATATGTGGTTATTCCGGGAAATTTTGCGGCTAGCCCGGCTTCCATAATCGGCGATTCCTTGATGCTAAACCGTGAAAATGTTCCGTCCGGCAACGGCAATGTTAAAATTACCGCTTCCGTCGCATTTGCTACTGAATCAAGCGGAGATTTATCGAATTCAAGCGGCGCTTGATCGAGAATCGACCGCAAAAGCGTTTTGTCTAAACGGAAGGTTTTATAATCATCGGAAGTCATCAAACTTTCTGTTTGGCTTGACGGCGTATTATCAATTTCACGCCAAACTTTATCGCCGGACGCCGCTTTACTTGCTGAAATTGGCGTAACCGATAAAATTAAACCGACGCAAAGAACCAGAACAAACGGGAAGAACTTCTTAATCATTAATTAAACTCCTGTTGATTAAAACTGACTAGCTGATTTCCAACAATAATTCGGGACGAAATCAGAATATATCTGATTAAATTTGGATTTGCCTCTAAAATTAAAAATAGGGGATGACAAGTATTTTACAAAATAATGAAATTTTTGTCTAGTATTTTTTTTACCGATTTATTTGATTTCACCAGCTAAATAATTTCACGCTGAATATTATCAGAAAACATTTATCTCCAAATTCTTAAAACGAATATTATTTAGATGGCGGTCAGATGCAAATTTTTCACAGTTGGTTGTTAGATGTTAAAATGAATTTTTGTTTATGTCTGACAATACTTTACCTATCAAACGAAATTCCGATTCTTCCGATTCCCGGCTGGCTATTTCGCCAACCCGTGAAGAAATTTCAGCGTTGAGCGTAACCGAGAAAATCGGTTTTCATCTGACAAATAAGATGAATCAAGGCGCGTGGAAACGCTTCTGGACATTTTGCCAGCGACACATCGGATCGCTCTGGATAAAAATCTGCACTTACAATTTGATGAATGTTTTCGGGCTGGAACACTTTGAAAAAGCGTCAGTCGAAAAACCGCTTCTGCTCGTCGCCAATCATCGTTCTTTTTTTGATATGTATACGGTTTCAAGCGTGATTTTTCGCCAAACTTCCCGCCCGATTAAGTTGTTCTTTCCGGTTCGCGCCAAGTTTTTTTATACCAGTCCGGTTGGCTGGCTGGTTAATCTGATAATGGGTTGGTGGGCGATGTATCCGCCTTTTTTCCGAGAAGAAAAGGAAGCTTCAAAGCGGGAATTCGATAAGTTTTCATTGCGAAAAGTGATTCAACTCGCTTCGGAAGGTCGCGCGAATATTATCGGATTTCATCCAGAAGGCAAAAGAAATTTGAGTGAAAACCCCTACGATTTTCTTCCGGCGCAGCCCGGCGTCGGAAAAATAATTTATTCGGCGCAGCCGCAGGTTGTGCCGGTTTTTATCGCCGGATTGGGTAATGATTTGAAAAAGCAGGTTATGGGAAATTGGACGGGCGGACGGAAAGTGCGGATTTGGTTTGGCGAGCCGCTGGATTTGTCGCCATTTTACGAAAAAAGCGACCGTCTGCGTACACATAAGGAAATAGGTGATTTTTTAATGAAAAAAATTGCTGAACTTGCCGAACAGGATAAGGAAAAATACGGAAGTATTTGAAAAATAAAAGAAATTTTAACGCAAAGGCGCAAAGATGCAAAGGAAGAAATGTTTTTGGATTAGTAAATTAAAATACCAGAATGAGTTTTACAAATGCTCTAAAAAACTTTGCGCCTTCGCGTCTTTGCGCCTTTGCGTCTTTGCGTTAAAAATATTATTCACGAATCACTCGTAGCTCAATGCCTCAACCGCGTCGAATCGCGCCGCCCGCAATGCCGGATAAAGTCCGCCGATTGCGCCGCCGATTAAACCGACAACGAATGTAATTATGATAACCGACAGGTTGATTTGAACTTCCAAAGTCGTAATTGCGGTTAAAAGAAATCGCAGAATCACGGTCAGCGCAATTCCTCCGACGATGCCGAGAAAACTGATTAAAAGGGCTTCCTGCGTGATAATCCAGCCGATGTTCGCGTTGCTCATTCCGAGTGATTTCATAATGCCGATTTGCCGTGTTCTTTCCGTGACGGTCGTATACATCGTCAGCAAAATCACTAATGCGCTGATAATTGCCGCTACGCCGATTATCACGTTCAAAAAAACATTGAGCGCCGGAATGCTCGACATATAAAGCTCTGGCAAATCTTTTGTGAGCAAAATTTGATTTTCGGGAAATCGAGCGTGAAGTTTTTCGGCGATTTGTTCGGGCGTGAAATTGTTTTTGACTTTCACCAGAAATGCCGACGCTTTACCGTCGCCGCCGAGTTGTTTCTGCATCACGCCGAGCGGAATTTTGATTCGCGCTCCGGCAGCCGGTTCGTAAGTTCCGACAATTGTAAAATCGCGCTCCCAGAGATTGATTACATCACCGATTTTAAATTTTTTCTGTTTTTGAAATCCCGTGTCAATGATCGCTTCGTCGCCCGATCCATTAAATGGGTGTCCTTCGATTATCTGTAAACCGGCGATTTGCGCGTATTCTGCGAAATTTACGCCGTCAATCAAACGGCTTCCGGTGTTGCTGTCGGCGGCAACCGAAGTTTGACCGATTGGAAGCGCAGTTTGAACGCCTTCAACTTTTTCTATTTCACTTTTCAATGAAACGGGCAGACGGAAAGATTCGGCGCCGCTCATTCCGATGGCGCCGGAAGCGCGAAAAAAAATTTCCGCGCCGACGTTCGCTTCGCGTGAAGCGCGTTCGCGCATCGTGCCTTCCGATAAACCGATTGTAAAAACAATCAGCAAAACGCCGACGGCAATGCCTAAGATGCTGACGACGGTTCGTGCCGGACGGTGAAGCATATTTGAAAAAACGAGATTGTTCATAAAATGTTCAAAATCCAAGATTCAAGGTTTAAGATTCAAAGTCAGTTAGAAAAACTTTAAACCTTAAATCTTGAATCTTGAACTTTTACTGCGGTTTATTGTCTTTGACGGCATTAGTATTTGCGCTCGCCGTCTGCGTCTGGTTTTGTTTGGCGGCTTCGGCTTGAATATCTTCCGCCGATTTCCAACCGGCTTTCTTTAATAAATCCATCGCAAAGCGAATCGGAATTGCCATATTTGCCGCCGTGTTTTGCGTAAATACGCCGAAATTAACACCGATAACTTTCCCGGTCTGCCCGAACAGCGGCGCACCCGAACCGCCTTCCGCAGTTTTCGCGTCGTGGACGATGCGGCGCGAATCCAAATCCGTGATTGCGCCCTGAGTCGTCAGAGGAACGATTTTACGCGACTGCGCCAAAAAATTAATCAAATTCTGCCGCGAATTACCGAAACGCGAATTGATGGATTTGGCTTCCTCGTCGTCAACCATCGCCAGAAGCCTTTCCGGTCCGCTCGGAAAACCCATTGTGACGACCGTTTTCCCGACCGCGACGGCTTCCGAATCCGGGTCGAGCGGCAGCACCGGAATATCCGGCGAAACCAGATTCGGGTCAATCGAGGCGACGGCTAAATCTTCGCGGTAATCGAGTTGTCTGATTTTTAAGGGAAACGGCTGCGGAAAATTCGGAAAATAAATGACCAACCTTTTAATCCGCGCCTTGCCGTTTGATTCGGTCATCATCTGTTTGACCAGATCGTCTTCTTCCCAGGGCTGGACGACGTGACGGTTGGTCACGATGAAACCGCCGCCGACGTGAAAACCCGTGCCGATAAAATCGTATTCGACCGGAGAACCGCTGCCTTCGGTCGTTAAACCCATCTGCGGCGCGGCATCCTGCGGAATTTTATCTTCCATCGGAGCCGGTTCATATTGGTTCGGCTGAAACGCTTGCGGGTCGGGGTAGCGCAGAATTTTACCTGTTCGTTTATCAACCAAATCGTAAACGCCGACGATTAAACAAACGCCGTTGCCGTATTCGACGCGCAGATTTTGAGCGTTGGAAACTGATTTAATAATATCGCGGTTCGTTTTATCAATTACGCCCAACTGGTCGCTCGTCTGACCGAGTTTCGCTTCGAGTTTGCTGATAATTTCGCCTTGCTTTTCCGATTGCTCGCGGCTCACTCTCAACTCGTTTCTGACCGACGAGCCGATATATAAAACGCCGCCGATAAAACTGACTGCCAACACGAGAACGATTAATTTCGTCGCCCACGATATTTCGCGTGAAAGTTCGCGGACGAATTCACGAAGGAAAATTTTCGCGTCGTCGCGTTTTGGCGTAGCGGCTGATTCGAGAGCGGCGGCTTCGATAAATTGGGCGATATGCGGCTGTTCGCGGTTGGTCGTGATCAGCGATGATTTGGATTCGAGGGAAAAAAACGAAAATGAAACATCCGTCTTTTCGATGGCAATCACATCGCCGTCACTGATGGCGACAAAACGCCGCAGAGGATTTCCGTTAAATGTAAAATTTAAGGATTTATCGTAATTGATAATGCGAAAAATGCCGTCCGAATGTTCGAGGACGAGCCAGACGGATGACGTTTCAATCTGTTTGGTGCGGATTTGTAAATCGCTGCTTTCGTCCGAGCCGATTCGGATAATTTCGTCAGAAAAAAATTCGGTGCGCTTTTCCGTTCCGATTGAGATGTGAATGATAATGCCGACTGCCATTTTTGTAAAAACTTACGCTTAGGCCCAAAAAAATCTTATCATACTCAGAAAATAAAATTGAGTTGAAAAAAGCCGTCGGATAAAAAATTGTCGGAATATATTTTTGGTGAAAATGATAACAAAATAAAAACAATCACAAAGCCGGAATAATTTATTGGCGTTACGCATCGGACTGGAGCGCAAGCGTCCCGCTTGCCAAGCGTTCGGGAGAACGCTCAATGCTTCGATTACTATTCAACTTGAACTTTAGTCGTAGTTTTTTTAGCATCGAAGCGACGCTAATAGCAAGCGTGGAGTCCCAGCGCTCCAGTCGTTTTCTCTTCTATTGATTTTTTTGCTTCAATTATTGATTGCTTAATAATTGACGCAAAACATATTGCAAAATTCCGCCCGCTTTGTAATATTCAATCTCGATCGGCGTATCGATCCGAAGCGTCAGATTCGTTTCTTCGACGCTTCCGTCCGTTCGGTTTACTCTCAACAAAACATCCTGTTGCGGTTTGATATTGCCGGTTTCAAGTCCGATTAAATCGTAAGTTTCCGTGCCGTCGAGTTTTAGCGACTGCGCGCTCTCGCCTTCTTTAAATTGGAGCGGCAAAACGCCCATTCCGACCAGATTTGAACGATGAATGCGCTCGAAAGATTGGGTAATTACAGCTTTTACGCCCATCAAACGAGTTCCCTTTGCCGCCCAGTCGCGCGAGCTGCCCGTGCCGTATTCCTGTCCGGCAAAAATTACGGTCGGAGTATTTTCCGATTGATATTTCTCTGCCGCATCGTAAATCGACATTTCCTCTTTTTCCGGCTGATGACAGGTAAAACCGCCCTCGACCGGCGAAACCATCAGATTTTTGATTCGCACGTTGGCAAATGTTCCGCGCAGCATCACGCGGTCGTTTCCGCGTCTTGAACCGTAGGAATTGAAATTCTCCGGCGTGACTCCTTTTTCCTGCAAATAAACTCCGGCGGGCGAACTCGGTTTGATTGAACCGGCGGGCGAGATGTGATCGGTCGTTACCGAATCGCCGAAAACCGCTAACGCCCGCGCGCCTTTGATGTCCGAGAAACTGCCCGTTTCCATCGAAAAATCTTCAAAATACGGCGGCTCCTGAATATAAGTTGATTCCGTATCCCATTCGTAAACCGCGCCTTCCGAAGTCGGAATTTGATTCCACAAAGGATTTTGTTCGGCAAATTCGCTATAAAGCCGCTTGTAGGTTTCCGGGTCAAAAGCGGATTGCAGTATTTCTTTGACTTCATCGAGCGAAGCCCAGATGTCTTTCAAATAAACGTCGTTTCCCTCTCTGTCCGGTCCGAGCGGATACAAATAAACATCCTTCAAGACCGTTCCGGCAAGCGCGTATGCGACGACGAGCGGCGGAGACATCAGAAAATTCGCTTTAATATTCTGATGCACACGCGCTTCAAAGTTCCGATTTCCCGAAAGAACGCTTGCCGCGATTAAATCGTTTTCGACAATTTCTTCCTCAATTCCGGCATCGAGCGGACCGGAATTACCAATACATGTCGTACATCCGTAACCGACCAGATTGAAACCGATTTCATCCAGATACGTTTGCAACCCGGTTTTATTTAAATATTCCGTCACCACACGCGAACCGGGCGCGAGCGAAGTTTTGACGTAAGCCGGAACTTTCATACCTTTTTCGACGGCTTTTTTCGCCACGATTCCTGCCGCCAGCATCACCGCCGGATTTGACGTATTGGTGCAGGAGGTAATTGCGGCAATCATCACGTCGCCGTGACCGATAGAAGTCGTCTGCGTCGGAATGTGTTCGTCCAAATCCGCCACGCGGTCGGGCGTCGGACGATTATTCATCATTTCGACTTCGGATAAAACATTGGTATTTTTTTCGCTGACGTTGCCTGCTCCGAAAATCGGAAGCGGGATTGATTTCGGCGATTGTTCGCCGCCGCCCGCCGCAATATTTGCGGTTTTCGCGCCCATCGTCACCATAAACCGTTTTTCGAGTTCATCGGAGTTTTTTCCGTAACCGCCGTCGGCGACGGATTGGCTAAATAATTCGATAAATCTGTCATCGAGATTAGAAAGCTCGATCCGGTCTTGTGGTCGTTTCGGACCGGCGACCGACGGTGTGATTGTCGCCAAATCGAGATTTAAATCGTTTGAGTAATCAACCTCGCCTTCTTTCGGAATGCCGAACATATTTTGCGCCGTGTAATAATTGCGAATCGTTTCAATCTGCGCTTCGTTGCGTCCGGTCGAACGAAAATATTCGAGCGTTTTTTCATCCGTTCCGAAAAAGCCGATTGTCGCGCCGTATTCGGGAGCCATATTCGCAATTGTCGCGCGGTCGGTTGCGTTAATACTCGCTGCGCCTTCGCCGTAAAATTCGACAAATTTACCGACAACCTTCGCTTTGCGAAGCATTTCCGTAATACGCAGAACTAAATCGGTCGCCGTCGCGCCCTGCGGCAGTTCGCCGGTTAAATTAACTCCGACGACATCGGGCGTTAAAATATAAACCGGCTGTCCGAGCATCGCCGCTTCCGCTTCGATTCCGCCAACGCCCCAACCGACGATTCCCAAACCGTTAATCATTGTCGTATGCGAGTCGGTTCCGACCAGAGTATCCGGGAAATAAACGCCTTCGCGTTCAAAAACACCTTTCGCCAGATATTCGAGATTGACCTGGTGGACAATTCCGATTCCCGGCGGCACGACGCGAAAACCGTTAAATGCCTGCGTTCCCCATTTCAAAAAACGATAACGCTGCTCATTGCGGTGAAATTCCATTTCCATATTGCGCTGATAGGCGGCTTCGCTTCCCGCATAATCAACCTGAACCGAATGGTCAATCACCAAATCAACCGGAACTAACGGTTCGATAACGCCGACATCCTTCTCCATCCTTTCAACCGCCGAACGCATCGCCGCTAAATCCACGAGCAATGGAACACCCGTAAAATCCTGCAAAATCACGCGAGCAACGACAAACGGAATTTCTTCTGTTCTTTCTCCGTCCGCGCCCCAACCGGCAAGAAATTTTATAGTTTCTTCATTTATTTTCTTGCCGCCGTCGTAGTTTCGCAAAACCGATTCGAGAACGACTCTGATTGAAATCGGCAGACGCGAAACGTTGCCGACGCCTTCCGCTTCGAGCTGCGGCAGTGAATAAAATACGCCTTCGCCGCCTTCGCCGGTTTTAAATGTTCGCCGTGAATTAAAAAGATTATGTGTCATAGTAGTATTGTTGGAAAAGTTTGAAAAATTGTTTGGTTAATCAAACTGTTATTTTAAAGTTCGCAGAGAAAAAACTCAAGTGATTGCTTGATTTAGTATATTTTTTCATCTAGCCGAAAGCGTAGATTTGTATTTCTTATAAGTTGTTTGACGATACAAATTTTATAATTGCAACTAAAAGTATTCTGACAGCCGAATCATCAAATTTTTTCTAAAAAAATTAGATTTTCGACTTTTAAGTTTTTTATAATAACGGTATATTCAATTTTTAATAAAATCCTAATTTTGTTTTCTTTTCCAGACTCTTAAGTCACAATCAAGAATTACGACCGACGGCGAAAGTAGCGAAATAGTTAATTATTATGCAGTTTTCAGCGAAAAATTATGCCCGGAGATTCGTCCGTTTACCGGCGCGGATTCGTCGAAATTTTGCCAATTATCGCTTTTTCGCTTATTTTGCAGTTTTAGGTCCGGGAATAATCGCCGCCAATGCCGGAAATGACGCGAGCGGAATCGCTACTTATTCAACCGTCGGCGCGGGCTACGGCTACACTTTGCTCTGGGTTTTTCTGCCGATGATGGTCAGCCTGATCGTCGTTCAGGAAATGTGTGTGCGAATGGGCGTTATCACCGGACAAGGTCTCGCCGATTTAATTCGCGAACAGTTCGGCGTCCGCTGGACGGCGCTCGTTATGTCCGCGCTTTTAATCGCAAACACTGGCGTTATTATTTCGGAATTCGTCGGCATCGCTCAGGCTTCCGAGCTTTTTGGAATTCCGCGCTTTTTTACAATTCCGCTGACGGCTGGATTGATTTGGTGGCTGGTCGTAAAGGGAACGCAGAAACGAATCGAGCAGGTTTTTTTGGCGATGTCCCTGGTTTTTTTCGGTTATGTAATTTCGGCTTTTCTCGCAAAACCCGATTGGTCAACCGTCGCCGGCGAATTGGTTGAGCCGAGTTTTTTGTTCGATACGGCTTACCTGTTCACCGTAATGGCTTTAATCGGCACGACGATTACGCCGTTTATGCAAGTTTTTGTTCAGTCTTCGGTCGTCGAAAAAGGATTGGATGTGGAAGATTTATCCCTGGCGCGCGCCGATGTGATTGTCGGGACGACATTTGCCTGTCTGATAGCCGCTTTTATTGTCATTTCGACTGCCGCAACATTACACCAACAAGGAATTTACGAAATTGATTCGGCTGCCACCGCCGCCGAATCGCTCGTTCCGGTCGCCGGAACTTACGCTAAATATTTATTCGGAATCGGGCTTTTCGGCGCGGCGATGCTGGCAATGGGCGTATTGCCGCTCGCCACCGCGTATTCCATCAGCGAAGCGCTCGGATTTGAAAAAGGTCTTTCGCGCTCTTTTCGGGAGGCTCCGATTTTTCTAGGTATCTTTACGACTTTGATAATCATCGGCGGCTGCGTCGCTTTGCTGCCGAACATTCCGCAGATAAAACTTCTTCTCGTCACGCAGACAATTAACGGCGTTTTGCTTCCCTTTCTGCTGGTCACAATTGTTTTGCTTTCAAGCAATAAAGAAATAATGGGCGAATACGCCAATCACCTTTTCTTCAAAATTTTCGCCTGGACGATTACTATTGTCGTTTCCCTTCTTTCACTGATGTTGATTGGAAAAACGATTGTTGATATGTTTTAAATCCAATTCAAGATTCAAGATTTAAGATTCAGGATTAAAAATCTTAAATCTTAAATCTTAAATCTTGAATCTTGAATCTTGAATCTTTATGATTGTATCTGAACTGCGAAAAAAATCGGTTTTTTTCATCGGTCTTGCCGGAACAATAATTCTCATTCTGATTATTTTCCCTTTTATCGAATTGCCGTTAAAAAATTACATCGCGTCATTTTTCGGCGCGAATGATTCGTATATGGGCGATACGGCGACGGTTTTATTCGATAATTTTCTGCGAATTATCAAAATAATATTATGGATGACTCTGGCAATTTCCATCGTTCGCTTTTTAGATTTTTTGATTTTCGGCGCGGCTTTTCGAGGTTCTAATCAATATGAACTTTCGTCGCTGATGCGTAATGTTTTCTCGATAATTATTTACATTGTCGCTTTTTTCGTCATTTTCAATTCACAGTATCCGCGAGTTGATTTGGCGGCTCTGTTTACAACTTCGACAATTTTAGGAATAGTTATCGGTTTGGCGCTGCAAGATACTTTAGGCAATCTTTTTGCGGGTTTGGCGATGCAGGCTGACCAACCGTTTCAAATCGGCGACGTGATTTCCATCTCGACGCGCGGGATGGGCGTGGTCGAAGGAGTTTCCTGGCGCGGCGTGAAAATCCGCACTTTTCAGAATAAACTGCTCATTATCAGCAACGCCGTTCTCGGTAAAGAAATAATCGAGGTGGCGCCGAAGGATAATCTCAACGCGCGACTCGTTTTTTTCAACACGCTCTACGCTAATTCTCCCGCTAAAACAATACAGAATGTCCGCGAAGCCGTTCGGCAGGTCGAAAATGTTTCGCAGAAAATCCGACCGATTGTGCGAATCAGAAATTTGGGCGATAACGGAATTGATTGGGAAATCAAATACTGGCTTGAAGAATACTCCAAATTCAACGATACGGACGCTCTCGTCCGCCAGCGAATCTGGTATGTTTTTCGGCGCGAGAATCTCGAATTTGCTTATCCGACGCGGACGATTCACGTCGAAACCAAACCGCAGGAATCGGCTTTTGTCGAAACGGTCAATCAAATTTTTGAACAGTTGAGCAGCATTCCTATTTTTGCGCCGCTTTCCGATGAAGAAACCCAAAAACTCGCCCAGGCAAGTTCTGTTAGAGTTTATGCGCCCGGCGAAGCGATTGTACATAAAGGGCGGGCGGGCAATTCGATGTTTGTCATCAATCGCGGCGCGGTCAAAGTCCAAATTATGGAAGACGGGCAACCGAAAATAATCAATCAATTACGGGAAAACGATTTTTTCGGCGAAATGAGTCTTTTAACCGGGCAGCCGCGTTCGGCGACCGTCGTAGCCGAAGAAGAAACCGAAGTTTTGCAAATCAAGAAAAAGGCGATAAAACCTATTTTTGAAACAAATCCAAACTTAGTCAAAGCAATCTGTGAAATCATCGAGGAACGCCGCAAACTGTTAGAAACGCACGAAAATCAATCTTCGACATTGCATATTGATAAGGAAAAAGGTGTCTTAACTTCGATTAAAAAATTTTTCGGGCTAAATTGATTTTTGAGAATATTTTTGTTTTTACCGGGAGCGCGAACAGGATGATCGCGCTCCCGGTATTATTTTACTGAATTAGGTTTGTCATATATGTCGTGGAGAACTTCGGTAATTGACTTTTGGCGTATAAAGGGATTTCCGTTATCCTGATTTTCATTTTCGTTCCTTTTCTGGTCTCTCGAACTCGTCTTTGAGTTGCTTGAATCGGCTTTTGCTTTATTTTCGAAGCCGTTTACGTGGTGATTTTCAATTACTTCATCAGTTACCGATTGAAATACAGCGACATCTTGAACGCTTTCAGTCAAAACCGCTTTTATCTTCGCCTGTTCGAGCGCCGCTTCACGCTTTTTGCGGCTTTGTTCCTGAACTTGCTCGCGGCTTTCTTCCAATAAGACTTTACCGCGATTGCGCCGCGCTCTTTCAAGCGCGCGGACGGCGGCAGAGGTCAGCGGAGCTTCAGCCGGTTCGCGCTCGATTTTTCGTAAAACCTTGACGTAATTTCTCAATTCCGGCGACGGATAAATGTAAGTTGATTCCTCGGCGCTTTCATTTTCCAGAACGTATGCCAGATGGTTGACGGCAGATTTGTAATCGCCCGCCTTATGATAAAGCGCACCGAGCGTGAAATATACGAGCGGCGGCGCGCCGTTAATCGCCCTTAAAATTCGCTCGCCGCGCCCGACCACTTCCTGCATTTCAAAACCGAACCAACGCCGCTCGTCGTCGCGCAGAACGTCGTTCGCCGCCAGATAAAATTCAAATATTTCGCGCGTTTCATTTCGCGAAGGCGAAGAAAAAGTCTTCCACAAAAAATAGGCGAAAATTCCAAAGAAAAATATTACGAACATAGGAAATCCGGCAACCATCAACATCGATGCAATGACGCTGAACGCCAGGACATACTGCCCTTTTTCCTTCAAAGCGTCGGGAACTCTTTTTTGTAATTTATTATTGTTGTCGCTCACTATTCGATAATTTTACAGAAAAATTTTAAAAAAAACTTAACTTTTGTCCTCTTTTTTTACATCGGCAGATTTCTTCTGCTCTGCACTTTTATGTTTTGTTTTCTTTTCGGATTTTTCCGTTTTTTTCGATTTATCCCCGTTTTCTTCGGTTTTATGTTCGTCGGGACGAGTCGCGTTTTTTGTTTCGTCTTCGATTTTCAAGCCGAATTCCGCCATTACATCTATCACTTTCCCAACGATTTTATACGGCGAATTTAAGATGAAAGTAAAAGTTTCGCTCAGAGTTATCGCTTCGAGCTGCAACAAATTGGCAATCTTTTTTTCAAGCGGCAAATCGGTAAATTCATTCCGATATTCTTCGTTCGGGTCTTTTGGTTCTGAATCGGCTTCCTTCTTTTTAGTGACCACGACAATTTCGCCGACCGATCCGATTTTTGCCTGACACGACAGGCGTTCGCCGTTTTTGCGCCGTTCATCGGACAACAACTCAATTTCGGCTTTTGTCGGGGGCGTGAGAAATTCGGCTCCGTTTTTTATCGTCACCGCGCACGAATCGCAAAGCCCCAGTCTGCCGCATTCGTCAATAATTTCAATTCCCAGACGCCGCGCCGAGTCAATTAAATATGTCCCGACCACCGCCACGCCTTTTACATCTTCTCTTTCAAATATTAATTCAGCTTCCATTTTTATATTTTTATGTTTTTATATTTCAACTACAATTTTTTTTCCGGCTTCCTAAAGCGCGTTCTAAAATCAATTTCCGACAATCGTTCTGACCCGCACCCGCGGCTGCGCTCCCGAAGCCATAGTTGGATGCGATTCGCTCTTCAACTGTTGGCACTCTTCACAAACTCCCCACAAACGCAAACTGTGATGGGTCGGCAAAAAGCCGAATTTCTCCGCTGACGCGACCTGCATCGCCTCGATTTCCGGCGAGAAAAATTCGATAACTTTTCCGCATTCGGTGCAAATCATATGGTCGTGATGCTCGTGATTATAGTGATGCTCGTAATAAGTTTTGTTATCTCCAAAACGGACTTCGCGCGCCAATCCCGCTTCGGTCAAAAGTTTCAAGGTCCGGTAAACCGTTGTGTGACCGACGCTTGGGTCTTCCTTCTGAACCAGCCAGTAAAGGTCTTCGCTCGTCAGATGCTCCTCCGTTCTTAGAAAAATCTCTAAAATCAAATCTCTCTGCGCGGTGCGGCGCAAACCGGCTTTTTGGATATGTTCAAGAAAAATTTCTTTTTCGGTCTTAAATTCTTCTGTTTTATTCGCCATAATTATCTTTTTGCCAAAAGTTTAGATTATTTTATCACTTGAGATTCTTTTTCGCTAACGTAATTTTTTTCCGTATCTTGTTCAGACTTTTTGG
>Ga0136618_10000360_pt1 | contig 15173 bp, 14 predicted proteins | sample AntDrymUQ3302106_2_FD_104805 | JGI IMG/M metagenome (GOLD analysis project Ga0136618, IMG submission 104805) | Polar desert sand microbial communities from Dry Valleys, Antarctica - metaG UQ330 (21.06) | ecosystem: Environmental > Terrestrial > Soil > Desert | place: Antarctica: Dry Valley... | reverse complement strand
CGCGAGACGCTTTCGGATCAGCGCTTCGGCGATCGGCGCCGAGTCGAGCTCCTGGACGGCGACGTCCACCGAGTCCTCGGCTGCGTCGATGAAGCGCACGATCTCGGCCTCGAGGTCGTCGGCCGCGCCAAGGGCGCGGGGACCGGAGAAGGCCTCGATCCTGCCGTCGGCGAAGCTGGCCACCCGAGCAGCCTTACCGACATCGGTCTCGGAGTCAAGGCGGACGGCGGTCGTCTCAGCTCGCGGCTCAGATCTGCAGACCCGACTTGAGCAGTGGGCAGTCAAACGGGTCGCAGTCCTCGGCGGAGCCGGCTGCTCGTCGCTCGTGGAGGATTCCGCGCGTAAGATGGTCTCCGCGCGGGAAGTCCCAGCCTGAGGATTTTCGCGGTCGGGCACACAGCGGACCCGAGCGCGCGACGACGAAGGCGAGTCCCAGCGAAGGAGAGACCGAATGGCTAGCGTTTCGGACCACGAGGCCCACTGTGCCCAGCCGCCGCCCGAGCCGCCGGTTCTGCGGCCCGAGCTGCCCGACAGTCGCCAGCGCGCGATCGTCCAGGGGCGCTCGAAGTGGGTCAACGGCACCGAGCTCAACTACTACTTCTTCGACCAGGACGACGACGGCACCACGATCACGCTCGCCGGCGGGAGGAAGCAGTTCGTCTCCTGGGTCGGCGACGAGGGCCAGCGAGAGGCCGTACGCAAGGCGTTCGGGACCTGGAAGGAGCTCGGGCTCGGGCTCAACTTCCGCGAGGTCGAGGAGCGCTCGGAGGCCGAGGTCAGGATCGGCTTCATGGAGGGGGACGGCTCGTGGTCCTACATCGGCCGCGACGTGCTCGGGGAAGGGTCGAACGAGCGGACGATGAGCTTCGGGTGGGACCTGACGACTCCCTACGGCGGCACGACCGCGCTGCACGAGATCGGTCACACCCTCGGCCTCCCGCACGAGCATCAGAACCCGTTCGCGGGCATCGCCTGGGACGAGGCGAAGGTCTACGAGTGGTTCGCCGGCCCGCCGAATCGCTGGTCCCGCCAGGAGACGTTCCGCAACGTCCTCCAGAAGCTCAGTCCCGCCGAGGTCGAGGGCTCGGCCTGGGACCCCGAGTCGATCATGGAGTACTGGTTCCCCGGCGGCCTGATCAATGCGCCGGCCCAGTACAAGGAGGGAATCAACCCGCCCGGGACCATCTCGCCGATCGACCGCGAATGGGCTCTCAAGTGGTATCCGGCTCAGGAGGCGGCCCGTCCGCCCGCTCTGGTCCCGTTCCAGTCGAAGCCGCTCAAGCTCTCACCGGCCCAGCAGGCCGACTTCACGCTCGAGCCGCCGGCGACACGGCGCTACGAGGTCGCCACCTTCGGTGCCGCCGACACCGTGGTCGTCCTCTTCGAGGAGGTGGACGGGAAGCTGCGCTATCTGCGCGGGGACGACGACAGCGGGGAGGATCGCAACGCGCACCTGTCGGTGCGACTCGTCAAAGGCCGCCGTTACGTCCTGCGGCTGCGGCTCTACTGGGCGGGGGCCTCAGGGGAGACGGCGGTGATGTACTGGTGAGCGCGGAGGGCGCCGGCGCCTGATGCCGGTTGCCTGCTCACACTACGAGGGGAGCGACCGATGACGGACAGCGGCGTACCGGAGAAGGGCGGCGCAGGCGAAGGGGGCCGGCAGGGCTTCTGGGTCGTCGTCGTAGGGCTGCTGGTGGTGCTCACGGCCTTCATCGTGGCCGTGCTCCGCTACGAGCAGGCCGCCCAGGCAGCCACCGCGCTGGGACCGGTGACCGCGGTCGTGGGCACGCTCGTGGGCGCCTACTTCGGGGTCCGCGTCGGCTCGGCGGGACGGGAGAAGGCCGAGGCCGCGCGCCAGGTCGAGTCCAACAAGGTGCAGAAGCTCGCCGCGGCGGCCGCGCCCGGGGTGGCGACCCAGGTGCTGGGCGTGGAGGCGCGCGGAGTAGGCGTGGACCGGTGAACGCGAGCCGCTCGCCGGTCACGGCCGGGGATCGGCACCCGGCGCGTCTTCCCGCCACGCCCCGTGGACGCTCTTCAGGATCTCGTACCGCTGGCGCTGCTCGGCCTCGTGCTCCCCGCCCTCGTCGATCGCCCCCCTGTGATCGCGCATCGCCTCTGAGCGGATCCAGTCCTCGAGCTGCTGGGCGCGGTGAGCGGGCCGCCTCCTCCCAGGCTCCCGCCTTCTGAGCCGTATCGCGCAGCCGTAGGAGCTCTTCGACCCGCTGGCGCTCGTCCGCCGTGAGGGGACTCAACGGGTCCGGCCTCTGCCGGCGTAATGCGACCTTGATCTGCGCCCACGTCTGGGCGCCGACGACCCCGTCGACGTTCAGCCGGTGGTCCTGCTGGAACTTCGTCGCGGCGGCTTCGACGCGTTCGCCGAACGTCCTCAGCGCCTCGGGAGGTAGAGCTCCCAGCTATGCGGCGACCGCAGCGCGGCGAGCTTGGCCGTCAACCTCGTGACCCGGACCCCCTTGTCACCCGGCGCCGTGCGCCCACGCGGGGGCGACTTGACATGGGGTTTAATTTGAAACGGCGTGCCGATGCAGCCGCTCGAGCTGTTCTCGCTCTCGTCCTCCACTCCGGCGGAGAGCTTCGTTCACGGCCGCGTCGTCGCACGAGGGGGAGCACACGCCACGGCGACCTTCCGGCGCGGTATCGACCTCTCGGCCGGCGTGAACTTCGAGGCGCGCATCGGCGGCGAGGTCGGAGACCAGGTCGGCGCCACCTTCGACGCCGGAGTGACGGCCCGTGCGGGGCTTGCCTTCCAGGCTGCCTTCCCGCTCGACCTCTTCCAAGAGGCCGGGCTGGTGGCGCAATTCCAGATCCAGGCGGAGCTCGCGGCGTTCGCGGGCGCGCGGCTGCGGCTCGGGCTCGATGAGTTCCGACATCTCGTCAGGGGTCGCGTAGACGGTCCGCTCGAGCAGCTTCTCGAGGTGTTCTTCGAGGAGGCTGTCTTCGAAGCCGGCGTCTGGGGTCGCGCGGCGTTCGCCGCCGAGATCATCGGAGAGGCGATGCTCACCGGCTCCCTGCTCCCCAGCGCGACCGGCGGTCCGGGCTTCACGTTCTCGTTCGGCTTCGGGGCGGGGCTCGGCTTCAGGGCCGGCGCGCAGCTGGTCGCCAACATCGGCTTCAACGATCCCCGCCGCATGACGGCGCGCCTGGCCGATGAGCTGACGGAGATCGCCCTCGCGGAGGCCCGCCACCACCTCGGGCCCGCTCCGCCGCCCGCCGCGGCCACCGCCCTATCGATCCTTCGCACGCTGCTTCCGGTCGCCGCCAAGGCGGCTTTCCAGCTCGGACTCGACCTCGCGGCCGCGCCCGTGAACGACCAACGTCGGCGGTCGATCGACAGCGTGGCCGAGAGCTTCGTGCGCCAGGCCCAGGAGATCCTCCTTGAGAGCATCGCGGACCTCGCCGCCAGCCTGCTCGGTGAGGCCCTCGGCAGGGACGCCTTCATCGTGCGTGTGCTCGAGGACGAGGAGCGTCGCGAGCAGGTCGTGAACCTGCTGCTCGAGCTGCGCGACCGCGTCGCCGAGCTCGACTCCCTCTCCCCGGCGTCGATCGAGCAGTGGCTCACGGGGATCCTCGCCCTGCTCGACCCGATCGACGAGGTCCTCAGGCTCGGCTTCCTCCCCCCGGACCTGACCGAGGACATCGAGCATGCCCTGGCTCTGCTCTGGTGTGCGGGTCGGCTCGTGCATCGAGTCACGACGTGGGCTGTCGACCCGGCTCGAGGCGTCGGCGACCTGTTCGGCAGCCTCGTGGTGCCCCTGCCGCAGGCGGGCAGCGTCGCCGCTTACGTCGCCAAGAAGCGAAACAAGGCGCCCGGTGCGCTGACTCTGGCCGATCTCGCCCAGTTCCTCGCGGGTCTCGATGACCTCGAAGGGGAGCTCCGCCGGTTGCTGCCCGGGGTGGGCGAGGCCTTCGACTGGATCGCCGAGGTCATCGGCGTCTCGGCGACAGATATCGCGTTCCAGCTGCTGACGGTCTTCACGAGTCCAACGCCCCAGGCAGCCGACCGGATGATCGCGACCATGGGTCCCACGCTCGAGAAGGCGATCCGCGAGCGCGTCATCCCCCACGTCCTCGGCCCGCTGAAGGCGGCGAACCCGAACGACAAGGCGCTCGCTCTGCTCGTCGACGAGCTCGTGACTCCGACGCTCGTCGCCCTCCCGCTCGCCGTTCTACCCGCCATCGCTCACCTCGGCAGCCCCGAGGCGGGCCTGCGGTTCCGAGAGACGCTCTCGGGTGTGATCCTCCAGTCGCTTCAGCGCCTGGTCATGTCGAGCCTCGACGTGGTCCTCGAGCACGCGCTCCGGCAGGCCGACCAGGGGCTTCGCGAGGTCGCCGACGCGCTGGGAGAGGTCGGGGAACGCTCACCCGCCTTCAACGCCTTGGCGCTCGCCGCCTCGCACGCCGTGCTTCCCATCGCCATCCTCCCCGCCGACGCACGCGACCTTCTCGTGCTCTCCGCCGACGTGGTCCGCAAGCTCAACGAGGTCGCCCGCGGACCGGTCATCGCCGCAGCCGGCGGGGTCCTCGATCTCGGCCTGGGGAGCGAGCAGAGCCGTCAACTGGCTCTGCGGACCCTCTCCGGGACCGACGACCCTCCGGAGCGGGGCGATCTCCAAGAGGTGCTCGACGAGATCGGGGACGGCGCCTGGGAGATCGCCAGGCTGGCCGTGCCTCGCGGGCTGGCACTGATCGGCCTCCACTACGTTCGCGCAGCGGAGGCGCTAGCGCTGGCGATCTACGAAAGGCGCCAAGGAGATCGTGGCGGCGGCGGAACGCGCCGTCGCATGGCTCGGGCAGCGGATCGACGACCTGCGCCGGGAGCTCGAGCGGGTGATCCGCCGGGCGGCGGAGATCGTGGCCGAGATCGCCGGACAGGTTCGCGCGCTCGCCGAGCATCTCCGTGGGCTCGCGGGCGCCGATCTTCAACGGCGCCTTCGATGTCCTGCGATGGGTGCTGGACGCCCCGCTTGCGCTTCTCTCGAGCATCGCCGGGTGGGTGCAGGAGGGGCTGAACGCCCGGCTGCACACCTCGTCGCTCGACGCGGGCGTCGTCCGCGAGGAAGTCCGCCAACGCATCCTCGGCTCCGGCACGGCCGACCTGCACTTCGAGCTCGGCGTGGACGTCCCGTGGGTCGGCAAGGTGCGACTCGCCAGCTTCACCGTCTCAGCCGGAAACATCCTCGGCGCACTCGCCGACGTCAGTCTCGGCGACCAGGCATTCACGCAGACCCTCGACTCGACCGCGGCGCGGAGCGTCGAACGCCAGAGCGTCGAAGCTCAGAGGGCGGTCGTCCAGCAAGCCCTCGCCGGCAGCCTCGACGAGCAGCAGGCCAGAGAGGCCGCCGGGGATCTGACCCCGGGCAGGCCCCTGGTCGTGAGCATCCAGAGCCCTCCTGCGGGCACCACGACGGTCGGCTCGACCCGCCTGGGGGTCCGCATCGAAGGGGCGAACCGAACCTTCGTCGAGCCCACGCTCGGCGTCCCCCGCCGGGTGTCGATCACCGTCAACGGACGCGACTACCTCTACTCGCCGCTCGAGTGGGCAGAAGACTCCGGCGGCATAACCTTCGCCGCCGAGATCACGCCGGTCTCGCCGGCGACCGCGCCGACTCCGCCGGCCGCCCCCGCTGCAGCGACCGAGGCGGAACTGAGGCTGCCGACCCCGTTCGCGGCGCGCCTCACGCGAGACCGTCGGATGATCTTCTCCCGCGTGCTCGAGGAACGCCTCAGCCCCGAGCTGCGTCCGTTCGACGGATCAGCGGCGACTCGAAGCACTGCGACAGAGCTCGCTCAGGGGCGAGAAGCGGCCGCCGGCGCGCGCCTTCCCCGGGAGCGCCCGCCCACCAAGCTCCAACCGCGGGAGCCGTTGCACGACGAGGTGCTCGATCGCGGCGGGACGCGTGAGGCACCGATCGCCGATCTCTTCGACAGCGAGGACGAGGCGGCCCGGGTCGTCATCCAGGCGGAGGAGCTCGGGGGGGCGCCCCTGCTCGAGCAGCCGGTCGCGCTCGAGGGCTTCGCGAGAGTTCGCGTCGCCAGCACGGCGGGCGTCCCGACGACGGCCGCGGCCCCTCTCGAGGGGCTGCGGCACTCGGCAGCGTCGCGTCGGGACGACGGGCCCGGTGGCGGGGCTCCCGGCGGCGGCGGTCTTCCACCGCGGCCCCCGGATCCTCCGCCCCCCCGATCTCGCCCGGAGGACCTTCGCCGCCCCCCGGTGGCGGCACGCCTCCCCCGCCGCCGCAGCCGGGCACCCCGGGTGGTCCGGTCCCGCCTGCCGGCCCGGGCGCGCCTGCGGTGCTGTCCGGACAGGTCGGCCTCAACACCGTCCAGGTCGCGGTCTCCGACGGCAAAGATCAGCAGCAGTCCGCAGCGGCCCAGTTCTTCCTCCAGCCCCCGGTCCCGCCTCGCCCGGACCATGCGGCCGTGATCGCGAGCCAGACGGCCTACCGGGATCGCACCAAGACCCAGCTCGTCGACCTCACCGCGCTCCGGCCCGGGGAGACCGTCTGGCTCGTGGTTCGAGCCACCAACGCCGGCCGGAGGGCATGGACGCGCGAGGGGGCCAACCCGGTGCGGCTCGGCACCGATGACCCCCGTGATCGCAGGAGCCCGTTCGCGACCTCCGACTGGATCGCGCCCGCGCGGCCCGCCGGCCTCCAGGAGAGCTCGGTCGATCCCGGCCAGATGGGTACGTTCGAGTTCCCCGCTCGGACCCCCGCCGGAGGGGGCGTCTTCGACGAGCGGCTCGGCCTCCTTGCCGAGGGCCTCACCTGGTTCCCCAGCGCGGTGGTGAGCTTCCATTTCGAGGTCGCACCGCCCCCGCCCCGGCCCGCTCTCGCCTGGCGGATCGCCGAGCAGCGGGCCTTCGCGGACCGGTCGAGAGCACGGGAGATCGACCTTTCGGCGCTCGCCCCGGGCCAGGAAGGCTGGCTGGTGGTGCGGGCCGAGAACACCGGCTCGACAACGTGGAGCCGCGGAGGGGACCGTCCCGTCCGGCTGGGCACCGAGGGACCCCGCGACCGGGTCAGCGCGCTGGCCACGCCGAGCTGGGTCTCGCCTTCTCGTCCCGCGGACCTCAGCGAGGAGTCTGTTCCGCCCGACGCCGTCGGGACCTTCGAGTTCCCGTTCAAGGCTCCCGCTGGTGTATGGGACTCTGTCGAGCGCTTCCGGCCGGTCACCGAGGGCCGGGCGTGGTTCGAGGGACCCGAGCTCGTCGTCCAGATCGGCGTCCGACCCTACGTGTCGGGAATCCGCGGGCGAGTGATGGTCGCCGACTTCCCCGCGGCCGTACCACCGGTCGCGTCCCCTACCTCGAGCGCTGGGGGGACAGCCCCGTCCTCGACGGCTGGCACGAGCCCGGCGATGTCCAGCTCGCCGGCGACTTCGTCGGCCTCGGCTACGACCAGGTCCTGTTCATCAACCGCGCGGCCAAGGGCGGTCGCGTCCTGATCGCCGACTTCAAGGCCGGGCGCCCGCCGGCCGCGGTGCGCTATCTCGAGCGCTACGGCCAGAGCAAGCTGCTCGACGGCTGGCACGAGCCGGCCGACCTGCAGCTGGTCGGCGACTTCCGGGGCCTCGGCTACGACCAGGTCCTGTTCATCAACCGCGCGGCCAAGGGCGGTCGCGTTCTGATCGCCGACTTCAAGGCCGGGCGCCCGCCGGCGCTCGCCGGCTATCTCGAGCCGTGGGGGGCGAGCTCGGCCCTGGATGGGTGGCATGGCCCTGAGGACCTTCGGCTGAGTGGGGACTTCGCCGACCTCGGGCACCAGCAGGTCCTGTTCATCAACCGGCCGTCCGCGCCATGACAAGGACGAGGAGCGACGAGTGCCAGACTTCTCCGGCCTGACGGCTGTCATCGACCTGGTTCTCGCGCAGCTCGCGCCCCAGCCACCGACCGCCTCCTTCACGACCCTGCGTGCGCAGATCGCGGGGACACCGCCCTCGCCGGCACGGGATGCCGCCCTTCGCCAGGGCATCGCGAGCGCTGTCGGCTGGAGACGAGCGTTGGCCAACCTCACCACGCGGGGTGCCGGACCCGTGCCGACGCTGCGCGCTCGCGTCGAGGCCGAGAGCGGGACTTCGGTCGACGTCAACCCTCTCCTGGGCGTTGCGGCCGGACACGTCGAGTACGCGTACTCCGCCTTCGCCGCGGGCGCGGTCACCGAGCCGTGGGTCCTGCTTGCGCTCTGGGTCAAGGAGGGTCTTACGAATACAGAGTCAACCGCCTTCACGGCAGCGAGCGCGGAGAACGCCCGCGTCCTGTGGCGCTCGAGTTACTACTACAGCAATATGGGGCTCGACTACTTCACTCACTACACAGAGGTCCCGGGAAGTGACAACATCGTTGACTTGACGGACGCAGGGGCAGCAGCGCATCAGCACGACTTCCGAACGCGCGTTCGCGAGCAGTTCCAGGCCGGTCGGCTCCCGCGCGACATCTCGGCCGAGATCGATGCGGAGATCGTTGCGACGCCGGACCCGGTCTTCGCCGGGACCTTCAACGTCACGGCGCGTCCAGGGTTCTACTCGCTCTCGCTCCTGCTGGCCGATGCGCGCTTTCGCGACGACCGCCGAGCGGCGGCGGCAGACGCGCGAGTCGGCCCCGACCCCGACATCGGGCTCGTGTACATGTGCTGGAACCTCGGCAGGGCCAGATTCATGACCAGCACCACGCTGCAGTTCCTCGCCTCGGCCGGGAACCATCGTATGGAAGCACAGTACGCACTCTCCGACGGTAGCCACCCGACGATCGCCCAATGGCCCAATGGGCGTTCCAGCGCCCTCCGCTTCCGAGAGAGTGGGTTCAGGCGAGGCAGAACGCCGTTCGGTTCCGGTACTACGCCGAGGTGTACCGCTTTGTCTACGAAGGGTTCACTCCTTGATACGGCGGTCCCGCGCAAAGTCGCTGAGCGCTCCGCGAACCCCCCTTCGCCGGGCATCCACGGCTGGCCACCTCCGGCGATCCACCGCGCTTAGGACCCGACCCGACGACATCCGAGCTCAAGGAGGTAGCCGTGCCCCTCGACGCCGCCACCCTCAAGAGGGCGATGCCCGGCCTCCCGGACGCCAAGGCGCGCGAGTGCGCGCCCTGCTCTGCAACGCGATGATCGAGGGCGAGATCACCAGCGAACCGAAGGCCGCCTACTTCCTGGCCCAGCGGACTGTAACCGATCCTCCGAGGTTGAGCTACTCGGGCTGGGGTGGGCGGCGCGCGCTTCCGCGGAGCCATCGGTACCGTGCGGGTCCAAGGAACCTTCTCAGGTAGCACGAAGACTCGGGGGAACACGATTGGACGCCGCGACCCTGGTGCGCGCCATGCCGGGCCTGGACGCGTCGAAGGCCAAGGCGATACGGCGATACTGCCCCACCTGAACGCCGCGATGGCCCGAGGGGAGATCACGACGCTTCGCCGCGCTCAGTACTTCCTGGCGCACGTCGGTCACGAGTCGGCTTCCCTGAGGTACTTCGAGGAGATCGCCTCCGGCGCGGCCTACGAGGGCCGGACCGACCTCGGCAACATCCATCCCGGCGACGGGTCTCGCTTCAAAGGCCGCGGCCCGATCCAGCTCACCGGGCGCAGGAACTACGCGAACTTCGGCGACTGGCTCGGCCAAGGTGATCTGTTGGTGGACAAGCCCGCGCTCGTCGCACGCTGCGACTATGCCCTGCTCGCGGCGGTGTTCTATTGGTCTACGAGACAACTGAACGCCTACTGTGACCGCGGCGACTTCCTCGGGATGGTCCACACACCCGGAGGCGGTCACATGGGTACCGACGACCGTCTCGAGCGCCTCCGAGCCGTCGAGCGGCTGGGCGACGCCGTCCTGCCGATGGGGAAGGGCTCTTACTCGAGCCTGACCGGAGCCGAACGCAGCGCCGTTCGCCGCCTGAACGCCCTGCGCGCACGCGCGAACCGCCCTCACGAGGAGGGGGGGCTGGGGCTCCCCCACGAATCCGAGGTCGCGCAGGTCGCGGGGCGAGCGAACCAGCGCCCTGATCCGTGTTGTCCTGAGGCGCCGGATAAGTGTCGCGGCGGCCGCAACGGGCTGGGAAAGGGCCGACCGCCGCGAGCGGCATTGCTTCTTGGGGACCTACACACTCGGGCTCGCGCCGCCGGCGATCGCCGCCACGCCCGAGTCAGCACAACACCCCGAAAAACGGTAGTGTCTAGACCTGCGCCTGCGGCTGAGGACGGCCTTGCCACCGGGCGACCGGGCGCACACGCGAAGGATGAGGCGCGATGAGGCGCGAGGACGTGCAGGTGCGAGCATCTCAGGGAACGGTGAAACGGCCAGCAGGTAGGAGGATCGAAGACGCTGGCGATCCTTCTCGCCAGCTTCCCCTCACGACAACCAGCACTTGTCGAGCCGCCGGCAACGGGATGTCCGAAGAGGAGGAGTAGGGGGATGGACGCAGGGACCCTGGTTCGCGCGATGCCCGGCCTTGACGAGTCGAAAGCCGAGGCCGTACTGCCGCACCTGCATGCGGCCATGGACCGCGGTGAGATAACGACGCTTCGCCGCGCGCAGTTCTTCCTCGCGCAGCTTGGCCACGAGTCGCTGTCCCTCAAGTACTTCGAGGAGATCGCCTCCGGGGCGGCCTACGAGGGCCGGACCGACCTCGGCAACACCCATTCGGGCGACGGCCGCCGCTTCAAGGGGCGCGGGCCGATCCAGCTGACCGGGCGCCACAACTACACGAAGTTCAGCCACTGGCTTGGACGGGGTGACCACTTCGTCAAGCATCCCGAGGAGGTGGCGACGCCGAAGTACGGCTTCCTGGCCGTCATCTGGTACTGGACCCAGGCGCGCAATTGCAACGGCTACTGCGACCGCGGCGACTTTCGCGGGCTGACGAAAGCCATCAATGGCGGCTACAACGGCCTGGCTGATCGCGAGGATCGCCTCCGGCGGATCGAGCGCCTCGGCGACGCCGTGCTGCCCTCACCGGCGGACCCCTACGCGATCCTCTCCAAGACCGAGCTGAGCGCCGTACGGCGGCTCAACGCCCTCCGTGCCCGCGCCAACCGCCCCCCCGAGGAGGGCGGCGGCTGGGGTTCTGCGTCCGACCCCGGCTCGCGCAAGTCGCGCGCCGAGCGAGTCAAGGCGCTGATCCGGACCGTCCTCATGCCCCGCATCAGCGCGGCCGCGGCCACCGGGTGGGACAAGGGACATCGTCGCGAGCGCTTCGAGGTTCTCAAGGGCGTCCTCGACGACTCGGCGCCCGTACCGCCTGATGGGGCGGAGCACGAGGCGCCTCCGTACCCCGGCCACATTCTCAGCCGCGGTGACACGGGCGAGGCGGTGCGCACCTGGCAGGCAAGGATGCATGAGCGCGCGTGGACGATCGAGGTCGACGGCGAGTACGGCCCGGCCTCCGAGCAGGTTTGCCGCGACTTCCAGCGGCAGAACGATCTCGAAGTGGACGGCGAAGTCGGTCCGCTGACCTGGGAGGCCACGTTTGCCGAGCCCGATGAGACGCGGACGCCGCGCTCCCAGGGTCCCGTCGCGGGGAAGCTGGCGAGCAGCAGGCCGGCTCGTAGCTGACGACGGGCATCACATCAGCCTGAGCACACTCGCCCAAGCAGGGAGGAGAGGTAGGAGTTGACCGGAGACGACGCCCCCAATGAAGGCCAAGCCGGCGAGCGCCCCTTTCCTGGGCCGGAGGAGGAGCTCACCCAAGCGGAGCAACTCCGCCAGCTGACGGACACGGGTACCCAGTCGGTCGACGCGACGGAGCCCGACGAGGAGGACGTGCTCCGGGATCTCTACGGGGAGCCCGACGAGGACGGGATTTACCGGGGGAGCGACGCCTGATGCCCGCGACGGCAGAGCAGCAGGGCGCAGCGGCCCTACTCTCGAAGATGCGGGAGGGACTGGGAGCGCGCGGACGCCCCAACGTCGCTACGCGCTGGTACGCGCAGCGCCACGACAGCACCTTCCTCCGCGCGCCCTGGTGCGACATGCGCGTAACGTGGGCGGCCTACCACTCCGGTACCTACGACGCGGTGTGCTTCGGGACCGACTTCGCCTGGACGGTCGCCCACGCCACGGCGTTCGAGCGACGTGGACGCTGGACGTACGGGACGGACGGCATCCGCGCGGGAGACGTCATCTTCTTCGACTGGCAAGGTGGGCGCCACTCGATCCAGCGCATCGACCATGTGGGCGTGGTCGAGAAGGTGCTTCAAGACGGTCGCGTGCAGACGATCGAAGGCAACACGAGCGACGCTCTGCTCCGCAAGGTCCGCACGAAAGCCACGATCACGGGCTACGGACGCCCCGACTGGGACAGATCGACTGGGATCGTCACCCTCCAGAAAGGTGACTCGGGTCCGCTGGTCGTCGCCCTCCAGAAGGACCTACTCAAGCTCGGTCACGAGCTCCCGCAGTGGGGAGCGGACGGCGACTTCGGAGACGAGACGGTCGCCGCGGTCAAGGCGTTCCAGCAGAGCGCCGGCTCCACCGGGAAGAAGGTCGATGGAGTCGTCGGGCCCAAGACCCGTGCGGCGCTCGACAAGGCCCTCAAGGCCCTCAAGCAGTAGCCCGCCTCGCGCTGAGGTTCGCTGAGTGGAGACTCTCAGCCCAGCCGCTCGTAGGCCGGCAGGGTCAGGAAGTCGACGAACTCGTCGGCCAGCGCCACCTCCTCGAAGATCTCCCGCGACAACCCCGGCCGCCCCTCACGCTCGAACCACTCGTCGTCGCCGATCTCGGAGCGGATGCGTTCGAGCTCCTCGGTCACGAGCTCGCGGGTGATCTCGCGGCCGTCCTCGAGCGTGCATTCGTGGCGCGAAGCTTCTCGTCGGCCCGGCGGTTGGCGTCCTCGTCGGTGCGCGTTGGAGCGCGCCGGTGCCGGTCAGGTCTTCTCCAGCTCCGCGCGGCAGCCCTCGAGCTCCGTGCGCAGCGTGTCCTCGTCGAGGCGGATCGGGTCGGGCTTGGTGACCGCCGTCGGGTCCTTGCCCCGCTTCTCCGCCAGCTCCTTCCGCGTCTCGAAGACCTTCTTCGCGAGATCCTTCTCCGCGTCCGTCGCCTCCGGCTTGTGGCGCAGGTGCCGCCACGTCTCGCCTCCCACGATGCCGTCGTCCTTCAGGCGCTTCTCGCGCTGAAACTGCTTGAGCGCGTCGCGCGTGTTGTCGCCGAAGTCGCCGTCGACCTTGCCGGGCGCGAGGCCGTGGATCTTGAGCCGCTCCTGCAACTTCGTCACGAGCACGTCCTGACCGAACCCGCCGGAGCCGTGGCGCAGGACCGGATTCCCCGGATCGGGCCCGGGGTTGGGACGCTTGAAGCCACCGACGTAGTTGAAGTGCCAGGCCTCCCCCGGGGCCTCGATCTTGTCCCAGTTGCATCTCTTGCCGTAGCGCTTGATGCTCGACTGGGTCGCGTCCGGGACGTCGGCGGCCTTCCCCAGTCCGTGGTTCGACGTGCCGGGTTTGGCGGCCAGGTTGCCCTTCCCCGCCTGGTACAGGTCCCAGAAGTGCTGCTGGCTCTCGAAGGTCCGGTAGGCCGAGACCGTGCCCTTCACGCGCATGACCGTGTCCCTGTGCAGGGCGAGCGTGTTCCACGCCGCCGCGGCCTCGTTGGAGAGCTGCACCCGCGGGCCGGCGCCGTTGAAGATCGGGCTCAGATCCGCGTCTGAGAGACTGCCGTTCTTAGCCATGGGTGAGGGCCTCCTTGGGGTTTTTTCGCAAGGTAACGCAACGGCGCGCCGCGGAGCGTGGCGGAGGGCTCCGAACGGACCTTGACCGCCGGACGCGACTGCGTTAGGAATAGCGCACGATGCCTGATCTCAGCGGGTTCCCGGCGCTCGACGTGGTGATCGGGATGTTCTTCCTCTACTTCCTTCTCAGCACCGTCCTGTCCTCGATCACCGAGGCGATCGCCAACTTCCTCGGCTGGCGGGCGAAGACGCTCGAGGATGCGATTCGCAACCTGGTCGACGACCCCAAGGTCAGGCGCGGGTTGGGAGAGTGGGTCGGCCGTGTGGGCAAGCGGGGAGTGAAGGAGCCAAGCGCGGCCGAGCGCGAGCGCAGGGCCCTGGAGGAGGGGAAAGGCGTCGAGAGCGAGAGCGAGGCGGGAGTCAAGGTCCCCGCCGATCTGACGACCGCGGTCCTCAACCACTGGCGCATCAAGGCCCTCGTGCGCGATCCAGAGTCGTCGGTTCGCCGTCGCAGGCGCCCGTCGTACCTGCCTCCGCGCGCCCTCTCGCTCGCGATCGCCGAGACGCTCGCGAAAGGCGCGCCGCACCCCTCGACGGGCACGAACACAGCGAGCGCCGCGGGCCCCGCGGGGGACGCGGCGCCGCAGGGCGGCTCCGCGGAAGAGGCGAAGCCGGAGGACCCTCCGCACGCCCCGAGGGCCGTGACGCCGTGGCAGCAGGCAAACGAGGACATCTTCGCTGGAGCCCAGGGCGCGCTGAACAAGCTCCCCGTGGGCCAGGTCCGCGAGGTGCTCCAGAAGGCGGCGGCGAACACGGCCGGCACGCTCGACGGATTCCGCGTCCAGGTCGAGCACGCGTTCGACGACTCCATGGAACGCGCGTCGGGCTGGTACAAGCGCAAGGTCCAGGTGGTGGTGCTGATCCTCGCCGCCGTCGTCGCCATCGGCGGCAACGTTGACAGCGTCCAGGTCGCGCAGCGCCTGTGGAAGGACGCGCCGGTGCGTGCGGCGGTGGCCGCCAAGGCCGTAGACCAGGCGGACTCGCAGAAGGTCGCCAACGCGGTCGACGGGGTGGAGCAGCTCAAGCTTCCGCTCGGGTGGGACAAGCCGCCCGAGAGGATCGGCGAGATCGCGCCGCGGATCCCGGGCTGGCTGATCACGATCGCCGCGCTGAGCCTCGGCGCGCCGTTCTGGTTCGACCTGCTGAGCCGGCTCGTGCGCCTGCGTGGAAGCGGCGCCAAGCCGCGGGAGCGGACTCTCAGCGAAGCGCCGAGTGGGTAAGCGAGGGGTTTGGCGCCGCGAGAATGGGGCGCCTCACGCGAGCCGCTCGTACGCCGGCAACGTCAGGAAGTCTACGAACTCCTCGGCTAGCGTCACCTCCTCGAACAGCTCCCGCGACAACTCCGGCCGTCCCTCACGCTCGAACCACTCGTCATCCCCGATCTCCTCGCGGATGCGCTCGAGCTCCTCGGTCTCGAGCTCCTGCACGAGCTCGCGGGTGAT
>Ga0136618_10000359_pt1 | contig 15211 bp, 11 predicted proteins | sample AntDrymUQ3302106_2_FD_104805 | JGI IMG/M metagenome (GOLD analysis project Ga0136618, IMG submission 104805) | Polar desert sand microbial communities from Dry Valleys, Antarctica - metaG UQ330 (21.06) | ecosystem: Environmental > Terrestrial > Soil > Desert | place: Antarctica: Dry Valley... | reverse complement strand
TTTAATTAAATAATCCGTTCACGTAATTTTCCGCGTCGAAAACCATCAAATCGTCAACTTGCTCGCCGATGCCGACGTAACGAATCGGGAGATTTAATTCTTTTGAAATCGCTACGGCGATTCCGCCTTTTGCCGTGCCGTCGAGTTTGGTTAAAACAATTCCGGTTACGTCCGCCGTTTTCATAAATTGTCTGGCTTGTTCGAGACCGTTTTGACCTGTCACCGCGTCAATCACCAGCAGAGTTTCGTGCGGCGCGCCTTCGACTTCGCGTCCAGCGATGCGTTTCATTTTTTCGAGTTCCGCCATCAGATTCGATTTGTTGTGCAAGCGTCCCGCTGTGTCAACAATCAAAACGTCGGCGTTTCGTGATTTTGCGGATTTCAGAGCGTCAAACAAAACCGCCGCCGGGTCGGTTCCCTGTTTTTGCTGGATAAGCGGAACACCGGCGCGTTGCGACCAGATTTCAAGCTGCTCGGAAGCAGCGGCGCGAAATGTGTCAGCCGCGCAAATCAAAATATCATTGCCTTCGTTTTTAATTCTCTGCGCGAGTTTGCCGATAGTCGTCGTTTTCCCGACACCGTTTACACCGACAACCATCAAAACATACGGTTTGACGGAAATGGAAACTTCCGTTTCCGAAGCCACGCCCGAATTTTTTGAGGCGTTCAAAATTCCCAAAAGCTCTTTTTTCATCGCAGCCTTGAGCGCGGCTAAATCGTTGATTTCCTGACGCGAAACGCCGCGCCGGATTGTATCCAAAACTTGAAGCGTCGTCGCCACGCCGATGTCGGTTGAGATAAGCAATTCTTCGAGTTCGTCGAGAAACGCTTCGTCAATTTGTTTACGGTTTTGAAAAACCGTGTCGAGCCGGTCGTTGATTGTGTTCCGCGTTTTTTCAATCGCTTTGTTAAATCGAACACCGATTTCCCTTTCAACCGACGCTTCCTGCGCTTTGAGTTCTTCGATTGATTTATCGAGTCCCAAAATCGAAGTTGAAAATTTGTCCTCGTCTTTTTTCCTTCGCCAAAAAAATGCCATAAATAAAAAACCTACTTGTTTATAAATTCAAAAGAGAAAGTATAAACGAGTAGGCGAGGCGAAACAAAAGCGGCTTTTTTAATAACGACGGAAATTCAGCCGTGCGGAATTCTTAAAAAGCGTCAATCCTAAAAATACCGAAAAAACGATTGAAAAATAAAATGCAAATAAACTGACGACGGCTTTGACGGGCAAATTTCCCAAAAACGGCAAATCAAAAGGTGAAAATATTGTTTGTAAGATTGCGCTTAATCCCAACAACGAGGCAACGAGAATCAAGAACATCAAGATAATTTTTAAATAATCCCAACCGAGCCGTTTGACGGTATCGAAACCGACCGAAGGATTAACAATTGCGGCGAAACTTCCGGTGAATCCGGCAATCGCGCAAGCTACGGGAAAATAAAAAATTCCCCACAGCAAAGCCAAAAATATCGGAACTGAAAAAACGAGCGACAATCTCATTATCGTTCCGGCTGTTTGAAAAAAATCCTGCTTTACCACCACAGTATTTTTCCCAACCTCGGTTTGGGAGTTGGGCAGAACAACGGAAATTATTTTTTGTTTATCAGCTTCGATTTTGCTTTCGGCACCGGACGCATACCAAACCGCGCCGACAATCAGAACTATCAACATCCCGAAGGAAATAAAATAAACGGCGAGGCTCAAAAGAAACGGATGAATAACATCGTCCCATAAGGCGAACTCATTGAAGTTCGGTATAAAATCCGAGTTTGTCCTTCCCTGCGAAAAGTTTTTTATCGTGTTTATCAAACAAACAAAAAACAGCGCGTTTGCCGGCACAAAACAAACGAGGGCGGCGAAATAGGTTGAAGTTCCGAAAGCCAAAACGGATTGTCCGAGCATCAAAAACAAAAATATTGTCGCGCAGTAAACTAAACTTGTTCGGAATTTGAACGGATAAATTATCGCTTTTCCAAAATCCGCAAAACCGAATTCTTCGGCGACAGATTTCTCGAATCGCGGATGTTTCTTTTGTTTTAATAAGTTTATGTCCTGAGGGATGTTCATTATCAAGCGACTTTTGCCGGTGAAACTTGTGCTTCCTGTTTTAGGGAATTCGGGTGAACGCCGACGGCGCGGATTTGTCCGTCAGCGCAGGCGTGAACCAATGCTTCGACTACTTTTCCGTCGTAGCGCGAACCGACAAAACTTTTGATGCGATTCAAAGCGTCTTCAAAATTCATTCCCTTTTGATACGGACGGTCGGTCGTCATCGCGTCGAATGTGTCGGCAACCGATATGATTTTTGCCTGAAGCGGAATCTCGTCGCCGCGCAAGCCTTGCGGATAACCTTCGCCGTTGATCATTTCGTGGTGCATATACATTCCGGGCAGAAATTCCTTCATTGCCGGAATGTGCGCCATGATTTTGTAGCCGCGCTGCGGGTGAGTTTTCATAATTTCAAACTCGGCATCGGTCAGAGCCGAAGGTTTTTTCAATATCGAATCGTCAATCGCAATTTTACCGACATCGTGCAGCAACGAGCTGATGCGGAGCGTTTCGAGTTCTTCCGCGCCGAGTCCCATTCGTTGACCGATGGCGACCGAGAAACGCGAAACTCGCTCGGAATGACCGCGCGTGTATTTGTCTTTGCCGTCAATCGCGGCGGCGAGGGCTTTGACCGTGCCGACGAAAAGCTCGCGGTTTTCCTCAGCGGCTCTGGCGAGACTGGCGATGTGTTCTTCCAACTTGTCGCTCATCAAGTTGAAAGTGTCGCCCAAAGTTCCGATTTCTTTGATATTTCCCGTCTTGATGCGCGTCGTTAAGTCGCCCGATGCAATTTTTTGCGCGGCTGAAACGAGTTTTGATAACGGCGATGTCAATTGTCTGGCAAAGAAACTCCCGATTAACAATGCCGCCAGAGCAAATGCAAGACTTATCAGCCAGGTTTGGCGGCGCATTTCACTGACCGAAGCCAGAGCCTTGCTTTCGTCCTGCATCGCAACCACGCCGAATTTTAAATCTTTCCCAAAATTCGCCGTCGAATACGCGCCAATCATTTCGTGTTTCTGGGTGTTGAATTCTGCCGTGAACGGAACGAGCGCGGATTGGATTTGACGATTGGAGTCCTGCCATTCCTGCACGATTTTCAGATTATTCAAGGGTTTTTGATTGGCAACCAGGCTCGCGTCAGGATGAAAAACCGCCCGACCTTTTTCGTCCACCACAAATATAATCGGCAAACCCGCTTTCCAGAGTTCTTCTTCGCTCGTCGGTCTGGTTTCCGCCATAATCCGCGAAAATTCGCGCATCGAAACAATAGCGACTACCGCCGCCGAGATGTTTTTTTCAATTATGACCGGAGAAGCAATCGCCAAAACAATTTCACCGCTCGAATCTAATTTTTGCGGCTGTCCGAAGGAAAGTTTCTTCTCGCTTAAACTTGAAATTGCCGACGCGGAAAGAGTTTCAATCTCGTTTTTTTTGACAGATTCGGAACGAAACACCGATAGCGAATCACCTTTTATCGGTTTGATAAAAAGTGCCAGCAGGTTCGGATTTTCCTTGAGCGTCGCGCCGAGTTTGGCTTCGGTTTGCGGTGAAGAAAGCACGGAGAGATTGTTTGAGAGTTCGAGCGCGTTGGCATAGCTTGAAACCAAATCGCCGTATCGCTGCCCGAAAACTTCGATTTGGCGGGCTTTGTCCTGCACGAGCTGCGTTTGGTAGCGACCTTCGACCGCGCGAAGTTCTCTGCCGCTTCTTTCGGATAAAAACCAGCCGGTTAAAACGAGCGGAACTAATCCGACCAGCAAAAGTGTGATGATGACGAAATAGATTAAACTGATTTTATTTGATTTTGGAGGCATCGGTGTTGTTGAGTGCGAAGAACTTCGCCAATTAGATTTTAGAACAATTTAGTCTAATCGGTCAACAACTTTTAATAATTGCCAAAAGTCTTTTGAACAAATAAATACGGGTTATTTTCTTTTGACAATCACAAGTGTAATATCATCGTTCGGCGGCGCGGTTTGAGTAAATGTCGAAAGCGCGGATTCGACTTTATCTCTCATTCCGGCGGCGGAAGATTTCAAATTTTGGCTGACGACCTGGATGAGTCTTTCCATACCAAATTCGTCTTCATTCAAATTATTTGCCTCGGATACGCCGTCCGAATAAATAACGAGCGATTCGCCCGGTTCGAGTTTGGTTTGACCGACTTCAAAATCCGCCATCGGCAAAATTCCGAGCGGAAAACCACCCGATTCGAGTTGTTCGACCTTGCCGTCGAGATGTCCGATGAGCGGCGGATTGTGTCCGGCGTTAATATAGCTGAAGGTGCCTAGAAGCGGGTCGAGTTCGGCGACAAAGAGCGTCACAAAGCGGTTGGTCGGCGTGTTTTCCGCCAGATATTGATTGACCGATTTGACCATTTCATACAGAGAAGTTTTGGCGGCAACCTGCGCGTGAATCGCGGCGTGGACGCTTGACATCAAAAGCGCGGCGGCTGTTCCTTTGCCGGAAACATCGCCGAGCGCGATGAGCATTTTGCCGTCGTGACGCGGAATAAAATCGTAATAATCGCCGCCGATTTCATAACACGAAAAGGAAATTCCCTGAAATTCGTAATCGTCCATCACGGGCGGCGCGGACGGCTGAAAGCTCTGTTGTATTTCAGTTGCCAATTCGAGTTCGCGCTCCATTCTTTCACGCTCGAAGCGTTCTTCGAGCAGACGCGCGTTTTGCACTCGAATCGAAGCTACCGATGCTAAAGTCGTCAGGATATTGAGATGTTCTTCGGTGAAATTTGATTCGTATGCCGGTGAATCGGCATAAATAATACCAAAAACGTCGGTCTGGCTGATGCTCAACGGCACTGCCAGAACCGAGCGAATGCCGAGCAGCGACATTGTTTTTCCGGCAAAGCGCGGGTCGTGCTGCGCGTCGCTCGTCAAAACGGATTTGCCGTTTTCCATTACTTCGTCCAAAACAGTGCGGCTGATTCGAACTTCTTCTATTTTTTCATCTCTGCCGCGAGTTCTGGCGACCGAGATTTTCATTCCGCCCTCGACCGTTTGGTCGCGCAGCATGACCACGCACCTGTCGGCAGGAACAGCTTCAAAAACGAGCGAGGCGACCTGATATAAGGTTTCGTCCAAACCGCTCGAAGAGAGCAGCGCAACTCCGACCTTGCTTATCAAACCGAGCAATTCGTTACGCGATGAGAATTGCGATTCGAGAATTTCCGCCGTTGGCACCTGCCGCGTAAATGAAATGGTCATTGACGGGTCGAGGGCTTCGGTATTGTCGGCAATCAAGGTGGCGTTTCTATTTTCTCGGAGCCTTTCGTCATCAAAAACAATCGTCGTTTCACCAATCTGAATTTCGCCGCCGGAGATAAGCGGAATCGGCATCGAAACTACCGAACCGTTATAGCGCGTGCCGTTTGCCGAACCTAAATCGTGCAGCCAGTAAGCGTCGCCTTCCTTGCGAACTTCGGCGTGCAGCCGTGAAGCGAATGCGTCAGGAATACAAACGTCGCTTCGCGCGGAACGACCGATTGTTGTGCGAAGCCTCGAAAGAGGCATATTTTCCGTCGGATGCGCCGAATTTTTTATAATCAGTTGGGGCATAAAATCAATTCAGGATTCAGGATTCAGGATTTAAGATTCAGGATTCAAGATTCAGGATTTTGGATTCAGGATTCAAGATTCAGGATTTTGGATTCAGGATTCAGGATTCAAAAAAGGCAAAATTTAAGTGTGCTGTAAAGTCTTTTATTCCTAATCTTGAATCTTGAATCCTGAATCCTGAATCCTGAATCCTGAATCCTGAATCTTTCTCCGTCCGTAAACAACGACTGTTCCTGCCAGGAAATCTTGTAGGGCGCGACCTCTTCGGTTGAAAACCGAAAATAAAAAACCTAATCCGAAAGTCAAAACGGTCAACGGGTAACCGATTAAATGGCGTATCAGCAAAGAAGCCAGCGAAGGCGAATTACCGTCGGTTTTGACAATCCGCAAACCCGTCAGCATTTTTCCCAGACTTTTGCCGGTGAACAGCGGGAAAATGACGAAATTCGTCAAAGCAAGCAAAATCATAATCAGCCAACCGGCATCGATAAGCGTGCTGTTAAGCAGATTTGCGCCATCCCTCTCGTTGGCATCATTAAACGCCTTTCCAAGTAAAAAACAAATCGCAAGCGGGCAAACCAGCAAAATATAATCAATCAAAATCGCACCACAGCGCAGCAAAAACGGTGCTTTTAATCGTTCCGCATCAAAATCTACAATTATTCGCTCGGTTCTATAACGCTTGACCGGAACGGTTCTTTCAACACGCGAACTCATATAATTATTCAGAATACTTGTTTTTTCTTCCAGCAAATATCATATCAGGCAACGACGAAATGCAAAGTCGTGTCGCCGAGTTTAATTTTATCGCCGTTATTTAAGGTAAATGGCTGGTGCGGCAACAGCCGGACGTTATCTTTAACCTGAGACAAAACAATCGTTCCGTTTGAAGAACCTAAATCCTCCACCAAAAAACTCGCGCCCTCGCGCCAGATGCGGGCGTGTTTTCTGGAAATTTTCGTGTGCGGGTCAAACTTGGACAAATCTATTTCGGGGAAAATATTCGACATCGGATCGCGTCTGCCAACCAGATTCTCATCCTTTTCCAAATGAAACGCGGGCGTTTCAAGTTCGTTGGTGCCGATGATTAAAAGCTGTGCGGTAAAACGCTCCGGCGAATAGCTTTGCAGATGAACGCCTTTTTGGGCAAGCGGTTGTTTCGCACCGCAAAACGCGCAAAACATATCGGTTGCTACAATTTTCTGCCCGCAAAATCCGCAAAAAACGGGCTGGTCTGAAAATGCAGCGGGGGAAGGTGTTTCCTTGATTCCAAAAGTAATTTTATTAGTTTCTAAGTTTTTAAGATGCGACTCAAGCGCGTCGCGCAATTCGGCGGCTGAGGCAAAACGCTGGTCGGCACTGTATTCAACCGCTCTCATCAAAATTTTTTCCATCTGGTCGGAAATTTGCGGATTTATCTGGCGCGGGCGCGGGTGTTTTTGAAAATCGAAAATCAGCAGCGGATTGCTCTGCGGGTCTGCGCCGGTCAGCAGATGAAACAGCGTCGAGCCGAGACTGTAAATATCCGAACGCGGTTCGACGTTGCCGGAAAAAAGCTCGGGCGGCGCGTAACCCATCGTGCCGACGGCGGTTACGCCTTTTTCTTCTTTATTAACCCAGCGCGCAATGCCGAAATCAATCAGCATCACGCGGCTCGAATTTCCGTCAATCATAATATTGGCGGGCTTCAAATCACGGTAGATAATCGGCGGCTGCCGAATATGCAGATAATCAAGCACATCGGCAATCTGAATCGCCCACTCGGTAATGATTTTTTCTTCGATTCGACCTTCGGGCGCGGAACGGAGGCGCGAAGCCAGATCGCCGCCCGAAATATATTTCATCACGAGATAAAACCTGGCTTCCTTTTCGTCGAAAAAATAATCGTAAATCGTCGGTATGGATTGGTGTTCAAGCGAAGTCAGCAGCATAGATTCGCGTTTGAAATCATTGATGGCTTTTTCCTGCTGCGCGTCTTCAATATACGACTGCACCATTTCCTTGACGGCACGCAGAACGCCGCCGAGATTTTTATCAGAAGCCAGATAAACCGCGCCCATTCCGCCGCCGCCGATTTTTCGCACGATTTCATAACGATTATTCAAAACCGTTCCTTCTTCGAGAGGTTTTAATTTTGCGGATTTTTTCCCGTCCGTCTCGCCGCCGGCAATGTTCGGCGTGGTAAAAGAACGACCGGAATCGGCAGGTTGTTTTTGAGGCGAATGAGAAATTCGTGTATCGAGCGACGATTTTTTTTCCGGTAATGCACCGGATTTTATATTTTCGGCATTTCCATCAAAAGAATTTTCTGATTTTTTTGAAGCCGGTTGTGCCATTATTCGCACGGAATCAAATTGCGGCGGCGGACAATTAATTTCAGCAGATTCTAATTCGGTTTCAGGTTTTAAAATCGGTTTATCGATACTATTTTCGACTGCCTGCGCGGTTGGCGACGACGGATTTTCATCTGTATTTTCTTCGTTTGAATCCGCCTCCGTATTTTCCGAATCTTCAGTTTCAACGTCTGAGAAATCAGAAGATTCCTCAGGTTTTGTTTCAGAAGAATCCGGCTTTTGAGATTCAGAAGAGTTTTCAGCCGATGCGGTTTTTTCTTTGTCAATTGATATTTCGACTGTTTCTCCCGTCAATGAACTTTCTCTTACTTCCGCTTCTTCATAAGACATCAACTCAGACTCGGTTTGAGCGTTTGAAGGATCGACTTTTTCGCTTTCGCTCGGCACGAAGACGAATTCTTCGGTTTCAGATAGGTCGGTTTCATTTCTGATTGATTCTTTTTCAATCGTAAAGTTTTCGTATTTTGCCTTTTCAATATCTTCGCCGGTGTCGGCTAATCTTTCTTGAATTAAATCTGTTTCTTCAGCAACAGGATTTGAAACTTCGAGATTTTCGGAAGCAGAAACCTCTGCATCAGTTTCTTTGGCAATTTGAACAGCCGAAGCATTTTTGTTTCCGTAAATTTCGTTTGCCGCTGCATTTTCGGATTCTGCTTGATACTTCGTTTCATCGCTTTCAAAAACTATTGATTGCTCGGAAGAAATTGTTTCGCCGTATTCATTTTTTTCAAATTTATTTTCCGGCGGCGATTCGTTTTCAGGTGGTGAAGAGTCAGCGGCATTTTTACGCGAAGAAATATCGCTGCCGCTTTCGGCAACTGCGGTTTGCTGCAAATTGATTCCGCAATACGGGCAAAAAGCAGTATTTTCAGCGACCTCCGAGCCGCATTCGTGACAATATGCCATTTTTTTTATTTGTTTGCGCCTTTAATCTTCAATAAAAAACCGCAAAAAAGTTTTGCCGACAATTATTTCATCGCCGCCGTTTAAGACGTGCGAGTTTCCGGGAAGCAAACGCCGCCCGCGATTGACGAAGGTGCCGTTGGTCGAACCCAAATCCTCAATCGAAAACTTTCCGCCGGCGAAAGTTATTCGCGCGTGCCGCCGCGAGACTTTTGCTTCCGCGTCGTGCTTGTCCAAATCAACATCGGGAAAAATGCCGTTGTCCGCATCCCAACGTCCGATATAGGATTCATCTGCAACCAGAGGAAATTCCGTGCCGACGGCGTTGCCGCGCTCAATGACGAGTTTTGCGTGAACGTCTTTGGCATTCGAATCTTTTTTAAATGAATTTCCCTTCTTCGGCAAATTTTCCGCAATCGGCGGAATTCCGATTGATGTTGCATTTGACGATTGAAAAATCGGGTATTCGGAAATCAGTGTCTGGAATCTCGGCGTTTCGATTCGCTTGATGCTTTCCGGTTCGCTGCTCTTTAATCTCGAACCGCATTCATCGCAGTATTGCGAATTGTCCTGATTTTCCGTTCCGCACGTCTGGCATTTTATCATTTTCGTTATTCTTGACGATTATTAAAATAACCTTAAAATGGTTTTATCATTTTACCCTGTAATTGTTTGTTCGTAAATCCTAAATGAGAAGTCAATTTCCGTCAATCGAACATCGGCGGAGATTTTCTATAAAGCCCGACGGCAACGCGCGGCAACCGGCAGCGTTTTTTTTGAAACTCTCTGGAATTCTTAATCGTAGTAAAATTTAACGCACATCAACAAACAATTTGCGTTTGCAAGCAAATCAAAATATATCGCAAAATAAGGAACGGTTAAAAATGACTATCAGCCGCAAAGGTAAAATTATCATCGGCGCAGTTGCCGCTGTTTTATTAGTCGGAATTGTTATCGCCAGCGTTTTTGCAACCCGCAAGGACACGCCCGAAGTAACTGTTGTCAAAGTCGAAACGAAACGCGAACTGCGCTCGAATGTAACGGCTTCGGGCGAAGTCCGTCCGATTCAGTTTATCAATCTGACCAGCGAAGTTCAGGGACGCATCCAGGATATTTACGTCAAAGAAGGCGACCAGGTAACTGCCGGACAACTGCTCGTCAAACTCGACCCGGAACAACTGCAATCAAGCACAGACGCGCAGCTTGCCGCTTTTCAAGCTTCGCAAAACGAATCTCAGGTTACGCGCTCGCAAGTTCTGGCGGCGCAAAATCAACTTTCGCAATCGCAGCAAGGTCTGAATGCAACGCAGGCATCGGTTGACACGGCGCAGCAGCAAATTGCGACGGCGCGTGAAAGCGTCAATCGCGCCAGACAAGAAGTCGTCGCCGCGCAAACCGATATTGACCGCGCACAGGTTGAACTGACCGCGGCAAATCGTGAAGCAAAAAGAACAGCTGAATTGGTCGAAAGCGGCGTGGTTTCGCGGCTCGAATACGACCAGGCGAAAGACCGCGTGGATAACGCGCAGGTCGCTTTAAGAAATGCAAGATCACGGTTGCAATCTCAGGAAATCGCGGTCAAAAGCGCGCTCAGTCAAGTCAATGAAGCCCAAGCGCGAGTCAACGAAGCCCGCGCCAGAACCAAACAGCAGGAAGTCGCGGTCAAAGACGCGCGGCGCGGCGTTGACACGGCAAATTACAGTGCCAACGCAAGTGCCAATCGCTCGCAGCAATCCGCTGCGGTTTTGAGCGGCTCAAAAAACCAGCGCGATAAAACTTTGCAGGTTGCGCCGATAAACGGCGTGATTGCCGATATTCCAACAAAAGTCGGGGTGTTTGCGCTTGCCGGAAATTCGACGACTCCGCTTTTGACGATTGCCGATATGTCGGCGGTCAATATCGAAGTAAAAGTTGATGAAACTGAAATTGATAAAGTCGCTGTCGGACAATCTGTAAAAATAAGAGTCGATGCGTTGGGAGATAAAGATTTAATCGGCGAAGTCAGTCAAAAAACACCGCTCGCCGTCGGCAAATCGCAAACATCCGGCGGACTTTCAGTCAACATCAACGTGCAGGAAGCCAAAGAATTTCGGGTAGTTATCGAAATAAAGGATTTGACCGACGAATTCCGCAACAGCCTGCGTCCCGGAATGAGCGCGACCGCCGTTATCACAACCAAATCGGTTGAAAATGTAATTGCCGTGCCGCTCCAGGCAGTTATCGAGAAAAAACCGGATGCTTCACCTACGGCAACCGTGCAAACGGATGCTCCGGCTCCCGCCGATAAACCAAAAAACATCAAAGGCGTTTATGTTCTGGACGGAAATAAAGTTAAATTTGTCGAAGTTCAAACGGGCATCACGGGTGAATCCGAAATTCAAATCACTGCCGGATTATCCGAAGGTCAGGAAGTTATTACCGGTCCGAGCCGTGTGCTAAACACCCTAAAAGAAGGCGCAATCGTCAAAAAGCAAATTAAAAAAGAAGGCGGCGAAACAGCAAAATAGTGGTTAGTGGTTAGTGGTTAGTGGATAATTAAAGATTTTCTTCACTAATCACTAATCACTAACCACTAACCACTAATAATATGTCCCAATATTCAGCAAATTTTTCCGCGAACACAAGCGTTACCGATGATGTTCCGAACGCTCTGATTTCAATGCGTAACATCTGGAAAACTTATCAGATGGGAACGGAACAACTGCACGCTTTGCAAGGCGTTAGCTTTGAAGTTCAGAAAGGCGAATATCTCGCCATCATCGGACCGTCGGGTTCGGGCAAATCAACATTGATGAACTTAATCGGTTGTCTCGATTCGCCGACGACCGGACAATACTGGATAAACGGCAATCTGGTTTCGACGATGACCGACGACGAACTCGCACGGATTCGCAATCAGGAAATCGGTTTCGTTTTTCAAACCTTCAATTTACTGGCTCGCGCCACCGCGCTCCACAACGTCGAGCTTCCATTGATTTATGCGGGAATGAAAACTTCGGAAAGACAGGAACGCGCCCAGGCAACTTTGGCTTCGGTCGAACTCGGCGACCGAGTTTTGCACCGTCCGAACGAGCTTTCCGGCGGTCAGCGGCAGCGCGTGGCGATTGCACGTGCGCTGGTCAATAATCCTTCGATTCTGCTGGCAGACGAGCCGACCGGCGCGCTCGATTCAAAAACGAGTTTTGAAATTATGGCTCTTTTTGAGAAACTTCACGCCGACGGTAACACGATAATCGTGGTAACTCACGAACACGACATTGCCGAACGCGCTCATCGCGTCATAACGATTCGGGACGGTGAAATCGAGAAAGACGAAAAAATTAAATGATTGAAAGCTTGCCCGGCTACAATTCGATTATTTAGATTTTGACGACATTTTTCACCGTTTCAAAACACCAACTTTCCTTTCAACCCAACAATTTGCGTTTGAACAACCAAACCGCCCTACTCTGTATTTTCCGTTTATATGGCTTACGGCGGTTGTAGTTCCGATTGTCTCTTTAGCCACTTGGCGAATTTGTGGCAAATATTTGTTAATAAGGTAGAATAAGTTTTTCAAGATATATCCTAAACCTTATTTTATTGCTGCCCGTATAATCACGACAAGATGAAACTAATCGAAACCTTAAAACTCGCTTTAGCAGCAATTACGGCACATAAACTTCGGTCGTTTCTCACTCTTTTGGGAATGATTATCGGAGTTACGGCGTTTATGGTCGTGCTTTCACTGCTGCAGGGTTTTAATGTTTACATTGACGAAAAGATTGCCGGAATCGGCTCGAATTCATTTACTATCTCAAGATTCGGTTTTGAAGATTTCAAAGACACCGATACCATTGCCGCCGCGCAAAGACGGAATAAAGATTTGACGTTTGATGAATTGGAATTTATCCGTGAACGCGCTCAGTCAATTGATAAAATCGGGGCAAAGGCAAATCCTAACACCCGCGAGTTGCTGCGTAACGGCGTGAGTTTGCAGGATGTTGCGGTAGACGGAGCAGAGCCGGTAATCGGTGAAATTGGAAATCTGGACATTGCCGAAGGACGCTACTTTACCGAGGCGGAAAATAATAATTCGATGCGCGTGGCTTTCGTCGGTTCGGAAGTTGCGAAGAAACTTTTCCCGTTCGGCTCGGCTGTCGGCGAAGAATTTACAATGCAAGGCATTCCCTACCGGGTTATCGGCGTACAAGTCGAAAAGGGAACGATTTTCGGTCAACCGCTCGATGTTTTCGTCCAGCTTCCGCTGAAAACTTACGGCTCAAATTTCGGCGGTTTGACGCGCAGCCGCGGTTTATATTTTGAAATAACGGCGAAATCCGCACAAAATATGAACGATGCGGTCGAAGAAGCCAGAACATTGATGCGGATAAAACGCAAACTTGCTTTTGGCGAAAAAGATAATTTCGGAGTTATTACGCCGGATGCTATTTCCAGCTTGCGCGACAGTATTTTAGGTCCGACATTCGTCGTTATTTTGGCTGTTCCCGCCATCGCATTACTGGTCGGCGCGATTGTCATTATGAATATCATGCTGGTCGCCGTTACCGAACGAACCAAAGAAATCGGTATCCGAAAAAGTCTGGGCGCACGACAATCCGATATTTTGAAACAGTTTCTTTTCGAATCGGCGACGCTTTCGGCAATCGGCGGAATCATCGGTTTGATTCTGGCTAAACTGCTCGGTTTTATCGTTACCTTCTATGTCTTAAAGACTGTTATCCCCTGGTATGCGGCGGTTATTTCCATCGGAGTTTCGGCTTTGGTCGGCGCGTTAGCCGGACTTTTTCCGGCGTGGAAAGCGGCACGGCTCGACCCGATTGAAGCGTTAAGAGCAGATTAAAACATTTATCATTTAGTGTTTCGCTAAAATGATAAATGATAAATGATTATGAGATTTCTCGGCATAAATTTCTACGAAAACCTGAAAATGGCACTCGCCACTTTACGAAACAATAAACTGCGTTCATTTTTGACGATTTTCGGTGTCATCATCGGCGTTATCACCGTGATGCTCATTTCTTCAATCATCAGCGGAATTGATTCGGGGGTCAAAAAACAAGTCGAATCCTTCGGCACGCGCTCAATTTTCCTTCGTAAATACGATATTTCAGTCGGACATAACAATCGGACACAGGAACAAAGAATGCGAAAACCGCTGACGACGGAAGATGCCGAAGCCCTGAAAAATCTTTCGACCATCGAAACCGCCGTTCCGTTTTTAAATATCACCAATAACTTTTTCGGACAAAAAACCCTCGTTACCGGCAAAAACGGCAAGACATCTTCAGCCGTAAAATTGCAAGGCACTCTGCCCGATGTTGAAAAAGCCGGAAATGAAATTTTGATTGAAGGTCGCTGGTTCACTCAAAATGAAAGCGACAGCAAAGCCGATGTCTGCTTAATCGGTTCATCGGTGGTTGATGCGTATTTTCCATACGAATCGCCAATCGAAAAAACTCTGGAAATAGGCGGGCGTGAATTTCGCGTTATCGGTGTTCTGCAAAAACGCGAGCAGCTTTTCGGCGGCGGCGGCGGCAGTAACGACCAGAGCAATTCTATCTATATGCCAATCGGCGCGGCTTTGCGCTTAAAACCTTATGCCGACGATTTATTTATTTTGGCGATTGCCAAGGAAGGAATGCTCGACGAAGCGAAAGACCAGGTGCAGGATTTGCTTCGCGTGCGCCGCCAGGTTCCGTTCGGCAAACCGAATAATTTCGGTATGGAAACGGCTGAAAGCATCATCTCTACTTTTCGTTCGATTACCTCAGGCGTAGCAATCGCAATGGTCGTTATTTCGTCAATCGGTTTGATGATTGGCGGTATCGGCGTGATGAATATTATGCTCGTTTCCGTCACCGAAAGAACGAGGGAAATCGGCATCCGTAAAGCCATCGGCGCGCGGCAAAACGATATTCTGATGCAGTTTTTGATTGAAGCGGCAACCTTGACCGGACTCGGCGGGCTTGTCGGGTTGCTAATCGGCTGGGCTTTAACGTTTCTGATAAAACTCGTCTTCCCTTCCAATGTTCCGCTCTGGGCGCCGATTGTCGGATTTGTCGCCAGCGTCGGAATCGGAATTATTTTCGGACTTTTTCCGGCATGGAAAGCCGCGCGGCTCGACCCGATTGAATCTTTGAGATACGAGTAATCAATTAAGAATTAAAAATTAAGAATTAAAAAATCAATACCAATAGGACTTACGCAGTTGAATAGATATTTGATAAAAATAAAGAATGAATCCGCCAAAAGTAACTGACGAAGATTACATTAACTTTATCATCGCCACGCCGCGCGACGTGACTGCCACCGAAGCC
>Ga0136618_10000358_pt1 | contig 15233 bp, 12 predicted proteins | sample AntDrymUQ3302106_2_FD_104805 | JGI IMG/M metagenome (GOLD analysis project Ga0136618, IMG submission 104805) | Polar desert sand microbial communities from Dry Valleys, Antarctica - metaG UQ330 (21.06) | ecosystem: Environmental > Terrestrial > Soil > Desert | place: Antarctica: Dry Valley... | reverse complement strand
TGCCGTCGGCGCCGAACGCCATGTCGGCCAGCTCCGGATCGTCAGGCCGCACCCGGGCGAGCCTCGTCTCAGACGCATACCGCGGGAGCGTGGCCGTCTCGAGGTAGCCGCGCACGTAGTGACCGAATGCGTCCCGCACGAGCCTATCGAGCGATCGCGGCTCGCGCGCTGCGGCGGCTATCCGCTCGCCGCCCATGCCGTTGGCAGCCAGGTAGTGCACGACGCGCTCCAGGTTGGCGCGGACAAGCCGTCTCCGTTGTGGCTGGACGCGATAGAGCACGCCACCAATGATGTGTGCGGCGCGGTGCAGCGGCCGTTCGGGCAGGCGCTGGAGCACGGCCGACAGTACGCGCAGAAGCTGAGCGGCGACCCAGCCGCGGATCGTCCGCCGAGATGCCCGTTTCGAACCGGCCGCAGCCGCCGCGATGCCTCGGCCGGCGGTCTCGACGGTGCTCAACCCGGGTCCGCGAGCTGCGCCATGCGGGCACCCAGCTCGTCCTTCTCGGCCTGGGCCTGCGGCCAGATGGGCTTGAAGATGTACCACTGCTCGGGCGCCGTCGCGATCATGTCCTCGATCGCCGTCGCGATCTGCTGGGTCGCCCGCTGAAGCTCGGCCGGAGTCGAGTCGCTGACCTCGATCGGCTCGTAATGGAGCGCTTCGTACGTGCCGTCCTCCATCCGCCGGCAGACGACCGGCACGATGGCCGCGCCCGTCTTGGCGGCGAGCATCGCCGGGCCCGCTGGGAGGGTCGTCCAGTCGCCGAAGAGGCGGACCGGCACGCCGTCGGATCTGTAGCCCCAGTCAACGACCAGGCCCAGGATCGCCGGTTCTCGGAGGGCCTTGAATACGCGCCGCAGGTTCCGCCACGGGATGACCTCGATCTTCCATCGCCGCCGTTGCGCATTCATCTCCTCGAACAGCTCGGGGTATGCCGAGTCGTCGGCCAGGCCGTATGTCGGCAGCCCGCGCAGGGCGAACGCCCCGGCCAGGAGGTCGATGCTGCCGATGTGGGCGGAGACGGCGATCAGGCCGCGTCCTTCGGCTCGCAATCGCTCGAACAGGGCGATGAACGAATCGCCGTCCCGTCCTCCGACGTCCGACTTGACCAGCCGCAGTGGCTCGTCATGGGGAAGGCTCGGCAGGCGCATCAGCTCGATAATGAATTGCGCGTACGTTCCGTAGATGCGCCGCGCCAGGTGTCGAACGCGGCGGTCGCCGGCGGGGAGGCCGAGCACCTGTGACGCGTTGGAAAGGATGATCTGGCGCTTCTTCGGCCAGGCGAAGTAGCTGCCGACGAACACCGCGCGGCCGAGCGGCAGGCTGAGACGCACCGGCACGCGCGAGATTGCCGCCGCGGCCGCGCGGTAGCCGCGGACTGCGGAGCGCTCACGTGCCCGGCGGACCGCTTTGCCGACACGAGTTGTGGCGGCGTCAGGTCTGTGCGGCGCATACGCGACGCCGCTATTTGGATCGCTCAGACTGCGAACCTCCCTCTCGGCCCCTCCCCAGCTCCCCATCAGGGAGGGTCAGCCGACAGTCGCGCCTGCTGGCTCTGCCTTCTTGGCGGTCTGCTGGTGGGGCTTGGCCAGCGTGCGCCGCTTGGTCACGGGCGTCTTCTCGGTGCCAACGAGCGTCTCGTTGTCCTCGCCGCGGATGAACGCCTCGACTCGGTTAAACGCGATGTCGTCATGGATCTGGCGCGGCGGGCTCTTCATGAAATAGGCCGACGGCGCCACGAGGGTACCCTTTAGGCCACGGTCGAGACCGAGCTTGAGGCAGCGGATTGCATCGGTGATGACGCCGGCGGAGTTGGGTGAGTCCCACACCTCGAGCTTCATCTCCACGTTGAGCGGCACGTCACCGAAGGTCGTGCCCTCCATCCGGATGTAGCACCACTTGCGGTCCTTGAGCCACGGCACGTGGTCCGAGGGGCCGACGTGGATGTCGTCCTCGTCGATCTCGTAGTCGAGCATGCTCGTGACGGCGTTCGTCTTGGAGATCTTCTTGGACTCGAGGCGCTCGCGCTCGAGCATGTTCAGGAAGTCCGTGTTGCCGCCGAAGTTGAGCTGGTAGGTGCGATCGAGGCGAACGCCACGATCCATGAACAGGCGGGTCAGCACGCGGTGGCTGATCGTTGCGCCGACCTGGCTCTTGATGTCGTCGCCGATGATCGGCAGGCCTTCCTCGGCGAATCGACGCTGCCAGTAGGGCTCACGGCCGATGAACACCGGGATGGCATTGATGAAGCCAACGCCAGCCTGGAGTGCCTGTTCGACGTACCACTTGGTCGCCTGCTCGCTGCCCACCGGCAGGTAGGAGACCATCACGTCGACTTCGCGATCCTTCAGGATCTTGACGATGTCGGCGGTCGGACCGGGCGCCTTCTCGATGATCTGGGAGAGGTACTTGCCCAGGCCGTCGTGGGTCATCCCGCGCTCGACCGGCACGCCCAGGTTCTGGACCTGCTGGAAGACGTAGGTGTTGTTGGGCTTCTGGTAGATCGCCTCGGACAGGTCCTTGCCGACCTTGTTCTTGTCGATGTCGAATGCGGCCACGAACTCGATGTCGCGGACGTGGTAGCCGCCGAGGTTGACGTGCATCAAACCCGGCACGAACTCGTCGTCCTTGGCGTTCTCGTAGTAGTAGCGGCCCTGGACGAGGCTGCTCGCGCAGTTGCCGACGCCGACGATCGCGACGCGGATCTTGCCATCACTTCGTTTGGCGCCGCGGACGTTGCCGTTGGCCTTGACGTTGGTCCTACCGTTCGACTTTCCGTTGCTTGCCATGGTTACTCCTGGACCTCCTGGTTGCTGGACTTGGATTGGCGGTAGACAAAGAGAATTCGTTGGATGGTGGTGACCGTGGCGAGGACCGCGATGAGTCCGAGGGCGCCGACGAGCCAGATTCGACCAAATGCCACGGAATTCTCACAACCGATGGCGGCGCACGTCTCGACACCACCGGCAAAATCGGCCATCAGAAGGCCGATGACGAGAATCACGATGCGGATTTCACGAGGAGCCAGGCCAACATTGGCCATCCCAGTTCCCGACGAGAACCCGAGGCCTTCGGACTTCGCGCGGGTGTAGCTGACCATGAACGATCCAGCCATGGCCGCCGCAGCTAGACCGCTCGCGATCCACCAGCCGTATACAGCTGTGCCATACACGATGCCTGCATACACGACCGCTTCTCCAGCGCGATCGAAGACGCTGTCCATGAAGGCGCCGAACCTGCTGGTCCTGTTGGTTGCTCGTGCCAGCGCTCCATCGAACAGATCGAAGAGCGCGCCGAAGGCGAGGAGCACACCTGCCCAGATGTACGCCTGCCCAGCGGCAGCAACTGCGGCCGCTACGGCAATGCCGAAGCCGATCAGCGTCAGCGCGTTCGGCGATAGGCCGACGCGACCGAACACGCGGGCGATCGGCTCAACGCCAGATCGCACACGGGCCCTGAAGGACGCTGGCGACGCGCTCATCAGGCTGTCAGGCCGAGCAGGTCGCGGTCGCGGGCGCGGAAATAGTCCAGAGCCTCACGGCTGATTGTGCAGATCACCTCGCGACCCGATCGGCGTGTTTCAACGACCCCGGCCGCCCGTAATCGGCGCAGGTGCCACGAAACGAGCGGCTGCGACAGGTCGACGTAGTCGATCAGCTCGGTGACGGTGGCCGGACCCTCGGCGAGACGCTGGAGGAGGCGCAGCCGGGTCGGATCGGCCAGTGCCTTGTGGTACGCCGCGACGGCACGTAGCTCCTCTCTCGGAGACGTGATCGTGGCGATGGTCGATCGAATGTGGGCGGCAGTGGACAAGCGTCGTCCTTGATTGGGCTATGGGCAGATCGGGCGTCACTCGCTGGGCTGCGGGCGCCTAATACATAAATGCCCGTTGATATTAGGCCGCCATTCAGCCGTTCGTCAAGAGGGGCGCCTACCTCGCCGCTGGTCGCTGCCGCATGTGACTGAACGGGCGGACGAACCGGTCGCATGCGACGGCGCGATACTCCGCCCATGTCGCGAACTGCCAGCCTGATCCTGCTCGCGGCCCTGGGCGTCGGGGTGTTCCTCGTCGGCGTCGAGCTGATGGTCACCGCGGTTGCGCTGCCGGCCATCCTCAACGACCTGGGTGACTGGACGCAGCTGCGCGAGGCCTCGTGGATCATCAACGGCTATCTCGTCGCGTACGTGGCGGTGATGCCGCTCGCCGGCCGCGCTGCGGACCGCTTCAACCTGCCCGCGCTGTTCGCTGCGAGCCTCGGCCTGTTCGCACTGGGCTCGCTTCTGGCCGGCGCGGCGCCGACGCTGGGTTGGCTCGTCGCCGCTCGGGTGGTGCAGGGCCTGGGCGCCGGCGCGATCGTGCCGCTCGCCACAGCCGGTGCGAGCCACCTGTTCGAGGGACCGGCGCGCGCCCGCGCCATCGGCCTGATCGGGGCCCTGACATTCCTGGGCATGGCGGCTGGCCCATTCGTGGGCGCCACGATCCTCCAGACCCTGCAACTGCCGGGGACCGGCCTGCTCACGCCCTCGTGGCGATGGATCTTCTACCTTGGTGCTCCATTCGCGCTGCTGGCCGTGCTCTACACCTGGGCGGCGTCGGCGAATTGGCCGCGGAGCAGGGATCGATCGGGCCTTGACCTGATCGGCGCCGTGGTCTTCACGATCGCCGTCGCCGCGGGCCTGCTGGCCTTGACGACTCTCGGCGTCGACGACTTTCAGCCAATCGCCCTGGCCGCCATCAGCATCATCGCCTTCCTGGTCTGGCTCGTGCGGTCGGCACGGACCCCAACGCCATTCATCGACCTGCGCTTCTTCCGCGACCGCACCTTCTCGGGCGCCGTCCTGCTCAGCCTGCTTACCGGCTACGGTCTCGCCACAGCGATCATCGGCGGTGCGGTCTTCGTCGACCGCGTTCGCTATGGCGGGCCGGCGGAGCAACAGCTTGCGCTCGGCGGACTTGCCGGGGCGATGGCGCTCGGCGCGCTTGGGTCGGGCTTGGTACTGCGGCATCTCGGAGTCGTCGTCCTGAGCCTGCTCGGGCTGGTGGTGAGCATCGGCGGCCTGCTGTGGGTGTCGACCGCAACGCCCGAATCCCCCCTTGGCGTCCTGGTCGGAGGGCTCTCGGTGTTCGGCTTCGGCTTCGGCCTGACGGTCACGGCGAGGTCGACCGCCGCCGTGGAGGCCCTCGGGAAGGTTGCGTTCGGCCTCGCATCAGCCGGGGTCACCGTCGCGCGGATGCTAGGCATGGGCGTGGGCCTGGCGGCGTTGACGGTGCTTGGCTCGAGCAGGATCGAGGCGCTGAGCGTTGTGCTCGTCGACCAGGCCGCGCGCGACGCCGTTCTGCCGCCGGCCCTTCAGGGACAGCCGCTCGAGGATTACCTCGTGGTCGACGCACTCGAGCAGTGGGCCGCCGGACAGGCGGCGGGCATCCTGTCCGAGCTCTTCCTTGTCGCGGCGGTCGTGACGGCAATCGCGATTCTCCCTACGCTCGCCATGCGCAACCGGCCCTCGGCCGTGGCCGTCGGGCAGCGCGAGCAGCAAGAGGGCTTGGATGCCAGCAGCGAGCGGTCAGGAGCAGGGATCGCAATCTAGGCCCGAGCAGGATGGCCCCGACTCGAGGCCACTGTGGGGTCTCGCCTGGGACGAGACTGACGGGATCCGCGAGATCACCACATTCGAGGGATTCAGCCAGGCCTGCGCGGACCCAACGAGTCGGCTGTGGATTGACCTTCAGGACCCCGATCGCGAGCTCCTGAGCGGGATCGGCAAGGCCCTCGAGCTGCATCCCCTCGTGACCGAAGACATCCTCGAGCGCAATCAGCGAGCCAAGATCGAGCAGACCGGCGACGTGGCCCACATCGTCATGTTCGCGTTGCGCTACGAGGGGGAAGTGGTCGCGCACGAGATCGACATCGTGCTTGGCAAGCGTTTCCTGCTCACTGCACACGACGCGGCCGTCAGCCCACGCGATGTGCCCTTCATGCGCCGCAACCCTGGGGCGCATCTCGCCGACGGGGTCGACTACGTCCTGTGGACCCTGGCCGACTGGCTGGTCGACGATTACTTCCCGGTGTTCGACAAGCTCGGCGACGAGATCGACGACCTGGAAGCAGACGTCATGAACCGGCCCAGCAGCTGGCTCGTCGAGCGGCTGTTCGCCGTACGTCGCGACCTGCTCAAGATTCGCCACACCGTCGGACCGCAGCGTGAGATCTTTAACCAGCTGACTAACCGAGACCTGGCGCTGATCCGCCCCGAGCGGCTGATCTACTTTCGCGATGTCTATGACCACCTCATCCGACTGACGGACGAGCTGGACAGCTATCGCGAGCTGGTCGGCACGGCGCTCGACATGTACCTGTCGCAGGTCAACAACAATCTGTCCGAGGTGATGAAGCGGCTGACCGCCGTGACTGCTGTCCTGGCGGGAGCCGGCGCGTTGGCGGGCATCTTCGGCATGAGCGAGGCCGGTCTGGCCATCAGTTTCGAGGACATGCGCTTCTGGTTGGTCACCGCATTGATCGCCTTGGCGAGCGCCCTCGGCTTCTTCTATTTCCGACGCACCGGCTGGATCTAACGCCGACCTAGCTCGGCAGGCAGACCCGCGGCACGGGCGTCGGATTCGCGACCACGGGATCGGCGGGTACCACGCTCAGCGGCCGAGCGGCCACCTGGAGCTTGGGGATGGTCCCCGATACACCCTCGCTCGTCTGGAGCACGAGCATGTGGGTTCCGAGCGGCGGGTTGGCGAGCGACAGGTCCGTCGCGTGGCGCTTCACCTGGTACAGCTCGTACAGGTGCAGCTCGTCATCGGACGTGTAGACCTCGATCAGCGCTCCGACCATCGAAGCGCCGTCGTTGACCTCAGACGCTTTCAGCAGCGGCGCGAACATGCCCCGCTGGGCGTGGGCGTAGATGTACGTCGCGCCATCCTGACCAGGTTGAACGAACACGGGCGAGAACATCGCGACGTCGCACAGTGGGTACAGATCGACGTTGCCGGGCACAACAAGGTCGCCCGACACGACCGGCAGATCGATATTGAGCGATGGGATACGGATCCGGGAGGCGTACGCCTGCGGGCTCGGGCTCGGGGTCGGGCTCGTGGCCGGGCTCGGGGCCGGGCTCGGAGTGGCGACCGGGCCGGGGGTTTCGGTCTGCCGCGGTCCATCCGTCGGCGTCTGCCGCGGTCCATCCGTCGGCGTCTGCCGCGGTCCATCCGTCGGCGTCTGCGTCGCGCTCGCCGTTGGCGTCGGGTTGGGCGGGATCAGTGGCGTGAGAAGCGGGTCACCACCGGCGACCGGCGCAGGAGTCTGCGGATCGCCGAAGGCCGATGGTGCGTACGACAGGAGGCCTGCCGTGATCAGCGTGACACTGCTTGCCATAAGGAGAGCAGCAAGCAGGCGATCGACCAGCGGAATGAGCCTTCGCATCGGGCGGCCGATGCTAGCGCAGCCTCCTTTTCTGAGCCGTAGTACATTCGTGGCGAATGCGCCGACCCGATATCCTCGGAGTTGTGGCGGCATTGGTCGTCGGAGGCCTCCTCACGGTCCTCCTTCTCGCGAGCGCGCTTGGCGCGCCACCAGCGCTGCCCAGTCCCCCGCCACCCAGCATCCCGCCCCTGCCGACGGACACTCCCGTTGCGTCGCGCACACTGGTCCCCACGACTGCCCCCGGTGAGACACCCGGACCGGTGGTCACCGTTGGCCAGCCGGCGCCCCGACTGCAAGTCACGCTGACCGACGGCAGCCTCTTCGACACCGCCGATTACACGGGCCAGCCGCTGTGGGTCAACTTCATGGCCACCTGGTGCCCGCAATGCGTCGACGAACTGCCGCTCATGGAGCAATACCAGCGCGACTATGAGGCCCAGATGACGATCTTGGCCGTGGACGTCGGTGAAGACCGGCAGACCGTGCGGCAGTACTTCAATCAGCTCGATGTTGATCTACCGGTTGGAGTCGACGAGGACGGCGCCGCTCAGGCCGTGTGGGGCACGTATGCCCTCCCTGTGCACGTGTTCATCGATGCCGAGGGTGTCGTGAAGGAGATCCTCTATGGCGGTGCGCCGCTCGAGGTGTGGGATCAGTCGATCGCCCTGATCGTCCCCGAGTTCGTCCCTCCCAGCGAGGAGCCCGTCCCACAGGAGTGACGGCTCCTGACCTGAAGCCGATCTCCGTGCGCGCGGCCGTTGAGCTCGCAGCTGCCCATCTATCGCGGCGGCCCCTCCTCGTCGTAAGCGACTTCGACGGCACTCTCAGCAACATCGTCAACGACCCGTGGGGAGCTTCGATCCTGCCGTTGGGTCGCCGTGCTCTGCGTACCCTCGCAGCGCTTGACGGAGTCAACGTCGTGGTGCTGTCGGGGCGTTCCGCGCACGATGTCGCTTCGCGTGTGCGCGTGGGCAACGTCCGCTACGTGGGCAATCACGGCATGGAGCGCGGGTTCGTGCCGCGTCGGGGCCGCCCCGAACGGCTGGCCGCGGACGTCGACGAGGCGACTCACGAGGCTGTCCACGCAGCGGAGCGGCTTGCCGACGAGCTCCCCCGGGTGATCAGGGAGCCGTGGATGATCGTCGAGCACAAACCGCCGTCGATCGCGATCCATTGGCGACAGGCACCGGACATCGAGGCCGCCGCCGCGCGCGTGATGGCCGCTGTCGAGCAGCTTGACCCGGATCACGTCCTGGAGCGCTTCCCCGGCCGGCGCGTGCTGGAGCTCCGACCCCCCGGCGCAACGGCCAAGGGAGAGGCTTTCGAGCGAATGGTCGAGGAGCTCAAGCCACGCAGCGTCTTCCTGCTCGGCGACGACATCAGCGACGCGATGGCGTTCACTGCCCTGCGGCGGCTCCGCGCCGCGGGCGTTACGGATGGTGTCGCCGTCGCCGTCCAGGCGCGCGCGGAGGTACCGACCCAGGTCCTGGAGGCGGCCGACATCGTCCTCTCCTCGCCAGGCGACGCCACCCGCTTCCTATCCGCGGTCGCCCGCCGTTTGTCCGCGGCCTCGCGCGCATAAGTTCGCCAATCTGCGCGCGCAGTAACGAATACTTATCCGCCCCGTGGCCTCCGCATCGATTTTGGCGCTGTATAACCTTCGGATGGCCGCCCGGAAACGGTCGCAGTTGGGTCTGTCGCTCGCAGCTATTTTCATAGCGGCCTGCGGCGCGCCGATCCAGTCGCCGTTACCGAGCTTCGTGGCGCCGTCTCAGCCCGTTCGCGGTACATCGTCGACACCGCCGCCCAGCGGGGCGACCCCCACTGATGTGCCGCCGACTGTGACACCCTCAGCTTCAAGCCCAACTCGGCTCGTGGTAACGGGCAGCGGCAGTTGCGAGGGGACGAACTATGGAGCTTGCTGGCCGGTCTTGCTCCTCGACCAGGTGCCGGCTCGCGCACTCTTCGCGTGGACTCTGGACGACGGTGACCTCGAGTTCGAGGACGACAGCTCCTATCCCACGACAACGATCACCGGCCCGCCGCCGAACGCGCCGCGCACGATCGCAGCGGGCCGCTGGGCGGTCGGGCTCGGCATCGGGCAGGGGTCCGACGTTCCTGATCAGCCCGCTGCGCGTTACGTGCTCTGTGTTCGCGAGTTCGACGTGACTCCGGGCACGGGGACGGTCGCGATCTCCGCGAACTTCGACCCGCCATGCTCGATCGAGATTGAATTCGACCCTGCGCCCGAGTTTCCAACAACGGAGACGCCCGCGGCGACGTTCACGCCGCCGCCAGAGGGCGGGACCATGGACGACTGTCACTACCGGACCGTGCTGCTGCAGATCGACTCGGACGGATTGCCGTGGTACGAGGAAGTCGAAAGCGGCCAGCGGATCGAGATAGCGACGGCTGCATTCGCCGACTGGAGCGTCGTTCAGCGCGGTACCGACGCGGAGCTCGTCGGCCCCGACGGCCATTCACTGCCGGAGTTGTACTTGGAGGAGGTGACGTGTGTCTTCAAGGCGGGCGATGTCGCATGGGTTGGCGACCCGGATGAGCAGTGGCTGCCGTGGTACGGCGCGCTGCCCGAAGACGAGGCCGGCTACACCGTCAGGTGGATGCTGGAGCTCGCTCGTGGACATCCGGGTGGCTCTCCGCCCGCCGCCGCAACCGTGACGTCGGCCACCGCTCGCCCGGATCGGGCGACGCTCCGGACGCTCGATGCCGAGGTCAGGAAGGGCGGCGATCAGCGCTGGTCGATCGACCAGCCGGGTTTCTGGCTTGGCCATGCTGGATCGATGGAAATACCTGGGAGCGTTGGGACCTTCGGGAGCGAACTCTGGGCCGTCTACGCTGTCGGTGGCGGCATTGGTGAAGGAAGTGCCGACGGCTGGTTGACACGCCACCGGATCGATTTCGTAACCCCGGCCGGGAACACGGTCTCGACGTTGGGCGAAACGCTGACCATCTGGGAGGACTGTTCGAAACTCGACTTTTCCACGATTACCCCCGGCCCGATCGAACCCGGATATGAGTCTGGGATCGACGTTGAGGGTGGGCTCGTCCAGGTTTGGGTGGATGATGCAGACCGCGACGGGCAGACGCTGGTCGTGGCGTCGTATGTCGACGAAGCATGCCGCGAGCACCCCATCCTCGGACCTATCATCGAGCACCTGCTCGCAGACGAGGTCGAGCCGGCTAGCCCCTGAGTTCGGGGTTGAACTCGCGGACGGTGTCCCGAAGCTGACGCGACGGCGGGCGGCCGCCACGCGCGACGGCAGCCAGGTCACGCAGCTGACGGCTCAGCCACCAGGCAAGGTCCTCGCTGCGTACCGACGCACGTAATCGCCGCAGCCGCGCGGCGCGCTCGTCGGAGGACATATCGAGGCCGCGCTCGAGCATCTCCGCGGTCCCGGCCACATCTGCTGCGGTGACGATCAGCGCATCTGAGGCGAGCTGCTCGGCGGCGCCGGCGGTCTCGGACAGGATCAGCGCGGCGTGGCTAACGATCGCGGTCTCCTTGGCGACGAGGTTCATCCCGTCGACGACGGGGTTCACCAGTACGACGTCGGCGAGCAAGAGGGACGCGATGGCCAGCGCATATTCGGTGCCGTCGAGCAGCCAGATCGGGGCTGCGTCTGGGTCGGACATCCCATTCACGCGGGCAACGACCTCGCGCACCTCGGAGGCGTAGCGCGCGTACTCGGGCACGTTCTCGCGGCTGATCGAGGTGATGGCCAGGAACCTCACCGTCTTGCGGAGCTCGGGATGCCGCTTGAGCACCGCCTCGAACGCCAGGAAACCGCGCAGCACGTTCTTCGACGGCTCCAGCCTGTCGACGCGGACGATCAGCCGCGGCTTTCCGGCGCGTTCTAGCCGCTCGGACAGCTCCTTCTTGCGCCGTGACACCTCCGGGCCGCGGGCGAACCTCGCCAAGGAGTCGGGGTCGATGGAGATCGGGTAGGCGCGCACCCAGATGGTCCGGCCGCGCCATCTGACGTGGCGGCCCGCGGGATCCACCCGCGCGTCACGCACGAATGCGTCCACGGAGGCCAGGAAGTTGGTCGCGTAACGATCGGTCTGCAGGCCGACGATGTCGTTGGCCAGCAGCCCCTCGAGGATTGCGCGGCGGAGGCCCTGGGGCAGCACCAGCCACGTGTCCACCGACGGCCACGGGATGTGGTTGAAGTGCAGCAGCAGGCTGTCCGGCCGCTTGGCCCGAATGGTCGATGCAGCCAGGTAGAGGTGGTAGTCCTGGAGCAGGACTACGGGCCGGTCGTAGCCCTTGGTTTGTTCCAGCACAGCCTCGGCGAAGGCGTTGTTGACGACCCGGTAGCCGTTCTGCCACGCGTCGATCAACTCGTCGTCGACCGTCGGCTCGTAGGCCAGCGTATAGAGCTGGTGCTGCATGAACCACAGGAACGGGTTGGCGACCTTGCCGTAATGCTGTTGCCAGGCGCTGCTCGGAACCTCGCGCATGTCGAGGCGCAGATCCTGCCCTGGAAGCTGCTCCTCGATGCGCTCGAGGAGATGCAGTTGGCGCTCGTTGGACTTGCCGCTCAGAGCGGCGGCCGCCTCGCGATCGGCCGCATCCATGGCCGCGCTGATCCATGTGACTGGGGCGAGACGGCCCACCTCGGCCAGCGCCGTGACCAGGCCGCCAGATCCGCGCTGGACACGCCAGTCGCCGGCACGGCCCTTGCGAAAGCTGAGCGGGCCACGGTTGGAGACGACGACGAGGCGCTCGCCGGGCTGAATGAGCGTGCTGACGTACTCGGCCAGCCGCGCCCCGCGATCGATGGGAATGACCGGCGTCTCGACTGCCCTGTCGGTGGAGTTTTTCACTGGCTGTCGAATGGCCGTGGGCTAGAGCAGCGCGCGGGCCGCTTCCTCCGCCACGCCGATGACAGCCACGGTCACGGGTGGAATCAAGCCGATGGCGATCGTCATTGCGGCCGCGATTCCAAGGCCCGCGCGCGTCGCGCCACCGACATGGACCTCGGCGACTCCCTCGCGGGCATCGCGCATGTACATCCACACGATCACGCGCAGGTAATAGAACGCGGCCGCGGCGGCGTTGAGCATCACCAGCACAGCCAACAGGTTGAGCCAGCCGCCAACCTGGAGCGCGGGCACGATGACATAGACCTTCGCCCAGAAGCCGGCCAGCGGCGGGATACCCACCAGCGACAGCAGGAAAAGGGTCATCAGCAGCCCGAGCAACGGCGCGCGCCGGCCCAGTCCGGCGAACGTGTCGATCTGACTGGTGACACCGGGCCGACGCTGAAGCGCGGCCACGCAGGCGAACGCGCCCAGGTTCATGAACGAGTACGCGACGCTGTAGAAGAGGACGCCGAAGATCCCGGCGGCGGCCGCCGACGAGCCGTCGGGCGCAGCGCCGAACGCGGCCAGTCCCACGAGGATGTAGCCGGTGTGGGCAATCGAGCTGTAGGCCAGCATCCGCTTGATGTTGTCCTGCGTCAGCGCAACGAGGTTGCCGAGCGTCATGGTCATCGCCGCGAGGACGATGACGAAGGGAGTCCAGTCCTCCTTCAGCCCGCCGAGCGCCTCGACGAAGAGGCGCAGGATCAGCGCGAAGGCCGCCACCTTGGGCCCGACCGACAGGTAGCCGGTGACCGGCGTGGGGGAGCCCTGGTAGGCGTCAGGTGTCCAGTAGTGGAACGGGACGGCGGCGATCTTGAAAGCTGCCCCGGTCGTCAGCAGCGCGAGGCCCATCAGCAGGCCAGGCGCGAGCGCCGTGAAGCCCTGCGCCGAGACGGTGGCGGTGATGGCTGTGGCGATCTCGGCGATGTTGGTCGTGCCCGAGTAGCCGAAGACGAGCACCAGCCCGAACAGGAATATCGCGCTGGAGAACGAACCGAGCAGGAAGTACTTGATCGCGCCCTCGGTCGAGAGCCCGTCGCGCTTGGCGTAGCCAGCCAGCATGTAGCCCGGCAATACGAGCAGCTCAAGCGCCAGGAACAGCAGCAGCAGATCGCGCGCGCCGCCGATCAACAGCGCACCGGTGATGGCGAACATGAGCATCGCCGTGAACTCGGCCACGGGCAGGCCGCGCGGGCGCAGGTAATCCGGGCCGAACAGCACCGTCAGCAGGCAGATCGACAGCATCAGCAGGTCTAGCAGCGCAGTCAGGCTGTCGCGCACGTAGGCCCCGCCGAAGACCTCGACCGGGCCGTTGAGCAGGCCGATGTGGCCGTCGAAGACGTTGAACGGCCCGACGATAACGACCAGCGCCATGAGGATCAGCAGTCCGCCCGCGGCGACGGTGGTCAGCAGCCGATCGCGCTCCGGCTTTGCGATGTCGATGATGATGATGAGCATCGCCAGCAGGGCCAGGCCGGCGGGCGGCACCAGCGCCAGCAGCGTGTTCTGGTCGATCTGGAACATCAGCGCTCCCTACGGGACGCCGGCCAGAACGGCCGGGCTCATGCGCGCGAGGATGTCCGACACGGGGATCTGCCAGAGCTCGAGCAGAAGGCCCGGGAACAAGCCCAGGCCGACGGTCAGGACGACCAGCGGCGCGAGCGTGAGAACCTCGAGCCTGGTCATGTCGGTCAGATGGTGGCCGAGACCTTTTAGGAACTCGGACAGGTCGCCGAAGACGACACGCTGGTACATCCACAGCAGGTACGCGGCCGCGAGCATCATCGCCAGCGCGGCCACGGCGGCGACGACGGGCCAGTAGTCGAACGACCCGACCAGGACGAGGAACTCCCCGACGAAGCCGGCGAGGCCGGGTAGCGCCAGGCTGGCGAGCACGAAGAAGCCAAGCATCGCGGAGTAGACGGGGAGCCGCCCGGCGAGGCCGCCCATCTTGGCGATGGTGCGGTCGTGGGTGCGTTCGTAGATGACGCCGACGAGCAGGAACAGGGCGCCAGTGATGATTCCGTGGCTGACCATCTGGAGCACGGCGCCGTGGAGCCCCTGCTCCTGGAATATGAAGATGCCCAGGGTCACGAAGCCCATGTGGCTGACCGAGCTGTACGCGACGAGCTTCTTCAGGTCGGGCTGGACAAGCGCCACGATCGCGCCATAGACGATCGCGATCAACGACAGGACGATGATCAGCGGCGCCCACTGTTGCGCCGCGTCGGGGAAGAGGGGCACGTTGAAGCGGATCAGCCCGTACGCGCCCAGCTTGAGCATGACCCCGGCCAGGATGACCGAGCCAGCCGTCGGGGCCTCCACGTGCGCGTCGGGCAGCCAGGTATGGAACGGGAACATCGGGACCTTGATCGCGAAGGCCAGGAAGAAGCCGGCAAAGGCGAAGAACTGGAGCGTCGGGTCGAAGCCGAAGCCACGCAGCGCCTCGTAGTCGAAGGCGCCAGTCCACGAGCCCGTCTGGAGCTGGTAGGTATAGGCGACGGCGAGGATCGCGACCAGCATCAGCAGCGACCCAATGAGCGTGTAGAGGACGAACTTGATCGTCGCGTAGATCCGGTTGGCGCCGCCCCAGATGCCGATGATGAGGTACATCGGGACGAGGACGATCTCCCAGAAGATGTAGAACAGGAACGTGTCGAGCGCCAGGAAGACGCCGACCATGCCGACCTCCAGCACGAGGAAGGCGATCATGTATTCCTTCACCCGGTCGACGATTGAGCTGAAGCTGGCCAGGATGCAGATCCAGGTCAGGGTGGTCGTGAGCACGACCAGGGCGAGCGAGATCCCGTCGACGCCGAGCTTGTACTGGATGCCAAAGGCGGGCACCCAGTTGGCCTGCTCGACGAACTGGAAGCCCGTCGCGGTGTTGTCGAAGCTCGCCAGCAGCAGGAGCGATA
>Ga0136618_10000357_pt1 | contig 15250 bp, 14 predicted proteins | sample AntDrymUQ3302106_2_FD_104805 | JGI IMG/M metagenome (GOLD analysis project Ga0136618, IMG submission 104805) | Polar desert sand microbial communities from Dry Valleys, Antarctica - metaG UQ330 (21.06) | ecosystem: Environmental > Terrestrial > Soil > Desert | place: Antarctica: Dry Valley... | reverse complement strand
TCGTGGAGGCGGTGGGTAAGGACGTGAACCACGTCTCTCCCGGAGATGAGGTCTTCGGCGCGCGGAATGGAGCCTTCGCCGAGTACGTGAGCGGCCGTACCTTCGTGCTGAAGCCGGCCAACCTCACGTTCGAGGAGGCCGCCGCGGTACCCGTCGCCGGCTGCACCGCCCTACAGGCCCTTCGCGACAAGGGAAGGCTGCGACCGGGACAGCGGGTCCTGGTCAATGGCGCCGGTGGCGGCGTGGGCACCTTCGTCGTGCAGATCGCCAAGGCCCTCGGCGCCGATGTGACCGCAGTGACCAGCACGGGCAACCTCGAACTCATCCGCTCGATCGGCGCGGATCACGTCATCGACTACACCCGCGATGACTTCACCAAGGCCGGCCAGCGCTACGACCTGATCATCGACGTCGGCGGGACGCCCTCGCTCTCGGCCTGCCGGCGCGCGTTGGCGCCCGACGGAACGCTCGTCCTGGTCGGCGCCGGTCAGGGCGCCGGCGGACCGCTGCCGCGCATGTTGGCGGGTCTCGTGAGATCGCGCGTCCTGAAGCAGCGGGTCGTCGGGTTCATCGCGCAGGTCACCAAGGAGGACCTGCTCGTCCTGAAGGAGCTCATCGAGGCCGGGAAGGTCATGCCTGTCGTAGACAGGACGTATCCGCTGAGCGAGACCGCCCAGGCCATCGGCTATCTCGAAGGCGGCCGGGTGCGCGGCAAGGTCGTGATCACGGTATAGACCGTCGACGATCCAGCATGAGCGCGGACCCGGCGACGTCCGCGGAGGGTCTCTCTACGTGGGGAGGATCCGCGCCCCGTAGGCTTCGAAGCGGCGGTCGCGGGTCACGATGGTGCCAGGCGCCTGACGGTCATGACGCGCCGAAGTCGGTCAGGGCGCGATGACGCAGTTCGGCCACGTGACGGCGGCCAACGTCCGATCGTATCCACCCTGGGCGCGGCGGAACGGAAGCCTCGTAGATCCCGCCACGCTCCGCGAGGCGCGTCGGTGCGTCCGAGTCGACCACGACACCCGAATCCATCGCCGCCTGGGCCAGCCGCCGGTCCAGGGTGCCGAGCCGAGCGTTCATCGACTGCGCCAGCGCGAGATAGAGCGCGTCATAGGCGGTCAGCCCCCGACGTTCCATGGGATCCAACGCGAGCAGAAGGGTGGTCCGGTCCGACTGGATCGTCGTGAGCCCTAGCTTATCCAGCGCCACCAGTCCCTCGACGGTCTGTGCCGCGGTCCAATGGCGCCGGCGCATCAAGACGTTGCTGACCTCCAGCCAGAAATGGGACGGGACCAGCAGCTCGTTCGCAGCCTCGGCCCAGGCCCGAAGGAGCGCATGAGCCGTCGGGGTCGAACGTTCCTCCAGGAGACGCGCCAGCGCGACCGACGCATCGATCACGACCCGTTCAGCCATGCTGCTCATCCGGATACTCCGGGCAGCCGTCCGGGTCATCTCGCGAGCGCTCTTGACGGATCAGCTCGACGGCGTCGGGCGTGTCCCCGTCGGGCGGCCGGATGCGTTGCATCCGTTCCGCCAACTCGGCCAGCTCATCCAAAGCCGCGAGGCGCCGCTTGCGAAGCTCGCCGACCGACTCATCGAGCCGGTGACCGTCCTCCACCGAAACCAGCATGGCGAGCGGCCGGTGGTCGCGTTCGATCAGGAAGCGCTCCCCGGCCGAGGCCGCATCCAAGATCGCGCCCAGCGAACGGCGCAGGTCGAGTGGGGAGATATGTCGCATAGCTGCCCATGATAGCCGACTATCAACGCTGCGCCGCGGCACTTGCAGACGCGCGCTAGACCTTGCCAGCGGCCAGCATGTAGACGGCCGCTTCCTCCACGCCATCGACGCCGAGCATCTCGTTGATGCAGCCCGACCCATCACGATCCAGGCTCAGTCGGCCCCAAACAGCTCCGGAGCGGCGACGGTCAGCCGACTCGCGCGGAAGCTCCGATAAGGACCGCCTCCATGGGAGAGGCATTGCGGTACGTATGCGGGAGCCGGCCCGGGAACGACGCCGTATCGCCCTCTTCCAAGGTGTGGGCTGTGTCCAGGATCTCCAGCTCCACCGTGCCGGCGACGCAGTGGATGAACTCCTCACCGGAATGGGACAACCCACCCTCGATCGCCACCCCGGGGGCGAGCCGCACTAGGAACGGCTGGAGATTGCGCACTGGCTGCTTCGAGAGCAACAGCACGCTGCCCGCCTCATCGACGGGGAGTCGCTTGGCCTCAGCGGCGGGAACGATCTCGACCGACGGACCGATCGACCCGACGAGATCGCTGATCCATACGCCGTAGAAGTCCGCGATCCGCAGCAGGCGCGAGATCGACACGTCGGAGTCTCCCGCCTCGAGCATCGCGATGAACGAGCGGGATAGTCCCGTGCCCAACGCGACATCGGCGAGCCCGAGCCGGCGCCGGACGCGGAGCATCCGGAGTCTCTCCCCCAACAGCCTACGCTCCCCGTTGACCGGATCTCTCCGCGGCCTCGCGGCGTCGGGAGCCGAGTCTCGGGCGATCCCCACAGTCCGGGTGACCCGGGATGCTGCACGGCCTCTGCTCATCGTCCCTCCTTGCGTCCACTATATTGGACCACCGGTTTTGGCGTTCAATCTATTGACATAGCGGGGTACTCTCAGCAAAGTCGCTGTGCCGGAGATGTCCGGGTCCTCGGACAGAGCATGGCGTGAGGAGGAAGGATGCACGCAACGCTTCCCCGACATCTGATCCTGATCGGGCTCCTGACCGCGCTCGTGGTCGGCTGCCAAGGTGCTGCACCCGGGAGTACCGCAGCGGGGCCCGGTACCGACGCTCCCCAGCCCAGCGGCGCGGCGTCCACCAGCGGCGGCGCGGGCTCACCGGCCACGAGCGGCGACATCGACCCGGCCAAGCTGTCGGGCGCCGCCCTGCTCCTGACTCAGCAGCGCGGCGACCGCGGTGTCATCGACGCGCTCGTGGCCGGCTTCGAGTCCGGGACCGAGCGTCTGGGTTACGAGGACGCGCAGATCGTCCAGCTCGACGATCCGGCCACATATGAACAGACCATCCGCCAGGTGGCGGACTCTGGCGTCTCCATCATCGTCGCGACCTTCCCCCCCATGATCGACTCCGTCAAGGCGGTAGCGCCGGACTACCCGAACGTCAACTTCGTGATCATCGACGCACGCTTGGGCGAGGACTTCCCGAACGTCCAGGAGCTCTTCTTCTACGAGAACGAGTCTTCCTATCTAGCCGGGGTCGCCGCGGGCCTGGTCACGGAATCAGACCGTGTCGCATTCATCGGCGGCGGTGACGTCGACGTCATCAACCGCTATCTGGTCGGCTTCTACGAGGGCGCCCATGCGACCAATGAGGACGTGACCGTCTGCTGGTCCTACGCAGACTCCTTCGAGGACCCGGCGCGGGGCAAGGAGTTGGCGCTGGCTCAGATCGAAGACGGCGCCGACGTGCTCCACGCTGCGACGGCCGGCACCCAGCTCGGGATCTACGAGGCTGTCGAAGAGCAGGATGTCGCTTTCATCAGCGCCGACGTCGACGTGCGGCCCTTGGCCCCCACCGCGGGGCTGTTTGCCACGGGACCGCGCTTCGACGAGGCGGTGGTGATCGGGCTCGAGCAGAACGCCACCGGTGACTTCCAGCCCGGTTTCCAGCAGTACGGCATCGAGTCCGGGCTGGTGGGGGCCACACCGTTCTCCGAGCGTGTGCCGGCCGAGGTGGTCGAGGCGGTCGAGGAAGCAGAGGCCGGCATCGCCGCCGGGGAGATCGAGGTCGCCGACGATACTGCGCTGGCCGACCTTGAGAACTGCTCCTGACCGGGCGCTGATCCCCCGGGGCACCGATCCCCAGATCGGTGTCCCCAACACCTCTCGCCTGAGCACCATGTCTTTGACACGCGTACCCGACAAGGCCGGTCCGCCGGAGCCCAGCGAACCGTCGGCGGCCGCCCCTGGCGAGCACGCCCTGCGCCTGGAGGGCGTCTCCAAATCGTTCGGCGACATCCGTGCCAACGAGGACGTCACGCTCCGAGTCCGTCGCGGCGCCATCCATGGCATCGTCGGTGAGAACGGTGCGGGCAAGACCACGCTCATGCGCATCGCCTACGGCTTCTATCAGGCGGACGCGGGTCACATCTTCGTTGACGATGGACCGGTCGACCTCACGAGCCCTCGGGTCGCGCTCGGCTCCGGCATCGCCATGGTCCACCAGCACTCGCTCCTGGTGGACTCCCTCACGGTGACCGAGAACATCCTGCTCGCGACCGACGAGCCGATCCTCTCGTTCGCACCGGCCCAGGCACGGATCCGCGAGATCGGCGAGCGCTACGGACTGGCCGTGGATCCGACGCGGAAGGTAGGGCAGCTGTCCGTAGCCGCCAAGCAGCGCGTCGAGATCCTGAAGGCCCTCTATTTCGACGCTCGGATCATGATCCTCGACGAGCCCACGGCCGTGCTCACGCCGCAGGAAGCCCGCGGCCTCTTCGCTCACCTGCGCAGCTTCGCCGAACAGGGCAAGACGATCCTCATCATCACCCACAAGTTGCCCGAGGTGATGGCCGTCACGACGGAGGTCTCCGTGATGCGCGGTGGACGCCTGGTATACGAGGCGCGGACGGCCGAGACCACGGAGGGGGACATCGCTCGCGCGATGGTCGGCCGCGCGGTCGCGCTGCGCATGCATCGGGACCGGACAGTCGAGGCCGAGGCGGCGGACAGCACGATCTCGTCCGAGACGGTACTCGAGGTGCGCGGCTTGACGGTGGCCGACGATCGCGCCGTCCCCCGGCTGCGCTCGGTCGACCTCGATGTCCGTGCCGGCGAGATCGTGGGCATCGCCGCGGTCGAGGGCAATGGCCAGTCGGAGCTCGTGGAGGCCGTCACCGGCCTTCGCCGGCCCACGGAGGGGACGATCCGGATACTGGGACAGGACGTCACCGGCAGCGATCCGCGGCGGCGCCGGGAACGGGGTCTGCGCCACATCCCCGAGGATCGGTTGCAGAGCGGGGTCAACCCGACCGCGTCGGTGCGAGAGAATCTGATCTGTGGTCGACACTACCGCCCGCCGCTGGCGGGACGCTGGCGGATGCGCACCGAACAGGTGCAGCGCTACGCGGCCGGCCTGATGGAGCGCTTCGCGATCCTCGCTCCCGGCACCTCGACGCGTGTCGGGAGCCTGTCGGGCGGGAACATGCAGAAGGTGGTCATCGCACGTGAGCTGGAGGAGGGTGCGCGGCTCATCGTCGCCGCTCAGCCGACCCAGGGCGTGGACATCGGCGCGACCGAATCCATCCGGAACGAGCTGCTCCGGATGCGCGCTCAGGGTGCGGCGATCCTCCTTGTGTCGTCCGAGCTGTCCGAGATCGTGGATCTCGCGGACCGGGTGGTCGTGTTGTTCAGCGGCAGCGTCGCGGGACGCCTGAGCGGCCGCGAGATCCAGGAGGAGAAGCTGGGGTTGCTCATGATGGGCGGCGCATCCCGCTCGGAGATGGCCGATGCCTGAGGCGCGCTCGCTGCCGCTTCGCAACATCGGAGCGGCCATCCGCGGGCCATCGATCGCCATCCTCCTCGGGTTCCTTGCGGCAGCCGTGCTGGTCCTGCTCATCGGCAAGGATCCCATCGAGGCCGCGGGCGCCCTGTGGAGAGGCGCGTTCGGCACGCCCAACAACATCGCCGGCACGCTCGCGCTGGCCACGCCGCTCATCTTCAGCGCCCTGGCCTTCGCCGTGGCGTTCCGCGGTTCGATGTTCAACGCCGGCGTGGAGGGCCAGCTCATCATCGGCGCATTCCTGAGCGCCTTCGTCGGGTTCAGCTTCGACGGCCTGCCAGCGCTGGTACACCTTCCGCTCATGCTTGCAGCCGGTGCGCTGGGGGGCGCCCTCTGGGCACTGCTGCCGGCCATCTGGCGCGTGGGCCTCGGGGCTAACGAGATCGTGACCACGCTGATGATGAACTTCATCGCCATCGCGCTCACCGACTATCTCGTCTTGTACCCGTTCCGCCTACCGGGCCAGTCGGGCTCGGCGATCCGGACGGAATCGATCAACCCCAGCGCGGATCTCCCCTCCTTGTGGCCGCCCTACAACGTCACCATCGCACTCCCGCTGGCCATCCTCTGCGTGATCACGGCGTGGTACGTGCTGCGGCGCTTCGTGGTGGGTTACGAGGTGCGCATGGTGGGTAGCGCTCCGCGCTTCGCCAAGGCCGGGGGCATCCCGCCGGGCCGGCACATGGTGGGCGTCATGATGGTCAGCGGAGCCCTCGCGGGCCTCGGGGGAGCCGCCCAGGTGGGCGGCGTCTTCAATGCCTTCGTGTCGCCGTTCGCCACGGGCCTGGGCTTCAATGGCGTGCTCGTCGCGTTGCTAGTGGGCAACGCCCCGCTCGGGATACCCTTCGCCGCCGTCTTCATCGGCGCGCTCCAGAGCGGCGCCATCGGCATGGAGCTGACGACCAGCATCTCCCGATACCTGGTGGCCGCGCTCACGGCGACCATCATCATCTTCGTGTCCGCCCGTCAGTTCGGCGGCCGGCGCCTTCCCTGGTCGACGGTCGCCCGAGTCCGGTCACCACAGCCACGAGCCGAGGCCACGGACCCGGCCGATGGGACGGGCTCGTAGGTGGAGATCCTGGTGGCAGCGCTGGGTCCCGGCCTGCGCACGGCATCTCCGATCCTGCTCGCCTCCCTCGGGGGCATCTTCACGCAGCGTGCCGGCGTCTTCAACATCGCCCTTGAGGGCTACATGCTGGTCGGAGCCTTCGTGTCGGTGGTGGTGGGAGCAGCGACCGGGTCGGTCTGGCTCGGCGTGGCGGCGGCCATTGTGGCCTGTACCGTCCTCGCGCTGCTGATGGGCTTCGTGGTCTTGAGCCTGCGAGGCGATGCCGTGGTGGTGGGCATCGCCGTGAACCTGCTTGCAGCCGGGCTCACCGCCTTCCTGCTCCAGGAGATCACCAACGGCGGCGCGTTCCTGCGGACGACGGCCAGCCTGCCTAACCTCGATCTGCCCTTCCTGGCCGGCATCCCGCTCCTGGGTGACCTCTTCGCCAGCCAGGGCATCCTGGTCTGGGTGGCGCTCGCGCTCGTCCCGGTCATCGCCTGGATCCTCGCGCGTACCTCGCTCGGACTGCGGATGCGGGCGGTGGGCGAGCACCCGGAAGCAGCTGTGTCCGCGGGCGTGAACGTGTTGCGCACGCAGTACATCGCCTTCGGACTTTGCGGCGCGCTGTGCGCCCTGGCGGGCGCGCAGCTGGCCCTTGGCTTGCTCAGCCTCTTCTCCATCAACATGACGGCTGGGCGCGGCATCATCGCCTTCGCTGCGGTGATCTTTGGTGCCGCGGCCCCGCGCTGGGTAGCCCTCGCGGCGATCGTCTTCGGCGTGGCCGACGCGGTCGCCAATCGTATGCAGGCGGTCGGGCTGCCGGTCCAGTTCGTCCTGATGGTCCCGTATGTCCTGACGATCGCGGTGCTGCTCATCGCCGCGGTGCCCTGGCGCCGCGTGCTGCGGCGCCCCGCTCACGGCGCGGCTGTGGCAAGGGCGTGAGCGACCGTAGGCCGGCGCCCGTGGGAGACCCGTCGATCCGCGTTGCGGGCTCCGCCGGGGGCAGCCCCCCGGTGCCCGACGTGACGATCGTGGGCCAGGCCACGATCGACGACATCCATCGCGAGGACGGCACGATCCTTCCGGACACGCCGGGCGGCGCCGTCCTGTACGCGACCGTCGGGGCATCGATGTGGGGCATCAGGGTAGGTGTGGTCACGCGCTTCGGCGACGACTACGACCCCAACTTCTCGCGGCAGGCGACTGCGGACCCGGAACGTACGGACTGGAGCGGCGTGTCGTTCCTCGTGGGCGAGAGCATCCGGGACGTCGCCACCTACCATCCCGATGGCTCCCGCACCTATCGCTTCCGGAGCGCCCACCGACTGCGCGAGCTCACCCCCGTGCCGGGGGACATCCCGAGCCACATGCTGCGTGCGCCCTATGTGCACCTCGCGCCGGCCTCACTGGGCCAGCAGCTTGCCCTCGCTGAGGCCGTCCGTGCCGCGGGAGCCGCCGTGTCGCTGGACACCGAGCGCCACTTCATCCGCGAGGATCCGGACCTCGTCGCCCCGCTTCTCGCCCAGGTGGACTTCTTCGTGCCCAGCCTGGAGCATCTCCAGCTCATCTTCGATTCAGAGGAAACGGCGCCACGCGCCTTCTGGCCCCAGATCAGCGAGCTGGGGCGGGCCTATGTGATCGTCAAGTGGGGCGTCTTCGGTGCCTACGTCTTCGACATCAAGCGGCGTCTCGGCTGGCATATCGGCGTCGTGCGCGGCCTGCGCATCGAGGATGCGACCGGCGCAGGGGACGCCTTCTGCGGCGGGTTCCTAGCGGGACTGATCAGGTCCGGCGACGTCGTCACAGCAGCAGCCTATGGCACGGTGAGCTCGTCCTTCGTGCTCGAGTCGCTGGGCGCACGCCATCCCGCTCACTTCGACCACGCTTTGGCGGCAGCGCGCCTGGAAGAGGTGGTCCGCACCATCCCGGTCCATCCCGACCGACTCGACTAGAAAGGGGACTTGCTACAGATGACGCCAGGCACGGCGACTACGCCGCACATCCTTCCTGACGAGCTGGCGCTGCAGCCCGAGGTCATCCGACGGGTCCTGACCGATGTCGACCCGCTGATGCCGGCCATTGCCGGAACCATCGTGGAGAGCGGCGTCCGCGACATAGTCATGACCGGCTGCGGTGATTCCCTGTTCTCGGCGATGGCTGCCTCGTTCGCCTTCTTGCGCTTCTCTCGCCGCCTCACGATCCCGGCGCATGCTCTGGAATACTCGCGCGCCATGTATCGATCCTCCGGGCCGCAGACCCTCGTCTGCGCGCTCTCCTATTCCGGCGAGACACGACGCACGGTGGAGGCGGTCATCGCGGCAAAGAGCATGGCCGCGATGGTCTTGGGGATCTCCAGGGACCAGACCGGGACGATCGCCCAGCTCGCCGACCACTTCCTTCCCAACGCCTCGCTCGAGGAACGCTCGAACTGCCGGACGGGGAGCTTCCAGGCCGCCTATCTGGCACTCGTCCTGCTGGGTGCCCACACCGCGCATCGCTCCGGAGCCCTGGACGACGATGGACTGGAGTCGGTCCGGGAGGGGATCCGCGCTCTGGCCGACGCGGTCCAGCGTTACATCGAGCCCGCCAACGGGCTCGGCAGGCGGGCCGCGGAGCGCATCGGGGAGGCTGGGACGGTCCACTTCATCGGTGGGGGGGAAGCGCACGCAGTGGCGCTCTACGGATCCGCCAAGCTCTATGAGACGAGCAGCCTGCCGGCCGTGCCGCAGGAGACCGAGCAGTTCGCGCACTGCGAGATCTTCAGCCTCGAGCGTGACTCCGTGGTGGTCGTGGTCGCGCTGCGCGGACCGTTCTACGAGCGAGCCGTGGAGGTCGCCGACGCTATCCGCAGGATCGGAGCCGGGGTCATCGGGGTCAGCGACGACTCGGCCTTCGAGGAACACGCGGACCTGATGCTGGAGGTACCGAGCGGTGAGTTCGGCGCCTTCTCCACCGGCCTCGCGGTCATCCCGCTCCAATGGATGGCCTTCCACCATGCGGTCGCGAGGGGTTCCGATCCCGACCTCGTCCGGCACAAGGCTGTCAACAGCCCCCTCATCCGAGAGTGCGCCATCTGGTCCCCTGAGGACTACGCCCACGCCGAGCGCGACCAGACGCGCGGGTCGGGGAACCTGGCGAGCGAGGAGGACGGCGATGGAGCTTGACAACGCCATCAACGACGCACGGATCGTAACGCCGGGCGGTGTCATCCACGGCTCCGTCGGCATCGCTGAGGGCCGCATCGCGGCCATCCAATCAGATCCGTTCAGCGGCGTGGCCGCCATCGACGCAGGTGGCCGCGTGCTCCTTCCCGGCTTGGTCGAGCCGCACGCGCACTTCTGGGACCCCGGCGCGACCCACCGGGAAGACTGGGCGCACGGCACGGCCGGAGCCGCGGCGGGGGGCATCACGACGGTCATCGAGATGCCGCTGAGCCTGCCGCCCACGGTCGATCGCGCAGCGTTCCAGCTGAAGCTCGAGCACGCCCGTGCCGGTGCCCATGTCGACTACCTGCTGTGGGGCGGCGTGGTGCCCGTGCCCTCGGATGATCTCGCGGAACGCATGGCCGGCCTGCGCGACCTGGGCGTGGTCAGCTACAAGGTCTTCATGTGCCGCGCGGCCCGGGAGTTCCCGGCCTGTGATGACGGCGTCCTCCACGAAGCACTGCGCGAAGGTGCGCGACTCGATGTGCTGATGGGCATCCATGCGGAGAACGACGCGATCATCCACCGGCGCGAGGAGGAGCTGAAGGCAGCGGGCCGCGTCGATCCGATGGCCTACGCGGAATCACGGCCCAAGCTTGCCGAGCGGGACGCCATCGCGGGAGTCCTGGAGATGGCCGTGGAGACCGGCGCCACCATCTACATCGTCCACATGAGCCTTGCCGAAGGCGCCGCGCTGGTGAAGGCCGCCAAGGCTCGGGGCCAGGGCTGTCATGTCGAGACCTGCCCGCAGTACCTCGTCCTGGACGACTCGGCCCTCCGTGAGCAGGGCCCCTGGGCGAAGTGTGCCCCTCCCCTGCGCGACCGTGAGAACACGGACCGGATGTGGCAGTACGTGCTCGACGGGACGATCGACACGGTCGGCTCGGACCATGCGCCGTTCACGCCCGAAGAGAAGGAGGCCGGCGCCAACGAGATCTGGGAGGCTCCGAACGGGCTCACCGGCATCCAGACGATGCTGCCGCTGCTCCTCGATGAGGGACTCGGCCGTAGGGGACTGAGCCTCGAGCGCCTCGCCGAGGTGACTTCAACGAACGCCGCGCGCATCTTTCGCCTCTATCCGCGCAAGGGCGTCATCGCCCCGGGCAGCGATGCGGACTTTGCGCTTGTCGATCTGGATGCGGAGTGGACGATATCCGGCTCCGAGCTGCTGCACAAGGCGAAATGGACGCCCTACGAAGGTCGTCGGGTCAAGGGTCGGGTGGACCTCACCATGGTGCGCGGCGTCGTGGTCTACCGGGACGGGCGGATGCAGGTCGAACCCGGTTACGGCCGATTCGTCGGCCGGCCCCTGGCGGACGCTTGAGCATGGGTCATGACGATCCCTTCGGCGGACGGAAGCCGGTCATCGGGATGATCCATCTGCCGCCACTCCCAGGAGCACCCAACTACGGCGGGCAGGCGGTCCCATCGATCGCGGAGCAGGCGGCACAGGATGCTCGGACCCTCCAGCAGGGCGGTCTCGACGGTCTCCTCATCCAGAACTCCAATGATCATCCCCCGGTCGTGCGCGTTCCGCCGGCGACGGTGGCCGCTTATGCCGTGATCGCCCTGGAGGTGTCTCGCGCGGCGACCATCCCGTTGGGCATCAACGTCCTCAAGAGTGACCCCGCAGCGACCATCGGCATCGCGGTGGCCGTGGGGGCACGCTTCGTCCGGTTGAAGGCCTACGTCGGCGCAGAGATCGGCGCGGAAGGCTTGGTGCAGGGGTGTGCGGCAGAGGCGATCCGCCTGCGTCGCGAGCTCATGGCCGAGGATCAAGTGGAGATCTGGGCCGACGCGATCCAGCCGACAAGCCGTCATCTGGCGGCTGTGTCACCGGTCGAGGCGGCGCGCTGGTGCGTCGAGTTCGGCCATGCGGACCGGGTGATCGTCACTGCTGACAGCCTTGCTGGCTCGCTGGCGGTGATCAAGGATGCCCGGCGACACGTAGCGATACCGCTCATCCTGGGCGGCGGGGTCGAGCCGGAGACCGCCCCGCGCGCGATCGAGGGGTCCGACGGGCTCATCGTGGGCCGCTACCTTCGGGGTGGCAGCCTGGCCGGACCAGTAGAGCGGCAGCGGGTCGACGCGTTCCTGGAGGCGGCCAGCCGCGCACCTCGCACCGTTGCGCGGCAGGCACCTTAGGCGTGGACCAGCCCCTGTACTCGGTGCTCGGCTGCCTGACTTTGGACAGCGTCGTTACCGCGTCCGGCGAGCGGTTCGCGGGCGTGTGCGGCGGCAATGTCCTTTATGCCGCGGCTGGCGTGGCGATCTGGGACCGCCGCGTGGGCATGGTCACCCGCGCCGGATCCGACTATCCCGAGGCGTGTTTACAGGAGTTCGAGGATGGAGGTATCGCGCTGGACGGCGTCCGACGCGAAGCTGACCGGACAGGCCTTCACGTCGCCTTCGCCTATCGGGCCGATGGGAGCCGCTCCCGGCACCTGATGCCGGAAGTCATGGCGCGCATCCCAGCGGCGGAGCGCTCGCGCTTCCGCGACGACACGCATGAAGAGGAGCGGTATCTGGCCTTCAGTCCTGCGGCCTCCGACATCCCGGCAACGTGGTTGGAGGGCATGGCCGGCGTGCATCTTCCTCAACTCCGGAGATCGAGTCACCACGCGCTGGCGCGCGCACTACGCCAGGCGCGGCCGGATCTGCTGATCACGATGGATGCCTGGCATGCGACCGATGGTCTGGTTCCGAGCGACCGCAACCTCTTGGAGGATGTCGCTGCCTTCCTGCCCAGCCAGGAGGACGCGCAGCGACTCCTTCCCGGACGCGCCGCCGCGGCTGCCGCGCGGGATCTCCACGAACACGGCGCACGGCACGTCGTCGTCAAGCTCGGTGCGGCTGGGTGCCACATCCTGACCGCGGACGACGGCGCGTGGCACGTGCCTCCCTACCCAGCCGCGGTCGTCGATCCCACCGGCGCTGGGGATGCATTCTGTGGCGGGTTCCTGGTGGGACTGCACGAGACGGGCGACCCGGTGCGGGCTGCCATATTCGGCACTGTCTCGGCCTCCTTCGTGATCGAGCACTCCAGCCCTGCGGCCACGCTGACCGTGGACCGTAGTGTGGCCGTGACCCGGAGCGAGACCGTCGCCCGCGGCGTACGTCGCACCGGCGCCAGCCAGCATCGGGTGGCCGTCGGGTCACCTCCGCGTGAGCGCCCGCGTGCCGGGATCTGATCGTGATCACCATCGGCATCATCGGACGGGCGCAGCATGGGCCCAGCGATGAGGTGCCGGCGGAGACACTCGCCGCCGCAGAGGCCGTGGGGCGGCTCATCGGTGAGCGCGGAGTGGTCCTCGTGAGCGGAGGCACGTCGGGCGTGATGGAGGCTGCCTCGCGCGGTGCCAAGAGTGCTGGAGGCCTGACGGTGGGGATCCTGCCGGGTCTGGATCGATCGGCCGCGAACGCCTGGGTCGACATCGCACTGCCGACGGGCCTGGGCACCGCCCGCAACCTCATCGACGCACGCGGCTGTGATGCGCTCGTGATGATCGGTGGCGGAGCGGGGACGCTGATGGAGCTGGCCATCGCCTACCAGGTCGGGCGGCCGGTGGTCGTCTTGCGTGGAACGGGCGGCTGGGCCGACCGCATCGGTCCCGGACTGATCGACGGGCGATTCCTGGACGAGCGCCGCACCGTGGAGATCCGCTTCGCCGAGACACCGGAGGAAGCTGTGTCGACCGCCTACGTCCTGGCCCGCGGCGCCAAGGGCGCGGACACTACCAGCGAGTCGTACTGAAGGCGAAAGAGGACACAGCAGGCATGACGAGCGATGACGTGCGAGATCTCGTGGGCGAGGGAAAGCAATACCACATCGCCTGCGGGCCGGGGGACGTCGGCCGCTACATCTTCCTGCCCGGCGATCCTGGCCGGGTGCCCACGATCGCGGCGTGTCTCGATGACGCCCGCGAGGTGGCTCGCAACCGTGAGTACGTCACGTTCACGGGATCGCTTGACGGCGTGGCCGTGTCGGTCTGTTCCACCGGGATCGGTGCGCCATCCGCGGCGATCGCACTGGAGGAGCTGGCCGCCATCGGGGCCGACACGTTCATCCGTGTGGGCAAGTCGGGCGGGCTGCAGGCCCATCTGCCGGTCGGATCGGTCGTCATAGCCACGGCCGCCGTACGAGACGAGGGCACCTCGCGGGCGTATCTGCCGATCGAGTTCCCGGCCGTGGCTGACCTGGCGGTCGTGAATGCGTTGGTCGAGGCCAGCAGCCGGCTCGGGCTGCCCTTTCACACCGGGATCATCGAGTCGAAGGACGCCTTCTACGCGGAGATCCGAGCGGAGACGATGCCGCTAGCCGACGAGCTGACGCGTCGGTGGAGTGCCTATCGGCAGGCGGGCGTGCTGGCCTCCGAGATGGAGGCCGCCGCCCTCTTCGTTATCGCGGCCTGGAAAGGACTTCGCGCGGGTTGCGTGCTCCAAGTCTCGGACAACCAGTACGCCGGGCAGCATCTCGGGCCGGAGGTATCGATGGATGACACGATTCGTGTGGGCATCGAGGCCGTGCGCCGGCTCATCCGCGAAACCTCGGGCTAGCCCGCCACGGTCATCGCATGGTCCGGGCGGAGGAGGAAGGGCGGCAGGTAGGCCGGGATGTTGGAGAAGGGCAGCACGTCCGGATGCAGGTCGAGGCCCAGGGCGGTGGCCATGAAGCGCCGGCGGGCCTGGATCCGGCCCCACGCAGCGGGGTAGGCCGCGGCGAACGCCTCGCGGAGCGACTCATCGGCCAGCGCCACGCCGTCTTCGATGTTGGTCGTGAAGTGGTCCGTCCCGGTGGCCGGGATGATGTCGACCTGGAGGGCCATCCCGGAGCGCAGCTCGATGGTCGAGCCCGGCGCGATCGGCGAGTTGACCCACTCATCGAGGTGCAGCTGGTGGCCGGGATTCAGGAAGATGCCGAAGAACGGGTCGCCCAGCCGGCGATCGATGATGGCCTGGAGCGTGCCACCGGTCTGTCCGATGCGCAGCGCGCCATACCACTCGGCGACGGCCGCGAAGTAGGGCCCGACCAGCCGCTCCACGTAGTCTCGGATCGCCTCCGGCAGCTCCGCGGCGTCCTCGACGACAAAGCCGGCGCGGCAGTTGAGCGCGCCCCAGATACCGAACGCGACGGTGAACGGGTCCCCTCGCTCGATCCGCCGGTCGGTCGGGCTGAGCAGTCCCAACGACGCGCGCGACCCGGCGGACAGCATCAGGTGGCAGGAGAGCGGCGTGCCACCCCAGTCGAGCAGCCGTACGGCGTCTCGCTCGGTCATCCCGGGCTCCAGCCCGAAGATCAAACGGCGAACGCCCTGCGATGTCTGGCAGGCGGCCCACTCGAAGGCCGCCAGCTGCTCCACCTCATTGATCACGCGCAGCCCGTCCGCGGCGTCCATGAGCAGGTGGGTCGCGTTCTCGACCTTGCCGGCGGGGCCGGTCATGCGGCGCAGCTCG
>Ga0136618_10000356_pt1 | contig 15255 bp, 11 predicted proteins | sample AntDrymUQ3302106_2_FD_104805 | JGI IMG/M metagenome (GOLD analysis project Ga0136618, IMG submission 104805) | Polar desert sand microbial communities from Dry Valleys, Antarctica - metaG UQ330 (21.06) | ecosystem: Environmental > Terrestrial > Soil > Desert | place: Antarctica: Dry Valley... | reverse complement strand
GATTGATCCGCCGAGCGCAACTGACAAAGCGAAAGTTTCTTTGACGCATTTGCGGGCGCGGGCGATTGAATCAGAATCGTCGCGGTTGCAGAGAAAATTGACGTGAATATTTCCGTCGCCCGCGTGTCCGAAATTGGCGACGAAAATGTTGTGTCTTTTGGAGATTTCTTCGACTTTGGTAATCAATTCGGGAACTTTTGAACGCGGCACGACGACGTCTTCGTTAATTTTTAAAGTGCCATATTTCATCAGACTCGGACTTATGGCGCGGCGCACGTCCCAGAGTTTGTCTTCTTCTTCTTTCGTGCGCGAACGAAGAATGTCGAAACCGCCGTTTTCCCACAAAATACGTTCAATCATCTGCGCGTTGCGCGTCACTTCTTCCCGAAACCCGTCAACCGCAACGATTAAAATTGCGTTAGCATCTTTCGACAAACCAAAAGCGAACTTTTGTTCAATCGCGCCGACGCAATTTTTATCTATTACTTCCATCGCCATCGGCAATAAACCTTCAGGCGTGAATTTGGTTAAAACCTTACAGGCTTCTTCCATTGTTTTAAATGAAGCGCGAACGGTCGAAGTCGCTTCGGGCATCGGCAAAAGTTTCAAGGTCGCTTCGGTGATAATTCCCAAAAGTCCTTCCGAGCCGCACATCAAGCCGGTCAAATCGAAACCGACGACGTTTTTCACCGTGCGCCCGCCGGTTCTGATAACTTCGCCGGTCGCGGTGACGACTTCCAAGCCTAAAACCGAATGTTTCGTCACGCCGTATTTCGGCGTTCGCATTCCGCCCGCATTTTCGGCGATGTTGCCGCCGATATACGAGTCTTTATAGCTCGCCGGGTCGGGCGGAAAAAGCAAGCCGTGTTTTTCGACCGCACACTGTAATTCATAAGTCGTCAGTCCCGGTTGGCAAATGACATATAAATCATCAGGACTAATTTCGATGATTCGATTCATTCTGTCCGTGCCGACGACGATGCCGCCGTCAACCGGAACTGCGCCGCCCGTGTAGCCGACGCCGCCGCCGCGAGCCGTCACGGGAAATGTAAATTGGTTGGCGAGTTTGAGAATTTGAGAAACTTGTTCCGTGCTTTCGGGAAACACCACGGCTTCCGGCGGAAACTTTTCCTTGACGGCATCCGCACCGTAAGGCTCGACTTTTTCCGGCTCGATTAAAACATTTTCCGCGCTGACGATTTGTTTTAACTTTTCTAAAACTTCCGGCTTTGAAGCGTTCGTCACGGCGCGTGGCTTGGCATTGAAATGGATTGACTGAAACATCTTTTATCTTTTGAAATTATCTAAGGCAAACAATACAAAACTAAAAATTCCAATTACAAAAAAAATTATAGTGAAAATAAAAATCCAGAAATTTATTTTATACTCGTGTTCTTGTAACTCTCCTAATCCTCCGACTCCGTAATTCCGTAATGTTTCATAATGCTCCTAACATTTTATCAAAGGTGCGCTCCAAACCTAACTTAGCAGGTGAGCAAAAGTTTGGCGACATTTTGGTTTTCGTTCAGAGTCCACGCTTCAGCGTGTTTCCGCCAGCGAAGCGCGGCGGAAAGGCAAAGTGCGTTCCGCGTTTGGACTCTGAACCGAGCAAAATACCTCATTACTTTTGCTCATCTGCTTTGCAAATAAATAATTAGAACGGATATTCATTGAAAAGCTGTTGTTTGATTGACAAACAAATCAGACATCTAGTTAGATTTTAGTTGAAAATAACTAAAACTGAGTTCTGCTTTGTTTATCAAAAACCGTTCGAAGTATTGTTATTAACGAGGCATTACAAGTTGTCGGTTATTCTTTTTTTCGCTCGTTGCAACTTAAAGTTTTTCTCTGTATATTTCGTTTTTCCTTTCGTTTTAAGAGCAAAAATATAATGAATAAAAACAAATTTCAGATTTTGATGGCGACCAAAAACAGCGGGAAAATCAAGGAATTGAAAGAACTTCTGGCTGATTTGCCGATTAAATTACTAAGTCTAAAAGATTTCCCGGATGTTATCGAAGTAGAGGAAACCGGCGCGACATTTGCCGAAAACGCCGCGTTAAAAGCGCAAAGCTATGCGCTGCAGACGAAAATTTACGCGCTGGCGGATGATTCCGGCTTAGAAGTCGCCGCGCTTGACGGCGCACCCGGCATTTTTTCCGCCAGATATGCGGGCGAAAATGTGAGCGACGAGACGAGAATCGAAAAACTTCTGGAAGAGATGAGCCGAACCCAAAACGAAAATCGCGCCGCGCGTTTTGTTTGTGCAATGTCAATTGCCGATAGAACCGGCGAAATAATCTTCACGGCGGAAGAATTTTGCGAAGGAACGATTGCATTTAAACAGCGCGGACAAAACGGTTTCGGTTATGATCCGGTGTTTATCCCGTCCGGCTTTGACAAAACTTTCGGCGAACTTTCCGCACCAATAAAGCGGAAAATCAGCCATCGGGCGCGGGCTTCAATAAAAATAATTCGATATTTACGTGATTTTATCGCTGTTTGACTTGACCCGCGTAGTTTTCGCCTGTAAAATTCGGCACTTGATAGTGTTTCTTAGGTGAAACTAAATCTAGGCGGGGCGTAGCACAGCCTGGTAGTGCGCTCGGTTTGGGACCGAGAGGTCGGATGTTCGAATCATCTCGCCCCGACCAATTTTTTTGATTGGTTTATCCGCCCGGCGAAATTTGCGGAATATAAACAAATCTTTGAAGGCAGGCAGTATTAATAGTTCACTAAAAATTTGGAGGATAGAATAAAATTATGGCAACAAAAGCAGCAGCAACAAAGCGTCTGACGCAAACGGAAATCGTCAATGAATTGGCGGACAAATCAGGTTTGAAGAAAACCGAAGTAAAAAGTATGTTCGACGCTCTGGCGAGCCTCGCGGCAAGCGAAGTGAAAAAGAACGGCGAATTTACGCTTCCGGGTTTCGGAAAATTGGTTAAAGCCACGCGAAAAGCGCGTGAAGGGCGCAATCCGGCGACCGGCAAACCAATTGCAATTCCTGCAAAAACGACCGTTAAATTCCGTCTCGGCAAAGCTATGAAAGATGCCGTCGGCGAGAATTAATTAATTGGTTTTTAAATTTTTACAAGACCGGCAAACTGTAAGTTTGCCGGTCTTTTTTTGGCTTTTCGCCGGGTTTGAGAAAAAAATCACAAAACGAAAAAAAAGTAGTGACAAAGCCTTAATTTTTTGTTAATATCCTCTTACAAAAGTTGAAACGCTAACCGACGGACAATTGATTTACAGTAACTTTCAGGTTGAAATGTTCAAATAATTATTTTTAGAAAAGTTAGTAATTTCTACTTTTCAGGTTTTATGTTGTCAAAAACAGCAATTACTGAAGAACACCGAGAAATTTTTGGAGGGAGAATAAATAGTGGCAGCAGTTAAAGCAATGACATTACAAGAAAGAATTTTGCAGATTGACCATATTCAAGCGCGTCGTTTTGCAAAATTATCAGTTCCGACAGTAGAAATCGCAACCGAAGGAATCATCAGGCATCTTCGCGCTTGCGCTCGAATGGATGTCAATCCCGACGCTTCCGCCGTTCGGGAAATAATTGACGATGCGTTAAACGGCAGAAGAGTTTTCGCCGAAACGTCAAACGATCTTCTCGCCGCATAAATCTAGCTATTATTTTTTTATTAGTAATATTATTTAGGACCGCTGAAATTAGGCGGTCTTTTTTTTAAAATTTATTATTGTCCGGCACTTTCGGCATTTAATTTCCTTTCAATTTTAAACGGTAAAGTTTGTATTTTCCCTGATTTTCACCGCCATCTAGTTGATACCAGCCACTCAAGTTTTCTAATTTATCATTTGCATCCGCGTCAACGACGACAAAGAACAACAGCGGATTTTGCGCCGTTTCCGCGTTGAATCCACGGGAAAAACGGGCGTAAGCATCCACTTCCGCTTCGATTTCGGGCTGCGTCAGCGGACGCGCGTTCGCCGAAAGCCGCGCGTTAAATCGGTCCCAGCCGAAAAGCGCCATACACGCTTCGATATTGCCGCAGCCGTTCAAAGAATCGCGCAGCCAGTCTTCGTTTAAATCGGAGTAATAAAGCATACGGTAATAACGCTGTTTGTTTTCTTCCCACGAATGAAGTCCGGCGAAAACGTGCTGATGCCGCGCCCAGAGAGGCGACTGCGGCGCGACGGTCGGCTGACTGTCAGCCTGAAGCGGTTCAAGATTGAGCGTCGTTTGATGTTTCGCGTTTTCAATATCGCCGCCTGCCAGTTCGCGCAAACGCAAATTAACGGGCATCGCTTCATCGCGCTGAATGTTGATAGAATCCCAGAATACGGTCGTATTCCGCGCTTCGACATAGCCCCAAACGATGGCGGCGAAACACAAAACGGAAAGCAAAACAATCGAAAGCGCTTTGAAACTACTCAGGAATCTTTGCCAAAAAACCGCGATTATCAGCACAATCGCCAATAAAACGACGTAATTTATCACGTAAAATTCATAGTGAAACGGCTGGAGAGAACGGGCGGTTAAAATTTGCTGATTGAAAACCAGAACCGGCGCAAAGGAAAACGCGGCAATAAAATAAGCCCGGCGGTCTTTCAAAATAATAAATTTTCGCCACAAAGCAAAAGCGGTCGCCGTCAAAATCTGATAACCGATGATTTCGACGGTTCGCAATAAATCCGGCTGACGGGTGAAAACCAAAAGCTGCGCTTTGTCCATCGTTTCATCTCGGTTCGATAAAAGCAGCGCGTAAGGCACAAGACTGAGAATGCAGAACGCGCTCGTAATCATTAAAAAAATCAAATCCTGTCGCCGATTTTCCGTACGAAAAAGCGCAGCGAAAAGCGTCAACCCGAACAAAACCGCTCCCGCCGCCGTCCAAACATAAAAATATGAAAAAACGAGCGTGGCGAAACACAAACTTGCCGCAAGCGAATAAACGGCGCGTTTTTTATCGGTTTTCGCCTGCAAACCGTTCCACAGGCAAGCGTAAAAAGCGAACATAAACGGAAATGCGACGCCTGGAATATATCTTCTCAGATAAGGAAAAAAGGGATACGCAGCGCCATTTTCAAAAAAACCGTTGATCGCGCCGATACCGATAATCAGTGCGCTTCCAACCATCACGACGAGCGTTCCGACAAATGCGAAATAATCATCTTCCGTAATCGAAACTATCAGCCAGAACAACGCCAGCGCGGTAAAAAGAGCCGCGAAAGCCGAAATAACCGGCATCATTTGCGAAGCCGAAAGACCGAAAATTCGCGCGGGAACGGCAGCCAGATACGCGGGGAAAAATTGAATTGAAAAAAGCGATTCGGGTTGCGGCGTTGCCGCCGAATCGTCGCGTCCGGTGTATGGGTCGCTGCGGCGCGGTCTGCCGTCAATTAAGGATTGCAGGTAGGAAGCGTAAGCCATTTCGTCCAAATCGCACGAAGCAAACGCGCCCTGCCACTTCTCGCCGCGGAGATTTTGCAGATTCATCTGCGGATAAACGGCGAGAATCGCTAAGATTATTCCCGCCGCAATCGCGTAAAACCAACGTATTTTTGTCATTGAACATTCACCATCGAACATTTATCATTATGAAAAAAACAAATGATAATTGATAAACGTTCAATGGTAAATGAAGATATGAGTTTGAAAGATAAAATAGTCGGTGATTTGACCGAAGCGATGAAGGCAAAGGACGCAAATCGCCTTTCGACATTAAGAATGGTGAAGGCGAATTTGATGAACCGCCGGATTGAAAAAGGAAGCGAGTTAACCGACGAAGAGATAACCAAAGCGCTGCAAAGTCTCGTCAAACAGCGGCGCGATTCCGTCGAGCAATACGAAAAGGCGGGACGCGGCGAACTCGCCGAAAAAGAACAAACGGAAATTTCCTATATCGAACATTATCTGCCGCAAAGCGCGAGCCAAGCCGAAATCGAGCAAGCCGTCGCGGAAGCCGTTCGGGAAACCGGCGCTTCTTCAATCAAGGAAATGGGAGCAGTGATGAAAGCGGCGCAGGCTAAAATGTCAGGTAAAACTGTTGACGGCAAATTGATGAGCGAAACTGTTAAAGCGAAACTTCAGAATTAACGCATTAACGTAATTTTGTATAATTTTTTATGCGGAATTATTTTTTAACCCGAAATCAAATAACAAAAATCTGCAATATCACTTTTTTGTTGACTTTAGCATTGGAGTTAAACTATAAAAGATTCCGTATAACACCAAAATAATTCAGTAGAATACAAAGTTCGGCGGTTCTTGGTTTCAATAATGATTCTTAATTTTTACATATGATTACACGATTAATTTCTACCTCTTTCGTTATCGTTTTTCTCTTTCAAGTGTTTGCGACAGCTCAAACCGTGATTGAAGACCGTGTTGCATTCACCACTCCCGACGCGCCTTGGCTGGTAACATTCGGCAACAAAAATTTAGATATTCAAGACCAGCAAATAAAGCCTGACGGTAAATCCGGTTATTTTCTGCTGTTCAACGAAAAAGAAGGATTGACCGTTTCTTTGTTCATCGAACCTGCCGTTAAGTGCAAAACCAGTGTTGAATGTCGTGATTTCGTCTGGAAAACCGGCAATCCCAAATGGGGAAAAGTGCAGGATGTCGTTCAGTCGAAAATCGGCGATGTCGGCTACTTCGAGTTTTTCCGTCCGACAGTTCAAAATCAACCGCTTCAAGTATTCGATATGTATGCACAATTCGTTGAAAACGGTTATTGGGTTGATTTACATATCTCAAAAGTTCAATACAAAAAAGAAGACCATTTGCTGTTCGAGAATTTCGTTAAATCAATTAGATTTGTTTCTAAAACCGGCAAGCCGACTACAGACTCCGACAAAGCAATCGAAGCCGCTCAAAAAGCGGCGGAAGATTGGATGCTTTTATGGGATTCCGGCAAATATGCGGAAAGTTACAACGCATTATCAACCTTCTCAAAAAAGGCTTTCGATGAAAAAGCCTGGTTTGCACATTGGACGACGGAGCGTAAACCGTTCGGCAAGTTAAAATCAAGGAAAATACTCAATATTTCGTTAATCAAGTCTTTGCAGGGACTTCCAAACCATTCGGGCGCAGTTTTTAAATATCTAAGTTCTTTTGAGAATAAAGAAGATGTGTTTGAAACCTTTAGTTTAATGCTCGAAAAGAATGGAATTTGGCGAGTGATTAGCTATAATACAAATGAATAACGACACGCCAAACAAATCATTGGACGTGAGGGCGCGCACAGCGACTTTCATTTGGCGTTGTCTTTTTAACCCGAAGTTGCGTGTAATCGGTTTCGCCCCACGTCAACCAATCGTTGGGCGGCTTCCCGTGATAAAATGATGCATATGGGAAATCAGTGGCTTAAATTGGGTGGCGTTCTCAGCTTTGCCGTTGCGCTTCTCCACGTCGTAATTATTTTCATCGGCGCACCGGCTTACAGATATTTTGGCGCGGGCGAAGATATGGCAACGGCGGCAGAATCAGGTTCGGCTTTTCCTGCATTGTTGACGTTTGTTCTTGTCGTGGTTTTTGCAATTTGGGGATTTTATGGTTTGTCCGGCGCGGGAGTCATTCGGCGGTTACCGCTTCTAAAGATTGCGCTGATTCTCATTGGAGCAATTTATGCGCTTCGCGGAGTCGCTATTTTCCAGCAACTTTCCCAAATCGTAACATCGGCGGCGGAAGTTGCGCCGCGTGAGATTGTGTTCTCGTTAGTTTCGCTGGTCATCGGTTTGGCTTATCTTATCGGGACGTTTGCAAGTTGGAGAAGTCTTGGCGCAAACAATCGTCTTGTTCAAACTTGAAGGAATAAAAGCGGCGCGCCCCTGATGAAGCCGCCGCCCAACAAATCAATGGACGTGAGGGCGCGCACAGCGACTTTTTATCACGGTTCTTCTTTTCCCTCACGTTGCGTGTCGGCGGTTTCGCCCCACGTCATCTCAGCCGCTATGTGGTTAAATTGAGTTTGTGAGGTTTATTTAAAATGGAAGAAGAAATTTCTCGTCTTAATGATTCGTTAAGTGAATCTAATGAAAAAATGAAAATGATGCTCGAAAAGTATCACAATCTGTTAATTAATCGAGAAAAAGAATTTACCTCTACAATGAGAGACATAACGAACAAGGGCAATTTCGGGTAGAAGACCCGATACGTTTTCTGACAAAATACTTCTATAATTTTCAAATTTCCCTCTGTTTTGAAGTCTGCGTCCGGTTGATGTCGGTATGACAGTTTTGCCTTTGCGCGTAACGCGCCACTTACCACCGACTGTAAAACTTAGTCATCATCGAGGGTTTCGTAATCTATCTCTTCGAGATATTGTGGCGACTTTTTAATCTTGATTCGCCGGTTGGTTTTTTTCACGTCTTTATCGAATTTTTTGTTGTATTGAAACGTTTCCGTGATTTTAACGCCAATTAAATAGTTTGTGCTTTCGCTGGTGGTTTCGCCGGTCGCCCGGTCGCGGTCGGTCATATCGTAACCGATGAGCGCAAATTTTTTCACGCCCGGATTGTAACGAAAACGGTAAGTAGTTTCGGTCACGTTGCGCGAACCGTGGTCTTGTTTGACAATCAAAACGCCTCTGGCAATGGCAACATCCGCCGGCGCTTCCATAACGCCGTAAAACGCTCCGCCGCAGCCCGTGCACTGCAGTAAACTTTTCGCCGTTGCCGCGCGCTCAAAAATGCCCTGCCGATTTACGAATAAAATCATTAAAACCCGCTCCCGCGATGCCGGATTATCTGTGTCAACATCCGCGGCTGGTTTTTCGATTAATTTGAGAGCCGTGTCCGGCACGGAATCATTGTTTAAATCGCCGGAAATCCGCGCTTCAACCATCCAGCCCGTAGGCAGAAATTTTTCAACCGCGTTTGCTGTGCGCGGCAATGCCGAATCGTCAAATGAAACCGCTTGTTCCTCTTGGGCGGACGCAAATGCGGCGCAGGCTGTCATCAATAACCAAAGCGTAAATATTCGCGTTAACATCTTATTTCTCCTCTATTCAGTCAATTATACAACTAATAATTTTCAAATGTTTTGATTAAATTGCGTAAATTCATTTTTTATCTCCTTCATTATTTCTTTAGGGCGGTTATCGAATCAGTCTGCCTTACAATGATTCGATAACCGCCCTAAATGATTTGTAATTTAAGTTCGTTGATATTTTTTATTGCCCGCGCCGAAGACGCTAAACACACGAAAAGGAAAATAAATTCCGGTTTTAATGTTTAGCGTCTTCGGCGAGTTTCGCGGGTAAACTTTAAAAAACTTAAATTACGGATTACTAAATTTTTGCTTGGAAATTTGATATATTCCCTTCCGGTCGCGTTTCCGCCATTCTGGATTTGCCTCGAAAACCTTGACCGCAGAAGGCTCAAAATGATATTTCTTTAATTTGATTCATAATCGCAATAAGTCAATTCATATAGTCTGTATGGTTGTAGGAGAATTAATGTTAAAGAAATTAAAGCGCGTTTTTGCCGGGTTGAGTTTAATGTTCTGTTTCATTGTAAGCGTTGCCCTGGCAGGAGAAAATATCGGAACGACGTCGAAAAGACAGCAGCCCGTTGAAATAAAAGTTACGCCCTGGGGACCGACCGGGGCGGATGTGGATGCGGCAAAGGCGCGCACTGAAAGTAGTAAAGCGGTGCAAAATTTATTGCAGGGGACAAAATATCGTTTGCTCGGATTCAGCTATCTTGAAAATGAAAACAAATCAAACAAAACGATGCCGCCGACACGGTTCAAAGTAATTTTTTACGATTACACCAATGACCGGACAATCATCGCCGAAGGTGATTTTGCAGCTAAAGAAACATTTCGCGTTCGTGAAGAATTCTATCAACCCGTTCCAAATGACGAAGAATTTGATGAAGCCGTCGCCATTCTGCTAAAAGACGGTCGTTTTAGCGGGGCGTTGAAAAACGATTCTTCCAAGGCATTTCGCCCGATGCCGCCGACAACTGTTTTGGACGGCACAACCGAGCGGTTGGTCAACATCGGGCTTGATGCCCGCAGCGATTCGGGAACTAATGAAATTGTCAGCGTCAGCATCAAACGCGGCGAGGTTATCCGCTACCCGGAAAGCGCGCCGAAAACGGCACGAGCCGAAGCGGGTTCGTGCGGAATTTCTAACGCCGGACAAGGAAGCACTCCGAATGGTATCGCGGGACAATCTCAGGTAACGCTTTTGCAAAATGATTTGCCGCTCTGGGAAATGCTCGTGATTCGTCCTTCAGCCTCATCCGGCACGTGGTCTTCCGGTATCGAAATTCGGGACGTGAAATATAAAGGTAAATCCGTTCTCAAACGCGGTCACGCGCCGGTTTTGAATGTTGAATATACGCCAAACGCCTGCGGACCTTACCGGGACTGGCAATACAACGAAGGATTTTTCAACGCGTCTGCTTCCGGCGCCACAAATCCGGCTCCGGGCATTAGAGTTTTGGCTCCCGGAGAAGTCGCCACCACGTCTCTCGAAACCGGAATCGACCTGGGAAATTTTCAAGGTGTGGCGATTTACCAGCAAAACGTCGGATTCGGCAACGAAGTGGTGATGATTTCGGAATTGGATGCCGGTTGGTATCGTTATATTATGGAATGGCGTTTTGCCGAAGACGGCACGATTCGCCCGCGCTACGGATTCGGCGCGACAAATAATTCGTGCGTCTGCAACGTCCATAATCATCACATCTACTGGCGGCTCGATTTTGACATCGTAAATCCGATTAATAAAGTTTACCAGGTCGAACGCGGGCGCAAATTTCTACAACCGATTACGACGGAAATCAACCGCAATAAAAATCATCAAACAAAGCGTAGTTTGTTGATTCAAAATTCAACCGGCGACGAAGCCTATATGCTTGTTCCGAATTTGTCGGACGGCACGACGGATAATTTCGGGCGCAACGATTTCTGGGTTTTGCGGTATAAAAACGTGCCGGGCGGCTCGTTTCTGCAAAATGAAATTGACGACGGCTGGCTCAGCGTCGGCGGACAATGCACGGAAACCGGCGGCAGTTGCATCAACATTACCAAATTCGTCAACAACGAGTCGGTTGCCGACCAGGATGTGGTCGTCTGGTATGGGGCGCATTTCATCCACAATGACGGCGCGAATCGGCTCAATCCCGAAAGAACCGGACTCGTCTTAACCGGCTCGCACGTCGTCGGTCCCGACATTCGCCCGGTTCGCTGGTAAAAAGTCGGCATCACTTAAAATCACCGCGCCTTCGCAAAAACGATTTTTCCCATTTTAATCTGATCGTCGGACGGATTACGCAGCTTGGCGTAATCCGTCATAAATAAAAAACTCGCACTTTTAGATGCAGGCTCAATTCAGGCTCAATTATTTCACGCTCGAATTACAATTCGAGAAAAACTTCAGGAGAAAAATATGATTTACTACACAAGCCAGATAAAACTTCTTTTGTTCGCAATTCTCTTTTTGGGAACGGCAACAGCAATTTTTGCCGCCGACGGCGATTTGGATCCGACGTTTGACGGCGACGGCATTGTCATTACCGATAACGGCAGTACTACTGACAGTATCTTTGATTTAGTGTTTCAGCCGGACGGAAAAATTATCGCCGCCGGCTTTAGCTCGATAGGTTCTTCGTCAACGGCGCGAACCGTTATCGTGCGTTATAACCCTAACGGAAGCATTGATTCGACATTCGGCACGGGCGGCAAAGTAATCGTCCCGTCCGTTTCTCCCTCAGGTTTGGCTTTACAGGCAAACGGGAAAATCGTTTTTGTCGGAACCAGCGGACAATCACCAAGCCGCGATTTCTACATTGCCAGACTAAACTCCGACGGCGGCTTCGATATGACTTTTAACGGAACTGGTGCCGTCACTCTGGATTTACGTGGAACTTCTGATATTGCCAACTCCGTTAAGATTCAACCGGATGGCAAAATTGTGGTCGCGGGAGAGTCTGCGTCACCTGCATCCAGTACTGAAAGAAATGGTGCAGTTGTCCGTTTCAATGCTGATGGCTCGCTCGACTCAACATTCGACAGCGATGGCAAAGTTTTTTTGAAAATTGATCCTCAAAGCACTTTTGAAACCCTTTCCGAACTGGTCATTCAATCGGACGGAAAAATTCTTGCAGCGGGCGACGCATCATCGGAAAAGCTCATTATGGTTCGTTACAATCCAGATGGTTCGCTCGATACTACTTTCGACAATGATGGTAAAGTTACATTTTATGGCGGCGGAGTTTTTTTCTCCCTCGCTTTTCAATCAGATGGGAAACTTCTTGCTGCCGGGTATCGTTTCGTGAGAGATGGTCTAGAATCTATTTTGATTCGGTTCAATGTTGATGGGTCGCGCGATTCTTCTTTTGGAATTGGCGGACAAGTCATTATACCCGGTAGTTTATTTACTGCTGTAATAATTTCAGCCGACAAGAGAATTGTCGTCGCAAGGCGAGGCGAGGGTTTGGTGCGCTACAATGCCGACGGTTCACGTGATTTGTCATTTAGCAGCGAAGATAAATTTGAAATAAGGGCTGCTTTTATAAGAGTGATGGCAATTCAACCGGACGGAAAGATCATTATTGGCGGAGAAATTGGTATTAGCTCAAATACTGATTTCATTCTCGCGCGGTTCGAGGCATCAATCTGCAGAACGGAAACCTGTTCAGGCGAAAGGCAAAAAGTTGCTGATTTTGACGGCGACGGGCGCACGGATTTGAGCGTCTTCCGCAACGGAACGTGGTTTATCAATCCTTCGGGCGCAAACAATCCAAACAGCTTTTACGGCGTTCCGTTCGGGTTAGCGACCGACAAATTGACTCCGGCTGATTACGACGGCGACGGCAAAACCGACATTGCCGTCTGGCGCGAAAATGTTAACGGCACGTTCGGGTATTTTTATATTTTACAGTCTTTAACCAACAGTATCCGCATCGCTCAGTTCGGGCAAACCGGCGACGATCCGCGCATCGTCGGCGATTGGGACGGCGACGGCAAAGCTGATTTGGCAGTTTATCGGAGTGGAGCAAGTGCAGGAGCGCAAAGCTACTTCTATTATCGTCCTTCATCTCAACCGGCGACCGATTTTGTCAGACTCAATTGGGGAACGGCAGGCGACGAAGCATTGCGCGGCGATTATGACGGCGACGGTCGAATGGACGCGGCGGTTTTCCGTCCGTCGGACGGCATCTGGTATATTCGGCAAAGCTCAAACAACCAGCCGCGCTATGAACGCTGGGGCTTGGCGACGGACAAACGAGTAGCAGGCGATTTTGACGGCGACGGCAAAACCGATCTGGCAGTTTACCGTGACGGTTTGTGGGCGGTTCTGCAAAGCTCGAATAATCAGCCGCGTTATGAATATTGGGGCTTGAGCAGCGACCGAATCGCGGCGGGTGATTATGACGGCGACGGGCGCACGGATTTTGCCGTGTGGCGCGCGGGCGTTTATTACATTCTGCAAAATTCAAATTCGCAAGTTGTTTACCAATATTTCGGCAGTCCCAATGATATTCCGGTCGCGTCGGCATTTGTCCGTTAAATTCGGCTGGATTATAAAGGCGAGAAAAAGTTTTCGCCTTTATAATTTTTCAGGTTGGCGGCAAACCAAATTCTTTAATTACTTCGATAAAAAGCAGTAACGACTTTGAGTATAGTTGCTGCTTTTTTGAAAACATTTTTCGGTTTCGCGCATCAAATCAGCATCTTTTGTTCGGTATTTTCATAAAATCAAACTCTCCCGTAAAATAAGCCCGATGAAAAAAACATTCAAACAAACCCGAATCACGATTTTTTTAATTTCCGCTTTTATATTTTTGGGAATCAACTTCGGTGCGGCGGCGCAGGAGACAAAACGCCAAAGAGTAATCGAAAAGCCGACGCCGACTCCAAAACCTACCGCAACGCCGACGCCGACGGTTTCGCCGACACCGTTTGCAACGCCAACGCCTGTTCCGATACAAACGCTCGGCGATTTGCAATCGCGCATTCGGCTCGCTCTTTCGCGTCCCGAACTGCGGCGCGGAACCGTCGCCATCAAAATTGCTTCGCTCGACACGGGAAAAACGGTTTACGAAGAAAACGCCGATAAATATGTGATGCCGGCTTCAAATATGAAGAATTTCACGGTTGCCGCCGCGCTCGAACGGCTCTCGCCGGATTTTCGTTTTACAACCAGCGTTTATGCCAATTCGATGCCCGACGCGAGCGGCGCGATAAAAGGCGATTTGCGAATTTACGGGCGCGGCGACGTTTCGCTATCCGCCGCATTTTACGAAGGCGATTATCTGAAAGGTTTGGATGTGTTAGCCGATAAAATCGCGCAGGCGGGCGTTAAGCGTGTCGAAGGCAATTTAATCGGCGATGAAAGTTATTTTTCGGGCGGGGCGATTCCGCCGAGTTGGGAATGGGACGATTTGCAATGGCGTTCGGGCGCGGAAGTTTCGGCTCTGCCGCTCAATGACAACACACTTGAACTGAGTATCAAGCCCGGTTCGTCTGCCGGTTCGACCTGCACGGTTCAGCTTCAGCCTTTTAATTCGATAATGCGCGTCGTTAATCGCTGCACGACTTCCGGGGCAGATTTAAAGCGCGATTTAACAATCAAAAAAGCTCTCGAACAGAATATTTTGGAGATTTCCGGCACGATGCCCGTCGCTGACAAAGGCTTTTCAAGTTTCCTGACGGTTTCGCATCCGGCGGAACTTTTCATCGCGCTTCTGAAGCAGCGTTTACAGGAAAAAGGCGTGACGATTACCGGACAAACGCGCGTTGTCGGCACAAAGGAAAAAGCGTTTTCGTCGAACGCATCTTCCGTTCAGCCCGTAGAAATCACAAAACTCGAATCGCCGCCGTTTAGTCTTATCGCCGCCAAAACGATGAAGCCGAGTCAAAATCTTTACACCGAGACGATTTTGTGGACGCTCGGCGAACAATTGGGCGATAAAACCAATCCGAAACTAACAAGCGCGGAACGCGGAGCGGAAGTTGTGCGCGCGTTTCTTCAGCAAGTCGGGATTCCGCCCGACGCTGTAGTTCAATGGGACGGAAGCGGACTTTCGCGTCATAATCTGGTGACGGCAAACGCTAATGTTCAGCTTTATTCTTATATGGCGAAACAGAGCCGATATGCTCAGACGTGGCGCGACAGTTTGACGATTGGCGGAACTGACGGAACTTTGCAAAATCGCTTCAAAGGCACTGCCGCCGCCGGAAATGTGCGCGGCAAAACCGGCACGATTGACCAGGTTTCCGCTTTGTCGGATTACATTACAACCGCTTCGGGCGAGCCTCT
>Ga0136618_10000355_pt1 | contig 15288 bp, 14 predicted proteins | sample AntDrymUQ3302106_2_FD_104805 | JGI IMG/M metagenome (GOLD analysis project Ga0136618, IMG submission 104805) | Polar desert sand microbial communities from Dry Valleys, Antarctica - metaG UQ330 (21.06) | ecosystem: Environmental > Terrestrial > Soil > Desert | place: Antarctica: Dry Valley... | reverse complement strand
GTGTCCACGAAGCCGGGGCAGAGTGCCACCGACTTGATCCCGTCCGCGCCGAGCTCCTTGTTCATCGCCTGCGTCCAGCCGATCACGGCCGCCTTGGTGGCTGAGTACACGCTCAGCCAGGGCTGCCCGGACTTGCCCGAGATCGAGGACATGTTCACGACCAGCGCATTGCGGTGCTCGGCGCCGGCGGCCCGCAGCAACGCGGCACATTCGCGGTAGAAGAGGATGATCGCGCGCAGGTTCACGTCGAGCTGCATGTCGATCCTCCGCGTGACCGTCTCGCCGACCGCGGCGCCGATCCCGACGCCGGCGTTGTTCACGAGCACGTCGAGGCGGCCCCAGCGTTCTCGGTGCGCGGCGACGATGCGCTGCACGTCCGCCTCCTCGGCCATGTTGCCCGCGACCTCCTCGACCTCGTAGCCGGCTCCACGCAGCTGCGCGACGGCGCCGGCGAGCTTCTCGGGACGGCGGGCTGCGACGGTCAGGCCGAGTCCTTCCTCGCCCAGCATGCGCGCGATCGCGAGGCCGATGCCGCTCGAGGCGCCGGTGACGAGGGCTGCGCGGTCCGGCATCGGGATCCTTTCTCGGGAGCGGGGCGGCTGCTGCGGGCGCGCGCCGAATCTAATGCATGTAGGGCGCGCCCGTACGATCGAGACGGTGCCGTTCACGATTGTCGCCTGCCTCGCACTGGTCCTGGGCGCACTTGCGCTCGTGCTCGACGGCGCCGGCGGCGGCGAGCAGCCGGAGGAGCCCGCGCTGCGCGCTGCCGCCCTCGGCGCGATCGTCGAGCTGGTCGAGCGCGAGCGTGGGTTGACTTTCGAGCGCGTCCCCGAGCCTCTCGAGGTGACCCCGGCGCAGGCGCGCCGCGAGGGTCTCGAGTCGCTCGATGCGGACTATCCGCCGGCGCGGCGCCGCGCGGATGCGGAGGTCTTGATCATGCTCGGGCTGATTCCGCCCGGCACCGACCTCGGCGAGGCGGTCGCCACGACGCTCGGCGAGGCCGTCGCCGGCTTCTACGATCCGCGCGAGCAGCGGCTGCGGATCGTGAAGGGCGCGCAGACCGCCAACCGGGTGCTCTACGAGATGGTGCTCGCGCACGAGCTGACACACGTGTTGGAGGACCAGCGTTTCGGGTTCGACCTCGACCTGCTCGCGGCGGGCGGCGACCGGGCGCTCGCGCACACGGCGCTGATCGAGGGAACGGCGAGCGCGCTGATGTACCGCTACGTCCAGCGGCGCTTCAAGCCCGAGGAGCTCTTCGGGGGGCTCGCGGCCTCGGCCTTCGGCGGGACGGGCAGCCTGCCACCGTTCTTGAACGCACAGCTGCTGTTCTCCTACACGGCAGGGGAGCAGTTCGTCGCGCGGCTGCTCGAGGTCGGCGGCGGAGGGTGGAAGGTGGTCGACGCCGCGTTGCGCTTCCGCCCACCTGCGTCGACCGAGCAGGTTCTGCATCCTGACCGCTACCTGCGCGTCGAGCAGCCGCGCCGCGTGTCGCTGCGCGCGCCGCTGGCGGCGCTCGGGCGCGCCTGGCGCCCGGCGCTGCGCTCGAGCTTCGGCGAGTGGCAGACCCAGAAGCTGCTCGCGCGCGCCGGCGGGACCACCTCACCGAAGGCCGCGGCCGGCTGGGGCGGCGACCGCTACGCGCTACTCGCGCGCGGTGACGAACGCGCGCTGGTCATGCGCTGGCGGTGGGATTCGGCGCGCGACGTCGCCGAGTTCGCCGCCGCGCTACGCGCCTGGGGCGGCGAGGGGTTGCCGGGCTCGACGGCCGTGGGCCGTCACGCCTGGCGCACGCCGGACGGCGCGGCCGCGCTGGCCGTTCGGGACGGCGACGTGACGCTTGCCCTGGCGCCGGATCCTGCGCTCGCGCGCCGTGTGGCCCGCGCGCACTAGCCTTCTGGCCGGATCGGGCCGGTAGCTCAGCGGTCAGAGCAGCGGGCTCATAACCCGACAGACGGAGGTTCGAATCCTCCTCGGCCCATCGCCCGCCACTACCCTTCCCACCCCGTGGGCGAGCTCGGTGGATTCCTCAAGATCACCCGCGCTCCCGCGCCGGAGCGCGATCCGCGCGAGCGCGTCGCCGACTACCGCGAGATCTATGAGGTGCTGCCCGCCGAAGAAGCGGCGCGGCAGGGGGCGCGCTGCATGGAGTGCGGCGTGCCGTTCTGCCACGACGGCTGCCCACTCGGCAACCTGATCCCGGACTGGAACGACCTCGTCTACCAGGGTCGCTGGCGCGAGGCGATCGAGCAGCTGCACGCGACGAACGACTTCCCCGAATGGACCGGCTTGATCTGTCCCGCGCCGTGCGAGCCCGCGTGCGTGCTCTCGATCAACGACGACCCCGTGTCGATCAAGCAGATCGAGCTCGCGATCGTCGAGCGCGCGTGGAAGGAGGGCTGGATCGTCCCGCATCCGCCCGCCGTGCGCAGCGGGCGCAGCGTCGGCGTGGTCGGCTCCGGCCCGGCCGGCCTGGCCGCGGCGGCACATCTGAACCGCGCGGGGCACGAGGTCGTGGTCTACGAGCGCGACGAGCGGCCCGGGGGGCTGCTGCGCTTCGGTGTGCCCGACTTCAAGCTCGAGAAGCACTACATCGACCGCCGGACCGAGCTGCTCGAGGCCGAGGGTGTGCGGTTCTCCTGCGGCGTCGACGTCGGCGGCGATGTGACGGCCGGCGAGCTGTCCGGGCGCCACGACGCGCTCGTGCTGGCGATCGGCTCGCGCGTGCACCGCGCGCTCGACGTCCCGGGCGCCGGCCTGGAGGGCGTGCGCTTCGCCATGGACTACCTGTACGCGCGCAATCGCTGGGTGGCGCGCGGCAGCGCCGACGGCGACGATCCTGAGCTGACCGCCACCGGCAAGCACGTCGTCGTGATCGGCGGTGGCGACACGGCGATGGACTGCGTCGGCAACGCGCACCGGGAGGGTGCGCAGAGCGTCACGGTGCTCGACACCTATCCGGTCCCGCCCGGCCCGGCGGCCCGCGAGAGCGTGCCCTGGCCGGCGGCTCCGCGCCGGCTGGTCAGCACGTACGCGCTCGACGAGGGCGGCGAGCGCCGCTGGACGCAGACCGCGACGCGGATCGAGGGACGCGACGGCCGCGTGGTGGCCGTCCACGGGACGCGCGTGTCGCCGCCGCCCGGCCCGCAACCCGTGCCGGGGAGCGAGTTCGAGCTGCCTGCCGAGCTCGTGCTGATCGCGATCGGCTTCTCGCATCCCGAGCACGCGGGCGCGGTCGAGCAGCTCGGCCTCGAGCTCGACCGGCGCGGCAACGTCAAGGCGCCGACGTACGCGAGCTCCCGCCCGGGAGTGTTCGCGGCGGGTGACGCGCGCATCGGCCAGTCGCTCGTCGTGAACGCGATCGCGGAGGGGCGCCGCTGCGCGCGGGTCGTCGACCGTCACCTGGCGGCCGCCCCGGTCGCCTGAGGACACGCGGGCCGCGTCGTCGGGGCGACCTGCTGAGATATGTCCCGTGGACCTGATCGAGGGGGATCGATGACGCGCCGCTTGGAAGCAGGACCGCTGCTCGTGACGCTGGGGGCAGTGCTGCTGCTCGTCAGTCTGTTCCTCTCCTGGTTCACAGGCGACGTCACGCCGTGGCAGGCGTTCGAGGTCTGGGATCTCGTGCTGTTCGTGCTCGCGCTCGGCTCGATCGCGGCGGGCCTCGGGCTCACCACCCAGGACGCCGAGCTCGTCGACCGCCGCTTCCTGCCCGCCGCGGTGGCCGCCGTCGCGGTGATCGTCGCGTCGCAGATCATCGACCCGCCGCCGGCGGCCGCCGGGCAGGATCCCGACACCGGCGCATGGCTGGCGCTCGGCGCGGCGCTGCTGATGTGCGCCGGCGCCGTGCTGACGTTCGGGCGCGTGCGCGTGGCGCTCACGGTCGAGGGGCGCGATCAGCGCCGGCACGTATCCGTCGTGGACGCGCGCGGCTCGCAGGGCGCGCAGGCGGACAGCCAGGAGCCCGCGACGGCCGAGCACCGCGGACTCTTCGCCCGCCCGCGCGCGCCCGAGACGGACGCGCGGGCTGAGCCCGCGGGAGCGCGTGCCGCCGGCGAGGCAGGAGAACCGGCACCGGAGCAGAATCAGGACTGATGGCGGTGCGCGAAGTCGCGTTCGAGCTCGAACGCTTCGAGTGGGCCGACGAGCGCCTGGAGGTCGCGGGGCGATGGAAGGGCCTCGCCGGGCGGCGGCTCGCCCGGCCCGTGCTCAGCATCGACACCGGGACCGGTCGACGCAAGCGCCTCGTGGCGCTTCCCGGCGGGCATCTCGGCACCGCGGAGGAGACGTGGCGCGCTGCATTCGACTGGCCGGGGGACCCGGCCGAGATCATCGCTGCGGAGCTCGAGGTGGGAGGCAGCGTCGCAGTCGACCTGCCCTTGCCCGACCGCCGTCGCCGGCGCCGCAAGCGCGCCGCCCCCGAACCCGGCGACGAAGCACTGCGCAACGAATCCGTCGCGCTGCGTGCGCAGGTCGAGCGGCTGCGCGCGGAGCTTGCCGGGCGCGAGCGCGAGAGCATGCAGCTGCGCGCGCAACTCGACGACCGAGCCGGCGAAGCGCCGGGCGCGGTCGCCGAGGCAGGCGCTCCCACCGTCGAGATCGAGCGGCTGGCGAGTGAGCACCTCCAGCTGACCACCGAGCTCGAGCGGCTCGCGGGGGAGCGCGACCAGACGCGCGCCGAGCTCGTGGCCGAGATCGAGCGGCTGCAGGGCGAGAGCGAGGCTGCGGGCATCGAGCTCGAGCGGCTGCGCGCGGCGGACGCGCGCTCGCAGGAGCAGCTCGACGATCTGCGCGGGGCGATCGCCGAGGCAGCCGCCGAAGCCGAGACGTCGCGCGACCGGCAGCGTGCCGAGCTGGCGGCTCTCCAAGCCGAGCTGGATGCCGAGCGCAAGCAGATCGCCCGGCTCAACGTCGAGCTGGCGGAGCGCCCGGCGCTGCCACCCCCGGCGACCGAGTCTGCACGCCGCGCCGCGGCTCTGCCACCGCCCGTGGCCGGCGGCGATACGGCCGAGCCGGATCACGCGGAGGCCGAGACCGGGGAGGAAACGCAGCCGATTCCGGTGGTGCTGCAGGCCGCTTCGCTGCCCGGGGCGCTGGACCCGCCCGGGCCGCTCCGCGCCGGCGCACGGCCGGCCACGCAGCCGGGCATCGGTGCCCTGATCCCGGGCTGGCTGCGGGCCGGACGAGCGGATCGAGCAGGCCAGGGCGCGGCGGCGGCGACCGAGGAAGCACCGGCCGAAGAGCCCGACGCGCGTGACGCCGCAATCGAGAACGGCGCGCGCGACGGAGGTCAGGCGAACGCGGGGGCGGCGTCGCTGCAGGCGCTCAAGTCACGGCTGGAGGGGTTGTTCGCCTCGAATGGGCACGCGGTCGCCGATGCGGACCCCGGCGTGGCGCCGGAAGCGGAGGTGCTGCCCGGGCCGCGGCGTACGGCCACCGCTGCGCGGGCCCGCGCCGGAGCCTCGTTCGCGGCGCGGCGCAACCCGGCCGAGACATGGGGGCTGCGGATCCTCGCCCTCGTGCTGGTCGCGGTGCTGCTGGTCGCCTTCGTGCTGATCCTCGCCAGCATTGCGTGACGGCGCGCGGCGGCCCGTCCGCCTCGTCGCCTTCGCCCTGCTGCTCGCCGGCTCCTCGCTGCTGCTGCCATGGGCGCTCGCATTCGACCCCTGGTCCTGGCTCGTATGGGGGCGCGAGGCGGGCCGGCTCGAGCTCGACACGGCCGGCGGCCCGTCGTGGAAGCCGCTGCCGGTCTTGGCGGCGGCAGCGCTCACGCTCGCGGGTGGAGCCGCCCCGGCGCTCTGGCTGATCCTCGCGCGTGCCGGCGGTCTGCTCGCCGTGGCGGGCGCCGCGGCGCTCGCGGGACGGCTCGCCGGCGGTGTGGCCGCGACGACCGCCGCGGTCGCGATGGCGCTGAGCGACTGGTGGCTCTTCAACACCGCGCTCGGCAATTCCGAGGGCCTGCTGGCCGCCGCGGTGCTCTGGGCCGTGGTGGCCCACCTCGCCGGAAACCACCGTGTGGCGCTCGCGCTGCTTCTGGGCGCGGCGCTCCTGCGTCCCGAGGCCTGGCCGTTCCTCGGCGGCTACGCGCTCTGGCTCTGGCGCAGCGGGCGCGAGTCGCTTGGCCCGCTGGCGTTCGCGCTCCTCCCGGTGCCGGGGCTCTGGTTCGGCCCGGACGTGCTCGGGGCGGGCGGCGCGCTCGGGGCGTCGTCCGCCGCGCGTGGCACCGCCAGCCCGCAGAGCGCCGTGTATGCCGAGCTGCCGGCGCTGGAGGTCGTGCGCGACTTCGCCGGGCTGCTCACCCTGCCGGTGCTGCTGGCGGCTGCGGCCGGCATGGCGCTCGGCGGCTCGATCGCCCGCCGCCTCGGCGCAGCGGCACTTGCGTGGGTGGCGCTGGTGGCGGTCATGACCCAGGCCGGGTACGCCGGGAACCCGCGCTACAACGTCGCCGCTGCCGCGATCGGGTGCGCGCTCGCGGGAGTCGGGGTGGCTGCGCTCGCACGTCGCCGCGTTCAGGCCTGGGTCCTCGCGGCCGCGCTCGCCGCCGGCGTGCTGGCGTTCACGGCCGGCGACCTGTCCGAGCAGCTCGAGGAGTTGGGCGCGCGGGCGGATCGCCGCACGCAGCTCGACGCGCTCGTCGACGCGATCGGCGGAGCCGAGGCGGTCGCCGCCTGCGCGCCGGCGCGCACCAACCAGCCGATGAAGGCGATGCTCGCCTGGCGACTCGACCTGCGCATGGAGCGGCTGGCCGACGCTCCGCTCCCGCCCGCGGCCGTCTTCAGCGCCCCGCCCGGCTACCGAGGCGAGCCGCGCGAGCCGCGCGTCCCGGGCGGAACGGCGCCCGTCGCAACGGCGGGCGACTGGTCGCTCGTCGCCGCCTGCACCGGTGGGCGGGAGCTCAGACCTGCGGCCGGTCGAAGCGGATAGTGACCTTCTCGAACCCGAGGCCGCGCATCATGCCCTCGAGCATCGAGCGCGTGTTGCGCTCGGCCGTCTGCAGCAGCGCCGGGTCGCTCGCGGCCGCCTCGGTCAGCTTGCGCTCGGCAAGCACGTAGAGCTCCTGCTGGTCGGCGCCACCATCGTCGGAGAGCGCCTCGCTGATGCGGTCCAGTGCGCCGCGATCGCGGTCGAACACGCGTGATCGCTCCTGGTCGAGCCGCGCCTCGGTCAGCCGCGCGGGAGGCAAAGTGATCGCGACCTCCTTGCGGTCGTCCGAGACACGCACAGCGCCCGGCGAGCGTGCCAGGCCGGCGAAGTCGACGGCGGCGTCAACGTTCCCGGCGGCGACGAACAGCGTCCGCTCCCCCTTGATGAACGACGGTACGAGGTCGGTGTCCTGTTCCACGTCGACGACCACCTGCAGGTTCGCGCTCGCCGCGCGGTACTCGCTCAGGTTCTCCAGCGACTTCAGCAGCACCGGCCCGCTGCGGTCGACCGTCTTCTCCTTGAAGGGGTTCAGCGCCGGGATCAGCGTCGGCACCAGGACGACCAGCGCGACGACGGCCGCAGCCAGCAACAGAGGTCCGGGCAGCCTGCGACGCACCGCCTGAGACGGTAGCGCGGTCAGGTGAGGCCGCCGCGCCAGCGGGTCGCCGCGCGGGGGAGCGTGCCGGGCTCGAAGCGCGCGCGCAGCTCCGCGACGGTCGTGGCGCCCTCCATGCCCAGCGTTGCCGCCATCCAGCGCAGCGCCGCGCCCGGGTCGAGCTGGTCGAGCGTCACCGCGCCGTGGCGCTTGGCGAGCCGGCTGCCGTCAGGGCCGAGAACGAGTGGGACGTGCGCGAACGCCGGGGCTTGGAGGCCGAGCGCGGCAGCGAGGAAGAGCTGGCGCGGTGTCGTCTCGAGCAGGTCGTCTCCGCGCACCACCTCGCCGATCCCCTGCCAGGCGTCGTCGACGACCACGGCGAGGTTGTAGGCGGGCGCGCCGTCGTTGCGGCGCACCACGAAGTCGTCGACGACGCCCTCCTGCGCACCGTGCAGGCGGTCGGTGAACCCGATCTGCGCGCCATCGGCGCGCACGCGCAGCGCCGGCGGACGCCCACCTGCGCGCTTGCGACGGCGGTCAGCGGTGCTCAGTCGCAGGCAGGTGCCCGGATAGGCGCCCTCAGGCAGCGGGCCGTGTGGAGCCGAGGCGGCGGCGCGGACCTCGGCGCGTGTGCAGAAGCACTCGTAGAGCCGGCCGTCGGCCAGCAGGCGCTCCGTCGCCGCCTCGTAGGCGTGGTGCCGATTGGACTGGAAGGCGACCTCACCGTCCCAGTCCAGACCGAGCGCCCTCAGATGCTCGAGCTGCTGCTCGGCCGAGCCCGCGACGACGCGGCCATGGTCGAGGTCTTCCATCCGCACGACGAAGCTCGCGCCCGCCGAGCGGGCGAACAGCCATGCGAGCAGCGCCGTGCGCAGGTTGCCGAGGTGCAGCGGGCCCGTCGGGCTGGGGGCGAAGCGGCCGGCCTGACTCATCCGTCGTAGCGGAAGGGCAGCGAGTCGGCGAGCTCGGCCAGGCGTGGCGCCTCGCGGTCGCGCTCGGAGTAGAGCAGCTCGACGTCGTCGGGCCACCGGATGCCGATGTCGGGGTCGTCGAAGCGAATCCCGGCCTCGGTGGCGGCGTCGTAGTACGCGGTGCACTTGTAGACGAAGTCGGCCGTCTCGGAGAGCACGCAGAAACCGTGCCCGAAACCGATCGGAATGAAGAGCTGCAGACACTGCTCGTCATCGAGCACGACGCTCTCCCACTCGCCGAACGTCGGCGAGCCGCGCCGCAGGTCGACCACGACATCGAGCACGCGGCCGCGCGCGACGCGTACGAGCTTCGCCTGGCCCGGGTGGGTCTGGAAGTGGATGCCGCGAAGCGTGCCGGCGCGCGAGCGCGACTGGTTGTCCTGCACGAAGCCGGTCGGGACACCCTCCGCGGACCAGGCGTCGGCGCGGAACGACTCCATGAAGAAACCGCGCGAGTCACCGTGCACCGCTGGTGCCAGCAGCACGAGGCCTCGTAGTCGAGTCGGGAGCCGTTTCATGCAGGAGAGGGTAATTCGCCGGTCGCACCCTCGCGCGCTCGGATCCAAGACGACGTTGAGGAGAAGGGATCCGGGGTCCACCCGTCGAAACGATGTCGGGCCATGCCGAGAACCGTTCCGATGCCGCCCGCCGCCAAGGGCCACCAGACGCTGTCCGCGTACATCACGTCGCGCTTCGACGAGTTCTCGCGCTCCCAGAAGGACGTCGCCCAGTACGTCGTCGATCATCTGGAAGAGGTCGCCTTCCACACCGCCGAAGAGCTCGCCCGGCGCGCGAACACGTCGTCCTCGACGGTCGTGCGGTTCTCCCAGGCGCTCGGCTTCGAGGGCTTCCCCGAGCTGCAGGAGTCAGCGCGCGAGGAGTACCGCCACGGCCACCGCCAGCCGCCGCGCGGGCTCGAGCAGGCAGCGCCGCTGTTCTCGCTCGACATGAACCCCTTCGAAGCCGCCGTCGCCGCCGACCATGTGAACGTCGAGGACACCGCGCGGCGCGTCTCGCGCTCGGAGGTCGAGGCGTCGATCGAGCTCGTCGCGACGTGCGAGCGGGTGCTGATCGCGGGCACCGATCAGATGGCGTTCTTCGCCTCCTACCTGCGTCACCTGCTGATGCTGCTCGACATCCGCGCGGAGATCGCCGCGTCACCGTCGCAGGAGGCGCTCTCACGACTCGGGCGCATCGACACCGGCACGCTCGTGATCGGGCTCTCCGCAGGGCGCCCGCACCCGCTCGTCGTGCGCGCGATGAAGATCGGCCGCCATCGCAAGGCGCCGACACTCGCGATCGTGGACGCGACGTTGTCCGAGGTCGCCAAGCTGGCCGATCGCACGCTCTATTACTCGTCGAACTCACCGGCCTTCGTGCGCTCGCACAGCGGCCTGCTGGCGATCCTGCAGGCGCTCGCGTACGGCGTCTACTCGCGCGACACTTCGCAGTACGACGAGCGCATCCGCGCGTTCAAGCTGAAGTAGGAGCCATGCGGTCGTAGTTGAGCCGCAGCAGCGCGATCACGGCGCGCACGTCGTCGGCGTCCTCGATGCTGCGCGCGCCCCAGCCGGGCGCGTCCGGGAACGCCGGATGCGGGCCGATGCGACCCTGCGCGTACAGCTCGGCGCGCACCGCCTTGGGGAACCCGAAGTGCGCGGCGCGATCGCCGTGCAGGTGGCCGATCTCCCGCTTGCCGAGCCGGAACGACAGCTCGCCGCGATCCCCGTCGACCGCCTTGATGCCGGGCCACGACGTGACCTCGTCGATGATCGTCGCGCTCGGTGTGCGTGTTGGAAGCATGGGGCGCAAGCTAGGCGCAGGCGCTCGCACTTCCCAGGGGCAATTGGTCCTAGGACCGTTTGGACTGTTCGTAACACCGTTCCGTCGTACCCTGTCGCCTATGCGCGACGAAGCGACATTCCGTGTGAAGGCCGGCCTGGCCGAGATGCTGAAGGGCGGCGTCATCATGGACGTCGTCAACGCCGAGCAGGCGAAGATCGCCGAGGACGCCGGCGCCGCGGCGGTCATGGCGCTCGAGCGCGTGCCCGCCGACATCCGCCGCGACGGCGGCGTCGCCCGCATGTCAGACCCGTTGCTGATCCGCGGCATCCAGGAGGCCGTGACGATCCCGGTCATGGCGAAGGCGCGCATCGGTCACTTCGCCGAGGCGCAGGTGCTCGAGGCGCTCGAGGTCGACTACATCGACGAGTCGGAGGTCCTCACGCCTGCGGACGAGGCGCACCACATCGACAAGTGGGCGTTCAAGGTCCCGTTCGTCTGCGGCGCAACGAACCTCGGCGAGGCGCTGCGGCGCATCGGTGAGGGCGCGGCGATGATCCGCTCCAAGGGTGAAGCGGGCACCGGCGACATCGTCGAGGCCGTGCGCCACATGCGCCGGATCGGCTCCGAGATCCGCCGCCTCCAGACGCTGTCGGACATGGAGCTCGCGACCGCCGCCAAGGAGCATCAGGCGCCACTCGACGTCGTGCGCGGCGTCGCCGAGGCCGGCAAGCTGCCCGTCGTCCTGTTCTGCGCCGGGGGCATTGCGACCCCGGCCGACGCGTCGCTGATGATGCAGCTCGGCGCCGAGGGCGTGTTCGTCGGCTCGGGCGTCTTCAAGTCCGAGGACCCCGCGACCCGCGGCGCGGCGATCGTCGAGGCGACCACGCACTTCCGCGACGCCGAGCGTGTCGCCCAGGCCAGCGAGGGCCTCGGCCAGGCGATGGCTTCGCTCGAGACGCGCAAGCTCGAGGAGCAGCAGCTACTCGCCAACCGCGGCTGGTGAGCGCGCCGCGCGTCGGCGTGCTCGCGCTGCAGGGAGACTTCGAGGCGCACGGACGCGTGCTGCGCGGGCTTGGCGCCGAGGTGCGCGACGTGCGCGTGCCGCGCGACCTCGACGGCCTTGACGGACTGGTGCTCCCGGGCGGCGAGTCGACGACGATGACGCTCGGGATCGAGCGCGAGGGACTGGCCGGGCCCTTGCGTGAGCTCGTGCGCTCGGGCACACCCGTGCTGGGCACGTGCGCGGGGATGATCATGCTCGACCGCGAGCACCTCGGATTGGCCGACTACACGTGCAGGCGCAACGCGTTCGGTCGTCAGATCCGTTCGTTCGAGGCGGACCTGGAGATCCCCGGCATCGTCGGCGAGCCGGTGCGCGCGGTGTTCATCCGCGCCCCCTGGATCGACGAGCACGGAGACGCGGTCGAGGTGCTGGCCGAGGTCGACGGGCACGTCGTCGCCGCGCGCCAGGACAACATGCTCGTGATCTCCTTCCATCCCGAGCTCGCGGGCGAGACGCGCCTGCACGAGCTGTTTCTGGAGGACGTCGCGCATGGTTGACCTGACGCTGCACTTCGTCCGCCACGGGGAGTCGCTCGCCAACGCCGCCGACCGCTCAGGGCGACCGCGGCCGGCCGAGTGGGACGCGCTGTCCGAGCGCGGCTGGGAGCAGGCAAGGGGCCTCGGGCGGCGGCTGCAGGGCGAGGGGCTCGAGCTGATCGTGGCCAGCAGGATGCGCCGCGCGCAGGAGACCGCGCAGGGCATCACGGAGGTGCTCGGGCTGCCGATCGAGACCGAACCGGACCTGCACGAGCTGAGCCAATCGGACGCGTTCTACGAGTCGGGCGGGAACTTCGGCGAGACGGCTTCGCTGAACTGGATGCCGGACGCGCCGCGCGACTTCGCCCAGCCGGGAGCGGAGTCGTTCGACGAGATCCTCGGCCGCGTCGTCGCGGTTCGTGACCGCTTGGAGGCGCGCGCGGCTGACGAGCGGATCCTGCTCGTCAGCCACTACGGCTTCCTGCATTTCTTCCTAGGCCTGGCGCTGTTCGGCGACGCGTTCGGGCCCGAGCACCTGATCCCGCTCTGGTACGCCGGTCACGCGAACACGGGCATCACGGTGTTCGAGCGGCGCAACCGGCGCATGGACGGCATGGACTTCGAGGGCTGGCACCTGCTGACGTGGAACGATCGCGCGCATCTGTAGTGGTGTTCCGAAGTCAACGTCAACTGCGCCGACAAGGGGGCGGGATCGAGGTCGCGGTGCTCGCGCGGGGCGACTTGACTCCCACGGGGAGGGGTCAAAGCGCCCCACGGTCTCGCCGGGCGAGCTTGCGCGGCGGATAGTCGCGGTCCGGTGATTTCTCGACAATGAGCATCGCGAGCGGCGCGCGTGTCGAGAAACAACCGCCCACGAGCACCAACACGACAACGAACTGCCGCGGGTGGCTCGGGTGTCGGGAAAGGACACAAGCCGCCCCTCACGTTCCCGCCGCAAGCGCATCGCAACCTCCCCTTAGTGGCGCCGTTGACGTTCTCAACGCTGCGGGTGCCGACTACACCACGAGGCCGTGGCGCATGGTGTTCTCCGTCACCACCCGCGGCTCGACGAACCCCAGCAGGTACCCGGGACCGCCGGCCTTGGTGCCGGTGCCGGAGAGGCGGTTGCCGCCGAACGGCTGGCGGGCGACCATCGCGCCGGTGATCGCGCGGTTGACGTAGAGGTTGCCGACCGGGGAGCGGTCGACGACGTAGTCGACGGTGTCGGGGTTGCGCGCGAACAGGCCGCCGGTGAGCCCGAACGGGGACTCGTCGATGCGGTCGCAGGCCGCGGCTACGTCGCGCACGCGCTCGACCGCGAGCAGCGGGCCGAAGATCTCCTCGTGCAGAACCGGCGAGTCGGATGGCAGCTCGGCCGCAACGGTCGGGGGTGCGAACCAGCCGTCGCGCGGCACGTCGGCGGCGACCGCGGCGAGCCGGCCGGTGCGCTCGGCCTCGGCGGCGTAGCGGGCGACGCGCTCCTGCGCGCTGCGCTCGATCACGGCCGGCACGTCTATGTCGAGCCGCTCGGCCTGGCCGACCTCGAGCACCTCGACGGCGCCGGCGAGCCGTTCGAGCAGCGCGTCGTGGACGGCCTCGTGGCAGAGCACACGCGAGGCGGCCGAGCACTTCTATCCGGCGAAGTTGAACGCGGACTGCACGAGCGCGGGCACGACCTCGTCGAGGTCGGCGTCAGCATCCACGATCACGCAGTTCTTGCCGCCCATCTCGGCGACCACGCGCTTGAGGTGCTTCTGCGCGGCCGGCGTCTCGGCCGCGGTGCGCATGATCTCCTGGCCGACCTGCGAGGAGCCGGTGAAGGCGATCGTGTGCACGCGCGGGTCGGCCACGAGCGTGGCGCCGACCTCGCCCTCGCCGGGGAGCAGCGCCAGCGCGGCGGGCGGCACGCCCGCCTCGCGCAGCGCGCGCACGAGCACGTAGGCGCAGCCCGGCGCCTGCTCGGCGGGTTTGAGCACGACCGCGTTGCCGGTCGCCAAGCCGGCCGCGACCATCCCGCAGGGGATTGCGACCGGGAAGTTCCAGGGTGAGATCACGGCGACGACGCCGCGCGGCCGGTAACTCAGCGTGTTGCGCTCGCCCGGGACCTGCATCAGCTCGACGCCGGCCTCGAGGTCGACCGCGCCGCGGGCGTAGAACTCGAGGAAGTCGATCGCCTCGCAGACGTCGGCGTCGGCCTCGGGCCAGGGCTTCGCGCACTCGCGCACCTCCAGCGCGCCGACCTCGAGCCGGTGCTCGCGCAGCCAGGCCGCGGCGCGTGCGAGCACCGCGGCGCGCTCGGAGGCGGGCCGGCGGCCCCAGTCGCGATGGCCGGCGCGGGCGGCATCGAGCGCGGCGTCGACGTCGGCCGGCGAAGCCGCCGCGGCGCGCGCTACCACGCGGTCCGGGGTCCCTGGATCGGTCGAGACGAGGGCGTCGCCGATGCGCGTGTCCTGCCCGACCCAGACCGGCACGTCGAGCGGGCCGCGCGCGTCGTGCGCGCCGATCGCGTCGGCGAGGCCCGCGCGGACCGGCGCGCGGCGCAGCTCCAGCACGGGCTCGTTGACAAAGTTGGAGAGGGTCATGTCTGCACGGTTGCCGCGGTCGGAGGCGTGAGGGGCTGCTCGAGCGGTGTGCCGTGGGTCATGTCGGGGTCACTGCGACGGTCGGAGGCGCCAGCAGCTGCTCGAGCGGTATGCCCTTGGCCTGATCGGCCAGGAAGGAGTCATTGGAGGTGTTCTCCAGGAGGCGGCGCACGAGGTAGGCCATGCCGGCCACGAGATCGCCGACCGGGCAGTAGGTGCGCACGCGCAGGCCCAGCTCCGCGATCGCGTGCTGCAGCGGATCGCCGAGCCCGCGCAGCACCTGCAGCTCGAGATCGGCCCCCGCGCCGCCCGCGAGCCTGTCATATGCGATCGCGTGAGCGATCGAGCGCAGGTTGTGCGAGGCGATCGCGACCCGCACCGCGGGGCGCGCGTCCAGCAGCCGGCGGGTGAGCTCCTCGAAGTTGCGGTCCGAGTCGGCTTTGACCTCGAACACGGGCGCATTCCAGCCGTGCTGGGCGGCCTCGACGACCTCGTGGTCCCAGTAGGCGCCCTTGACCAGCCGCACCGTCAGCGGGTGGGCGCGCGCCGCGCCCTCCCCTGCCGCCCAGCCGAGCACCGTGTCGAGCGTCTGCGGGGAGTCGCGCAGGTAGGCCTGCAGCACCATGCCGGCCGACGGCCCGTCCCCGAACTCGTCCTCCGCGAGCAGCTCGAGCACCAGCTCGAGCACGGCGTCGCGCGAGTCCAGCGACTCCATGTCGATGTGCAGGTGCGCGTCGAGGTCGCGCGCGCGGCGCAGCAGCCCGCGCAGGCGCTCCGCCGCGTCGCGCTTGCCGCGCTCGGGCGCGTCGGGGCGCAGCAGCGGCGTCAGCGCCGAGACCTTGACCGAGAGGTTCGCGCGCGGCAGCGCGCCGGCGGAGTCACGCTCGAGCGC